>OGPQ01000140.1_pt1 | contig 63683 bp, 48 predicted proteins | sample 1552971 | NCBI WGS metagenome assembly OGPQ01 (sample SAMEA2580232, study PRJEB22360) | human gut metagenome | biome: human gut; feature: human-associated habitat; material: faeces | place: Denmark | collected 2008/2010 | reverse complement strand
TTTGTTGCTCAGGAACTTATAAATAAAGTTAAATTATAGTGTTGCGGAATTAAGGGTAAACTGAAGAATTAAGATATATCTTTTTAAGGCGTGCCGTAGGTTTTTACTTGCGACGCGCCTTTTTCTTTTCTTGAATAAATCTTAAATTATCCGTGAATAGTTGGCTCGTTGCCGATTATTGCTTATCTTTGTAAGCGAATATAATAAGTCAACAACAAGAAATAAGGGGTGCTGCACGGTTGTGCTGCTGAGATTATACCCATAGAACCTGACGCAGATAATGCTGCCGCAGGGATATTTCTATTCCGTATTATCTTTTATTGGTAAGGTACGTGTGTGTACGCCTCTTCTTCTAAAGAAAAATGTAGATTGAAATGAGGTATATTTGTGCATTGACCATTGCCGGTTCCGACAGTTGTGGAGGAGCAGGCGTACAGGCTGATATCAAGACCATGTCGGCATTGGGCGTTTATGCGGCATCGGCCATTACTGCTGTTACTGTACAGAATACGCAGGGCGTTCAGGCCATTCAAGCCATAGAACCCGAAATTGTGGCAGGTCAGATCAAGGCTGTGATGGACGACATACAGCCCAATACTGTCAAAATAGGAATGGTGAACGATAAGGCCACTATCCAGACCATAGCCGATACGCTGAAACTTTATCCTGGAACTACACTTGTTGTCGACCCCGTTATGGTGTCGACCAGCGGTTCTATGCTCATGCAGCAAGATGCTCTCGATATCTTCTGTCGGCAACTCTTGCCGATGGCCAACTTGCTGACACCCAATATTCCCGAGGCTTCCGTACTTTCTCATACCTCAATACAGACGGCAGACGACATGGATCAGGCGGCCCTGCGCATCCTGTCGTTAGGCTGTGAGGCTGTTCTGATAAAAGGCGGGCACTTGGAAGGCGACAGGAAAATAGACAAACTCTATCTTGCCGATGGTAGAACCGAAGTCTACGAGCATGCCACGATAGAAACCCGCAATACTCATGGCACAGGTTGCACACTCTCTTCCGCTATTGCCTCGTTCTTGGCCCGTGGCTTGAAAATGTGTCAGGCCATAGCTCAAGCCAAGGATTATCTGTCGCAAGCCATAGAGGCAGGCAAGGATGTGGAGATAGGGAAAGGACACGGTCCTGTTGACCATTTCTTCAACCCCGAGAAATTGAAGATTCGGTAAGGAAAAAGCCAATTTATATTTTCTTCGCAACTAAGCGAAAACCCTCATAAGATACGAAAACAAACAAAAAAAGAATATGATACAGTTTATAACCCATTCCAATGAGCGTTACGACCATGTAGAAGGCGCCAAGCTGGCTTTGCAGGGCGGATGCCGTTGGATTCAGTTGCGCATGAAGGACGCTATGGAAATAGATTTCCTTCGGGCGGCAAAGAAGATAAGAAGATTATGCGATGAATATCATGCCACATTCATTCTCGACGACCATGTTGAGTGGGTGGGGCTTACTGGTGCCGACGGAGTGCATCTTGGCAAGAACGACATGCCTGTAGATGAGGCTCGAAAGATGTTGGGACGAAACAAAATCATCGGAGGCACTGCCAATACCTTCGAAGATGTGGAGCGGCTTTCTCGTCAGGAAGCCGACTACATAGGTTGTGGTCCTTTCCGGTTTACCACTACCAAGAAGAACCTGTCGCCAGTGCTGGGTCTGGAGGGTTATCGGGACATCACGGCACAGATGAAGGCTCATGACATTCAGCTCCCCATCGTCGCCATTGGAGGAATTCTGCACCAGGATATTCCTGCCATCATGCAGACTGGCGTGACAGGAATAGCGGTAAGCGGAGCTATCCTGAATGCGGAGAATCCTGTAGAAGAGATGAGACTCTTTATCTCGGCTACGGACAATGACATGTAATTACAAACTAATACAACTTATAAATGAAGACAAAAATCAAGTTTGACTATCCTTCCTCAGAGAAGGTTTATCTCAAGGGAAAACTCTTCCCCGACCTCAGAGTGGGCATGCGTAAGGTTCGCCTTACTCCAACGGTTACTTTCGAGGGCGGTGTGCGCCACGAGGAACCCAATGCCCCTGTCTATGTCTATGATACGAGTGGTTGCTATAGCGACCCCAATGTGGAAATAGACCTGAACAAAGGCTTGCCCCGTTTGCGTCAGTCTTGGATAGAGAACCGCAAGGAGGGTGAGACTCAGATGTATTTCGCCAAGAAAGGTATCATCACAGAGGAGATGGAATACGTGGCTATCCGCGAGAATATGAACTGCGAGGAGCTGGGTATCAAGACTCACATCACTCCAGAGTTCGTGTGCAAGGAGATTGCCGAGGGAAGAGCCGTTATTCCTGCCAACAAGAAACACCCTGAGTCGGAACCTATGATTATAGGAACCAACTTCCTGGTTAAGATCAATACCAATATAGGCAACTCTGCCACAACTTCCGGAATCGAGGAAGAGGTGGAGAAAGCCGTGTGGAGTTGCAAGTGGGGTGGCGACACGCTGATGGATCTTTCTACGGGCAATGATATTCATGAGACCCGAGAGTGGATATTGCGCAACTGTCCTGTGCCTGTAGGTACGGTGCCTATGTATCAGGCTTTCGAGAAAGTGGACGGCAAGGCAGAAGACCTGACATGGGAAGTGTTCCGCGACACCCTTATCGAACAGTGTGAGCAGGGAGTGGACTATTTCACCATCCACTGCGGCATCCGTCTGAAGAATATCCACTTGGCGGATACTCGTCTTACAGGTATCGTGAGCCGGGGCGGAAGCATCATCTCGAAATGGTGTAAGGTGCATCAGAAGGAAAGTTTCCTTTACGAGCACTTTGATGATATCTGTGACATCTGTGCCAAGTACGATGTTGCCATCTCGTTGGGCGATGGCTTGCGTCCTGGTTCAACCTACGATGCCAATGATGCAGCCCAGTTTGCCGAACTCGACACGATGGGCGAGCTGGTGGAGCGTGCCTGGGCAAAGAATGTACAGGCGTTTATCGAGGGGCCGGGTCATGTGCCTATGCACAAGATCAAGGAGAACATGGAGCGACAGATAGAGAAATGTCACGGAGCACCTTTCTATACATTGGGCCCTCTTGTAACCGATATAGCTCCCGCCTATGACCACATCACCTCTGCCATAGGTGCTTCGATGATAGGCTGGTATGGTACAGCCATGCTCTGCTATGTTACTCCGAAGGAGCACCTTGCCTTGCCAGAGAAGGAAGACGTTCGCACAGGTGTGGTAACCTACAAGATAGCTGCCCATGCTGCCGATTTGGCTAAGGGACATCCAGGAGCCTCTGTACGTGACAACGCGCTGAGCAAGGCCCGTTATGACTTCAGATGGAAAGACCAGTTCAACCTCTCGCTCGACCCAGAGCGTGCGCTGGAGTTCTACAAGACGAGCAACAGTGTAGATGCCAATTACTGCACCATGTGCGGTCCCAACTTCTGTGCTGCCCGCATCAGTCATTCATTGAAGAGCTGCGAGGAACGTAAAGGAGAATAAACGCACACTCTGTAATGCAACAGAGAGCAATGAGAATTTAGAATCAACTTATTTCAAAAAATAAATAACTTTAAAAAAATGATTGAAACACAAGTATCCAAAGGTATTATCAGTACCTATTTTGACAAACTTCAGCGTAATCTCGATCTCGATGTAGCCATTGTTGGCGGAGGTCCTTCTGGTATTGTTGCTGCTTATTATTTGGCTAAGGCAGGATTGAAGGTGGCTCAGTTTGACCGCAAGCTCTCTCCTGGTGGCGGCATGTGGGGCGGTGCCATGATGTTCAACCAGATTGTCATTCAGGAAGAGGCTATGCACATCGTAAAGGACTTCGATATCAACTACGAGACTTTCGAGGATGGTCTTTACACTATCGACTCTGTGGAGAGTACCTCTTCGCTGCTTTATCATGCAGTACATGCTGGTGCAACTATTTTCAACTGCTACTCGGTAGAGGACGTCATCTTCAAGAATGATGTGGTAAGTGGTGTGGTTGTCAACTGGACTCCAGTGCTTCGTGAAGGCTTGCACGTAGATCCTCTCAACATCATGTCGAAGTATGTTATCGACGGAACGGGTCACGACAGCGAGATGTGCAAGGTTGTTGCCCGCAAGAACGGAATCAAGTTGGATACTGCTACGGGTGGTGTTATCGGTGAGCGTTCACTGGATGTGATAGAAGGCGAGCGCATGGTAGTAGAGGGAACCCGTGAGGTTTATCCAGGTCTTTATGTATGCGGTATGGCCTCTTCTGCTGTTGCCGGCACTCCACGCATGGGACCCATCTTCGGTGGTATGTTGCTTTCTGGTAAGAAGGTGGCTGATGCTATCATCGCTAAGTTGAAGAAGTAATTTCTGTTCTGGATGAAATGGATCGTGATAACCTCTCCTGACTTCCTGTCGGGAGAGGCTCTTTTTATTGACAGACTTTTCTGTCATGGTCTGGATGTGCTTCATCTGCGTAAGCCGGGGGCTTCGTATGAGGACTGCCGGCATTTGCTGAGCGAGGTTCCTTGCCGTTGGCACAACAGGATTGTGGTGCATGAACATTTCTCTTTGGCCGCAGAGTACTCTCTTCTTGGCATTCATCTCAACCGTCGTTGCCCCGATGTCCCTGAGGGTTTTCGTGGGCATGTGTCTTGTTCCTGTCATTGCCTCGACGAGGTTGTGGCAGCAAAGCCACATTGCGATTATGTCTTTCTGAGTCCCATCTTCGACAGTATCTCCAAGCAGGGATATTCGGCTTCCTTTACCGACAACGACTTGCAGCAGGCTCATGTTGCCGGTACAATCGACCATAAGGTTGTAGCGTTGGGAGGCATTACTTCTTCGCATATTCCGCAAATCAAAGCCTGGGGCTTTGGCGGTGCCGCCTTCTTGGGTGATGTGTGGAGCAGAATGAATGATGCCGGAGTAGATGAATATCTCGACACTTTGCGCTTGCTCCTCTGATGGTTTTCAGACGATGCCGTCAACCAGCGACTTTGTATTGCCAACCTTCGCCTCTTGTACAGACTTATTCAGTGATAGAAAGTTCAAAGAAGTATTCTTCAAAGTAACCGGATACGCAACAAAAACGTGGCATTGTGAAAGAAAAACACGAAAATATGTTTCTCTTTAAAATATTATTCGTAATTTTGCAAGCAAATTATCAAAAAAACAAGAGAAAGCTTATGGAAAAGATTCAAATGACAACTCCCTTGGTGGAGATGGACGGTGACGAGATGACTCGCATCCTGTGGAAGATGATTAAGGATGAACTGATATTGCCTTTCGTCGACCTCAAGACTGAGTATTATGACTTGGGCTTGCCCTATCGTGATCAGACCAACGATCAGGTGACCATCGACTCTGCTGAGGCTGCCAAGAAATATGGTGTGGCAGTAAAGTGTGCCACGATTACTCCTAATGCCCAGCGTATGGATGAATACAAGCTGCACAAAATGTGGAAAAGTCCTAACGGAACCATCCGAAGCATCATGGACGGAACTGTATTTCGTGCACCTATCACCATTCCAAGTATCCATCCATGTGTGAAGAACTGGGAGAAGCCTATCACCATTGCCCGTCATGCTTATGGTGATGTCTACAAGAGTGTGGAGATTCGTGCCGATGAGCCAGGAGTGGCTAAACTCGTGTTCGAGGGCAAGAGTGGAAAGAAGCAAGAGGTGGAAATCCACAACTTTGATGGTGCTGGTGTTATTCAGGGCATGCACAACACGGACAAGAGTATCCGCAGCTTCGCGCATAGCTGTTTCAAGTTTGCTATCGACACCAAGCAGGATCTCTGGTTTGCCACCAAGGACACCATCTCCAAGACCTATGACGCACAGTTCCGTAAGATTTTCGAGGAGGTGTACGAGAGTGACTATAAAGAGAAGTTTGCCGAGTTGGGCATAGAGTATTTCTATACTCTGATAGACGATGCTGTGGCTCGTGTTATCCGCAGTAAGGGAGGCTTTATCTGGGCTTGTAAGAACTATGATGGCGACGTGATGAGCGATATGCTCAGCACAGCTTTCGGTTCGTTGGCTATGATGACTTCCGTATTGGTTTCGCCCGATGGCAAGTACGAGTACGAGGCAGCTCATGGTACCGTGACACGCCACTACTATCGTTATCTGAAGGGTGAGGACACATCCACCAACCCAATGGCAACCATCTTCGCCTGGAGTGGAGCGCTGAGAAAGCGTGGTGAGCTGGATGGCAACAAAGTTCTTCAGCAATTTGGCGATCAGCTTGAGGCAGCCTGCTTCGATACACTGAATGACGGAATAGCCACCAAGGACCTTGTCAACCTGATGGAAGGTGTAGAGGCTAAGGCAGTCAATTCTGCTGGCTTTATTGCTGCCATTCGTGAGCGCCTTGAGAAGCGCCTGGCATAATCATGATAGAATAAGAATATAAATAGTAGCTCCTAAAGAGGTAGTGCTTACATTGGCAAAGTAAGTACTACCTCTTTTTCGTAGGAGAATGTTTCGACCTGTATGGTTGAACGCCCTGAAAGGGCAGAAGCTCTTAGCCCAGGGCAACGCCCTGGGTATAAAGGCAGTCAGCAAGGCGCCCTGTAAGGGCAAAAGCTTTACTAATTGCCGGGAATTTTAAAGCTTTTGCCCTTACAGGGCGACAAGTTTGCGAACATAATAACCCAGGGCGTTGCCCTGGGCTAAGAGCTTCTGCCCTTTCAGGGCGTGCTGCGTAATTCCAACCGTACAGGTCGGAATGTTTTCTGGGTTGATGGAAGCATTTATTGGACAATAAAATTGATTAGACAGTGAAATCTATAGGACAATAAAAAAGTGAGACTTGCCTCACGGCAAATCTCACTTTCGCTTTGTCCTTGCGGACTCTGCAAGTTATTCTAGGAAAATTATAACTGTCTATTTTATCCCCTCTCTTGAGGATGTGTAAGTAATTCTGAGTATAGTTTGAAAAAATCAAAACTCAGGAGCTTGCTGATATGGAACAGCAGTCCTGTATCTATCGTGGCTCTTTCGTACACCTTATATATATTGGTACGATGGCAACCAAGTTGCTCTGCGAGCCAAACTGAAGTTTTGCCTTGTTTTTTGAGTTCCTGTTTTATTCGTTCGCCAATGACCAAGGCGTTAATACCATATTTTGCCATTTTCTGAAATAATTAAGTGTATATTGTATTATCGTTTGCAAAATTAAGAATAAGGAATTAATCAAAGAAATTTTTTAGTAGCTAATTTAGCAACATTGTGCTAAAAAAAAATAAAATCTGGCGGTTTGTTCCTTTTTCTGCCACATTCTTATACATTTAGTCTCCTTTACTTCTTTTTCTTCTCTTTTTTATTTTTGCAGGGTCTGTTTTCCTTTCTTGTTGTTGGTCTTGGTGTGCTCAGTTGGAAAAGCAGTTAGAGTAAATGTTTTTAGCCTATAAAAATCTATGTTCTAAACTATCGAACTTATGTTCTAAACTTTAGAACTTGTGTTCTAAACTATCGAACTTGTGTTCTAAACTTTAGAACATAGATTTAGCTTGCTTAAAACACAATTTTCTGTAGTACTAAAAACAAATGGACAAAGAATTAGAAGCATCTGCAGGTGCATTCTTGCGCACTATTTATATACTCCACTTCTCTATTTGCGGAAGGTTGAGGTACTTACAGCTTCAAAGCGTCAGTAAAGGCTTTTGGATGTTTTTGGAGGTACTTAGTAGTTGTATAAGGGGCTAAAAACATTAAATAAGTTAAAAAATACCCGTAAAACACAATTTTTCCACCTAAAAAAGAGCTTTGTATTGCTTTTTTTTGTAATTTTGCAGTCAGACAATGGAATGGTTGCGAAACCATTGATAAGAATTTTGAGAATTCATGCCGATGTAAGTTGTATTAGTAAAAGGTGGTTTGGAGTTTTTTCGCTCGGCCTTTCTTTTGGGTTAGATTAGTAAAGAGTCAGAGTGAATCCGTAAAACCAGTACCACGTATTTTTTTATTTACTCTTACATGGGATGCATTTCGCTGGCGATGTGTGTTCTTTGCTATGTTATTCTTTTCTCGTTTTTTGAATAAAATTAAGTGTTTAGCAATTGGAAAGTGTTTTGAGAACTATATATATGGGGGAACTGGCCAGGGATGGTAGGTTCCCCCTTTTGCTTTTTGGTAAAATGACACAGAATTGTAATCAAATGTAACGCATGTTACAAAATAAAAGTTGTAACTTTGCCCCCGTAATATTAAATGTTTCGATTATGGACGAAAAAGACAGCAGAATATTAGTAGTCGACGACGAGCAGGATCTCTGTGAAATCCTGAAGTTCAATCTTGAGATTGAAGGTTATCAGGTAGAGACCGCCAATTCGGCAGAAGAGGCTTTGGAGAAAGACATTGCGTCTTACAATCTCCTGCTCCTCGATGTGATGATGGGAGGAATGAGTGGTTTTCAGCTTGCCAAGCAACTGAAGAACAGTGAGGTGACGGCCCATATTCCTATTATCTTCCTTACAGCTCGTGATACGGAAAACGACACGGTGACAGGCTTCAACCTGGGTGCCGATGATTATATCTCCAAACCATTCTCTATCCGTGAGGTAATGGTTAGGGTGCGTGCCGTGTTGCGCCGTACAGCCAGCAGGTTGGAAGGAGCAGAGGAACCGGCAGTCATCAGTTATCAGGGCCTGTTGCTCAATCTCAACAAAAAGTCGGTGAGTGTGGACGGAGAGGACGTGCCATTCACCAAGACTGAGTTTGAGTTGCTTCGTCTGTTGTTGGAGGAGCGCGGAAGAGTCTTCTCGCGTCAGGAACTCATCGACCGCGTATGGCCCAAGGATGTGTTGGTTCTCGACCGTACGGTGGATGTCAACATCACACGTATGCGCAAGAAGATAGGCAGGTTTGCCAAGTGTATCGTTACCCGTTTGGGATTCGGTTATTATTTCGACGCATAATATAATAAGGTGGAGATATGTATGAATTTAAAGAAAAAAAGTCGAAGCTTGGGCGTCGGCTCTATTTCGTGGTGTTGGCTGTGTTCTTGGTGTTCGCAGTCAGCTTTATCATCTTTCAGCAGGCTCGCGAGAAGCAGTTCAAGATAAGCACGCTCACGTTGAAGTTGAGCAACTACAATGCCCTTTTAGAGGAAGATTTGTCGTTGGCTCACGACAAGGGAATCATTCTGAGCGACAGCAGCGGAAAGGCAGTAGATGTGGCACGCGACAAGCTGAATGCTTTTATAAGAGAACACGAGAGTAAGGACTTGCGTATTACTCTGATACGCCCTAATGGCAAGGTGGTGTACGACAATATGCGAAACGACTTCGATCATTTCTCCAATCACATCAACCGAAAGGAGATACAGGAAGCATTGAGGACAGGACTGGGCTCGAGTGTGGAGCGACAGTCGAAAACCCTGAAGCATGATTACTTCTATGTGGCCACTTATTTTCCTGCCGATTCCATTATTATCCGAAGCGCTTTGCCTTATAACAACGATCTCTCCAAGTCGTTGAAGGCCGACCAGCATTACATCTGGTTTGCCATCTTTGCTATCATACTCCTTACCATTGTGCTTTATCGGTTTATGCATCGCTTGGGAAAGAATGTGGCCAAGTTGCGCATCTTCGCCTATAAAGCCGATCATAATGAGAGTCTTGAGATAGAAGACCTGGCGACTTTCCCCAATGATGAGTTGGGCGAGATTGCCGAGCGTATCATCAAGATGTACAAGCGAATACAGACCACGCGCAAGGAACAGGATATTCTGAAACGGCAGCTTACCCAGAACATAGCCCACGAGTTGAAGACACCAGTGGCAAGCATACAGGGCTATTTGGAGACTATTATCGACAATCCCCGTATCAGCGAAGAAATGAAGCAGCAGTTCTTGCAGCGCTGTTATGCCCAGAGTGAAAGACTCACTTCGCTCTTGCGTGATATTTCCACACTCAACCGTCTGGACGATGGTTCCGACATGATAGATTTCGAGGCGGTAGACATCACTCAGTTGGCCAGCGACATCATGAGAGAAACCGCCCTTGAGCGCGAGGAGCGCAAGATGAGTTTTCATAACCTGTTGCCCGAGCGCATCGTGGTGAAGGGAAACCGAAGTCTGCTTTACAGCATCTTCCGCAACCTTACCGATAATGCCATAGCCTATGCCGGTGAAGAAACAACCATCACCCTGGAAGGCAAAGAGGTAGGCAATAAGTGGCATTTCATTTTCCGAGACAACGGCCAGGGAGTGCCTCAGGAGCATTTGGCTCGCATCTTTGAGCGTTTCTATCGTGTGGACAAGGGGCGCAGCCGTAAGATGGGAGGTACAGGGCTGGGACTTGCCATCGTGAAAAACTCGGTATTGCTGCATGGAGGAACCATTCGGGCAGCCAATCTGCCCGAAGGAGGATTGAAGTTCGAGTTTACCATCAAGAAGTAATGATAAGTAATTGAACTTTAGCAAGTTCAGAAATTATTGAAGTTAAAGAAGTTATCACTCCCTTCGGTCGTTAGAAGTTATAGCCAACAGCATTTTTGGTTGAAGATCTATCTGTAAAGCATTTGGCTTTAACTTCTCTAACTTCTTTAAATTCTTTAACTTCCCCATTTGCGAAAGTTGAGTAAGTAATGCTAAAAACAGAAAAAGTCGCAAGGAGATTTGTCTTTGCGACTTTTTTCTTGTATCTTTGCAGAAGATAAAGCGGCACTCGGCAATTTGAAGGCAAGCTTTCATTGCGCTCGTTTGCATTATCTTTGCATGACTATTAACAAATTAAACTTTCGCAAGTATGCTCCACACGCCCTGAAAGGGCAGAAGCTCTTAGCCCAGGGCAACGCCCTGGGTGTAATGGCAGGCAACAAGGCACCCTGTAAGGGTAAAAGCCTTATAAATTGCTTGGAGTTTTAAAGCTTTTGCCCTTTCAGGGCGTGTGGGGCAAAACATGTGTAACTACAGTAACAAATAAATGCAAGAAATGAATCCATTTTCAAAGATGATTGCGGCTGCTCTTGCTTTGAGCGAGAAGGCTGTCGAAAATACATTAGAGTTGCTTGAGGAAGGTTGTACTATTCCCTTCATCTCCCGCTATCGTAAGGAGAAAACCGGCAACATGAACGAGGTGAAGATAGAGGCGGTGGCTCAGGCCAACGAGAAATATAAGGAGATGGCGAAGCGCAAGGAAACCATCCTGAAGACCATCGGCGAGCAAGGCAAGCTTTCGGCAGAGTTGCAGCAGCGCATCGACAACTGTTGGGACGCCACAGAGCTGGAAGACATCTATCTGCCTTTTAAACCCAAGCGTCGTACTCGTGCACAGGTGGCTCGCGAACAGGGTCTTGAACCGTTGGCACAGCTCCTCCTGCTTCAGCGCGAACGTAATCCCGAGCAGGCTGCCCGCAAGTTCGTGGGTGACAAGGTGAGCGATGTAGAGGCTGCGCTCCAGGGAGCTAAGGACATTATAGCCGAGACGGTAAGCGAGAATGAGCAGAGCCGCAACCAGATACGAGGTGAGTTCCGTCGTGGCGCCATCATCACCTCAAAAGTTGTGGCAAAGAAGAAAGACGAGGAAGATGCCCAGCGCTTCTCCGATTATTTCGACTTCTCGGAACCATTGAAACGTTGTTCTTCCCATCGTTTGTTGGCCATGCGTCGTGGAGAGGCGGCAGGTTTCCTGCGTGTCAGCATATCTGCAGATGAGGAAACTTGCATCACCAAACTGAAACGTCATTATGTTCATGGCTTTGGCGAGTGCCAGACTCTGGTAGGCGAGGCTGTCGATGATGCATTCAAGCGCTTGTTGAAACCCAGTATCGAGACTGAGTTTGCTGCTCAGAGCAAGCAGAAGGCCGATGAGGAGGCAATCGTTGTCTTTGCAGAGAACCTGCGCCAGTTGCTTTTGGCAGCACCTCTTGGACAGAAGCGTGTCATGGCTGTCGACCCAGGCTTTGCCAATGGATGCAAGACAGCATGTCTTGACGCCCAGGGCAATCTTGTGCATCATGAGATCGTCTATCCGCATCCTCCCCGCAGCAAGCGCATGGAGGCCACTGCTGCCATGAAGCGCATGGTGCGCCAGTATCAGGTTGAGGCCATGGCGGTAGGCAACGGAACGGCAAGCAGGGAAACCAGTGAGTGGCTGAACGAGATAGATTTTGAGCATCCGGTAGATGTCTATGTGGTAAGCGAGGATGGAGCCTCTATCTATTCTGCCTCTAAGATTGCCCGCGAGGAGTTTCCTGATGAGGATGTCACGGTGCGTGGAGCGGTTTCTATCGGCAGAAGACTGATGGACCCTTTGGCTGAGTTGGTGAAGATCGATCCCAAGAGCATCGGAGTGGGGCAGTATCAGCATGATGTGGATCAGAGTCAGTTGAAGAAGAGTCTCGACTCGGTAGTGATGAGTTGCGTGAACTCGGTGGGTGTCAATCTCAATACAGCCTCCCAGCATCTGCTCACCTATGTGAGTGGTCTCGGTCCCACATTGGCGAAGAATATTGTGGAGTATCGTCGTGAGAATGGTGCATTCTCCTCTCGTTCCCAACTGAAGAAAGTGCCGCGTTTAGGTCCTTCGGCTTATGAGCAGTGTGCCGGTTTCCTCCGCATTCCTGGAGCAAGAAATCCTTTGGACAACAGCGCCGTTCACCCGGAGCGTTACTCTCTTGTAGAGACCATGGCCAAAGATCAGGGCGTGACGGTAAAGCAACTGGTAGAGGACAAGGCTTTGCAGAAAAAGATAGACATACGGAAGTATGTGAGTGGCGAAGTAGGCATGCCTACGCTTACCGATATCATGGCCGAGCTCGACAAACCAGGACTTGACCCACGAGGCGAGGTGGAGAAGTTTGAGTTTGATGCCTCCATCAAGACCATTGAGGACTTGCAAATAGGCATGGTAGTACCCGGCATCGTGACCAACATCACTAAGTTTGGTGCCTTTGTTGATATAGGTGTCCACAATGACGGCTTGGTTCATGTCTCACAAATGGCCAACCGCTATGTGAGCGATCCTTCAGAAGTGGTAAAACTCCACGAGCACGTGATGGTCAGGGTGACTGAAGTCGACCTGAAGCGCAAACGTATCGCCCTGTCAATGAAGCAATTATAATGTAACGGGCTCTCTTTGGAGAGCCCGTTACATTTTTAGACGTATTCTAAATTACCTACTTTTAGGTATTGTATGTTTTTGGCTCTGTTTCCCAGTCAGTGAAAGTTGCCGATTTGTCTTGCTTCGACCTAAAGGGCAAGGTGCACACATGTGTAGAATGGTCGAATGCTGGCGCAGGAAGGAACAAACGTATCTTTAGCTCTAACGGCAAAGGGATAGGGTATCGAGATGATGCAGGTTGGAATATCTGGAAGAATATCTCTGGCTTGCGCCGTGATGCTAAGGGGCGTATCGTTTTTTATCGAGAGAAATATGAGGATTCGAGCACTCCAAGAGCCATTTCTTACGACTCAGCGGGACGTGTGTCAAAGGTGGAGTCTGTATATGACGAGGAGACTGATTACACCTTATATTATTATAACAGCAAGGGTCTGTTGGTAAAAGCTGTCGAAAAGGCTGTGGATATGTCGGAGGAGAATACCACCGTGTATAAGTATGGCGATTACGAGTTTGATTCTCATGGCAACTGGACTTCGCGTTCTTGTGAATTTGAGGTGGATGGCAATTCTGTTAGGGAGACTCAAATGAGAAATATCACTTACTATAAGTAGCCGATGGGGTAAATCCCCAGGAACGCATAAAATGGAATAAAACCTAAAAAGTGATGCGGAAGTGTGGCTTTTTAGGTTTTTCTTGTTACTTTTGTATCATGTTATCGAAAAGTCAAGATGATATGACTGCAAATTTTGCAAAAGACAGCGTCGAGTCGGCCTATTGCTTCTTCCATCAGAAGTTGCGTGTGTATGAATATTCCACCAGTCCCACTCAGCGTGATGATATAGAATATGCCATCAGCCAATATGTAGATGGGATGAACCCCGCGCTCTACCAGTTGTTGGCTAATGGCACTCCGCATTATCTGCTCGACCATACTACTTTCGAGCAAGATATGCGCCATGCCATCAATCAACTCGACGGCATGTTGTAGAAAGAAGAAAATAGCAACTTATGACAAATTGTCAGCATGCGTGTGCCAATCTTACCATTGGCACGCGCTTTGTTATTATAGGTAGCGTAAACACTTAGGGGCGAAGCTCCCGATAGATGCATATCTTCGGCAAACTTCCAGTTTGGGTGTTAATGAGATTTTATAACATATTAATAACGAAAAAAATAAAAACAAAATAATTATGGGAAAAGTAATTGGAATTGACTTGGGTACCACAAACAGTTGTGTTGCCGTTTTCGAAGGTAGCGAACCAGTTGTAATCGCTAACAGTGAAGGTAAGCGTACTACTCCATCAGTAGTAGGTTTCGTTAAGGATGGTGACCGCAAGGTAGGTGATCCTGCTAAGCGTCAGGCCATCACAAACCCTAAGAACACAGTATATTCTATCAAGCGTTTCATGGGTGAGACTTACGCTCAGAGCCAGAAAGAGGCTGAGGCAATGCCTTACACAGTAGTAAACGAGGGTGGTTATCCACGTGTTGAAATCGAGGGTCGTAAATATACTCCACAGGAGATTTCTGCGATGGTTCTCCAGAAGATGAAGAAGACTGCAGAGGATTATCTCGGTCAGGAGGTTACAGATGCAGTTATCACAGTTCCTGCTTACTTCTCTGACTCTCAGCGTCAGGCAACTAAGGAGGCTGGTCAGATTGCAGGTTTGAACGTTCAGCGTATTGTCAATGAGCCTACAGCCGCAGCTTTGGCTTATGGTGTTGACAAGGCTAACAAGGATATGAAGATCGCCGTATTCGACCTCGGTGGTGGTACATTCGATATCTCTATCTTGGAGTTCGGTGGCGGTGTATTCGAGGTACTTTCTACCAATGGTGATACTCACCTGGGTGGTGATGACTTCGATCAGGTAATCATCAACTGGTTGGCTGATGGTTTCAAGGCTGAGGAAGGCGTTGATCTCCGCAAGGATCCTATGGCTATGCAGCGTTTGAAGGAAGCAGCTGAGAAGGCTAAGATTGAGTTGTCAAGTTCTACATCTACAGAAATCAACTTGCCTTACATCACAGCCGTTGACGGTATGCCAAAGCACTTGGTTAAGACTTTGACTCGTGCTCAGTTTGAGCAGTTGGCTCACAACTTGATTCAGGCTTGTCTTGTACCTTGCCAGAATGCCGTTCGTGATGCTAAGCTCTCTACATCAGATATCGACGAGGTTATCTTGGTTGGTGGTTCAAGCCGTATCCCAGCCGTTCAGACACTCGTTAAGAACTACTTCGGCAAGGAGCCTTCTAAGGGTGTTAACCCAGATGAGGTAGTAGCAGTAGGTGCAGCTATCCAGGGTGCCATCCTGAACAAGGAAGAGGGTGTTGGCGACATCGTATTGCTCGACGTTACTCCATTGACTCTCGGTATCGAGACTATGGGTGGTGTGATGACAAAGTTGATCGACGCTAATACAACCATCCCTTGCAAGAAGAGCGAGGTATTCTCTACAGCAGCCGACAATCAGACAGAGGTTACCATCCACGTACTGCAGGGTGAGCGTCCAATGGCAGCTCAGAACAAGAGTATCGGTCAGTTCAACTTGACTGGTATTGCTCCAGCTCGTCGTGGTGTTCCTCAGATTGAGGTTACCTTCGATATCGATGCCAACGGTATCTTGAACGTATCAGCCAAGGATAAGGCTACTGGTAAGGAGCAGAGCATTCGTATCGAGGCTTCATCTGGTTTGAGCGAGGACGAGATCAACCGCATGAAGGCTGAGGCAGAGCAGAACGCTGCTGCTGATAAGGCTGAACGCGAGAAGATTGACAAGATGAACCAGGCAGACTCTATGATCTTCACCACCGAGAACTTCCTGAAGGATAATGGTGATAAGATTCCAGCAGACAAGAAGCCAGGCATCGAGCAGGCATTGCAGCAGTTGAAGGATGCTCACAAGGCTGGTGATGTTGCAGCCATCGATACTGCCATCAACAACTTGAACACCGTAATGCAGGCTGCTTCTCAGCAGATGTATCAGGGTGGTCAGCAGGCAGGTCCTCAGGGTGCTCAGGGCGGTCAGCAGTCACAGGGTGCTAATGATGGCGCTCAGGATGTTCAGGACGCCGACTTCGAGGAAGTGAAGTAATGCCGAAAGGTAAACACATAATAAACAAAAAGCAAAAGCGTGCAGCTCAATGAGTTGCACGCTTTTTGCGTTTATGAGGTTCTTGTTTCTTATGCCTTTGTTATGCGCTTGTTTATCGCTTATTTGCAGCACATTTGCAACACAACAAAAAAGTAGATAATGTGGGACTTGTTCCTACCAATACATACTAATGCATACTTAAAAGTAGAAAATATGCCAGCAATAGGATTTGAAATCAAACGCAAGTGTAAGGTCTGTGGTGAAGTTTTCCTTGCCAAGACTCTTGACAGCCAGTATTGTTCGCCTAAGTGCAGCAAGGTGGTTTGGAAACGAAAGTATTGCTGTCCGCTAAATCTTTTTTTTGAGCATAAAAAAAATAGGGCTAGATTCCTCGCTTGGAATTCAGCCCTTTTAGTTACCTTTGTTTCTTGTTGTAAATTTCAATTCAAGTAACTATGAACAAAGGTACACATTTTAGCGGACAGTAATAAATCAGAATGAAGAATTGCTGTCACTCATAAAGTCGGGCAAAGGGGTATACCCGCCACCCAAAGTATTCTGGTGGTGGGTAGGCATTACGTATTTCACCTCACTATATTCTCTCTGGTGTCTTTTGAAATAGATTCTTCAATGGTTGAAGTGCTAATCGAGTCTTGTCTAATATAGACAAACGTTGAAACCACTGTCGCATTTCGCGACGGTGGCTTTATTCTTTGTCAAGTACCTCCCAATGACCGCTATAGCCACTACCCACATAACGGATATGTGGCATTTTGGCAAGGTGGCGTTTTATGGTTTTTGAACTTCGATTACTCAATTTGGCCAAATCTTCTGTCGAGATTTGAGGATTGTTCCGGATTTGTTTCTCTATCCAATCATCAAGTTCTTTATCTTGAGGGACGCCTTGAGGGACGCCTTGAGGGACACCTTGAGGGACACCTTGAGGGACACCTTGAGGGACATCTTGAGTAACACCCTTTGCAGGTCTCATAAATGTTACCACAACAAAGCCACCATTGATAGACCATGTAGGTGCAGCTACACCTCTCTTTTGGCAAGCCTCCATGATGCGCTTCACACCTGAACCCCAGTTCTCAATATAGGTCGTACTATACAACACATTAGCTATTAGCGGATTGTATGGATATGAGATATGTGGCTGAAGAATGTTCTCTGGAGTAATCTGTGGAGGCAGTATACCAGGATTCTCAATCTCTATGCGGTCATCGTAGATGGCGATACCTATGGTTAAGTTGTATCGCTCATACTGGCGGTGACAAAGAGCATTCAGAACGGCTTCACGTAAGGCTTCTGCAGGCACTTCCAGATATTCATCACGGACTAGTCCGACAATCTTTCCGTGCATATTCAAGTGCTTGCGGAAGAAGTTCATGGCCTCGTTGAGCAGCACAAAGATATTTCCCTCCACTCGCTGGTTGTCGATAAACTCATTCTTGTCCGTTCCTTGGAAACGGGCCAGACGCATTGTAAACTGCGTATACATGCCTGTATCTTTCGTGAAGAGTGCCGTAGCGGCATTCAGAGGTCTTTCACCTGTGGTCAGCTTCCATTTACCCAACACATCTCCGATGGGTTCAGTAAGAGCCAGTTCTGACAATCTACCTCTCTCAACACCAAGACGTACTACGCCACGTATCAGTTTCTCGTCCAAAGATGTAATATCCGCGAAATCTGAAGGTTGCCGTTCCCATGCGAACATGTCTGGCTTACTTCTGCGCAACCGCTCTTCATACATGTCGCGTGGCATCTCCTTCGTTGTACTCTCCACCTTGTCGTAAGGACAACCATGATAAGTATAAGGCACCATGCCCCATGCCCATCCTTCAAAGTGCATGGCAATTACTTTGTTGTCTGGACGGTCAGGAACATCGATATACTCTACCCGGACATCAACCCGTGGCTCCATGTAACTCAGAGCCTGGGCAATCTCTTATTGAGTGTTGTCAGTAACCTGCTGTCCCAGTATCTTCAATGATTTGGGAGCAACACCGATGATAAGCCAGCCACCTTCTGTGTTCAAGAAGGCACAAGCAGAATGCATGCCATCCTTCAATTCACCAGTGGTTTTCTTCAGTTCCAACTGACGATGCTCGTCAGTTTGTATCAGTTCCTTAAGTTCATCTATAATAAGTGCCATATAATTATAACGTTTTTGTCCTGTTTTATTGCTTATCTACATCGAAATAAGTGGTTCACAATATGATTTGTTTACAACCCTGTCTCTCATAAGTTTCATATCAGTGAAATTTCGACTGATATTCTGTATTATATCAAGATAATTGTCTGTACCATCTTCTTTAATATAATAGTATGGCTTGATGGATAAACAATTTTTGTGTTCAAAAAGAGTGTTTAGTAGTGTCCTGTCTGAATTACCACATGAATGACCCATAATACATACTTGATATGGTGCAGAATCCATAAATGCCAATGCATTTCTATAATTGTCAGTCTCCAAATACTTAATGGTTTTCAAATTGCATAGGCATCCATTGTCATTAAGATTTTTCAGTGCCTGATAATTTTCATCTATTTCATCGCCATATCCAAATATTATATTTTGAGGTTTGTTTAATTCCCCATGTATGTAATTAAGGAAAAAGTTCTGATTATGATACAAATGAACCGTTTTCGTATAGTTGAAACTTAAAAGCATTATATGGTCTGGCAGCATAAAAGGCCTAGGATAATTAACATAGTAAATTTTATGGCAATTTTTTTTATAATTGTCCACATAATCAGAATCAAATTCCTCTTTGTATCTTTGCATTTTACTTGCCCAATATGAATTGTCCTGTTTCATGCACCAGTCTATATACTCTTTTAACTGAAAGAACTTCTCAACAGAGATTTCTTTCGGATTGATTGGAGAGTATATTTTATCCCAAATAGATTCACAAATTTTGGTGTCAGTTTTGTTTACCAAGCTTAAGTATTGAACTAGTTTCTCTTGCAATGTATGAAGCTGTTGATTCAATACTTCAACAGTAGTTTCAGTATTTCCTTTCAAAGCACATTTAGACAACAAATCATAATACTCATTCTCAATATCTACCCACTTCTTAGTTTCAATACTTTTACATATTTGTTGAAGGAAAGGACTTATCCAATAATCGCATAAATCTTTATTCTCTTTTACTAAGTGTATTACGTCATTTACGTTCCATGGAATCAATGGATTTTCTCGTCTATAATACCAACCTTGAAAAACTGATGCCCAATTCAAGACTTCTACATTATCCTTTATCTTGAATGAACATAATCCATCCGTCTCTGTTTTATTTAGACCATGTAAAAGCTTCTCTCCCCAGTCTTTCCAATACCAATCAATAAAGTTTTTATAACTAGTTTTTAAACCGTGAGCCAAGTCGAAGCCATTTCCTATGAGAACTATTCTATTCATCTACAATACTTTCTAATGTTGTGACAAATGGGAGATATCTGATTTCACCTCTACGCTGAGTCTTCAGGATGTTAAGATTATCCAAATCAACCGATTGACTTGGATTGTAATCCAACAACAGAAATTTAACGGCATCCCTTTCCATGCGGATCAAATACTCAGAAGGAACAGCACCTCTGTCAACCAATACAGGTTCTTTGGTCAATTTATAAGCCTTTGGATTGCTCCAATAATGAAACATTAAGTATTTGATGCTCTTGTATGCCGCCATCTGTTCATCTTTCAGCATACCTTCTTTTAGACCCAATGCAATTTTACCAGCAGTTTCTGTCTTCTGACGAGCACCACTACCGATAGCGTACATCAGGACTAGGTCCAATTTGCCATTGGTCAACTCTTCTCGTTTCGTATTGGGCAAGTCAACGGGAATGCTACCATAAATAAAGATATCTTCTGCTGCAACCATCATCTCGCCTTCCTCTTCAATTGGAGGATACATATAAATCGTTGGTGCAGAAGTAGTCTTTACATCATTATCTTCCACTTCTTCGTTCTCCTTGAAATTCTCCACCTGCTCCATTACCTCTCGGAACACTTCTGGAGTGTACTGAGGAGGATAGCCATTTTTGACAAGGCAAATCTTGATATCTTGTTTCAACTGGTCACGAACTCGCTGGTTATTGAGCCAATCGGCAAAAGACGATTTTGCATCAATGATATCTCGAATCTTGCAAGCAAGACTCTTACACTTGTCGTTGACAACAATACCATCCACCTCCTTGTCTTCTCCGTATTCGAAGTTATTCTTGTCCCTTAGATGAATCAGAATGTCATAAAATGCCTTCTCTTCAAAGGTTAGTCCCAACTTACGGAAACTCTCACGGTCGGCCTGCATACCTTTTAGGATGTTCAATGCCTGCTCGGTGGCATTCTTGATAATACTTTCTGCAGTGGCTTCCTGTGTTGCACCAGCCTCTTGTTCTGACAGGAATTTACGCCTGTCGTGGTACTCCTGAATGGTAGCCTCCAACATTTCCTGAAATTTCTTCGATGCTACTTGATTGGTCTTACCATATTCTGTGATTTGTTTACGAAGAAGTTTTATCAGCGTTTCAAGTTTTGAGGCTGGCATCTTGATGTCTTCAAGCCTTTCTGTGAATTCAGGTCCGAAGATATCCATTTCCTCACCCTCTTCAAGAATGCTCTCCACATTGTTATACTTCAAGGCCTCTTCCACCATCTTTGCCACACGCCGATTCATGGTGTCGGTATCAGGTGCGTCAGTTCCATTCATCTTATATACCATACCGGCAATAGCCATGAAGCATTGTGCCAATGCCGACTCATCCTCGCTGAGTTCTCCTGAAGGTTGACAAAGGTCGTAAGCCTTTCGCATCCTCTTCACATTTTGCAGAAAATAGGTCTTGAAAGTAACTGTCTTTGTTTTCTTTCCATCCTTGCTGACAGAGTTAAAGTTCTCGTTTGATGAGAAAACGAACTCCGCAGCCTTTGCCAACAGAGTGTATCTTGTTGCAGGATCGGTATCAGGATTCAGGAATGGTGTCAGATCATAATTTCTGAACAAAGCCTTCAAAATTTCCATGTACTCACGGAAGATAAGCGTAGCCTGTTCTATATCATCTTCGGTTAATGCAACAGAATTGTCGCCACCATACATCTTTCTGGCTTCCATCATCTGGTCGCGAATGCCGATATAGTCAACTATCAAGCCATACTCCTTGCCAGGGTATTTTCGGTTAGCTCGGCTGATGGTCTGTATCAACGAATGTTTCTGCAACGGCTTATCGTTATACATGTAGGTAAGACATTCCACATCGAAACCCGTTATCCACATATCCACAACAATGACAATGCGGAAATTGGAACGTTCTTGTTTGAAAGCTGCATCCAAGTCTTCCGAACGTTGGTCGTTCTTCACGCCTCCAAGATAATTGTACATATCAGCCGCGTCATTGCTTCCCACGCTGGCTACCATTGCGATAGTCGGCATTTCCTTCAGTTCTTTAAGCTCTTCTGGCGAAACATTGACACCTTCAGGTGTTTTCCTCTCATCAAACCATTCAGGATAATGAGCCTTGAATTTCAACAGTAAGTCGTAAGCAATCTTCCTGTTTGAGCATACTATCATTGCTTTCTGTACTCTGTCTGGGTCGTTGGCTACGGAAGATACGTAATGGTCATGTATATCAACGGCAAGTTTTTCCAGACGGTCAGGCTCGCCAAGAATCATCTCTAACGAGCTCATGGCCTTCTTGCTCTTTGCAATGTCTTCTTTGGTAGAACCTTCATCGGCGCACTTGGCATAATATGCCTCAATCTCTTTGGCCTTCTCCTGATTCAGCAACACTTTGGCAATACGTGGATGATACTTGATAGGTACAGTTATCTTGTCGGCAACAGCCTGATCCATCGTGTAACGGTCTATTTCGTCACCAAAGGTCTGATAGGTTTCTGCAATGGGTGTTCCCGTAAAGCCTACGAATGTGGCATTCGGCAAGGCTTCACGCAACACTTTAGCGTATGGCTTTGACAGCATGGCCCGCATATTCTCGTCAGCATCCTCACTGAACTGAATACGCTTTGATCCTTCAATCTGTGTGCGATGTGCTTCATCGCTGAAGCAGATAATATTGCTTCGGTCGTTGACAAGTCCAATCGGGTCATCCTTCCTGTCGCAGAACTTCTGGATAGTGCAGATGAAGAAACCACCGCTGTCTCTCAGACTAAGTTCTTCACGAAGCTTTTTTCGACTTGGCGCAACAGAAACTTCGCCCAAACCCAGAAATTCTGTACTTTTGGTAAAGAGTTTTGCTCCTTGCTTCTGAAGGTCTTCGCGGTCAACAATCATCAGTATGGTAGGCGAACCTATCTCTGCTGCACAACGCAACGAGAGTTGCCGGGCAAGGAATGCCATCGTATAGGTCTTACCGCATCCAGTGGCTCCAAAGTATGTTCCACCTTTACCGCTTTTTGTTTTCACCGATTTGATGACACTCTCACGGAGAAGTCGTGTGGCAAAGAACTGCGGATAACGGCAAACAATTTCCTTTTCATCGCTGTCAAAGTTCTCATCTTGGAAATACACATAGTCCCTGAATATCTCCAAAAACCTTTCTGGACGATAGACACCTCTCACCATAGTCTCCAATTCATCGAAAGGCATGGTGCTTACCTTGTCGCCATTCTCCACACGTCGCCATGCATAGAAATGTTCGTAAGGTGTACGTACTGTTCCTAATCGTGTCTTTACTCCATCGCTGATACAAGCCAAAGGACAGTAATGAAGCAGTCCTGGAATATCTCGCCAATAGCGGATGTTGATTTGCTCCCAAGCATCTTCAATCGTGGCATTGGCATCAGCAGGATTTTTAAGTTCTATCACGCAGACGGGTATTCCGTTTACATATAGCAGCACATCAGGACGGCGGTTCTTTGTCACACCATTGTTCATGTATTCCACCGTGAACTGGTTGACTACTCGAAAGAAATTTGTGTTCTTAGTTTCTGGTTTATCAACACAACCAAAGTCTATCAGGTTAACTGTCGTTGGTCTTCCGTCTTTGTCAACGGCTGGCACACCATTCACCATCCACTTATAGACCTTATGCAATGTGGCAAAATCAGAATCGGCACCTACCAATCTGACGTTATCTGCTATTCTTTGCAGTTCCTCGTCCTTCACATTCTTGTAATTATCTTTCAAGAACTGAAGCAGGTCGTCCATATAAAGCACTTCCTTCCTGTTGGCTCTTGCAATAGAGTCACCAAAAAGGTATTGCCATCCTTCTCGTTCAAGGAAAGCAATGAGTGCATTTTCGTAATCGCTCTCCACGAAGTGGCCGTTGATATTCTTTAATTTTGCCATAGCATATGCGTTTGCTAAAAATAGTATTTGCTATTTTGACTCTATATTTTTAATTTCTTCTATCAAATGCTCAATTCCTCTATCATTTCTGTTATTCCAGGCTCTATAACCACAAAATAGCAGCCAAAAGAAAGAAACTACGGTTCCTATTACAAAAATTGCCTTCCATGTATCAGGAGAAAACCATAACGCATTCTCAAAACTTGATGTGACTGTAGCTAATAAACATGAAAGGAAAATACCCAAGGGTGTAGTCCAAGAATAGAACTTTTTGTTTTTTTCCTCATGTTTTAGCAAGATAACATGTAGTTTATCTTCAGTTATATGAATAACTCCCTGACTTACATTGTTATAATTAACACATGAAGCATTAAGGTCTATATTGTGCGTTTTATTTGCCATTTTCCCCTCCTTTCTGATTATCTCCTGTTTTTGGAGGTAGCAAACCTAAAATACCTAATGCGTGTGAACTAATAAAACCACATCGATTGCATATAATTGGAATAGATGGAATAGATGGACCACCTAATACTATGCCATTTAAACGGTCTTGCATCATTGTATTAAAATATCCATCTGCAATGATGAAGTGTTTATTTCCACACATAGGACATTTGATGTCTCCAGAATTGATCCTATTGTTTAATTCTGAAATAATTCTCTGTTTTTCTTCATTACTTATCATATTCTTATTTTTTTTAATTGCTTAAACTTCCCCGTATCAACACCGGACATATATTTTTAAGCTGTTCTTTGAGTGCCTCTGCTATGCGTTGGCGCTCGATATAACACTTATGTATATTGACTATCTCACGTTGAACATAAATGTTTGGGATTGGGATTTCCACATCATTCATATCATCCATCGTGAACACCTCTCTTGCACTGCCCCAAGAATTGAAACGTGCATAGCGATCGAACTCTTTCCTTGACAGATAAAGAGCCAAAAACTGTAGATCTAAGATGTTTTCGTCCTTTGATTTGAATACCTTATCAACAGAAGATACAACAACAGGATACTCTTGGTCATTATAAGCAAACGCCAACACTTTTTCATTACCTGTTGTTTGTACAAAGGCAATTTCTTTTGGACGTACAATAAGATAGTTCCTTAACTCATTTTTGTTGACTTTTGCATTAGTTAGTTTAAACTCTTTCGTAACAGAAACACTCCTTACCTCCTTTATCTTGTTATCGCTATTCTTTGTACTTGACTCAACAATATACTCACCGATTTTTTTGCAAGGCATCTTTCTTCTCAACTCCTCTATATACCCATCACAAACGAGTTTCAATTCTTCCACTTTGCTCTGATAGGCAGCAAGATTGTTTTGGAGAGCCAAATAAACATCAACGTATTTGCGCTGCTGTTCGATGGAGGGAATAGCTATCTCAAATTGAGATAAATCTCCAACTCTGAAATAGTTCCTTGCAGAACCTATTGCTTCATACCAACATTTACGAGCAAACTCATCTCGTTTTATAAACATGTTTAAATATTCTGGCAATACAATGTCTTCTCTAGTAACATAGAAAATTTCATAAAGGGACGAGCATATTGCTTTATCGTAAAATGAATTCAGAGCTATAGAATTCAATTCCATTCGAGCAGGATTGAATACAAAGTCATTACGATAGAACACATTGTATATAGAAGTGTCTGCATCGTCCTGCTTGGGACGAATAAAGCCATCCCTTGAAACACCCCAACTACACAACGTCTCTTTCCCATCATATTTTTCACGACGTTGGGTTATCAGTTCCCCCAGTTTATACTTCTTCAATCCCATAGTCTATGCCTCCTCTTCGTTATTATTACGCAAACGGAATATTTCTTTTTGTTGTTCTATTTCACGTGCCAAAACTTCCTTTGACGGCATATACGTAAGATACTTTGAAGCATACATCTGCTTGTTGGTGGCAAGAGTAGAAAAACGTGCCACATCGGCATTTGTCTCTGAACAAAGAATTATTCCGATTGTAGGATTATCGCCTTCGGGACGCTTGTAGGTGTCAAATAGTTTAAGATACATATCCATTTGCCCCACATCCTCGTAAGACACTTTGGTGGTTTTGAGGTCAACCAAAACGAAACATTTCAATAGATAGTTATAGAATACGAGATCAATGTAGTAATCATTGTCTTCTGTATGTATGTGCATTTGCCTATCAACCAAAGCATACCCTTTGCCCATCTCCATCAGAAAATGTTCGAAGTGATCAAGAATGGCTTGCTCCAGTTTGCTTTCTGTGAATGCTTCCCGATGTTTAAGCCCCAGAAACTCAACAAGCATAGGGTTCTTGACAAAGGTTGATTTCTCGTTCTCATAATCAGCTGTCAAACGGCACATCTCGTCAATCACTTCTTGTCTCTGTGACTTTGGGGTTTGAGCAAGGCGATAGTAATATTGAGAATCAATATTGCGCTTCAGCGTGCGATAGTCCCATTGTTGTGTGGCGGCCTCATGCATATACCAAAAGCGTGCTTCGGGGTCGGCCACACGTATCAGTCTTTCATAATGACTCCATGAAAGCTGAACTGGCATTGCGATTCCATTGTCGGAAGATTCAGCAGGCATTGTCTGCTGAATTGATGCAAGCCTCGACCTAAATTCAGCAGGCACTGTCTGCTGAATTCGCAATCCACTGAATGTCAGATAGAACTTGCGAAAGTTTCTTATCTGTGTTTCAGAGAAGCCTTGCCCAAACTCTTTTGTAAGAACTTGGGATGCCAGTTCTACAACGTGCTTGCCGTATTCCGCACGAATCTTTCCCTGTTGTTCCTGCTCTACAATACGTCTGCCGATAAGCCAATTTTGTGCAACCTGCATTAAATTAGCCATACGGTAGCTGGCGTCTCTGGCAGCAGAGACGATTGTCCGAAGGTCGTTTACAAAAATTGTCTCTTTACCTTCTTGGTTATGCAACGTTACATTCTCCATAGTCATACCTTCTCTTTGTTTATGCTATAGCCAATGCCCTTGAAAGCCTCTTCAAGCATCTTTTGTGATTCTTTCTCGCGCTGCATCAGTTCTTTCATTTCCTGTTGGATGCGAGCCATCTCCTTGGGATAGTCTATCTCCAAATCGTGGTCAATGAACTCGATGTATTTGCTTGGCACAAGCGTCCAATTGTTCTGCTCAATCTCGTTGATGCTGACGCTGCGATATAGCTCAGGTACAGCAAAGTTGTTGCCGTCTGTTCCCTCTGACTGCCACTTATGATAGATATCTGCCACACGCTGAATCTGCTCTGTAACAAGTTGCACCTTCTTCTTCTGTTCGCCCTTGACAGGGTTCTCGGTCCATTGCCGCAAGTCCATAAAGAGAATTTCGTGCTCTCTGTTGCGAAGTTGACGACCATGATACATGCCGCCCTTCTTGTTCTGATTCAGAATCCAGAAGGTGACGCTGATATCCGTTGTGATGAAAAGTTCTCTTGGCAAGATGATAATGGCTTCCACTTTGTCATTCTCTATCAGTTTCTTTCGGATTTCAAGAGCATCAGTATCGCCCAATGCACCATTAGCCAATAAGAAACCAGCAACACCCGAAAGTGGCTTCAGGTGAGAAAGCATGTGAAGAATCCACGCATAGTTGGCATTACTCTCCGGAGGAGTGGCGTAGTCTGTCCAGCGAGAGTCGTTTTTCAGGTTATCATTATACCAACCTTTCAAGTTGAAAGGAGGATTTGCCATGATATAGTCAAAGTAAAGACCTTTATGCAGGTCGTTTGTGAAAGTGGAATCACTCTCCGAACCCAGATTATGACTGATACCGCGCAGAGCGAGGTTCATCTTTGCCAAACGGTAGGTGGCTGCTTCCTTCTCCTGTCCATATACATTGATACGACTGATGTCGCCTTGTTTGGCTTTTACCAGGTCGGTACTCTGAATGAACATACCGCCGGAGCCACAACACGGGTCGTACAATGTGCCATCAAACGGCTCAATAACAGTAGCGATAAGCTGAACAACATCATGAGGTGTATAGAACTCGCCTTCCTCTTTCGTGGCATTAACGGCAAACTCTTTCAGGAAATACTCATATACGCGACCTATCAGGTCTTTCTCTTCACCAAATGTCTTGTGGCTGATTTTGTTGACCTCATCAACAATCTTCTTCATGTCATTGGCTCCAAGATTGCGTTGGGTGAACGTACCTTCCACGAAACAGCCCTTCAGCGTGGGGTTCGTTTCGCCGATACTGCGCAGAGCAGTGTCAAGTGCCACATTCAGCTGAGGTGCAGCCGTGTTGATGATAGTTGACCAACGAGCCTCTACGGGCAAATCGAAAGTGCCATCTGCAAAAGTGGCATCATCAAAGAATGCCTTGATAATCTCCTCGTTGTCGGGGTTTAATCCTTCCTCAATGAGTCGTTGACGGAGCGACGCAACTCCATCCTCGTATTTCTCGCCCATAAAGCGTAGGAATACGAGCGTCAGCATCATGTCACGCTTTTCAAAGAACGAGCCTGAGTTCTTTGCCTGACGGAGTATATCTCTGCACTTGAAAAGTATCGCTTCAAGATTCAGAACATCTTCTTTTTTACTTGCTTTCTTTGCCATCTATCTTATTATTATCTTTTAGTTTTCAAAAAATCTTTTGTCTTTTTCAATTAACTATTCAATATAACCCAATGTAGAGTTGGCTCTTTCAATATAAGCTTTGTACTCTCGAACTATGAGTTCTTTGATATCAACTTCCAACAAGTCCGCAATTTTTAGCAGGCTTGCCACATCTGGCTGAGAAGAATTGGTACACCATTTAGAAACAGTGGAGGGTTTGACACCCATTTGTTCAGCAAGCCACTTGTTGGTTCGCTTCTTCTCGACTAATACGACTTTAATACGATTTATATCTTCCATATCACTCGGATTTATAGCACAAATATAGTGAAAATAAATCACTTTTGCGAACAACAATCGTTTTAGTCATATTTTTACCCCTATTTTTATACTTTTTTATGAGTTTTGCCAAGTCTATGACTGTTTTTATAACCATTTTCACGACAGCATCATAATAGTATGAACTCCTCAAATGGCATTATTCCGCCTCTGCTATTGGCAATCAAACAGAGTTTATTATCAGAAAGGTTTCGCCCAATGCTTTGAGATTGTCTCAATTTGAAACTAAATTTTGGTCACTCTTGCTATCTCTGCATTAAAAAAATGTCAAGATTGGCAGTTTTTTAATGTAAAACTTGTGTAGTAGAATAAAAAGAAGTACCTTCGCATCATAAAAAGTTGCCAATACTGGCAAAAATATAATGCAAATGATGGAGATAAAAAGAGACAGGTATCTAAAGCAGTTGATAGAAAGCCGTCAGAATGGCTTTATCAAAGTTGTAACAGGTATTCGTAGATGTGGCAAATCATATCTGCTGAACGTATTGTTCTATCACTACTTATTAGATAATGGGGTGACTGATGACCACATCATCCGCATAGACCTTGAAGATCGCATGAACAAGGAACTGAGAAATCCAGACACTATGCTCCATTATGTCCATGACAGGATTAAAGACAATGACCTTTATTATATTATCATTGATGAGGTGCAACTGATGGATGAGTTTGTGGATGTGTTGAATAGCTTCCGGCATATTGATAATGCTGACACATACGTGACAGGCAGTAACTCTCACTTCCTATCATCAGACATTCCTACGGAGTTTCGTGGCCGAGGAGAGACTATTCATGTTAACCCATTGTCTTTTGCGGAGTTTTATTCTGCCGTTGGCGGTGACAAGCAGGATGCATGGCGCGAATATTACACTTATGGCGGTTTACCGCTCATTCAATCTTTTGAAACAGAAGAGAAGAAAATAAACTATCTGAAGGGACTCTTCGAAACAGTTTATTTGGCAGATATTATCGAAAGGCATAAAATCAAAAACGATAATGAACTGCGTGAGTTGGTGCTAATTTTGGCTTCGTCTATAGGTGCTCCATGCAATCCTACTAAATTGTCGAACACTTTCAAAAGTGTTAAGAATGTAAGCATTGGCAGTCAGACGATTGCGAATTACCTCACCTATCTGTCAGAGTCGTTTCTGCTGAACAAAGCCATACGCTACGATATAAAAGGTAAGAAATACATCAACACGCTCACAAAATATTATTTTTCAGACATCGGTTTGAGAAATGCTATCCTTGACATGCGCCAACAGGAAGAGACGCATATCATGGAGAACATCATCTACAACGAACTTATCACACGTGGTTATAGTGTGGACGTTGGAATGGTGGAGATAAAGAAGCAAGACAAGGATGGCAAGTGGGTTCGCATCCAACTTGAGGTGGACTTTATTGCCAGCCTCGGCAGCAAGAAATATTATGTGCAGTATGCCTTGTCCATCCCTGACAGGGAGAAAGAGATACAGGAATCTCGCCCACTTACAAACATTAATGATTCTTTCAAAAAGGTTATCATTGTGAAGGACCACATCATGCCACGTCGCAATGAAGAAGGCATACTAACAATAGGTCTTTTCGACTTCCTTCTAAAAGAGGATAGTTTGGATTTATAGAACAAATAGTCCCTTACTTGGGATTTCTATTTTTGTTTGTCTTTACAGCCCCTTTTACATTCTCTTATCGTTCACGCGTTTTTGTAAATCACTGATACACAATACTGTTTATATTCGAGGAAGTGAAGTAATGCCGAAAGGTAAACACATAATAAACAAAAAGCAAAAGCGTGCAGCTCAATGAGTTGCACGCTTTTTGCGTTTATGGGATCCTTGTTTCTTATGCCTTTGTTATGCGCTTGTTAATCGCTTATTTATTATTTTAAACTTTACAAATGAATAATTATGATTTACGGTTACATTAGAGTCAGCAGCGACAGACAGACAGTAGAGAACCAACGTTTTGAAATCAACAAATTCTGCGAACGCAACAAACTCGTGATTGATGGTTGGATTGAGGAAACCATCAGTGGAACGAAAGCATACAACAAGCGAGAGTTGGGAAAGCTTCTGAAGCGAGTACAAAAAGATGATCTCATCATTTGTGCAGAGCTTTCCCGCCTTGGTCGCAACTTGTTCATGATAATGGAGATTCTGAATATTTGCATGACAAAGGAATGCCGTGTATGGACTATCAAGGACAACTATCGCCTTGGTGATGACATCCAAAGCAAAGTGCTCGCCTTTGCTTTTGGTTTGTCTGCCGAGATAGAGCGCAACCTTATCAGTCAGCGAACCAAGGAAGCTTTGGCGCGTAAAAAAGCAGAGGGCGTTATACTTGGCAGACCAAAAGGGCGAAAGAGTGCTCCCGAGAAATACAAGTTACACGGAAAAGAAACACTTATTCGAGAACTGCTTAAAGCGAATGTTTCGAAGCGCAAAATTGCAAAGCTGTGTAAGGTTGATCGGAATACTCTTGATCGTTATATCAAGCATTTTTTGTCTGAATAGAACAGAGGAGTTTCACCCATCAACAACAATGATGGTTTTGAGGCAGCAGTTGCAGCATATTCTTCCTGCATCTCCGTGTCCTGCATCTTAATGACACTTTTGCTCATTTGTTCCGCAGTTGTTGTCTTTCCGCACCACTTAGGCCCCTCTATTAGTACAGCCCCGAAAGCCTCAAGACGCTCTGCCAGTTGAAGGTCTGCAATTCTATGTGAATAACTCATATTGTAACCGTGATTTGATTATGTATGCAAAGTTAGTGATATTCAGTCATGTATGCAAGAAAAAACTGATATTTGTGGATATTTAACACTATGAATTGTGCTGTTTTATTGCTAACTTTTGTGGTAGTTTAGAACTAACTTTTGTGGCAATTCATTTGTATTTTTTGCTGTATTTCGTTTGTAGTTTTTGAGGTACTACATTTAGTGTTTACAAGTAAAAACACTACCTTTTAATAAGGTAGGCTGCACTCGGGAATACAAAACAAAACTTCGTATTTGTTTTGATATTCCGCTCATTTGCACTACCTTTGCAGCAGTTGAGTGCGTGTTTGCTTATCGTTGCTTATTTCCATATTTGCAGCACATTTGCAGCACGTTCACGCAGATGGCTCGTTTAATAACGGTTTGCATTTCGAGGAGGTTAAGTAAGTTCTTGTAAGTAAGAATAGTGTTAATAAAATAAAGATGAGGGTGCGTCACAGACTTATGACACACCCTCTTTTGTTTTTGGGGGTAGTTACATTTCTACGTGGACTTCGTGCTTGCCTGGGGAGCAGGGAACAATGGTTCCGCTGATGAGCTTGCCGTCTACGGTGATGCGGCTTACGCCCTTCTCCTTGCCATCGGGATTTTTTATCACGATGTGGTACTCGCCACCACGGAACTTGCGCACTACCTCATACTCCTTAGCGGTGCTTGGAAGGCAGGGATCGATGAGAAGACCCTCGTAGTCGGGCTTGATGCCGAGAATGAATTCGCTGACGGTGTACCACATCCATGCTGCGGTGCCTGTGAGCCATGAGTTCTTTCCCTCGCCCGGACGGGCAGCATCCTTGCCTGCCACCATCTGACAGTTCACGTATGGTTCCACCTTGTGTAGTGTCTGATATTTTTCTTCCACGTAGCTGGGCAGAATTTTGGTGTAGTGGTTCCAGGCATCGTTGCCACGTCCGGCAACGGTTTCGCCAATGATGACCCAAGGATTGTTGTGGCAGAAGATGCCTGCATTCTCCTTATATCCCTCGGGATAAGAGGAAATCTCGCCCATCTCAACATGATAGGTGGTGTAGGCTGGATTGTTTAACACCATTCCGTGCTCGCACTCCAGACGCTCCTTGGCGCTATCCAGTGCCTTGTCGCAGAGACCATCTTCCAGTCCGATGCCCGCCATGGTACACCAGCCCTGGCTTTCAATGAATATCTTGCCCTCCTCGTTCTCATCACTTCCTATCTTGTTGCCGAAGAAGTCGTAGGCGCGGAGGAACCATTCTCCGTCCCATCCGTGCTGCTTCACGGCTTCGCTCATCTGGTCTACTGCCTGCTGCATACGGTTGGCTTCTGCGAGGTAGTCATTCTCGGCGAGACCAGCGATAGTGCCTTCACTGCTGTTTGCGGCTTCCTTGGCGAGCTGCTTGCAGAGCGCCACATAGTCCTTGCCTGTAACAACAAAGAGTCCGGCAATCATCAGGCTCTCTGCCTTGGAGCCTTCTCCCTTATTCTCTGTTGTCTGAAAACTCTCGTTAGGATCCCACGAGAAGCAGTTGAGGTTGAGGCAGTCGTTCCAGTCGGCACGTCCGATGAGTGGCAACTTGTGAGGACCGAGGTTGTTGATGACATGGTTCATCGAAATCTTCAAGTGCTCGAAGAGACTTACCTCGCTGCCCGGCTGGTTGTCGAAAGGCACCTGCTCGGAGAGGATGGAGAAGTCGCCCGTCTCCTTTATGTAAGCCACGGTTCCGAAGATGAGCCAGCATGGATCATCGTTGAATCCGCCACCGATGTCGTTGTTGCCGCGCTTGGTGAGTGGCTGATACTGATGATAGCAGCCGCCGTCTGGGAACTGGGTGCTGGCAATGTCGATGATGCGCTGCCGTGCACGGGTGGGAATCTGATGCACAAAGCCCACGAGATCCTGGTTGGAGTCGCGGAAGCCCATGCCACGACCGATGCCGCTCTCGAAGAAACTTGCCGAGCGCGACATGCAGAAAGTGATCATGCACTGATACTGGTTCCAGATGTTCACCATGCGGTCTAACTTGTCGTTGCCGCTCTTTATGGTGAAGATGTTCAGCAGGTTGTCCCAGTACTGGTTGAGTTCTGCGAAGGCAGCGTCCACCTTCTCAGTAGTGTTAAACTGCTGGATAAGCAGATGAGCCTTCTCCTTATTGATGACCTTCTTGGCGACAAACTTCTTGTCCTGTTCGTTCTCCACATAGCCTAAGAGGAAGATGAGATCGCGGCTCTCGCCTGGCTGCAGTGTCACCTCGATATAATGCGACGCGATAGGGCTCCAGCCGTGGGCAAAGCTGTTGCGTGGTTTGCCCTCCGTCACAGCCTGTGGCTCAGAGAACTCGTTGTAGAGTCCGATGAAGCTCTCGCGGTCGGTGTCATATCCCTGGATTTCTGTATTGACAGTATAGAAGGCGTAGTGGTTGCGGCGCTCACGATACTCGGTCTTGTGATAGATGGTGGAGCCTTCCACCTCTACCTCGCCGGTGGAGAAGTTGCGCTGGAAGTTCTCCATATCGGTGGCTGCATTCCACAGGCACCATTCGGCAAAGGAGAACACCTTGAGGGTCTTCGTCTCCTGCGACTGATTCTTGAGCGTCATCTTCTGTACCTCAGCCCAGGTGTGAAGCGGAACAAAGAAGAGCACACTTGCCTCCACACCGTTCTTGCTTCCCGTAATGCGGGTATAGTTCATACCGTGACGGCACTCGTAGCTGTCGAGTGGAGTCTTGCAGGGCTTCCATCCGGGATTCCACACGGTGTCGCCGTCCTTGATATAGAAATAGCGGCCGCCATTGTCCATAGGTACACCATTGTATCGGTAGCGGGTGATACGCCGGAATTTTGCGTCCTTGTAGAAGGAATAGCCGCCTGCTGTATTGGAGATGAGCGAGAAGAAATCCTCGTTTCCCAAATAGTTGATCCAAGGCCATGGGGTCTGTGGATCGGTAATTACGTACTCGCGATTGTCGTCATCGAAATGACCGTACTTTTTCTCTGCCATTGTCTTTGTAGTATTTTTATTGGTTTTTTACTTATTTATTACGTAGAACTGAATTCTTACGAGAAACAGAATGCTATTTTTTAGATTATTTGCATGATTTTGATGCAAAGTTAGTAAAAAGTTTAAGTTGTAAAGTTAGATAACTGATATTTTTTGTATTTTTGCAATAGATTAGGTTTGAAATCAAACGGATTGTTAACATTTCATACACTTGGCTTATGAAAAAAAACATTTTAGCACTTGTCTTTGTCCTGTTTGCCATGTTGCAAGCTACGGCTCAAACTTATGACAACTTGTGGAAGCAAGCTGACATCATCGCTCAGAAGGACCAGCCGAAGAGCGAAATTGGGGTGATGCAGAAAATCATCTCCAAGGCTTCTGCGGCTAAAGACTACGGTCAGCTGCTGGCGGCTGAGATGAGGCAGGTGATGCTCTGGAAAGAGATTTCGGCCGATTCGCTGACGCCGAACGTGAAGCGGATGGAGGCTGAAGCTTTGAAGACAAATGACCCGATGCTGAAAGCGGTGAGATATGCTGTGCTCGGCAAGGTATATCATGATAATCCGTATGGAATAGAAGTGGATGAGGCTTCTTTGGAACAAAGGGAGGATGCTTCTTATTATCAAAGTCAGCGAAAGGTAAACCTGAAGAAGAGCCGGGAGTTCTTCAAGAAAGCGATGGCGCACCCAGAGCTTCTTGCCAAGCATACTTCTACTGAGTATGTGCCGCTGACCCTGAAAGGGGTGGACGGAAGTTCCTTCAAGAATGATTTGCTGCATCTCATCGGTTTTGAGGCAGACTGCAAGGCTTCGTACCGCCTGATGTACACTTATTATAATAAGGTGGGAAATCGGGGCGCGGCTTGTCTCTGTGCCTACAAACTTATCGAGAAATACCGTCAGGATGATGTAAGAGAGGTGAAGAAATCGAAGTATCTCAGAACCATCGACTCGCTTATCCATGTATATCAGGATATTCCGGAGGCTGGTGAACTTGCTGTGGAGCATTTCCGCTTCATGGAGCGTTCTACAGATGCCAAAGCACAGGATAAACTCAAATATATCAACTATGCTTTGAGCCACTGGGGTGGATGGTCGAGAATGAATGTGCTTAGGAATGCACAGAAAAGACTCACCGAACCGATGTTCTCTGTGGAGGATATGCCTTTGGTGCTGCGCCCTACAGAAAAGAAGTGGGTGCATCTGAATGTGCGCAATCTTCAGAATCTGAAAATCAGCATCTCCCGCCTCAATATTACGGCAGATAACGATTATAATGCGCAGGATGAGGCTATCTATAAGATGCTCCTGAAGAAGACTACGAAACTGCATCAGAAGGATTTCAGCCGCAACTATTACGGTCGGCCGGATTATGAAACGGTGAAGGATTCCATCGAAATCGGTGGCAATCTGCCACTGGGTGCCTATCTGATGGAGGTGACTTCGGATAATACCGGCATCGCTCCGCAGCGAGAACTCTTCTATGTCAGCAATCTGGCAGTGATGATCCAGCAGTTGCCGGATGATAAGCATCGCTATGTAGTGGTGAATGCTACCGATGGACAGCCTATCGCTGGGGCGAAGATAGAACTCTATGACCAGCGGTATGATTTCAAGACGAAGAAGGACAAGCGGCTGGTTCATGCCCGGTTGACGACCGATGAGAATGGCGAGGCTTACTTCAAGAATGTGGATGGAGAGGTATTGATTTCTACCAACAATGACAAGTTTACGCCAGCCAGGGACATCTATCTCAGCCGTACCCGCTATTATGAGAAGAAGGATAATGAGACTAAATATCAGGTTTATACCGACCGTGCTCTCTATCGCCCGGGGCAGAAGGTACATGCCACAGCCATTTTCTATACTGTCAAGAAGGGGTTGGATGCCAGCGTGCCAGGAAAGAGTATGGAACTGAAGTTTGTCCTGAGTGATGCCAACTGGAAGCAGGTGGCAGAACAGAAGGTTACGACCGATGAATATGGTACGGCTTCGGTAGATTTCGAACTCCCGAAGGAGGGAAAGACAGGACTGTATTCCATCTCCGTGAATGGTACAGCAAGCGAATATTTCAGAGTTGAGGAGTATAAGCGTCCTACCTTCGAGATTACCTTCCCGAAGGTGAACGAGAAATATAACTGGGGCGACACCGTGGTGGTGAAAGCTTCAGCCAAGACCTATGCCGGAGTGCCGGTGCAGGGTGCCAAGGTGGAGTATCAGGTGACCCGCAGAAATCAGCTCTGGTGGTGGGGCGCAGGCTCTGCCGGACAGTTGGTGAAGACTGACAGTTGCGTGACTCGTGAGGACGGAACCTTCGACGTAGAGATTCCGCTGGAGGTTTCCTTGCCAGGAAAAGACGAGGCTGATATGAGCGATTTCATGCGCATCGCCCGTTTCTTCAACTTCGAGGTCTCAGCCATCGTTACCGACATCAGCGGCGAGAGCCACGAGGGCGTGATGAGTCTGCCTTTGGGCACCAAGCCAACCATCCTCACGGTGAATCTTCCTAAGCGTATCGAGGCAGACAGTCTGAAGACGGTAACTTTCGCTTACCGCAATGCCAGTGGTATGCCGATTTCGAGCAGGTTGAAATATCGAATTGATGAAGGCGAATGGAAGGACGCCGAGGCGAATGCACCGGTTTCTATCAAGGAATATGCTTCTTCTGCATCTTCTGCCTCTTCTTCCCTCGTTTGGAAATCTGGCGTTCATCAGCTGGAGGCAATCTGCGGACAGGATACCCTGCAGCAGAAATTCACGCTCTTCAGTATGAAGGATACCCATCCGGTGGAGCCAACTACCGAATGGTATTATCAGACGGCGAAGACTTTCCCTCGTGATGGCAAGCCGGTCTATATCCAGGTGGGCTCTTCGGAGAACGGAGCGCACATCGTATATTCCATCATCGCCGGCAACAAACTGCTGGAGAAGGGCGCCTGGGAGTTGGGCGACAGTATCGTGACTCTGCCTTTCACCTACAAGGAGGAATATGCGTCGGGCATCGTACTGAACTATAGTTTCGTGAAGCAAGGCAAGTGCTATACCCGAATGATGAGCATCGCCCGTCCTTTGCCTGAGAAGAAACTGAACATCGCCTGGAAGACCTTCCGCAACCGTCTGACCCCTGGACAGAAGGAGGAGTGGACGCTGAAGATTACCACCCCTGACGGCAAGCCAGCCAAGGCACAGCTGATGAGCGTACTCTATGACAAGTCGCTCGACCAGATAGCCCCGCATTTCTGGAATCTCTCCCTGGACTTCTATCAGAGTTTGCCAAACTGCTACTGGAAGCACAACCTCACTTTCCGCCCATTTTACTTGAATGGCGTTTATCCTACCAAGTATTATGATGAGAAGCAATTGGATGTGGATAAGTTTGATGGCAAATTCTTTAGCTATTATGCTTATATGCAAGCGGTGGAGCTGAGCAAGTTGGAACGTTCTCTTGGCGGAACCGTAGAGGCTGTTCGTATAAAGAAAGACGAGCTGGTTAAGGAAGAAGGGAGGGTCATGAAAATTCGTGGTTCTAAGATGGTTCGTGTAGGAGCGGCTGCTCCATCTGCCAACAAGGTTTTTGATGTAGTAGAGGATATGCCGCAGTTTGTAGGTGGTTCTGGCTCAGACGTAGGACAGTACCTTGACAATGTGCAGGTGCGTGAAAACCTGAACGAGACTGCCTTCTTCTATCCTGCCTTGGAGAGCGACAACAATGGCAACGTAGCCATCAGATTTACCCTGCCGGAGAGCGTGACTACCTGGAAGTTCATGGGATTGGCACACGACAAGGAGATGCGCAACGGTTTGCTGGTGGATGAGGCAGTGGCTCAGAAGACCGTGATGGTGCAGCCTAACATGCCTCGATTCCTGCGTGAGGGAGACAAGAGTTCTATCGTGGTGAAACTCTTCAATACATCTGATAAGAAGGTGAGCGGAAATGCCCGTATGCAGATTTTGGATGCTGAAACCCAGAAGGTGGTTTGGCAGAAAACGCAGAACTACAGCATCAATGCTGAGGGGTCTGCTACCGTTTCTTTCGATGTTCAAGGTCTGAAAGAGGGTGTATATATTAATAAGGTGGTGGCTGCCGGAAACGGATACAGCGACGGCGAGCAGCACTATCTGCCCGTATTAGGCAACAGCGAGCTCGTAACACGCACCCTGCCCATCACCCTGCCCGAGAAAGGAGAGAAGCACTTCGACCTCACTTCGCTCTTTGCCGGCAAGGAAGGCAAACAGGCTGCACAGGCAGAACGCGCCAAGGTGACTATCGAGTACAGCAACAATCCAAGCTGGCTGATGATTCAGGCGCTGCCATCGCTCAGCAAGGCAAAAGACGACAATGCCGTCTCGCTGATGTCGGCTATCTACAGCAACAGCATCGCCCGCCACATCATGAAGCAGAGTCCTGTCATCGCACAGGTAGTGAAGTTGTGGAAGCAGGAAGCAGCCTCGGCCGAAAGCGCAAGAGCAGCCAAGGGTGGCAAGGCCGACGAGGCTGGCACTTCACTGCAGAGTGTTCTGGAGAAGAATCAGGAACTGCGCGAACTTGTGCTCAACGAAACACCTTGGGTGATGGATGCCGACAGGGAGAGCGAGCAGAAAAAACTATTGATTGAATATCTGGATGAGTCGCTGTGTCAGAACCGACTGACCGACGAGGTGGCAAAATTGCGTAAGCTTCAGCTTGCCGACGGCTCCTTCGCCTGGTGGAAAGGCATGGAAGGCAGCAGATACATGACTACCGAGGTGGCTGAGATGATGGTTAGGCTGAACCGTATGGTGGGTGTACAGCAGGAGACCAAAGACATGTTGACTGCTGCTCTGCGCTATCTGCAGCGAAAGGCTGCTGCAGAAGTGAAGGACATGAAGAAAGAGGCGGAGAAGAAGAGAAATGTGCGCCCGAGCGAACTGGCTATACATTATTTATATATTCTCTCGCTCGACGGACGCAAACTTGATCCGGCAGCGACTTATCTGCTGCAGAATATGGCAGAGCGTACCGGTGAGTTCACCATCTATGGCAAGGCAAGAGCTGCCGTGGTGCTGGCAAGCAATGGACAGCAGGCGAAGGCTGCCGATTATCTGCAGAGCATAGCCGAGTATTCGGTAAGCAGACCAGGAATGGGAAGATACTTCGACACACGCAATGCTTACTATAGCTGGCGCGACTATAAGATTCCTACACAGGTGGCCGCTATCGAGGCAACGGAGATGCTGGGTACAAAGGCTGGAAAGGCATTTGCCGCAGAGAATCTGACCGTTCAGCAAGCTGTCGACGAGATGAAGCTGTGGTTGTTGCAGTCGAAGCGCACCCAGGCTTGGGATACTCCAGTCAACACGGTGGATGCGGTTTATGCCTTCCTCAATGGTAAGGAAATACTGCTGCAGAAGTCGGCAGACGATGCCACTATCCGTATAGACGGCAAACCACTGCAGTTGCCTCAGGCTACGGCAGGACTGGGCTATGTGAAGACCTCGAAGCAGGGCGCACCACACACGCTGACGATTGACAAGAAGAACGAAGGCACCAGTTGGGGCGCAGTATACGCCCAGTTTGTGCAGTCCTCTGCCGAGATAGCCGCCTCAGAGGCAGGCATCAAGGTGGTGAGAAAGGTGGAGAACGCCAAGAACGTGAAGGTGGGCGACAAGGTAAAGGTGGTGCTTACTATTACAGCTGACCGCGACTACGACTTCGTGCAAGTGGTGGATAAGCGCGCTGCCTGCTTGGAGCCCGTCACTCAATTGAGCGGCTATCAGTGGAGCATGGGTTACTATGTGGCACCCAAGGATTATACAACAAATCTCTACTTTGGCCGTTTATCCAAAGGAAGGCACGTGGTGGAGATGGAGTATTACATCGACCGCAAAGGCGAATATCAGGCAGGAACCTGTGTGGCGCAGTGTGCCTACAGTCCTGAGTTTGGCGGAAGGGCAGAGGCTTATAGGCTGAATGTGAAGGAGTGATGTCTTAACTCCCTGACTCTTAGAATTCCGAAAGTAGAATAAGGAACAGAATATACGAACTGATAAATACAATGTGAACAGATGAAAAGAATGAGTATATGGATGCTGGTATCGCTGTTGGCGGTTTCGGCATCGGCGCAGAAAATAACCACGCAGCAGGAGACAATCGACTGTGGACAGGTGTTGTTCAGAAATCCCGTAACGGCAGAATTCCCTTTGAAGAACGCCGGCAACAAGGCTTTGCGCATCAGCCAGGTGCGCAAGAGTTGCGGATGCACAGAGGTGGAGTTTCCTGAGCGAGACATAGCACCGGGCGATTCGTTTATGGTCAGGGCAACATTCGATGCCAAGCAAATGGGCACGTTCATCAAGCAGATTGGACTCTTCAGCAATGCCGACGAACAGCCTTTCGTGCTTACTATGCGTGGAAAGGTGGTGGACAGAGTGGTCGACTTTGCTGGCAATTACGCCTATCAGTTAGGCAAGTTGAAAACCGACATACAGGACCTGGAGTTTGATGACATCAACCGAGGCGACCGCCCCGTGCAGCGCATCCACATCATGAATCCTACCGACGAGGTGCTGCAGCCTGTAGTGCTGCACTTGCCTCCCTATCTCACCGCACAGGTGTCGCCGTCCAAGTTGGCGCCACGCCACAGTGGTGTGATCACAGTTATGTTGGACTCACGCAAGTTGCGCGACTTGGGACTGAATCAGACTTCCATCTATCTTGGCTCGCATCTTGGTGACAAGGTAGCACCCGAGAAGGAAATCAGTGTGTCGGCAGTTCTTTTACCAAACTTCGAGAAGTTGACAGCCGAAGACTTGGCACAGGCGCCTAAGGTGAAACTATCTACCACCACACTCGACCTTGGTAACTTCGGCACCAAGAAAAAGGTGAAGGGCGAAATCCTCATCACCAATGAAGGCAAATCGGTGCTCGAGATAAGAAGTATGCAGATGTTTACCATGGGACTTCAGGTGTCGCTCAAAAAGTCGAAGATTCAGCCTGGAGAGACGGTTAAACTCAAGGTGACAGCCGTCGCATCCGAACTGAAGAAGTCGCGTTCGAAGAATCCTCGTGTGCTCATGATAACCAACGATCCTGATAATGCCAAGGTGGTAGTAAAGGTAAAGGTGATGTGAGAGAAACGAGTCTGTTAAGAACAGATAAATAGGAACAGATAAGTAAGAACGCAAAGTAACAAGTCCTGTTAAAAAAAGAAAGAACCGTGCAAATAGAAATAGATAATGGCAGTGGATTCTGCTTTGGTGTGACCACTGCCATCAAGAAGGCTGAGGAAGAACTCGAAAAAGGTGGACAACTGTATTGCTTAGGTGATATCGTACACAACGGAATGGAGGTGGAACGACTGCATCATGCCGGGCTAATCACCATCAACCACGAGGATATGGAGAAGCTGCATCATGTCAAGGTGTTGTTGCGTGCTCATGGTGAGCCGCCTGAGACTTATGCCCTGGCCGAGCAAAACCATATAGACATCATTGATGCCACCTGTCCTGTGGTGTTGCAGTTGCAGAAACGTATCAAGCGGCAGTATACCAGCAATCCGGATGTGCAGATAGTCATCTTTGGCAAGAATGGACACGCAGAGGTGTTGGGACTGGTGGGGCAGACTGCCAGCAAGGCCATCGTGATTGAGAAATTCCAGGATGTGGAGAAACTGGATTTCTCTCGCGATATCTATCTCTATTCCCAGACGACTAAGAGTCTTGACGAGTTTCATCGTATCATAGAGTATTGTCAGGAGCATATTGTAGAGGGCGCCACTTTCAAGAGTTTTGACACCATCTGCCGACAGGTGGCCAATCGTATGCCTAATATAGCCAGCTTTGCTTCCAAGCACGACCTCGTGCTTTTTGTGAGCGGACGCAAGAGTTCCAACGGCAAGGTGCTCTTCAAGGAATGTCATCGCGTGAACCCCAACAGTTATCAGATAGAAAGTGCCAATGAAATCAACCTCGACTGGCTCAAGGATGTAAACACAGTGGGAATTTGTGGCGCTACCAGTACTCCCAAATGGCTGATGGAAGAATGCCGTGAGTTTATCTTGAACCATTTGTAATAAGTTCGTGAATGGGGAAGAAGTTGATATAAACAAAACAGGTGGTACGTCTTCTCACGAGGACCCACCACCTTCAAAAAACAGTAATTAACTCAAAATTTATAATCTATATCATTACTACCTTGTTCTGATATTCTAATCTCTACATGCAAATGTACAGAAAAGGTACATTTTGACCAAATTATTTTCCGTGAAACGGCACAATGCTTCGCTGAAAGCTTTTTATTTAAGATATTTTTATACTTTAATCTCCTTTAGTAACTACTCAGCATAAGTCGTCAACTATGAAGATAACTTAAATGAAGTAAGTCAACGTAAATGATACATAAAATAAGTAACAACCGAGTCAACCATGTTAAAAACAACGCTAAGAGGGTCAGCTAAAATCGTCAAACCACAAGAAATCTTACTCTTATACTATATAAATGTTCTTTTAGCCTATAAAAATCTATGTTCTAAAGTTTAGAACTTATGTTCTAAAGTATCGAACTTGAGTTCTAAAGTATCGAACTTAAGTTCTAAAGTTTAGAACATAGATTTATAACTAATTCAAGTTTCGCAAGTAAGCCCCACACGCCCTGAAAGGGCAGAAGCTCTTAGCCCAGGGCATCGCCCTGGGTTGTTTGGGGCGGTAACCTGTCGCCCTGTAAGGGCAAAAGCTTTAAAACTCCAGGCAATATATAAAGCTGTTGCCCTTACAGGGCGCATTGCTGATTGCCATTATACCCAGGGCGATGCCCTGGGCTAGGAGCTTTTGGGCCTTCAGCCCGTACTTGAACCACATGCGAAACTTCAGTAACTAACAGAAAACAATTTGTATAGTATTACTGAAGTTTCTTGAGTAGTGAGCTCACTTAAAAAAAGCCAATTTTAAGAAAACCTACTCTTGATTATCAATAAGTTGTAAAGACAAAAAATACGATTTTCGACTTTTTCAAGTGGGCTCAGTAGTATTAAACTTGACTATTAAAGTAATTGCTTGTGGCTAATAGAGGTGCTGAGTCGTTACTGTCTTTATCAACAACCAGCAGCCTTCTGATATTGCTTCATGAGCCATTCTTTCTGCTCGGCAATGGTCATGTGGCTGTTGTCAAGAGTGATGGCATCGTCGGCTTTCTTGAGTGGAGAAACCTCACGATGTGTGTCGATATAATCTCTTTCCTCTACATTTTTCAGAATGTCGTCGAAGTCGGCAGGCATACCTTTCTGCTTCAGTTCGTCGTATCTGCGCTGCGCTCTTACCTTGGAGTCGGCAGTTACGAAGATCTTCAACTCGGCATCAGGGAATACTGTAGTTCCAATGTCGCGGCCATCCATTACGATGCCTTTCTCCTGTCCCATCAGTTTCTGCTGAGCAACGAGAGCCTGGCGAACAAATGGGACGGCGGCGATAGGACTTACATGGTTGGAAACTTCCAAAGAGCGTATTTCTTTCTCTACGAGTTCGCCGTTGAGATAACAGTCGGGACGACCAGTCTCGTTGTTGAACTTGAAACTGATGTGGATATTGGTCATTTCTTTCTCCAACATATCTACCTTCACCTGATTGTCTGCATCGAACAGCTTGTGGCGCAACGCATAGAGAGTGACCGAACGGTACATGGCTCCTGTGTCAACATAAATGTAACCTATTTCCTTGGCCAGGTCCTTGGCCATAGTGCTTTTGCCACATGACGAAAAACCATCAATGGCTATTGTAATTTTCTTCATAAATCTGTGTATGTTGTTTTTGTGATATTTACTAGATAGAGAATAGTTGCCGGAACGTGTCAGAGGCTGTAAGCCAAATTGACAAGCAGGCTGTTGCTGCTGACGTGATATTTGCCATAAGCCAAGTTGAGATGGAAACGCTCCAGGTTGAGGCCGGCACCTAAAGAGAGTCCAGCTCCATGACTGCTTGAGGAGTCGTCGGAGCTTTGTATCTTCATCTCGCTGGCCCGTCTGAAATTGTAGCCTGCGCCAATCCAGATGTTGGAAAGCAGAATCTCGATGCCTCCCACAAGGTGTTCTTTGAAGTTGACATCCCAGTTGTTCAGGTTGACAAGTGTCAGGGAGAGGCGGAAAGGCATGTTGGGGAACTGCTTGCTCACACCCATCTGCAGGTCGATAGGCATTTTGTCGTATTCCTCATCGTAGGCTTTCAACTGTCCGCCCAAGTTCTTGGCAACGGCAGAAATCGACCATTCATGATCAGGGTCGTAATAGTTAATTCCCAGGTCAACGCCCATTCCTATTGAGTTGTAGTCGCCGATATAAGAGGTGATGAACTTGGCAGTGATTCCGCCGACAAAGTTCTTGCCCAACATATAGGAGAAATAGCCTGCCACAGCAATGTCTTTGGCAGAGAACTCGCCCATCTGTACATTGTTCTCGTCCACCTGTTTCATCTTTCCATAGTCAACATATTGTGCCGATACAGCCCATGAAGCCTTGTCCTTCACTATGCGGTTGAAGGCTGCCGAAGCAGCGTTGACTCCCGACATATAGTTCATATATCCCAAGTTGATAGTCTTGTCGCTTACCGATGAGAGCAGAGCTGGATTATGGAAAATGAGGGCTTCATCATCCTCGATGAGGGTGATGTTGTCGCCACCTAAAGCTGCAGCGTGCGCACTTGCCGGCAGGCGAAGAAAGTTGTATCCCGTTTGGCTTTCCTGTGCAACAGCCATAGTTGCCGACAGTGCCAAAAGGACAGAAAGAAGAAGTTTTCTCATTCCTATTATTTTATTCTTGGATGCAAAGAAAATGCAAACGAGCGCAATGAAAGTTACTTTCAGATTGCCGAGTGCAGCTTTTTCTTATTTAAAGATAATGCAAACGAGCGCAATGAAAGTTACTTTCAAATTGCCGAGTGCAGCTTTTTCTTCTGCAAAGATAATGCAAACGAGCGCAATGAAAGTTTACTTTCAGATTGCCGAGTGCCGCTTTTTCTTCTGCAAAGATAATGCAAATCGAAGACAATACAAAAGAATAACTCCATTTTTTCTTTTTTATTGTAGTAATGCCGTCTGTTTATGTAAAGTATGTCCAATTCATGGACAATACAAAAAAAAGGAAGAATAAATTTGGCTATTACCTTTAAAAAGGCTACTTTTGCATGCGATAAGAAGCCATGCTCTATATGGAAGCGATTCTGCAAAAAGTTCACTCCGCATCATGGCATCGTTTTTTGAAAGAAACGAATAAAGTTTAGTAGAATAAAGGAATAAGGAATTGGAAATCAAGAAATCTCATAGTGCACAGTTGGAGGACAAGCGAGTAACATTCTTCTTGCTTGGGCTGTTGCTTACCCTTTCCTTTATCTTCGTAGGCCTGCAGTATACGAGTCAGCCCGACGATTATGACTTGTCGAACGATATAGAAGACCTGTCGCAGGACTTGGAGCTTTCGTTGCCTCCAGACTCCAAGGACATGGTTTCGGCAGAGGCAGCCTCGAAGCCTGCATCCAAGGCCATTACACAAGAGGTGAGGGCAGAACAGAAAGCAGAACCGGCAGCGCAGAAAATCAGCACAACAACCAGCGAACTTGTGATAGGAGACGGAGAAGGAGCCGTGGATGGAGCCAATGTGAAGGAAGCTGCTCCAGAAACGCCAGTCGACAACACAAACACGTCGGCACAGCCCGAGGCTCCTATCAATTTTACCGTGGTTCAGCAGATTCCCGTCTTTCCCGGAGGCTGGTCGGCATACATGCAGTGGCTTACCAAGAATCTGAAATATCCGCGTCAGGCTCAGCAGCGCAAGATACAAGGCATGGTGGTGGTTTCGTTTATTGTCAATAAAGACGGAACGGTGTCTGACGTGAAGGTGAGCACTTCGGTAGACCCCTTGCTCGACAGGGAGGCCTTGCGCGTAATGAAGATGATGCCTAAGTGGAAACCTGGTATGGACCACAACAAGGTGTGTCGCACGATGGTGGCAGTGCCTGTCGTCTTCCAGCTCTGACCCTGCATTTCTTTATTGTGCTCAAGTATCCCTTTATAATACTCTGATAGAAATAATCACTCAACATTGATAGAAATAATCACTCAACTATTATAAAAAAACGAACAATTATGAAGACAGCCGACGAACTACTGACTCAGGTGAATGCCTTTTTAGATGCACTTCCCTACGAGCGTACTCCGAAGTCGCTTTACGAACCTATCCGCTATGTCTTGTCGATGGGTGGCAAGCGCATTCGCCCCGTATTGATGCTTCTGGGCTACAATCTTTACAAGGAAGATACTGATAAAATCCTGATGAATGCCATCGCTTTGGAAACCTATCATAACTACACACTCCTGCACGACGACCTGATGGATCAGGCTGATTTGCGCCGTGGTCATGAGACGGTGCACAAGAAATGGGATGCCAATACTGCCATCCTGTCTGGCGACAGTATGCTGGTGCTGGCGTATGAGCGAATGGCACAATGCGACAGCCGTCATCTGGCAGATGTTCTTCGCCTCTTTACCACTACGGCGCTCGAGATTGGCGAGGGACAGCAGTACGACATGGAGTTCGAGACCCGTGACGATGTGCGAGAAGAGGAATACATCGAGATGATTCGACTGAAGACAAGCGTCCTGTTGGCTTGTGCGCTCAAGATAGGAGCCATCCTGGCTGATGCCCCTGCCGAGGATGCTGATAATCTGTATAAGTTTGGCGAACAGATAGGTCTGGCTTTTCAGTTACAGGATGATTATCTCGACGTTTATGGCGACTCCAAGGTCTTCGGCAAGAAGATAGGCGGCGACATCACCTCCAACAAGAAAACATTCATGCTCATCAATGCGTTCAGTCATGCCAATGAGGCACAGCGACAGGAGTTGGAGAAGTGGGTCAATGCCAAGTCTTTCGACCGCGAGGAGAAAATCGCTGCCGTAACACGTCTGTATAATGAGATCGGTATCGACAAGATGGCGCAAGCCAAGATAGCCTACTACTTTGAGCAGAGCAAGAAATACTTAGATGCAGTCCAGGTTCCGGCAGAGCGTAAGGAAGAATTGCAGAAGTATGCCCAGCGCATGATGAAGCGCAAATATTAATCGAACAGCGAGAAGACCGCAAATAAAAAATGATAAAGATTATCGACACACATACGCATCTCGATGCCGAGGAGTTCGACGAAGACAGAGCTGAGGCTTTTGCCCGTTCCCGCGAAGCAGGAGTGGGCAAGGTGTTCCTGCCAGCAATAGACGTGAAGACTACGAAGGCTGTGCTCAGCCTCAGTCATCAATATCCCGGTTACGCCTATCCCATGATAGGACTCCATCCAGAGGAGGTGAAGGCCGACTGGAAAGAACAGCTTGCCGAGCTGCGTCAAATCCTCGATGAGCACCGCGTGCAAATCAACACAACAGTTTCCGACTTCATTGCTATAGGCGAGGTGGGGCTTGACTATTACTGGAGCCGTGAGTTTGAGCACGAACAGTTGCAGGCTTTCGAGGAACAGGTGAAGTGGTCGGTGGAAACCCGTCTTCCCCTCATGATACATTGTCGCAAGGCGCAGAACGAGATGGTTCATCTCTTGCGCTCTTACGAGAAAGAGCTGCCGGGAGGCGTCTTTCATTGTTTCACGGGCAATCAGCGCGAGGCTGAGGAATTGCTGTCTTTCGACCGTTTCGTGTTGGGAGTAGGCGGTGTCTCCACTTTCAAGAGCAGTCATCTGCGCGAAGACCTTCCAGCTGTGGTTCCGCTTCATCGCCTTGTACTTGAGACCGACAGTCCCTATATGGCACCAGTTCCACATAGAGGAAAGCGTAACGAGAGTGCCTATGTTGTCGACGTGATGCGCACCCTGGCAGCAGCCTATCAGGTGAGCGAGGACGAATTGGCGGCAGCCACCAATGCCAATGTAAGCCGTATCTTTGGCTGCGAGGTGGTGAAAGGACTGTAGGCAGTGCTGCAAGTTGGTGTGGCAAAAGTAGAGTCAGTTAAAGAAATATAAAATAGGAAGCCTTTTTTGCTTATTTGCCCGAAAAGCGATACTTTTGCACACCGAAGCCCGTCAAGGTGCTCGCAGACAAAAGGAAAGGTGCTCGAGTGGCTGAAGAGGCACGCCTGGAAAGCGTGTATTCCCCTAAAGGGAATCGGGGGTTCGAATCCCCCTCTTTCCGCATATACATATATAATATAAGGTATATATGAAGAAAAATCCTTTTATTGCACGTTTGGCAATATTGACATTCACCCTTGTTGCTTCTTCTATGCCATTGATGGCGCAGGAAGAATCAATGGGAATTCATCAAGCTCTTAAGACCAAGTTTGTAGAAGGCAATGCCGGCTTTATGTCGTTGGTGGCCATTGCCCTGGTGGTTGGTTTGGCGTTCTGCATAGAGCGCATACTTTATCTCAGTCTTTCAGAAATCAATGCCAAGCAACTCATGCTCGACATCGACAGCCGCATGGCAGAAGGAAAGGTGGAGGAAGCCAAGGACTTGTGCCGCAACACACGTGGACCGGTAGCCTCTATCTGTTATCAGGGACTGATGCATGTAGATGACAGTCTGGAGAATGTGGAGCGTTCGGTTGCCAGTTACGGCACGGTACAGGCTGCCAACCTCTCGAAAGGCTGTTCGTGGATAACGCTGTTTATCGCCATGGCTCCCTCGCTCGGATTCTTGGGAACGGTCATCGGTATGGTGATGGCTTTCGACCAAATACAGCAGGCAGGCGACATCAGTCCTACCATTGTGGCATCGGGAATGAAGGTGGCGCTTATCACTACCATCTTCGGTATCATCGTAGCCCTTATTCTTCAGGTGTTCTACAATTACATCCTGTCAAAGATAGAGCATATCATCAGTCAGATGGAAGAATCGTCCATCACCTTGATGGACATAATAGCCAAGTATAAGCATGAAAATCAAGCATCTTAAGAGCTGGGGAACCGAAAGGCTCTCGCAGCGACTGTTGTACATTCTGGTAGGAGTGTCGGCGGTGGTTTTCGCCTTGTTCTATCTGGTGGGCTACGACCTGCCATTCGACGAGAACCCCGACTTCAATGCTCCTCTTTTCACCGATGTGCTCATCGTGCTTATGGTGTTAGTCCTTTTGTTGGCATTATGCATGATAGGCTTCTCGGCATGGCGAAGCCATCGTTCGGGCAGTCGTCAGGACGCTGTGGTCAATGGTGTGCCTGCCCGCAAGATAGCCCGCATCACATGGTTTTCAACTTTTGGTTTGCTCGTCATAGGCTTCGCCGTAGGTTCTTCCACTCCTATGTTGGTCAACGGCAATGACTACAACGACTGGTTCTGGCTGAAACTGAGTGATATGTTTGTCCTTGCCTCAGTCTTATTGCTGATAGCAGCCATAGGTGTAGTGCTCTTTGGCGTAACCCGTTATGTGCGTAAAGAACGAAAGAAATGAAGCGTCTGCGTAAACCACATGGAGTACCGGGACTGAATACCACATCTACAGCCGACATTTCTTTTATGCTGTTGATATTCTTCCTTGTCACCACATCGATGGATGTGGACAAGGGCTTGCTGCGCCAGTTGCCAGCCCCTGAGCCACAGCACCAACAGCAGGTTTCGGTTGTCGACAAGGCCACACTCCTTGAACTTCACGTCACATCCGACCATCTGTTGCTCCTGAACGGCAAGCCTTTCCCTGTAGACCGACTGCAGGGTGAGGTGGTGAAATTCGTGCATCGTTTGGGCAGCCGTCATCTTATCTCAATTGAGAGTGACCGCGAGGCAAGCTATGATCTTTATTTTCAGGTACAGAATCAGTTGATGATGGCCTATTCGCAGTTGCGTGACGAATATGCCCGCAAGCAATATGGCAAGACTTTTGCCCTGTTGTCGAAAGCCCAGAAGGATAGGGTTCGCAACCTGTGTCCGCAGCGCATTACCGAGTCGTATGCTCATGCCCGCACCTTCCAGGACAAGAGTGTGAGTGCTGATGCCGAAGAGAAGAAAGGGGGCGAATCATGAGCATGTTCGGACGTCGTGAGCACGAGATGCCGGGACTCAACACTTCCTCGTTGCCCGACTTGATATTCACGGTATTGTTTTTCTTTATGATCGTCACCCACATGCGCCAGGTAACGCTCAAGGTTGACTATCGCGCCCCACAAGGTAAGCAGCTCACCCGACTGACCAAGAAGTCGGCTGTGTCTTACATCTATATAGGCAAACCAGTACAGTCCTTGCCGGGAGTCTCGAATGTAGAGACCGATTCAAGTGGAGTCTGCGTTCAGCTCAATGATAAGCTCGCCACACCTGCCGAGGTGATGGACTATGTGTTGGCAGAGAAGCGTCGTATGTCGGCTGAAGACCAGCGGCAGATGACAGTTTCCATCCGCGCTGACCGTCAGGTTCCCATGGGTGTAGTGATGGATGTCAAGCAGGCTTTACGACAGGCAAAAGTGCTTCGTGTTAACTATTCTGCCGTAGAAAAGAGTAAATAATATTAATTTATAATTATTTATGCGCAAAAAGTTGCGTTTCTTAAATTAATGTACTATCTTTGCACCCAAATTAAACTTAATTTATGGCAAAGCAGTTATTAGATTACCTGGACAGGCAGATATTGAAACTGATATCACAAGACGCACGCATCCCATTCCTTGAAGTGGCACGAGCATGCAATGTGAGCGGTGCTGCCATCCATCAGAGAGTGGCCAAGTTGACAAATCTTGGCATCATCAAGGGCTCTCAGTTCATCATCGATCCCGAGAAGATTGGTTATGAGACATGTGCTTATGTAGGTCTGTATCTTAAGAATCCAGAGCAGTTCGACCACGTTGTAGACGAGCTGAGGAAGATTCCTGAGGTGGTGGAATGTCATTATACGACAGGCGGCATGGATATGTTTATCAAGATTTATGCCAGCAACAACCATCACTTGTTGGAGATTATCCACGACAAGTTGCAACCATTGGGCTTGTCACGCAGTGAGACCATCATCTCATTCAATGCAGCTATCAACAGACAGTTGCCATTGCTTGAGATTCCTGAGATTACTGAGGACGAGGACAACGGTGAGGAATAAAAATAATAAGCAAGAGAACACGATAGGCTTATCCCGAAAGGTGTAAGCCTATTTTTTTGTATTTATCTCTCAATCAATTAGAGTGGTCAACTAAAAACTTTAAACCACATTATAGCTGAAATTAAAAGAATCGGAAAATGAAGAAAGATAAATTGCCTCTTGTTACTGCAGTTTCCTGTTTCGATGCTGTGGTCCTGTGCGACGGAGATTATCCCTCTCATGCTGTGGCGCTGTCGATACTGCAGCATGCCAAATATCTGGTGTGCTGCGATGGTGCAGGTATGCATTACATTCTGCATGGCGGGACACCTGATGCTATTGTGGGTGATGGCGATTCGCTGCCTGATGACTTCAAGAGACGCTATGCCGACTTGGTGCATTTGGTGGACGAACAGGATGACAACGATCAGACGAAAGCCACGCGTTTTTGTATGAAGCAAGGAATGAGGCGCATTGCCTATTTGGGATGCACGGGCAAGCGAGAAGACCATACGCTCTGCAACATCTCGCTGATCATGCGATATATGCGAGAGTGGGGGCTCGACGTGACGATGATTACCGACACTGGATATTTTGTTCCAGCTTCAGGGCTTCAGGCTTTCGAGACCTTTGCGCGGCAACAGGTGAGTATCTTCAACTTTGGCTGTACGAGGCTTTCTGCCAAGGGACTCAAATGGAAGCCTTATCCCTATAAGGAATGGTGGCAGGGTGGACTCAACGAGGCTTTGGACAACGAGGTGGTGATGGATGGCGATGGCGACTATCTGATGTTTTTCACCTTCGATGCCAAAGTTCCAAAACCATAAGCAGAGTACTGGAACGAAAAAGGGGAGGCAAACCTCATCTCAAGGTCCGTCTCCCCGCTACTTATAGTTAAAAATAACCGATATTATTTGTTCAGATATTTATCAACCTGGGCAGCAATCTTTCGACCGCTTGCCATGGCTCTTACGACAAGGCTTGCACCATTGGCAGCATCGCCTGCTACAAACACATTGTCGGCAAACTCAGGCTGCTGTGGCTTCAGGAATCCCATGGCAAGGAACACAGCTTCGGCCTTGATAATCTCGGGCTTGCCTGCTTCTACCATCAGCGGACGACCGCCTTCAGGATTTGGTTTCCAGTCTATCTGTTGTACTTTGACACCTGTCAGTTTGCCGTTCTTGCCCAGGAACTCGAGTGAGTTGATGTTCCAGCGGCGTGTGCAGCCTTCCTCATGACTGGATGTAGTCTTGAGGGTGCGAGGCCAGTTAGGCCAGGGATTCTTAGGATCCTCAGGACCTTCTACAGGCTTAGGCATGATTTCTATCTGTGTCACGCTCTTGCAACCCTGTCGATGAGCAGTTCCGATGCAGTCGCTACCCGTATCGCCACCACCGATGACAAGAACGTCCTTGCCCTTGCAGTTGACGAGCTCGTCCTTGCTGAACTCCATGCCTGCGAGGATGCGGTTCTGTTGAGATAGCAGTTCGAGGGCGAAGTAAACACCCTTGAGCTCGCGTCCTGGAATCTTGAGGTCGCGTGCAGTAGGCGTACCTGTAGCAACCACATAGGCATCGAAGCCTTCGGGCAGCTTGTTGACATCGATGTGCTGATTGTATTTGAACTCGATGCCTTCTTCCTCGAGAAGATGCAGACGGCGGTCGATGATGCTCTTGTTGAGCTTGAAGTTAGGAATGCCGTAACGCAACAAGCCGCCGGCGTTCTCGCGTGCCTCGAAGACCGTCACCTTATAGCCTTTATGGTTGAGCTGGTTGGCAGCAACAAGTCCGGCAGGTCCTGCACCGATGACGGCAATGGTCTTGCCGTTGCGTTCTGGTATTTCTACGCGTACATAGTCTTCAGAGAAAGCGTGCTCAACGATGGCGCACTCGTCTTCACGGTTGGTGGTAGGCTCGTGGTCCATGAGGTTGAGGATACAGGCTTTCTCGCAGAGAGCAGGACAGATGCGGCCTGTGAACTCAGGAAAGTCGTTGGTGGAGTTGAGCAGGCGGTAAGCCAGTTCCCAGTCACCCTTGTAGAGGGCGTCGTTCCACTCAGGAGCCTTGTTGCCCAACGGACAAGCCCAGTGACAGAAGGGCACACCGCAATCCATGCAGCGCGAAGCCTGTTGTCGGCGGTCGTTGCTGTTTAATGTTTGTTCTACCTCGCTGAAGTCGAGGATTCTATCGTGTATTGGTCTATAGCCTGCTTCTTTGCGGGGTATAGTCAAAAATGCTTTTGGATTTCCCATCTTCTTTTAAAAGTAAAAGGGTAAAAAGGTAAAAAGGTAAAAAGACATTCTTGCTTGTTACTTGCTGCCATTTACTTAAACCTTATGTTACCTTTATTATTAATTTATTTATTACTCGACATTTTACCGAAGTCAAGGCAAAGGGCTAAGGCTCTTTTTACCTTTTTACCCTTTTGCCTTTTTACCTTTATTAATAGTCTCGCTGCATGTCTGCAATCTTCTGCTGCAGCTTCTTTACTTGCTCTTCCTGCAGCACGCGCTTATACTCGATAGGCACTACCTGAATGAAGTCTTCCACATAGTGGTTCCAGTCGTCGAGCATGGTGCGGGCGAGCTTACTGCCTGTATAGAGATAATGCTGGCGGATGAGCTCGTGCAGCTCCTTGCGGTAGGTACTGTCCTCGACGAGGTTGATTTCCACCATATCCATGTTGCAGAAGTAGTCGAAGTTGTGGTTCTTGTCCCATACGTAGGCCACACCGCCACTCATACCTGCGGCAAAGTTGCGGCCCGTCTCGCCGAGCACTACCACGCGTCCGCCTGTCATGTACTCGCAACAGTGGTCGCCAGCACCCTCGATGACAGCGATGGCACCAGAGTTGCGCACACCGAAGCGTTCGCCTACCTTACCGTTGATATACAACTCGCCCGATGTGGCTCCATAGAGTCCGGTATTGCCGGCGATGATGTTGTCTTCGGCAGAGAAGTTGCTGCGGATAGGAGGCAGGATGGAAATACGGCCTCCTGACAGTCCCTTGGCGAAATAGTCGTTGGTCTCGCCTTCCAACTTGAAGTCGACACCCTTGACAAGGAAGGCTCCGAAGCTCTGACCGGCAGAACCCTTGAACTTCACATTCACTGTCTTGTCAGGCAGACCAGCCTCGCCATACTTGGCAGCGATAGCGCCACTGAGCATTGCTCCAGCCGCACGGTCGGTATTCTTGATGGCAAAGTCGAGGTTGACTTCCTCTTGCTTCTCAATGGCTTTCTGTGCGCCACGAACGAGCTGCTGGTCGAGCACGTTGGCAAGATCGTGTATCTGTTCGGTGGTGTGATAGAGCGATCCATGACCGGCCTCGCGATGCAACAGGCGAGAGAAGTCGAGAAGGTCGGCTTTCTGCTCGATAAACTTTGCGGTAGCGCTGTCTACGGCTTCGCTTCCCTCGGCAGGAACCACTTCCTCGTCGCTCTTGCGAACGATGAGTTCGGTATGACCGATGATGTCGTTGAGTGAGGTGTAACCCATCTCAGCCAAGTACTCGCGCACCTCCTCGGCGAGGAAGCGGAAGTAGTTGATCAGATATTTGTAGCTGCCGCGGAAGTGGGCGCGCAGCTTTGGATCCTGTGTGGCAACACCCATAGGACAGGTGTTGAGATTACATTTGCGCATCATGACACAACCCAGGACGATGAGTGCAGCAGTACCGAAACTGAATTCCTCGGCGCCGAGCAAGGCCATGAGAATGATGTCGCGTCCGCTCTTCAGCTGGCCGTCTACCTGTAGGCGAACCTGTCCGCGAAGACCGTTCTTCACCAATGTCTGCTGTGTCTCAGAGAGACCTATCTCTGGCGAGATACCGGCAAAGCGCATGCTGGAAGCAGGGCTTGCACCCGTTCCACCCTCTGCACCAGAGATGACGATGAGGTCGGCCTTGGCCTTTGCCACACCGGCAGCAATGGTTCCTACGCCGCTCTCGGCAACGAGTTTTACAGAGATGGCAGCACGTGGGTTCACGTTCTTCAGGTCGAAGATGAGCTGAGCCAGGTCCTCAATACTGTAGATGTCGTGATGAGGTGGTGGCGAGATGAGGCTGATGCCAGGAATAGAGTGACGTGTCTTGGCGATGACCTCGTTGACCTTAAAGCCAGGCAACTGTCCGCCCTCACCAGGCTTGGCACCCTGTGCCACCTTGATCTGTATTTCCTCGGCATTGACGAGGTATTCGGTTGTCACGCCGAAACGTCCCGAAGCCACCTGCTTGGTTTTGCTGGAGAGGCTGATGCCGTCCTGAGTAGAATGGAATCGCTCGTTGTCCTCGCCTCCCTCACCCGTGTTGCTGCGTGCACCGAGGGCGTTCATGGCCAGAGCCATAGCCTCGTGGGCTTCCTTTGAGAGGGCTCCGAAGCTCATGGCTCCGGTGACGAAGTGCTTCACGATTTCCTCTACAGGCTCTACCTTGTCGATAGAGATAGGATTCTTGCGGAAGGCGAAGAAGTCGCGGATGAAGATAGGCTCCTGCTTGTTGTCGACAAGATGAGTGTATTTCTTGAACAGCTGGTAGTCGCCCTTGCGGGTGGCAAGCTGCAGAGTGGCTATAGTCTCAGGATTCCAGGCATGCTTGATGCCGTCCTTGCGATAGTGGAACTGTCCCATGCTGGGCAGGAAGTCGAGCTTCTTGGTGGCGAAGGCCTTGTCGTGCAGCAGGATGGCGTCGCGGGCGATGGTCTCAAGACCTATACCGCCGATGGTGCTTACCTCGGTGCCGAAATAGTTCTTCAGCAGACTCTCGCTCAGACCGATGCTCTCGAAGATTTTGGCTCCGCGATAGCTGCGGATGGTGGAGATTCCCATCTTGGCCATAATCTTGAACAGGCCTTTCTTCACAGCCTTGATGTAGTTCTGTTCGGCTGTGTGATAGTCTTCCTGTATCTTGCCCTTCTTTACCAGGTCGTCGAGGATGGCGTAGGTGAGGTATGGGCAGAGTGCTGATGCGCCATAGCCCAGAAGCAGTGCGGCGTGCATCACCTCGCGAATCTCACCGCTCTCTACGATGAGGGCTGTCTGTACGCGCTTGCCGGCGTCGATGAGATAGTGGTGTACGGCGCTCACGGCGAGCAATGATGGGATGGCTGCATGAGTGGCGTCTACATCGCGGTCGCTCAGGATGATGTAGTTGTAACCGTCGTCAACACTCTGGGCTGCCTGCTTGCACAGCTCGTCGAGAGCCTCGTGAAGACCTTCCTCGCCCTTGGCAGTCTCGAACACCATGTGGAGCTTGACGGTGTTGAAGCCCTTGTAGCGTATGTTCTGCAGAATGTCGAGCTGGGTGTTGGTCAGGATTGGATGTGGCAGGCGAACCATCTTGCAGTTGCTCTCGTCGGGATTCAGGATGCCTGAACCCACACGGCCGATGTACTCGGTGAGACTCATCACGAGGTTCTCGCGGATGGAGTCGATGGCAGGGTTGGTGACCTGTGCAAACTGCTGACGGAAATAGTTGAAGAATATTTGTGGCTGGTCGGAGAGCACAGCCAGTGGCGTGTCGTTACCCATAGAGGCTGTAGGCTCCTGACCCTTGGTGGCCATAGGGATGATGGTTCCGTCGATGTCTTCCTCGCCGAAGCCGAACTCCAGTTCCTTGCGGGTGAGGTTCTCTACGGCGTTCTCTACCTTGCGGCCGCTGCGGAGTTTCTCCAACTCGATGCGGTTGGTGTTGAGCCACTGGCGGTAAGGATGCTGGGCAGCCAGGCGCTCCTTGATTTCGCCATCGTAGTATATCTTGCCTTCCTGTGTGTCGATGAGGAGGATCTTACCAGGCTGCAGACGACCTTTCTCTGCCACCTCGGAAGGATCGAAGTCCATGACGCCCACCTCGGAGGCCACTACCATCATGTCGTTCTTGGTGATGGTGTAGCGGGCAGGACGAAGACCGTTTCTGTCGAGCATACCGCCGGCATAGCGTCCGTCGCTGAAGAGCAGAGCGGCAGGTCCGTCCCAAGGTTCCATCAGGATAGAGTGATACTCGTAGAAGGCCTTGAGGTCTTCTGAGATAGGATTCTTGTCGTTGAAGCTCTCTGGCACCATGACAGCCATGGCGTGAGGCAGCGACAAACCGCTCATCACGAAGAACTCGAATACGTTGTCGAGGCTGGCAGAGTCGCTCATGCCAGGCTGTACGATAGGCGAGATTTCGCGAATGTCGCCCAGAGCCTCGCTGCTGAGCACACTCTCGCGTGCCTTCATCCAGCCGCGGTTGCCTCGTATGGTGTTGATCTCACCGTTGTGGCAGAGCAGACGGAAAGGCTGAGCCAGGCTCCATGTTGGGAAGGTGTTGGTAGAGAAGCGTGAGTGGACGAGAGCCAGACCGCTGGTAAAGTAATTATTGGTGAGGTCGGGATAATACTGGCGCAGCTGTAGGCTGCTCAGCATACCCTTGTATACGATGTTCGAATTGGACAACGAACAGATGTAGAAGTCAGGATCGCTGATGCGCTTCTCGATGCGTTTGCGTACGAGGTAGAGGATGCGCTCGAAGACAGGCACCTTGTCGTCGGTAACGCCAGTGATGAACACTTGTTTGATGGCGGGCTCATTGCTCAGTGCGGCCTCTCCCAGACACTCTGGGTTGGTAGGCACGTTGCGCAGATGCATGAGCTGCAGTCCCTCGCGCTCTATCTCCTCGATCATGATGGAGAGGATGTCCTGCTGTTTCTTTTCGTCTTTAGGCAGGAAGATGAGGCCTGTGCCATATTTGCCTTTCTCGGGGACAGGAATACCTTGAAGAAGAATAAACTCGTGCGGAATCTGGAGCATGATACCGGCACCGTCGCCCGTCTTGTTGTCGGCACCCTCAGCGCCACGATGGCGCATGTTCTCGAGTACCTTCAGGGCATTGTCTACCAGCTCATGGCTCTTGTTGCCGTGGATGTTAACCACCATTCCTACGCCACACGCATCGTGCTCATAGGTTGAACTGTACAATCCTTTTTCCATTTCTTGTTCGTTTTATATTTATCGGTTATTTCTAACTATTGATATATCATTATTTCATGCTGTCTACTAAACTTTCGCATGTGACTTCCCTACACGCCCTGAAAGGGCAGAAGCTCCTAGCCCAGGGCAACGCCCTGGGTAATTACGGACGCAAGCCTGTCGCCCTGTAAGGGCAAAAGCATTCAAGTACCAAGCAATATACAAAGCTTTTGCCCTTTCAGGGCGCCTTGCTGATTACTTTTATACCCAGGGCGTTGCCCTGGGCTAGGAGCTACTGCCCTTTCAGGGCGTGTTGAGCCCTACTTGCGAAACTTAAATTGACTATTTATACGCCTGTTCGTGCACTCCGGCTACAGCTCGTCCGCTGGGGTCGTTCTGGTTCTTGAATGAGGCGTCCCATGCCAGTGCTTCGGCGGTAGAGCAAGCCACACTTGGCACGCTTGGCACGCTGCGGGCAGCGCTGTCGCTGGGGAAATGCTCGGCGAAGATAGAGCGATAGTAGTATTCCTCCTTGTTCTGTGGAGGGTTGATGGGGAATCGCTCGGCGGCATGAGCCATCTGCTCGTCGCTTACTGCCGAGGCGGTGATCTGTTTCAGCGTGTCTATCCACGAATAGCCCACACCGTCGGAGAACTGCTCTTTCTGTCGCCATGCCACCTCTTCGGGCAGCAAGTCGGCAAAAGCATCGCGTACTACTTTCTTCTCGATGGTCTTGTCGGGACACATCTTCAGCGCGGGGTTCATGCCCATGGCCACGTCGAGGAACTCCTTGTCGAGGAAGGGCACACGACCCTCGATGCCCCAGGCTGCCAGACTCTTGTTGGCTCTCAGACAGTCGTAGAGATAGAGTTTGCCAAGCTTGCGGACGGTTTCCTCGTGGAAGGCCTTGGTGTCGGGTGCCTTGTGGAAGTAGAGATAGCCGCCAAACACCTCGTCGGCTCCCTCGCCCGAAAGCACCATCTTGATGCCCATGCTTCGGATGACGCGTGCCAGCAGATACATAGGTGTAGAGGCGCGCACGGTGGTGACGTCGTAAGTCTCGATGAAGTAGATGACGTCGCGGATGGCATCGAGTCCTTCCTGTATGGTGTAGTTGATTTCGTGATGCACGGTTCCGATGTGCTCTGCCACCAATCGGGCTTTAGCCAGGTCGGGAGCGCCCTTCAGTCCTACGGCGAAGGAGTGCAACCGTGGCCAGTAGGCTTGTGTCTCGCCTCCGTTCTCTACACGTATGGCAGAGAATTTCTCGGCAACGGCCGAGATGACCGAAGAGTCGAGTCCGCCGCTGAGCAGCACTCCGTAGGGCACGTCGCTCATCAGCTGTCGCTTCACCGAAGCCTCGAGTGCGTCGTGTATCTGTTCGACGGCAGCCTGCTCCTGTGGTGCAGCCTCTGCCAGCTGTTCGGCAGCTTTCTTGCTGTCGTCGATGTTGTATTTCTTTTGCATGGAAGCATACTCAAACCAGTCGCGTGTGTAGTAGCGCTTCATGCCTGGAGTCTTACTGTAGTAATAATGTCCTGGGAGGAAAGGCTCGTAGTGGTCGCACTGTCCTTCGAGTGCCTTGAGTTCGGAAGCCACCATCACCTTGCCGTCGTTGTCGTAGCCGATATAGAGTGGAATCACGCCGATGGGGTCGCGTGCAATCAGAAACTCGTCGTGCTCTGCGTCGTAGAGGGCGAAGGCAAAGATGCCGTTCAGCTCTTCGAGCATCTGGCAGATGCGTGCATGTACGGCGTCCTCGCCCTGAAAGATCAGTGTGGCGAAGTCGGTGTCGGCGCGCATCTCGCGATAGAGCGACAGAATCACCTCGCAGTCGCTGCCTGTCTGATATTGATAGTGTCCGGCAAACCGTGAGCGGATGTCCTGATGATTGTAGATCTCGCCGTTTACGGCAAGTACTTGTTTCTTGTCGGGTGAGAAGAGGGGCTGTCGACCGCTTTCTGGGTCTACGATACTCAGACGCTCATGAGCCAGGATGGCTGAACCACCGCAGTAGATGCCGCTCCAGTCTGGTCCGCGATGGCGGATTTTCTGACTCATGCGCAGTGCTTGCTGTCGCAGTTCGGGAGTTTGCTCCTGAATGTTGAAGATAGATACGATTCCACACATAATAGCTTTTCCTTTCTTTTACGGTTATTTATAACACTTTGCTAAGTATTGGGTGCAAAATTACTACAATTTGATATATTAAAGAAAAATTTACTTACAATTTGTGTTAGTTTTATGTGCTTTGTTTTAATCTTGAAGCTATTATTGTCGTCTTGCTTTCATATTGTAAGTGTTCTGCTGTTTGTATATTACAATTTGAAAGTTTGCTTGAAAAATAAGAGAAAAAATCAAAGAGTCTTTAAAAAAAACAGATGCCGACAGTTCGGGGGAACTATCGGCATCTTTGTCATTGCCTTCAAAGGTGTGAAGGCTTTGTGATTTAATCAAGAAATAACTTAAAAACCCAATATGCGTTTTTCATTATGGCTGGAGAGTGAAGCCTACCACAAAGTAAGCCTTCTGTGAACTTGGGTTGGCTGCCACCTGGGCAAAGACGGGAACCGAGAAGCTGTCTGTGATCTTCAAGTCCTTGGTTGCCTTTACAGCCACGTTGGTCACAGCGAATCCAGAGGCGTCAGCATAATAGTCTGTGGCATAAGGAACAGCGCCTAAAGTGCCCTGCCAGTCAAGACCAGCGAGACGGAATGGCACTGTGGCTTCCACATAGGAAGAATAAGCGCGGTCGCCGTCTTTGTTCAGACCGTCATGACCTGCAAAGTTGGTGTACCAGTTGAGTGCCACAGGACCGAAGTCATAACCTACGTTAGCCTCGAATGTATGGGCTGTTTTGTGGGCATCGTAGAGGAAGTAGCGTTCGCCCTCTGTGTCGAAATAGTAGTCTGTCACGCCGATGTGGAAACCGCCTGTCTGATAAGCCAGGGTGAGGTCGAACTCCTTGGTGTCTTCCCATTTGGAGAGTCCTACGCTTCCCCATGCTGTGAGCGAGAGACCTTTCCAGCTCAGTCCGAGTGTAGGCTGCAATGACACCTGTCCGCATTCCTGACCACGCCAGATGTACTGGCTTACAACATCGGCAGCTACATTTGCCTCAATCTTATCCTGTGCCTGTGCACCCGTGGCGCATGCTGCCAATGTGAGTGCCAACAATCCAATCTTCTTCAAACTTTTCATACTCATTCTTTTTTATGTGTTAATACTCAGTTTCCTAAGGTTGTGGCAGCTGCTCATCTTCTGTTGATCGCAGCAGCTGCCCAATCTTTATTTTTTTTTCTCGTATACTCCAGTTGCCACAGATTAGTTGTAGCAACTCTCGCCGTGCTCGTAGATATCGAGACCTTCTTCCTCGATTCGCTTGTCAACACGCAGACCGCCAATTTTCTTGATGCCCCAGAAGAGGATGATACCTGTTACGGCTGCCCAAATGTCGATGGTGATGATACCGAAGCACTGTGCACCGAAGAATCCGAAGCCATCGCCGTAGAAGGCGCCGCCGTCGATGGCGAAGAGACCTGTCATCACTGTACCGAAGATACCGCATACGCCGTGTACTGAACTTGCACCTACAGGGTCGTCGATGTGGAGTTTGGTATCGATAAACTCGATAGAGAACACGAGGATGATACCTGCCAAGAGACCGATGATGGCTGCACCCAATGGACTAACCAAGTCGCAACCTGCAGTGATGGCTACCAAACCTGCCAAGATACCGTTCAGAGTCAGTGAGAATGAAGGCTTGCCATACTTGATCCAAGAGGTGAACATGGTTCCAAGGCCACCGCATACAGCTGCCAGGTTGGTTGTCAGGAACACGTGGCTGATGGCTACGCGGTTTACTTCGCCAGAAGCAGCGAGCTGAGAACCAGGGTTGAATCCGAACCATCCGAACCAGAGGATGAATACACCGAGAGCTGCAGCCATGAGGTTGTGACCAGGGATGGCAGTGCTCTTGCCGTTGCGATACTTGCCCAGACGAGGGCCAAGGCAGATGGCACCTACCAATGCCAATACACCACCAACGCTGTGAACAATGGCAGAACCTGCGAAGTCGTGGAAGGCAGCACCAAAGGTGTTCATCATGAATGAGCCTGCGTCAGCGTTGCAAAGCCAGCCGCCACCCCATGTCCAGTGACCCTCGACAGGGTAGACAATCAATGAGATGAAGAATGAATAAATGCAGTACATGGAGAACTTGGTACGTTCTGCCATAGCTCCTGACACGATGGTGGCGCTGGTGGCGCAGAATACGGTCTCGAACATCAGGAAGCCCTCTACTGGTAAGTCGCCTTTATAGAAGGTGAGGTCGCCAAAGTTAGGCATTCCGATGAAGCCAGCTCCGTCGCTGCCAAACATAAATCCGAAACCTACGAACCAGAAGAGAACCGAACCGACCATGAAGTCGACGAAGTTCTTGAACAAGATGTTCGCGGTGTTTTTACTACGGGTGAAGCCCGCCTCGCAGAGGGCAAAGCCCGGCTGCATGAAAAAGACCAACATGGCTGCCAACAGCATCCACACGGTATCTAATGAAATTCCTAAATCCTGTACACTCATAATCTTTTTACTGTTTAGTGTGTAGTGACTGTTGTCTTGTCGGGCTTTCGCCCTCACTACACAAGATTAATTAAAAACTTTAAGTAAACGTTTAATGCCTTGCCTTCGTTTGAAGTACTTGTGTTGTCCTTTGTTTGTAATGTAGTCCTTACAAGGAAACACTAAACATTAAATATGAATCACTATTTCTCCTGCTCGGCATTATAGAGGGCGATGTCGCCTCGCTCGCCTGTACGGATACGGATAGTGTCCTCTACAGGGATGACAAAGATACGACCATCACCAATCTCGCCTGTGCGGGCAGCCTCCTGGATGGCATTGATAGTTTTCTCTACGTTTTTGTCACGTACAACGATATTCAACAGTACGCGCTCGATGCTGCTCGTGTCGTACATCACACCACGATAGATGCGTGCCTGTCGCATTTTACCTTCGCCACGTACATCGTAGTAAGAGAACCACTCGATGTCGGCTGCAAGCAATGCTTCCTTCACATCCTCGAACTTGGTCTTACGGATGATTGCTTCAATCTTTTTCATAACTAATCTCTCCTATTATTATAGATTTGTAACTATTTGTTCTGTTTCTTTTATAAAACGATAGCAGTATGTATGTTTACGACTGCAAAATTATAACATTTTGATAGTTATTTAGTGATAATAGATTACTTTTTGTTATTAGATTTTTATTTTGCTTTCAATAAGAAACTATTTTAGTTATTATAGTTGACAAAGTGAAAGGAAAATGGTCTGTTTTAGTTTCATTTTAATATTTTTCATCTTTTCTCGTTATCGCCTTATTTTGGTGAGGTTGAAATAGGGGATGGAGAAGGTAATATTGAATTTATTCGAGCTGTACGGTTGAAACGCCCCAAAAGGGGGGAAACTCTTAGAAGCAGCACGCCCTACCCAAAAGGTGGAAAAACTCTTAGAAGCAGCACGCCCTACCCAAAAGGTGGAAAAACTCTTAGAAGCAGCACGCCCTACCCAAAAGGTGGAAAAACTCTTAGAAGCAG
>OGPQ01000136.1_pt1 | contig 64251 bp, 86 predicted proteins | sample 1552971 | NCBI WGS metagenome assembly OGPQ01 (sample SAMEA2580232, study PRJEB22360) | human gut metagenome | biome: human gut; feature: human-associated habitat; material: faeces | place: Denmark | collected 2008/2010 | reverse complement strand
ATTTTGAAGTAGTACCAAAATTGGAAGAACAAGTATTATTTAAAAAATCAGGAAATGATTTTAATAAGATTGCATTATGGATTGCCCGTTGTGATGAAATAATAAAAGAGCAAGATGTAAATGAATACAACAGCTATAATCTAATGTTTTTAATAAAAGATTTAAAAGAATTAGCATATAAAGAAGGATTTGAATTAGAAAAAATAAAAGAACTATTAAATAAATATGGAATATATTTTGTGTGTGAAAAGGCTCTCCCAGGAACAAAAATAAGAGGGTGTTTTAAAGTTAAAGGAAAACAACCAGCGGTGTATGTTACGGATAATTATGCGGGCAAGGATTCATTTTTCTTCGAACTATTCCATGAATTAGGACATTGTAAATCAGATTATAATGAAGGAAAAAACAAAATTATTATAGACGGAAATGAGAAAAAAGAAGAGAAAGCAGATAAATTTGCATTAGAAGTAATGATTCCGGAAAATGTTTGGAACGAAATTATTAATGGAAAGATAGAGAAAAATAAATTAGAAAAAATATCTCAAACAGAAAAAATTCCAATGAGTTTTATAGTTGGAAGATTGGCTAAGAAAGATTTAATTACTTATAGGAGCCGTTTATACCAAGATAACTACCAAAAATAAAATTTCTGCTACATTTAACCAAAAAAACGTCAACTCCTATTGACAAAAATGAAGCAAGTAGTTTATAATAATAGGCATGTAAAGATTTATGTGCTAAGAAAATTAGAACATATAAAATCCCATACGAATGCTACAGCGCACCGGAAGGAGGGGAATATCAATGTCAGAAGTTAAAGTAAATAATGGAAATATAGAAGATGCCTTAAAAAGATTTAAGAGACAATGTGCCAGAAATGGAGTATTACAAGAGGTACGCAAAAGAGAACATTATGAAAAACCTAGTGTAAAGAGAAAGAAAAAGTCAGAGGCAGCTAGAAAAAGAAAATTTTAATTATTAATAAGAGAAAAGAGGCGTTTTCAAAATATATGTAATATTTTGGAAGCGCTTTTGTATTTAAAATTAAATAAAATATAAAGGAGTTGGATAAAATGTTAAAAGAAAAATTATTAGAAGATTTAAAAGATGCTATGAAAACAAAAAATGTAAACAAGAAGAACGCAGTTCAAATGGTTAGAACAGCAATATTACAAATTGAAAAAGACAAGGGAATAGAAGTTAGTGACGAGCAAATATTAGGAATTGTTGCTAAAGAAGTAAAAACAAGAAAAGATGCAATTACAGAATACGAGCAAGCAAATAGAGAAGATTTAATAGAAAAGGCAAACGAAGAAATAAAAGCTCTAGAAGAATATTTACCAAAACAATTAACTGACGAAGAATTAGTTGCAGAAGTTAAGAAGGTAATAGAGAAATTAAACGCAACATCTATGAAGGACATGGGACCTGTAATGAAAGAAGCAAAGGCAACAATAGGTGCTCAAGCTGATGGAAAAAGAATAAACGAAGTAGTAAAAAGTTTGTTAGCATAGACTTTTAGTAAAATGAATATGGAAAGGAATTTATAATATGTCGATTACTACCACAGAATTAATGGAAGGCGTAAAGCTTCATAAAATAGATACAAAAAAATATAAAACAAATTTATTGGCAATATATCTTACTTCAAAACTTGATAGAAAGCATGTTACAGAGAATGCACTAATGCTTGCTATTCTTAGAAGGGGGACAAACAAATTAAAGACACAAGAAGATATAAATATAAAATTAGAAGAGTTATATGGTGCAGATTTTAACTGTGGAATAGATAAACTATGCAATGATAGTGTATTCAAATTTTATATGGAATCTTTAAATGATGAATTTTTGTATGAAAAAGAAAATGTTTTAGAACAAAGTACTCAAATGCTATTTGATATAGTATTTAGTCCACTTACTGAAAATGAAATGTTTAATGAAGAATATTTTAATAGTGAGAAAGAGAATCTAAGACAAATAATCAGAAGTAGAAAAGATAATAAAGGTGCATATGCATATTCTAGGTGTATAGAAGAAATGTATAAAGATGAGCCATATGGTTTGTTTACGTATGGTTATGAGGAAGATTTGGACAAGATTACAAATAAAGAATTATACAATGCATATTTAGAAATGTTAAAAAACAGTAAAATAGATATTTTTGTGTCTGGAAATTTCTCAGAAGGAAAAAACAATGTGGACGAAATAATCAAGAAACAAATAAATGAGAAAAATGTTCAGCCAAGAAATATTGATGTATATGTAGAAAATGAAGTAAAAGAACCAGTGGCAGAAAAGGTTGTAAGAGAAACAATGGACGTTTCTCAAGGAAAACTTGTAATAGGACTAGATGTTACAAAGCTTGAACCAGAAGATAAAGCGGTAGCATCAGTTTATAATGCCATTTTAGGTGGTGGAGCAAACTCAAAATTGTTCCAAAATGTAAGAGAAAAAGCAAGCTTAGCATATAGTGCAGGTTCATTATATATTAAAAACAAAAACAGTATAGTAATAAGAAGTGGAATAGAACAGAAAAACTATGAAAAAGCTCTTGAAATAATCGAGAAACAAATAGATGACATGAAACAAGGTAATTTCGATGAGACCGATATGAAGAATGCAAAACAGCTTATAGTTGCAAGTTTTAAATCTATGGAAGATGAACAAGATTCGACAATTTCTTATTATTTCGGAAAAGAAATGGAGCAAGAAAATGCCGACATTGCAACATATATCAGCAAAATAGAAAACGTTACAAAAGAGCAGATAGTTGAAGTTGCACAAAATGTTACTATTAACACTATATATTTTTTGAGTAAATAGAAAAAACAGGAAGGAAAAGTTTATGAGAGAAATAGAAAACAAAAATATTAAAGAAAAATGCTATATGGAAAAGCTAGAAAATGGCTTGCAAGTTATAATAATTCCTAAAAAAGAAATTCAAAAAAAATATATTATTTGGGCCACAAAATTTGGTTCAATAGACAATACATTTATAGATAGCACAACAGGAGAGAAAGTAGTAATTCCAGATGGAGTTGCACATTTCTTAGAGCACAAAATGTTCGAGCAAAAAAATGGGGTAGACAGTTTGTATGTATTAATGGCTCTGGGATTAGATGCAAACGCATATACAACAAATGACCACACAGCATATTTATTTGAGTGTACAGACAATTTCTATGAGGGATTAGACGAGTTAATGGATTATGTACAAAATCCATATTTCACAGACCAAAATGTTGAAAAGGAAAAAGGCATAATTGGACAAGAAATAGGAATGTATGATGATGACCCAGGCTGGCAGTTATATATAAATGCTATGGATTGTTTATATGAGAAAAATCCAATCAAAGTAGATACAGCAGGAACTGTTGAGACTATATCTGGAATAAATCCGGAGATGTTGTATAAATGTTATAACACGTTCTATCATCCAAGCAACATGGTATTAACTGTTGTTGGAGATTTTGAACCAGAAGCAATTCTTGCAGATATAAAGAAACGTTTAAAAGACAACGAAGCACGTGGAGAAATAACAAGAATATATCCAGAAGAAAAGCTAGAAATAAACAAAAAATATGCAGAAAAAGAAATGGAAGTAAGCTTGCCATTATTCATGATAGGATTCAAAGACAATATTAAAGATAAATATAATGAAGTCGTAAAAAGACACATTGCAATAGAAATAATTTTAAACATGTTAATAGGAAAAAGCTCTAACTTATACAATGAGCTATATAAAGAAGGCTATTTATTATCTCAGCCAGATTTAGAATATGAATTTGGAAATGAATATTCACATGTACTAATCGGAGGCCAGTCAAAAAATCCACAAAAAGTATATGAAAAAATTGCAGAAAAAATACAAGAAATGAAAAACAACGATATTAATGTGCAAGAATTTAACAGAATTAAAAAGAAAATATACGGAGACTATGCTGTAGAATACAACAATGTAGCAGACATCGGCAGAATGTTCACATCAGATTATATAAAAGGAATAAACAGCTTCGAATACATGGATAAATTCGAAGAAATAGATGCAGAATATGCAAAACAAGTATTAAAAGAAATATTCACAGAAGACAAAATGATTATGTCTGTGATAAAAGGAAAAAATTAAGTTTTAATTTATTAAGAAATCAAAACATCTTTTTTTCAAAATTCAATTGGAAGTTCGACTTTGAGGAGTCCGTTAGGAGCTCAAACCAAGAACAACATATTGATATTTTGAAAAGAAGATGTTTGCACTTTTTTAGAATAATTAGCTGTTATATTATAAAATATGAAGTCGAATTTATTTGTCAAATTTTATTGCTTTCTGATGTATAATAATAGAATATAAAAAATAACATTATAAAAGGCAAAATATTAAAAAAATAAGTGGAAAAATGCAACACGAAAAACGGCGTAAACCATTGAAAATCCTTGACTCTGGACTATATATGTGGTATTTTGAAATAAAGGAAAAATGTGAGGAGAAAAACAAATGCTAAATGATAAAATTTGTAAATTAAGAGAGAAACTTAATGAAAGCATAATAAATGGAGAAGATTATAGCATAATTTATCAGTTAAGTATTGAATTAGATGAATTAATTGCACAATATTATGAAATATTAACAAAAAATAGTTGACTAAAATATTTTTATTCTATATAATTGAATAAGAAAATCCAGAAAAAAGGGAAGAAAATGAAGAGAAAAGTAAAAATTTTTAGTATAATAATGTTAATTATAATTACTGTATCGTCATTTATGGCGACAATATCATATGCTGATATAATTGATCCAAATGATTATAATCCTAATAATAGCACTGAAGAAGTACCAGAAAAGTTTACAAATATGGTGAATATAATTGCAACAACAATACAAACTATAGGAGTTATATTATCAATAATTGTAATTGGATTGCTTGGAATTAAATATATGACTGGAAGTGTCGAAGAAAAAGCAGACTACAAAAAATCTATGATTCCATTCTTGATTGGAACAGTACTTATTGTAGCTGTAGGAACTATTATACGTATAGTAAACGATTTAACATCGCAAGCAATAGGTGAATAATAAAAAACAGTTGAAAAACTGCTAAACATGTAGTATAATAGGTAATATAGGAGTTAAAATATGAAGAAATATAAAAAGCTATTAATAAATATTATGGTAATATTTATTATATTATTTAATTTATTCATACCTAATGCATATGCAGGACCATTACAAGATATTATGAATAGAGCAGAAGGCTTTGTAAACAATGGCGAAAACGGAGGAAATGTTATAAACAATGACGCTCTCAAAGAAGGATCAAATACATTATATAATGTTTTATTAGTAATAGGAATTGCAGTAGCATTCATATGGGGAATTGTATTAGGAATACAATTTATAACAGGAAGCCTAGGCGAAAAGGCAGATGTAAAGAAAAATCTAATAGTTTATCTAGTTGGATGCGTTATAATATTTGGAGCATTTGGAATTTGGAAATTGCTGCTTCAATTATTAGAACCACTTGAATAATAAAATAGTTATTAATATTCTTACGAAAGTAAGCTTTAATAAAATAGAAAAATAAGGAGGAATAAACATGAAAAAATCTATAAAGGTAATATCTACACTATTATTAGCAATAATGTTAGTTACATCTATAGCAGGAACTGTACTAGCAGTTGATCCAAATACAGTTCTAAATGGATTAAATGGAAATGGTAATGTTCAAACTAATGACTTAACTAAAGTTGGTAATAACATTGTTACAATAATTCAAGTTGTTGGTATTGTTATAGCAGTAATTGTATTATTAGTTATTGGTATTAAATATATGATGGGTAGTGCTTCAGAAAAAGCAGAATACAAGAAAACAATGATACCATATATAGTTGGTGCAGTTCTTATTTTTGCTGGTACATCATTAGTAAGAGTTATTTACTCATTATCAACTTCAGTATCAACAAAATAATATTTCATAAGTGTTACATAAGTATTACAATAAAATTAAAAGTGCATGTAAATGCACTTTTTTTTGTTTTTAGGTTACATTTTGTTACAATATGTGCTATAATTTAATATATAATATTATGTTAAAACGGAGGAAGTCTATGGGAACATATAATGTGCCTAGAAATGTAAAAGGAGAAGGTAGGATTCTATTCATTTTTACAACAAAAAGCTTAATATATAGTGCAGTAGGAGTTGGCGTTGGATTAATATTTTATTTAATATTTAAGCTAATGAGCCTAACCGTTGTTGGAATTGCTATGGTTGTATTATGTGCATTAATTGGGTATTCAATAGGAATGTTAAAAGTACCAAACATAGGTATATTAAAGGCAACTAAAGTTGTTGGTGGCGAAAACGTGGACGATGTAATAAAAAGAGCAATAAAATTTAAACAAAAGAGAAACAAAATTTACATCTATGATGATAAGGAGGAAAATACAAATGACAGATAATACATCATTTTTAACGATTATATTATATGTAATGCTTGCAATAATGTTTGCTTTGGCAGTAGCACTTATTTTTATATATTTAAACATGAAAGTTAAAGAAAAACAAAAAGAGAAAGAAGACAGTGCAGTAGCAGAGTCTAAACCAGTAAAAAAATCTTCATCAAAAACTTTTAATGTTGGTTCAGTTTTCGACTTCATGGAATTCGATAAAATTGAAGATAACATGATTATACAGAAAAAAGGTGCTAGATATGTAATGGTTGTTGAATGCCAAGGTATTAATTACGACTTAATGTCACAAGCAGAAAAAGTTGGAGTTGAAGAAGGATTTATACAATTTTTAAACACCTTATCACACCCAGTTCAAATATATACACAAACAAGAAAAATTAACTTGGAGAGTAGCATCCAAACTTATAAAGCAGAAGTTGATAAAATAGAACAAGAATATAGCAGACAAAAGATGAGATATCAAAATATAATGGCATCACCAAATGCCACAGCAGAACAGAAAAAACAAGCTTTATATGAGTTTACAAAAGACAAAAACTTATATGAATATGGTAAAGACATTATATACAACACAGAAAAGATGAGTTTAAATAGAAATATATTAAACAAAAAATATTATATGGTAATTCCATATTATTCAGAAGAACTTGGACAAAATGATTTTGACAAAGATGAAGTTAGAGAGATGGCTTTCTCGGAATTATACACAAGAGCACAGGCTATAATAAGAACTTTGTCCGTATCAGGTGTTATGGGAAGAGTACTTTCATCAACAGAACTTGCAGATTTACTATATTTTGCATATAACAGAGAGGATGCCGAAGTTTTCGGTGTTGATAAGGCAATTAAAGCTGGATACAACGAGTTATATTCAACAGCACCAGATTACATGGATAAGAAAATGGAAATGTTAGACAAGCAAATAGAAGATGCCGCAGTTAATTTGGCAAGTGATAAAATTGCACAAGTTCAAACAGAAAAAGAGAAAGAATATCAAAGAAAAGTTGAAACAGAAGATGACATAATAAATAACTTAGCACAACTTATAATTCAAGAAAACGAAGCAATGCTTGGAAAAGACGTTGCAGAGAAAGCAAAAGAAAAAGTAAGGAAGGAGAAGAAAGCTAATGTTCAATAAAAAACGTAAAGCTACTAATAATGATTTTCAATTTCAAAGAAATGATTATACGAGTGATGAGCAAATTCCAATATTGCACAAGAAAACAATAAAAGAATTAATTGCACCTTCTGGAATAGACGCAAGTAATATTGACCACTTAGAGATTATATCAAATGTAAAAAGATATGCTAGAAGCTTCTTCGTTTCTGCATTACCAAGAATGTGTACATTTCCAGAATTATTTAGAGATATGTATATGTTTGGAGACATAAATACATCAATATATATAACACCAATTCAAGAATCTAGGTCTCAAAACGAGTTGAATAGAACGATAAATGAGCTAGAAACAGAAAGAATTGTTGCAGCAGATAGAGGAAATATCAATAGAGAGAGCAACTTAGCTCAAAAAAGATATGAAGCAGAAAGCTTAAGAGATGAGATTGCAGCAGGTTTTAATAAACTTTATGAAGCATCTGTAGTGTCTACACTGTTTGCATATAGTTTGGAAGATTTAGACAAGCTTACTAAACTATTAGCAACAGAAATGTCGAAATCTTTGGTTGGAATAAAAAGTGCATGGGCAATGCAAGAAGAGGCTTTCCAAAGCAATTTACCTTTGGCGGAAGATAAAATAAGGAAAACGCATACATTTGACCGTAGATCTATGGGAACAGTATTCCCATTTACTACATCAGAAGTTGGTCACTCAACAGGTATTCCACTTGGATTTAATAAACAAACTGGCGTACCAATATTATTTGACAATTTCCATAGCTCACTTACAAACTATAACATGGTTATATTTGCTAAGTCTGGTGCCGGTAAATCTGTAACAATGAAGACCTTAATTTCAAGGTCTGCAGTACTTATGGGAATACAAAGCTTAGCACTAGATGCCGAAGGCGAGTATAGCATAGTTGCGGAAAGTTTAGGCGGAATAAACGTTGTACTAAGCCCTAACTCAAAAACAGTTATAAATGTTTTTGATATAGAAACCGAAGTTGTAAAAGACGAAATAACAGGAAGAGAAAGAGCTGTATTAAACGTAGAAAACAAAGTAGAGGACGTTACACAAGCGCTACTTACAATGGCAAGAGGTAGTACAAGAAGCCAAGATATTAATGAGGTAACAAAGCAAATTATTGCAGAATCTGTTGCACAAGAGTATGCAGCATATGGAATAACAAGTGACCCAATGAGCTTATATGAAGCAGCTGGAAGAGGCAACGGAGACATATTAGGAAGAGCAAGAAAGAAAATGCCAACAATTGGCTCGTGGTATAAACGTTTACAAAGAAATGCAGAAAGCAATACAAACCCTGATTACAGATTCCATTACAGCTATTTGTTAAAAGTTATGAAACAATACATAAGAGAATATGATGGCCAAATGGCATACTTTGACGGTCAATCTACATTTGACTTATTAGATGGAACATTATTTATAAACCTAGACATATCACAACTAGAAGAAAGATTTGCAAGACCACTTGCACAACAAATATTACTTTCTTGGATATGGGAAAAATACGTTAAGAAAAACAGTGAAGATAGAAGAAAAGCTGCTAAGAAGAGAGTTCTAGTTGATGAGGCATGGATGTTATTGCCATACCCAGAAGCTGTAGACTTCTTAAACACAATGGCTAGACGTGCGAGAAAAAGAAACGTATCGCTTGCAATAATTTCTCAGAGATTCCAAGATTTCTACGAGAAACCAGAAGTACAAGCAGTTTTAACATCATCAGACACAAAGCTATTACTAGCACAAGATAAATCTGAAATTCAATACCTAAAAGAAGTATTTAAACTTAGCGAAGGTGAAGCAGGATTTCTAGTAACCTGCAACAAAGGAGAAGGATTATTGAAAGTTGGAGGAGATACTGCAATATTGCAAATAACACCAACTGCAAAAGAGTTTGAGTTTGTTGAAACAAACTTAAACAAGATGATGGAAAATAATCAAAGAAAATCATAATAGAGGGAGGAAGTAATGCATAAGATAATAAACAAAAAGTCAATACAAAAGATTATGGCAATTATTATAATAATGATAATGTGCAACTTTATTATGAGTGGGAAAGTTTGGGCAGTTGAGAGCTGGATGTCGATTAAGGAGTATCAGGATTTATCAATTGGTGGAACTGATACAAAGCAAGATTTATATAACAAGGATACTAGTCCAGCAGTAAAGAAATTATGCAGTGCATGGAATATAACTGCGGAGCAAGCTATTGAAATGTTGAAAAATCATGCAAACGATGAGAAAACTTTATATGTAAATAAAGAAACGTATGATAACACAGCTTATACAATAAGTGACGTTAAGATCAAACCTACTGAAGAAGAAAAAACAAAATATAACATACAAGTAGATGATGATGGGTATGCGAGTGTAGATACATCATATAATTATGGGGTTAATTCGGACTTGGAAGGTTCAACTAAGGACGGAATTGGAGGACTTCTGTTAAGCCCAATTGCTGCTCTTATTCAAGGAATAGGAGATGGGGTAAATTATCTATTGCAACGTAATATAATAGGAGATAAATCGGATGTTTTCTTAAATTCAGGCGTATTCGAACATTCAAAAATGATACAGGTATTGAATGAAAATAAGCCGGTATCTGGAGTACCACAAGTTGATATTGCAGAAGAATATATTGAAACTGCAACAGGAAAATATGGAATCCCGAATATAAAACTTACACCTGCGGAAATTTTTGCTGGGAATGTATCGGCTCTTGATGCTAACTTTTTTAAAACTGAAGGAGACCATAATCAGGAACTTGGTGGAAGTGAAAAATCAATTGTGGAACAATTGAGAGATACTGTTGCAACATGGTATGTGGCTTTGAGAAATATAGCTATAGTAGGGCTTTTATCAGCATTATTATATATTGGCATTAGAATTGTTATAAGTTCTAGTGCAGGAGATAAGGCAAAATATAAACAATTTTTTGTAGACTGGGTAGTTGCATTATGTTTAATATTCTTCTTACATTATATTATGGCATTTACAATGACTATGAGTGAAACCGTAACAGATGTACTAGCCGGAGATAGAACAAATCAGGGAAGGATAAAGGAGGTTAATATTCGTTTAACCGAAACAGACGGTACAACTACATTTAAAGATTCGGGAACTGAGGTATGCTTCTCTAGCAATTTTACTGGCGTGGCAAGAATGAAGGCGGATTACCAAGGTGGTACTTTAAAAATTGGATATTCGATCTTATATATTGCTTTAACTGTTTACACAGTATATTTTGCATTTGTGTATTTAAAAAGATTACTAATGCTTGCATTTTTTACAATGATTGCACCATTAGTTGCTCTAACATACCCATTAGATAAGATAAGAGATGGAAAAGCACAAGCATTTAATTACTGGTTTAAAGAATACATGTTTTATGCTTTATTACAGCCAATGCATATGCTTTTGTACACAGTATTTGTATCATCTGCATTATCTGTTGCGGCAAACAATTTGCTATATGCAATAGTTGCGCTAGCTTTTATAGTACCTGCAGAAAAGATAGTAAAGCAGATGTTTGGAATAAAAGGAAACACAGAATCTACACTTGGTGGGTTTGCAGGTGGAGCACTTGCTTCACAAGCGTTTAATATGCTTAGAAAAGGTCCGCCACAACCTAAGAAAGGCGGAGGAGATGGCCCTAAAGGAGAAAAAGGCATAAGACTTAGTAATCCTAATAAGCCAAATGCTATGGATACACTAGCTGGAGCTGCTATGGAAAATGGAGTAGAAAATGCTGCACAAACGGCTACAGCAGCTGGTATTGGAGCTGCAGCAGGAGCTGCTTCTGCTAATGCAACGGAAAATGAAAACAATGAAGAAACAGATAGCAATGGCGTACATGTGAGTGATGATGGTGTAATTGATGGAGTACAATTTAGAGAAGTACCAGACAATGAACAACAAGGCAATGGACTGGAAAATCCAGAAATGCAGTCTGGAGAAAACCCTGCTATGCCTGAAAATGGACAACAAAATCAAAATGCAGACAACAATAATTCGGAAGAAAATCCATTTGCAGCAATTAGAGCAAAAGCAAATAGTGCTAAAGGAAACTTAGGTTCAGCTATAAATAGCAGAGTCCAAAGCGCTGGTGGTTGGTCTGGTATTGCAAAGGGCGTTGGTAAAACTGGAGCTAAACTTGCAGGTAGAGCAGCTATGATGACAACAATGGGTGCGTTAGGACTTGGAGTTGGTATTGTTGGAGGAGACATGAGTGATACACTTAAAGGTTTAGGTGCAGGATTAACAGCTGGTTATGCAACAGGTGGTAGATTAAACAGTGCTGTTGGAAATACAATTGTTGGAAACAATGCTGCGGGAAGATTCCTTGATGATGCAATTAGAGGAACTGGCCCTGAAAGAAAAAGAAACGATTATATAAGATCGTACATGTCAAACCAGGAAAATAGAAATAGACTTATTGAAAAGAATCCTTCTATTAAGAAATCTGAACTTGATGCACAATTAAGACAAAGAGCAGAATTGTCTTATGACTCAGGTGTTACAGATGCTAAAATGTTGGATAGGGCGGTTAAGTTACAAAAACAACTTGATGAGAAGAATCCTAGAGGCGTTGGAAATGCAGAAAGACATGGAGCTAACTACAATAAAACTGTAGCAACTATGCAATTAGCAAGCAAATACAGTGATTCAACTTTCGAAAACGACGAGAAAATTGCCAAAGCACAAAATCGTTTGGCAAGCAAACTTGAAAGAAACATGAGTGAAAGAACAAATGGCCCAATTGATGCAGATACTGCTAAAAAATATAAGGCAAGAGCAAAAGCTGAAGCTGCAGAAACAATGGGTAACATAGATTATTTAAAGAATGGATAATTTTTATAAAAAGCAATCAATCTAATAAATTGGTTGCTTTAATTTTTATAGAGAGATATAAAGTATTGAGTAAAGACTGGAAATTTTCAGATTTATTCTTAACTAAAATATAAAAATGCATTAAAGTAATGACATAACTATAATTTTGATATATAATAAGTTTATGAAATGGCACTTTAGACTATGGTGTATGGTTCTTATGCCAATAAAGGAAAAAGGAGAAAATTTCTATGGAAGAAAATAAAACACCAAATAAATCTGAAAAAGATATTATAAAAGAAAACATGCTAATTTTATATAAAGCATACCAAGGTGAAGAGAAAAATACTGTTGATGAAATATCATATTATAAGCAGATTGTGCTGCAAAGTGAAAAAAGCCCAATAATGTATGGATTGCAAGATATATATCCAGTAAACATAAAGGAGCCAGAAAAATTTTATGGAAATAGAATTTTGTTATATCAAAATGGAACTCCTATTGCGATGATAGATGAAAATTCAAATATAAAATTTTCTAGCGAATACTTAGAGCAAATGAAGTCTTTGAACCCTTCAATATATGCACTTTTGCATTCTATGAATGGTAAACATTATGAATTACCACAAATACAAGAGGTAAGTGGAAAGCTTCCAGATATAAATTCAAAACAAGAAGTTGAAGATTTTAAATTAAGCAAAGAAGAGCTTGAAAATGCAAAACAAAATGAAACAGTTGAGCAAGGAATGAGTGAAGAAGAGAATATCCAAGAGGTAAATAACGAACAAGAACCTGAAAATGAAGAAGAAAGCATGGAACAAATTGCAAAGCAGTCAGGAATTGCTAAAGATGATATTAAATCTTGCTCTGAAATTAATCCGCACGAAAGAATTACAGACCAGAAAAGTTTTGAAGATATAGCAAATGTTACAGGGAAATATTCTAAAATTTTTGTAGTATCTGCAAATAGTCAAACGCGTGGAAATTCGCTTTATTCGTTCTGGGGAATGACACAAGATGGAAAGATGGAACCAGTTCAAGGTTTGGAAGAAAGACAAGGAGTAAATACTGGAAAATCGATATATTCTATAAATAGAGACGGTTCACAAGTAAAAGAACAACAAACATCAGCATTGTTTACAATGCCTAATCAAAGAGAAGGTTTTTCGGTTACTATTGGACAATATGGAATAATTGAAACTACATATATAAGACGTAGTCCAAACGAAAATAAATATATAGGAAGTACTGTGAATTCATCAACACAAAAGCCTACTACAAGAGAGGTTCAGGAGTTTATGAATGACAGCAGAACAACCGATGCTGAATTAAAAGAAACAATAGATAAAACAGAGCATCAACTTGGAGAAACATCTGAAACTAAGTTAAGAAATGTTGATGATAACCCCGATAATGATGTTGTAATTGATATGGACCAAGAAATAACTTTACATGACGGAACGATCACAACTCTTGCAAAAGAAGCAGAAGCGTTAAATATTGCACCAGATGAATACAAAAAACAATTTGCAGAAAGAGAAGCTGATTGTTATGCTGACAAAGTAGAATTAATTAGAGAAGAACAGGCAGAGGAACAATCTGCAGAGCGTGCTGAAGAACATGAAGAAAGAGCAGAAAGGTCTTTAGAAAATGATGCGTGGGAGAGAATTAGAAAACATCAATAAAATAAAAAATTAATGTTTTTAAGCTTAAATATTTTTCAAATAAAAAAGACAAGCTATAGAAAAATTACAATTAGATTACAAATGAAAGAAATAGTTGAAATATACATAGCAAATAAAGTATAATAAAAAAGAATAATATTTTTGTGTAGAAAAAGCACATGGAAAAGCTAAGAAAGGAGCTCAACAAATGAGAGAAAAAGAAAGAGAGGAAAGTAAGGAAAATATGAAAAATACACGAGAAAAAAATAACAAAACACAAAAGCGGAATAACGTTAATAGCTCTAGTAGTTACCATAGTTGTTTTGCTAATACTTGCGGGAGTAAGTATTAACTTAGTGCTAGGCAATAACGGAATAATAGCGAAGGCAAAAGATGCAGAAACAAAATCTGCAGAAGCAAGCCAAAACGATTTAAAGGGAATGAATGCATTAACAGAAGAAATGAATAATGCATTAGGAGAAAAGCCAAAAGTAGATTTATCAAAATATAAAATCGGAGATTACGTAAATTACACATATGATACAGCCGAGAATTATGTATTAACATCAGCAACATGTGGGTCAAGTAGTAACCCAACAGATGGAATACCACAAACAAGCGGATTAAAGTGGAGAATATTAAACATAGACGAAACAAATGGAACAGTAGACTTAATAAGTGAAAATCCAACAGGAACAAATGTATATTTTGGTAATATATTAGGATATAACAATGGACCATATTTAATGAATGAAATTTGTAAAGCGCAATATAGTAATAAGAGTCTAGGAGTAAATGCACGTAGTATAAATCTATTAGACATGGAAAAGCACTTAACAGCAGCAGGAATAGCAGCAAGAAATGCATATAAAGATAGTAGTGATACAGCAAAATATGGAACAACAAAAACATATACAAGTAACACAAAATATCCAAGCTTATATGCAGGACAAAAGGGAGCAGGAGTAGATGTAGCAGAAGCAAATGCAAGTACAATAGTCCAACCAGACATAACAAAGGGAAATGATCCATATGAAGAGAGTAAAGCAATAGCAACAACAGAGCCAACAACCGATAAAACATCAGGAACAGGAAATCCATTAACGGTAACACAAACATATTATAACATATCAATAAATAGTACGAATTATGGAGATGCAGCAAGTGTATTAAGCAACTCAAACTATTTTTTGGTGGCTGCGCGCTGTGTCAATACTAGCTCAGGCAATGCTGGCTTCGGTTTGCGCTATGCTGGCACTTATACTGGCGTTAATTACATGTTCTACTCGAACGACGGCGCTCGCAACTATTACTGCCGTCTTCGCCCCGTAGTTTCTCTATCATCTAGTATCTTGAGTGAAACAAAAGATGCAAGTGGAGCATGGAATTTGAAATAGAAGGAACCAGAATGAAAAAACAACGAGCTAGGGAGGTGGGTGGTAGAAAAACACCATAGCCACTAACAGTTAAATACGAAGTTTGCATAAAACTAAAAATATGATGAATAATATCCAAAATTAGGCAATAAAATGCTTCAATTTTGGGTGTTTTATTTTTGTAGAAAGTAAAAAGCAGTAATAAATTTGAGGAAAATAAATATCTATTAATAATGAGATAAAAGTTATAATTTTCTAAATTATGTGATTCTAAGGGAGACAATAATGAAAAAAATATTATATAGTATACTTATTTTTCTGCTAATTTTACTTAATTTTTCCACTGTTTGTGCAGATGATGTGGATAACGAGGTCGATTTTGAAGATACAATAGAAGTTACAGCCTCAAATGTGAGTGAATTACCAAAAACAAATTCTAGAAGATATATTGTTTACGATAGAATCTCAAAAAGTATGATAATAGGAAAAAATGAAGATGTTAAATCTGCCATGGCGTCCACAACAAAGATAATGACTACAATAGTCATATTAGAAAAAGCAGATTTAAATGAAAAAGTAACTGTAAGTGCAAAAGCAGGTGGAACAGGTGGCTCAAGGTTAGGACTAAAAAGAGGAGACAAGGCTAGTGTAAGAGATTTGTTATACGGACTTATGCTAAGGTCGGGAAACGATGCTGCCGTAGCATTAGCAGAACATGTTGGTGGGAGTGTAAAGGGATTTGCAGAATTAATGAATGAGAAGGCCATTGAACTTGGACTTACGAATACACATTTTGTAACACCTCATGGACTAGATGATGCAAACCATTATACTACTGCGTTAGAGCTTGCAAAACTTACAGATTATGCAATGAATAATGAAACTTTTGCAAAAATAGTTGGAACAAAATCAACAACGATATACATAAATAATCAGTCAAGGCAAATAAACAACACTAACGAGTTATTAGGTGTACTAAACGGTGTGGTGGGCGTAAAAACAGGCTTTACAAACAATGCGGGGCGATGCTTAGTAACGGAAACCAAAAGAAATAACATGGATATAATTACAATAGTTTTGGGAGCAGATACCAAAAAAGACAGAACAAAAGATAGTGTGAATCTAATAGAATATACCTTTTCAAAATACAAAATGTACAATTTGGAAGAACAAATAATAAAAGAATTTAATAAATGGAAAAATATAAATGAGAAAAGAATTTTAATAATAAAGGGAAAAACAAGTAATCCTAAATTAGCATTAGGTGCAATAGAAAAAGCAACAATACCAATCTGCGATAACGATAAAATTGAATACTCAATTAATGCACTAACTGAAGTAGAGGCTCCAGTGGAACAATGGAATGTAATGGGTACATTAACAGTAAAACTAAATGGTGAAATATTGGAGAACATAGATATAGTGAATGTAAATGAAGTGCAAAAACGAGATTGGAAAGATTACTTTAAAATAGTGTTAAATAGATTTGAAGATATGGGAAAAATGCTAATAAATCAGCAAATATAATATCTCTATGAGAAAATTAGAAAGTATCTATGATTATATTATTATATCTACATAATAATATAATCATAGTTGCTACATGCGTGCAGCTTTTATTATTTATAGGCTCTTATTCCATTCCTTCAATTTTTCTTCTAGCAATTTGAAGTTTACTGTATTTTTTATGTAACCGATTTCTTCGTTTTTTAGTTTTTGTTTATATACAATCTCAGCATTTTTCATGATTTTCTCTGAATTGTTGTTTATATATCTTAATTCACCTAAAATTACTTCTTTGTATTTTTTATTACGTTCATTGCTAATTACATATGGTTCTAATTCTGTAATTGGAACGGGTATCATATTACTTATTCTTAAAGTTCCATAAAGTCTATCACTATTATAAATTCTAATTATTGTTTTTGTGTCTTTTCTAATAATTTTTTTTTCATAATCAATGTAATCTGACTTTTTAGGAGATGACATTGGAATATAATAATTAAAATCGTTTACTGTCAATACAATTCCTAAATATTTTCTGGTTTGAGTTCTTATATCTTCTTTATTGTCGTAGATTCTTTCATCAAATTGTCTTAAATATTTTATGTATTTATCACTAACACTGTATAAATTTAATTTCATACTTACCTCCTAAAAAATAAGAGAAGAATCTTGCCGATGTCTTCTCTTGATTTTAACTTTCACATTTAATGGTAGTGAAACACCCGATTTATAACTTTCTCATTTTTAAGGCTGTGAAACACCCGACTTATAACTTTCTCGTTTAATGGTAGTGAAACACCACGATTTTTATATATTTATTATATAATTTTTTCATGAACTTTGTCAAGTAAATTTTAGTAATAAATATACATTAATATTTTATTCTGAATTTTAAAAAAATATACGATTTACCCTTACGGAAACTGGAAAAATTTCATAATAATTCATTGACTTTAGTGGCATGATATGGTAAAATAATAAAGCTAGTATAAATAGCTTTATTTTATTGTGCTAGTAAATTAAAATTAGGAGGTGAAATTTAAGTGCCAACAATTAATCAATTAGTAAGAAAAGGAAGAAAAACTACTACAACAAAATCAACATCACCAGCTTTACAACATGGATACAATTCTATGAAAAAGAAAACAACAGATAGAAGATCTCCACAAAAAAGAGGTGTATGTACTGTAGTAAAAACTGTTACACCTAAGAAACCAAACTCAGCTTTAAGAAAAGTTGCCAGAGTTAAGCTTTCAAACGGATACGAAGTAACATCTTATATTCCAGGAATCGGACACAATTTACAAGAACACAGTGTTGTTCTTATAAGAGGAGGAAGAGTAAAAGACCTTCCAGGTGTTAGATACCACATTATAAGAGGAACTTTAGATACAGCAGGTGTTAAAGACAGAATGCAAGGAAGATCTAAGTATGGAGCTAAACGCCCTAAAAAATAAAAATTCAAAATACTTAGAAGGTGCATATAACTTACTAATTTAAGGTTCTTAAATTTAGCATAGATATATAGCACTAAACTAGAAATGTTTTAAGAAGAAAAGCCGAAGGCTTAGTATTAAACTTTTTAGAGTACCGAAGATACTAGGTAATAAATTAGTATCAATTTTATAAGGAGGGAAGAAAAGTGCCAAGAAAAGGATTTATAGCAAAAAGAGATGTTTTACCAGATCCAATATATAATAGCAAAGTTGTTACAAAGTTAATAAACAATGTTATGTTAGATGGTAAAAAGACAGTTGCTCAAACTATCGTTTATGATGCATTCGATATCATAAAAGAAAAAGAGCAAAAAGATCCACTAGAAGTATTTGAAGCAGCACTAAACAACGTAATGCCAGTTCTAGAAGTTAAAGCTAGAAGAATTGGTGGTGCTACATACCAAGTACCATTAGAGATTAGACCAGAAAGAAGACAAACATTAGGACTTAGATGGTTAGTTTCATATGCTAGAAAGAGACATGAAAAAACTATGTCTGAAAAATTAGCTGGAGAAATAATGGATGCTGTAGCTGGAAACGGTGGAGCTTTCAAGAAGAAAGAAGATATGCATAAGATGGCTGAAGCTAATAAAGCTTTTGCTCACTACAAATTTTAAAAATTTAAACTATAAGCGTCGTCTAACTTCGTTAACCTTCATCTAAAAATATACTCGACGTACACCACGTACGCCTCCGTTATTTTTGATTCGGTTGCCTTGTTATACTTGCTTCTAGTTGAAATTTTACATGTATATTAAAAGAAAAAATTATTTAGAAAGGAAGAAAAAATATGGCCGGAGACGGAAGAGAATTTCCTTTAGAGAAAACAAGAAATATAGGAATAATGGCTCACATTGATGCAGGAAAGACAACAACAACAGAGAGAATACTTTTCTACACAGGAAGAACACACAAAATAGGTGAGGTTCATGATGGTGCTGCTACTATGGACTGGATGGCCCAAGAGCAAGAAAGAGGTATTACAATTACATCAGCTGCTACAACATGCCACTGGTTAGGTAATAGAATAAACATTATCGATACCCCAGGACACGTTGACTTTACAGTTGAAGTTGAGAGATCTTTAAGAGTTCTTGACGGTGCTGTTCTAGTACTTGCTGCAAAAGGTGGAGTTCAACCACAATCTGAAACAGTTTGGAGACAAGCTGATAAATACATGGTACCAAGAATGGTATATGTAAACAAAATGGATATTACTGGTGCTGATTTCTATGGTTGTATAAACCAAATAAAAGAAAGATTAGGAGCTCATCCAGTTCCAATCCAATTGCCTATAGGTGCAGAAGACAATTTCAAAGGAATTGTTGACTTAATAAAAATGAAAGCATTTATTCATAAAGATGATTTAGGAAAAGACATTGAAGAATGTGATATTCCTGAAGATATGAAAGCAGATGCTGAAAAATATAGACAAGAAATGATTGAAGCAGCAGCAGAACAAGATGATGAATTAATGATGAAATATTTAGATGGTGAAGAACTATCTGAAGCTGAAATCAAATCAGGATTAAGAAAAGGAACTATATCAAACGCTCTAATTCTTATGACATGTGGTTCATCATACAAGAACAAGGGTGTTCAAGAATTATTAAATGCAATCGTTGACTACTTACCATCACCACTTGATATTCCAAACATCAAAGGTGTTGACGAAGATGGAAACGAAGTTGAAAGTAAGACTGATGACAATGCTCCATTTGCAGCATTAGCATTCAAAATAATGACAGATCCATATGTTGGAAAACTATGCTTCTTCAGAGTTTACTCTGGAACATGTACAACAGGAACTACTATTTTAAATGCTACAAAGGATAAGAAAGACAGAATAGGAAGAATCCTATTAATGCATGCAAATCATAGACAAGATATTGAAAAAGTTTATGCAGGAGATATTGCAGCAGCAGTTGGATTAAAAGATGTATCAACAGGTGATACATTATGTGATCCAGACCACCCAATTATACTTGAATCAATGGAATTCCCAGAGCCAGTTATCGATATAGCTATCGAGCCAAAAGACAAGGCTAATGGAGAAAAAATGGGAATAGCTTTAGCAAAACTTGCTGAAGAAGATCCAACATTCAAAACATGGACAGACCAAGAATCTGGACAAACAATCATCGCTGGTATGGGTGAGCTTCACCTAGATATCATCGTAGACAGATTAAAGAGAGAGTTCAAAGTTGAATGTACAGTTGGTAAGCCACAAGTTTCTTACAAGGAAACAATCAGAAATAAGGTTAAAGTTCAAGGTAAGTTTGTTCGTCAATCTGGTGGACACGGACAATATGGTGATGTATGGTTCGAAATGGAACCATTAGAGCCAGGTTCTGGAGTTCAATTCGAGAGCAAAATCGTTGGTGGTGCCGTTCCAAAGGAATACATCAAACCAATCGAAGATGGATTAAGAGAATCTGCTATGAGTGGTATATTAGCTGGATACCCAGTTATAGACTTCAAAGCAACATTAGTTGATGGTTCTTACCATGAAGTTGACTCATCTGAAATGGCATTCAAGATTGCTGCATCTATGGCTTTCAAAGAAGGATGTAAGCAAGCAAAATCTGTTATATTAGAGCCTATAATGAAGGTTGAAGTAACTGTTCCTGAAGAATACATGGGAGATGTTATTGGAGACATTAACTCTAGACGTGGTAGAATGGAAGGAATGGAAGCTAGAAACGGTAACCAAATAATAAGAGGATTTATTCCACTTTCAGAAATGTTTGGTTATGCAACAGACTTACGTTCTAAGACACAAGGTAGAGGAACATATTCAATGGAACCAAGCCATTACGAAGAAGTTCCAAAGTCTGTATTAGAGCAAATAGTTGCTTCTAGATCTAAGAAAGCAGAATAATATACAAATATGTATATATTGTGAAAACAAAAATAACACTTGCATTTTACTTGAAAATATAGTAAAATGCAGGTGTGAAATAAGATATTAATTTTAAATATAAATAGTCATGAGCAAAACTCAAGACTAACTAAAAAGGAGGAAAATTAAATGGCAAAGGAAAAATTTGTAAGAACAAAGCCACATGTAAACATTGGTACAATTGGTCACGTTGACCACGGTAAAACTACTACAACAGCAGCTATTACAAAATACTTAAGCTTATTAGGACAAGCTAAATACGAAGCATACGATCAAATCGATGGTGCTCCAGAAGAAAGAGCAAGAGGTATTACAATTAATACTGCTCACGTTGAATATGAAACAGCAAAAAGACACTATGCTCACGTTGACTGCCCAGGACACGCAGACTACGTAAAGAACATGATCACTGGTGCTGCTCAAATGGATGGTGCTATATTAGTTGTTTCTGCAGCTGATGGACCAATGCCTCAAACAAGAGAGCATATATTACTAGCTAGACAAGTTGGTGTTAAATACATCGTTGTTTACCTAAACAAATGTGATATGGTTGATGATCCAGAATTATTAGAATTAGTTGAAATGGAAGTTAGAGACCTATTATCAGAATATGGTTTCCCAGGAGACGAAATTCCAGTTATAAAAGGATCTTCATTAAAAGTACTAGAAAGTACATCAACAGATCCAAATGCACCAGAATATCAATGCATTAAAGAATTAATGGACGCAGTTGATACTTATATCCCAACACCAGCAAGACCAGTAGATAAGCCATTCTTAATGCCTATCGAAGATGTTATGACAATAACAGGTCGTGGAACAGTTGTTACTGGTAGAGTTGAAAGAGGACAAGTTAAGATTCAAGACGAAGTTGAAATCGTTGGAATCAAACCTTCTACAAAAACTATCGTTACAGGTGTTGAAATGTTCAAGAAAACACTTGACCAAGCTGAAGCTGGAGACAACATCGGAGCATTATTAAGAGGTGTTCAAAGAACAGATGTTGAAAGAGGACAAGTTCTTGCAAAACCAGGATCTATACATCCACATACAAAATTCAAAGCACAAGTATACGTTTTAACTAAAGACGAAGGTGGACGTCATACTGCATTCTTCAATGGATACAGACCACAATTCTACTTTAGAACAACAGACGTTACAGGTGTTATCGAACTAGAAGCTGGAACAGAAATGGTTATGCCAGGAGATCACGTAAACATGACAATCGAACTTATTACTCCAATCGCTATCGAAAACGGATTAAACTTCGCTATTCGTGAAGGTGGAAGAACAGTTGGTTCAGGTGTTGTTGCTGACATCATTGAATAATAAATACAGTAATAGCAAGGGTTACAGAGTTTTGTAACACCTTGCTATTTTCTTTTTTTCCCACTTATTTCCCACTTTAGTTTTTGAAAATTTTATTTAATTTATTAATATATTTATTTTTTGATTCAGGCAATACAGCAAGATACATTTCTGTCGATGAAATTTTTTTATGTCTTAATAATTTCATAATAGTATATAAATCTGTTCCATGTAGTAAAAGTATTACAGCAAAAGTATGTCTCAAATCATGAAATTTTCTATATTTAAAATTTTTTCTTTCATTAGATAATCTTAATAAAATTTTTCGCCATACTTTTTCAAGATCTTTTTTATCTATTTGATGGCCATTGGCTGTAAAAACATACTCTGATGTGTGTGGTAATCTTCTTAATAAATTATAAATAGAATTTGACATAGGTATAATATCAATACTACTTTCAGTTTTGGGAGTTCCATCTTTTGTCTTATATCCAGTTTTTATACCTTTATCATTAAATGTTGCAGTACGAGTAGTATTATTTTTTACATATATTTCTCTTTTTTCAAAATTTAAATGTACCCATTTAAGACCAATAATTTCTCCTTGACGCATTCCTGTACCAATTGCAAAATCAACAACATCTTTATATTTATTATCTTTAAATGCTTCTCTTAATATAGGAAGTTCATCTTCTCGAAAATAATCAAATGGAAGCATCTTTTTATCTATAATTTCATCTACATCAATATCTTTATCTTTAGGAATTTTAACTAATCCTTTTCCACAAGGATTTTTTACAATATAACCACCTTTTTCACAATAAATAAAAAATTGATGTAGTAATTTATGGATATCAGTTATTTTTTCGGTAGATCTTTTTTTCTCGAAAAGAGTATTATAATAATCTTGTACTACAAGACTAGATATTTTTTTTATAGGGATATCTGAAAAAGCAAATGGCTCTATGTGATTTCTAAAATTACCTTCATATTTTTCTAATGTTGATTCTTTAATCTCATGCTTTTTTACAGTAAAAAGCCATTTGTGTAATAGAGTTCTTGTAGTTATTTCTTTTGTTTGTATTATACCTGATTCGGCTTCTTTTTTTCTTTCGTAATATTGATCTTCTGCATCTGATTTATTTTTTCCATAAAAATCTTCATATTTTCCATTTATTTTTCTATGAATTCTATAGTATGGAACACCATTTTTGATGCAGTTAGTTTTTACTGCCATAAAAAAACCTCCATTTTTTCAAATATTTTTTATTAACACTTGAAAAAAGAAGGCTTTTCATATATAATACAAAAGTAATCACTTTTCAAGTGGTTATGTCCTTGGGTAATGTGTGTCGTTCCGCAAAAATGAAACACATTACTCTTTTTTGTTTATTATACTTTCCAACTATGTCCACAGTCTTGACAGACTGCCATACTTGAATGTTTTGTTACTAGTTTTTGTTTTTTATGTCCAAATAATTTTACAAATATCATAGGCATAGTTAAGCATATCCATAATAATGGTCTCCACCACCAACCAATAAACAACCAATACAAAATACTATGATGTTTATTTTTTAATTGTGATTCTGATACCATTTGAACATTTACGTTTGAGCTACCACATTTAGTACAAGTCATAAAATACATCCCCTTTCTTTTTATTTTCTATTTAAAGGCACTTTTATTCTCAACCCTTATAACTTCTCCTAATATTTCAATGTCTTCCATTTTTAGACCGTTTTGAATAGGAAAGTTCCACATATTCATTGCTTGTAATTCTATTTCTCCATTGTCAGTTTGTATAATTTTTCTAATGATTGGAAATCCACCTTTTATTTTTAAAAGATAAGTTTTTTTATTTAAAAATTCTTTATATTTCTTAATTATAGCTATATCTCCAACATCAAGAAGTGGAGCCATAGAATTATCAGATGCTTGTATTGCAAAAAAGTTTTTTGGATCATCTTCGGCAATATCTGGTCTATATTCATAAGGAATTGTTTGAACTACCTCATTAGTTGTAAGATTATAGACATTTATATGTTTTGTTTCAGTTCTTCCAAAATTTTTATCCATTGGAACATTATATCCCATCAACCATACTTCGTTTACATTTAAAATTTTACTTAATATATATATATTATCTTGCCTAGCAAACGCCTTTCCTTTTAAATATTTATTAATTAATGATTGAGATATTTTTTTTCCATGTAATGTTGTTTTTTCTGATAATTCAATTTGATTTATATTATTTTTTTTCATTGCTATTAATAATCTATTAGCAAATGTATCAATTTCTTCATTATTAAATTCCATTAGAACACCTCACTATCAAATAATATAATAACAAAAAAATGAAATAAAATCAATACTTCTGAAAAAAAATACAAAAAAATGAAAAAAATTCATAAAAGGTATTGACAATAATTTTTCATTGAGGTATTATAATTACGAATTATGAATTAAATTCATAAAAGAAAGAAGGTGATATAATGTTAAAAATGGATTATTCTTTATTAAGAGGGACGATTAGAACATATTTTGGAAGTGAAACAAATTTCGTAAAAGAACTACAAAATAGTGGCATGGAGATAAGCACAGGAAGCTTTTCAAACAAAATAAATAATAGATCTCCTTTTAATCAGATAGAAATAATAGGAATTTGTAACTTATTAAAAATAGACTTAAAAGAAGTCAAATTATATTTTTTTACAGAAAAATATGAATTAAATTCATAAAAGAAAGGGCTATGAATATGAAAAAAATAAAAAATGCGGAACGACACACAAAATTAAAGGAGGAAATAAAATGGAGGAATGGATTAGCTTAACAGAATATATGAAACGATTTCATATAGGTTTCAAAGAAGTAAAAAAAATGATGGACAATAAAGAACTTGAATATAAGAAATCAGAAGGTGGTCGCTTTAGAATAAAAGTTGGTGGCAATACGGTAAGTCGTGAATTATATGAAAGCGAAAAAGAAAAAAGAATACAAGCAGAAACAAAATTAGAATTATTAAAAAAAGTATTGATAGGAGAAAAATAAAAAATGAAAATAGTTAATAAAAAGAAATTTATAGTGAGAATAATAGAACTATTAGTAATAATAGCAACAATAATATTGACAGTAAAAGCAATTGCTTATGCAACAGCAATAAGAGGATACAAAGCTTATGGAGGAGAATATTTAATACCAATAATCGGATTAGTAATTATATTAGTTTTAGAAGCAATTTTGGAAGAAAGTGAAGAAAATAAAAATCAGAAATCTAATAATAAGAGAAGGTAAGAATGGAAGAAATAATAGAAATGATGAAAGAGGACTTTAAAAAATATCAAATCAAAGGGATTAATAATCAAATTGCTTATGCATGTGGATATTTAAAAGAAAATGAAGATGTTACTAGGAGACAGGCAGTGGAAATAATAAGGAGAATACTTTTTGAAAAAATATAAAAGGAGAAATTGCAATGCTTAAATATTATCAAGAATTACTAAATGAATGTATTGATTTATCAGAACATAAAAAGAAACATAAGGAAATGAAATCAACATTAAATAAAATAAAAAATTTAACTTCTAAAATGAAAGGAGAAAATATGGGATATCAAAAAATAAAAGATCTTATTTCTGATATAGATGAGTTTCATAACGAAGCGGAATTAAGAGAAATTTTACAAGAAATATTATTTATATGTAATGACAATATAAATAAAAAAGAACCATCTATCAGCAACCAAACTGAAAAATAGATGATTCATAAAAAATATTTAAATAAATACTTTCTGTTTTTATTTTATCACAAAATGGTAGAAAGAGCAAGAAGAAAATAAAAAACAGCAAAAGAATTATTAAATTACAAAGGAAGGAGTGTGTAGTATGTGAATACGAAAAACAAAATAGATATTCAAAGACAGCTCGATGAATTTTATTCAACATTAGACTTTAAGCCTCTCTCTGCAAATGCTATTTCAATATATTTAGTTTTATTAGAGATAGATCGTAAGACTGACTGGCTTTATGAGTTTAGAGTTACAAATACTATTCTAATGAGCAAAGTAAAAGGATTAAGCATATCAGCTTTGCAAAGAGCAAGAAATGAACTTATTAATAATCAATATATTTTTTATAAAAAAGGAACAAATCAAAATGTTGCATCTACATATACGATAAATAAATTATACAATGATGAATTTATACAATTTGAACAAGCGAACGAACAAGCAAGTGAACAAGCGAACGAACAAGCAGACGAACAGGCAGACGAACACATTATAACTAAACTAAACTTATTATTTAATTATATTTATAAAAACGGAAGCGGAGAAAAAATTGGATTGACTCAAAACGATAAAAGCAATTTAATATTAATTTATTCGAAATTGGAATTGTATGTAAATAATAGTAAAGCTTATGAGCTTATGTCTGCTGAAAGGGTACTTGATGAAAAAATAATGCTTTGGGCTATAAAAGAAATATATTTAAGTCCGCATAAAATTTATTTAAATACACTTACAAGAGATAAATTTATATTGAAATATTATAAAACAAAAAAATATATAACAGAAAAAGAAAATTACAAAATAAAAGAAATTATAGATTACTTTATGGTTTGTTTGCACGATGAAATGGAAAATAGGAGAAGAACATGAAAAATTTAGAAAAATTATATTACAGAGAAAAAGTCCCTATATATACAAAATTAAAGCCGAAACCAACAGAAGGCAGACACTTAATAAAGTATAAAGATGAAAAGGACTACGATTATTATATATGCGATTATTGTGGAGACGAAATAAAAATTTTAAAGAAGCGAATTGAAATGGCTGGAGGAGTTGTAGTATTACCACATTCACTCACAAAAAGAGGAGAAGTAAAAGTCGTATTATGTAATAAATGTATAAATCCAGTATTAAAGGAATTGGAGGAAAAATAATGGGAAAAGAAGAACTAGAGGAAATTGCAAAAAGAAAAATGCAAATAATAGCTCAAAAAGTTAAAGAAGAATTACCAAACGGATTTGGCTTTGTAGTATTAGCATTTGAATTTAATGCTGTACCAAATACAGCTCAAATGATGTATGTTTCTAATGCTAATCGAAATGATGTTGAAAAAGCGATGGAAGAATGGATTGAAAAAACAAGAAATTCTTATGGAAATGATACAGAAAAGTATGGAGGTAAAAATGATAATAGTTAGCCAAGAACAAAATGAAATATTAAATTTTAATAATATTATGAATATACAAGTAACGAACTGTGAAGAAGATGGTTATTTAATATCTGCAGGTTTCATTGTTGGAAGAGATGACAATTATAGGGATTTAGGTTATTACAAAACAGAAGAAAGAGCAAAAGAAGTATTAGCAGAAATAGTACAAAAGTATTCTAGCTATTTACAATTAAATGGAGGACCAGCAATCTTGCAAGGACAAATGGATATACAACCTAATATATTTAATATACCTAAAGTTTATGAAATGCCAGAAAAATAAAATTAAATGGAGAGTGATACAAATGATATATGAATTTGAAATGCTAGGAGATGTAGTTGGAAAAGCAAGACCACGAATGAATACAAGAACAGGAAGAGCATATACACCAACTAATACAAAAAATTATGAATACTTTTTAAGACAATGGTTTATTAGAGAATATCCTAATTTTACAACAATAGAATCAAGAGTAAAAGTAACAATTATAGCTTATTTTGGAATTCCAAAGAGTACAAGCAAAAAGAAAGAAGCGGAAATGTTAGCAAATATTATAAGCCCAACTAAAAAGCCTGATGCAGATAATATTGTAAAAATAGTATTGGATGCAATGAATAAGTTTGCTTTCAAAGATGACACACAAGTTACAAAATTAGAAATTGAAAAGAAATATAGTAGAACACCAAGAATTTATGTGAAAATCGAAGAGTATTAGGAGAATAAACATGAAGTGTATAAAATGTGGAAAATATCCTTTTTGTAATAAAATAAAAAGCTCACAGCAGGAAGCTTGTAGAGATTTTATAAAAAGAACATTAAGGATAAAAATTACAAGAGAGGAAGAGGCAAAAAATGAAAATAGATAATATAGATGAAGTTGAAGAATTTGCAAAAGAAATGAATTATTTTTTTACATATATTGAAAGAACAAACTCTGATTTAAAAAATGAATTAAGAATTAAAGAATTAGAACAAGACGATTTATTACATGAAATAGAATTAAGCAAGTTGAATGCATTTGAACTTTCAAAAGTTGCAGTAAGGTTGAGAGATGTTAGACATGAAAGAAGAGGCATAAAAGATAAACTGGAATTTATATCAACATTGAAAGGATTTGCAGATAAATATAACAATAAACTAATCACAGGTGATATTGCACAATTATTAAAAAATATAAGAAATTTAAAAGAAAATTGGGAAACTAGAATATACAAAACAAGAGTTCTAGAAGATTTAAAAATTAGTAAAATGAAAAAGAAAGAGGAAAGCAAATGATAGAGTTTTTAGTAGGATTATTTATAGGTACATTTATAGGAATTACAATTATGTGCATATTGCAAGTGTCAAAAGATAATGAAGAATGAATAAAAGAAAAGATAAAAGGAGGTGCGAAAAAATGAGCTTAAAAGCTATTGAAGAAAAGTTAAAAGAAAGAATAGAAATAGAAAATGCAATCAAAGAAATACAAAGTCAAATTTCAGAAGAAGAGACAATAGAAAAAATAATACAAGTATTAGAAACTAAAGATAAAATAATAGATTTTATGTTAGATGACTTAAATTTAAATGGATATAAAAAAGAAGAAATTTATAATAGCTATAAAAGTAGAGCAATAAGTTATATTCAAGGGAGATGAACAAAATGAGCAATGTTTATAATATGTCTGGAAAAAAGAAAGTAATATTTACAGAAGAACCTAGAACAAATATTACATATAAAGAAATTATGAAAATTGTAATAGAACATGCTACAGAAGCGGGATGCCACCAAATATTTTGTGATGGAGGAGTTGATATGTGTCCATCGGATGTTTTTGGATCAGATAAAATAGATAAGAAGAAAGAAGAAGATATTTGCAATTATGAAAGTATAGGATGTACAAAATGTTGGACTAATGCAGTTAAACAAATAAAAAGGGGGACTAACTTATGACAAAAGAAAATTTAAAAGAAACTGATAAAGAAGTGAATTTTCACAAAGATAAAATCAAAATTGAATTAAAAGATATCCAAAAGTTACAACATTTGTATATAGACATATTTTCAGAAGAAGATGAAGATTATCCTGATCACAGAGTTATAAATAATAAAGAAAGAGCAGTACAAAGAATATTAGATAGAATAACGGATAAAAAATTTAATCAAATTGAAATTTGGAAAGTTATACAAATACAAAGTTGGGATGCAGCAGATAATACATTCAAGCCAATTTGTGACAGATTAAGAAATCTAGGGTATGAGATTATAAATAATAATTAGGAGGTGTTTTTAGTGAAAGAAGATAGTATAGAAGAACAAAAAATTCAACAAGCGAAAAACAATATATTAAGGGGAGAAGATATAGATTCAGCGACGTACATATTAGAAAAAGTTATATTTGATAACGTATTTTTTATAGGAGGAAGAGTTAATCCATTAAAAGTAGCAACAAGACAAGTGATAAATTTTATTAAAAGATATCAAAAAAGTGACTATGAAACAATATGTTTAGAAAACAATGAATTAAAAGAAAAAAATGAAAGACTAGAGTCAGAAAATCAAGAATTTTTGTATAAATATGGAAATATTCTAAAAGAGAACGAAAAATTAAAAGAATATAAAAAAATTGCAGAATTAACAAAGATAAGTTGTTGTATTGCTCAAAACTGTGAAGCTTTAAATAATGCAATAAAAAAAGAATTAGAAAATCAAAGGTTAGAAAAAGAGAACGAAACATTAAAAAAATTACATATACAAGATAATAATAAATTAGATTTCGTGATGAAACATTGTATTCTAGAGCAAAAAATAAAAGATAAGATAGAAGAATTAAACAAAAAAGAACAGAAACTACAAAATAGTATAAGTGCTGAAGAAAGAGAAGAGTATTCAGATGCCAATATAAGCTGGGATTTGATGGACATAAATATTAAGAGAGAAGTTTTACAAGATCTAATAGAAGGGAGAAAATAGAAATGAATGATAAAGAATATGTTAAGAAAATATGCAGTAAATGTGCAAACAGATATAATGAAAAAGATTTATGTAATATAGTAAGAACAATGGACGGAAATTGCAGATGTAGCAATGAAGATATAAAAAAAGAAAATAAATTAGAAAAAAATTTTTATAATGAAAAAATAAAAAGTGACAAATGGAGAAATGCAACTATAATGCTTTGTTTAATAATGATTGTATATGAAGTTGTCATTTCTATAAGTTTTAAAAATTTGACTTATATAGTATGTGCAATTTTATGGGGAAATATTGCATTAATAGAATATTTTGATAATAAGTTAATCCAAGAAAAAGACAAAATTATATATGAAGCGGACAAGTTAATAAATTTGCAATTTGGTATTATAAATGAATTAACAGATGATTTAAAAAAATTAAATAAAGTAAAAATAATGAGAATCAATGATATAAGAATACCTAAAGAATTTCAAAAACCAAGAATTGAAAAAATGAAAGAAAGAATAGAATATTTTAAGAAAAATCAAAATTTTGAAACACAAATAATTGTAGATAAAGACAATAATTTAAAGGATGGATATACTTCATATTTAATAGCAAAAAAATATGGAATTGATTTTATAAATGTCATAAAAAATAGTTAATATGGAGGAAAAAATGAAGGAAATATTATTTAAATTATTAGTTATTTTATTAAGCCCAATATACTTTATCTTTTGGATAGTAGCAAACATAATCGGATGGGCTATGGAAATAGGAGAGCCAATAGTAGAATTATTACAGGAAGAAATAGAGAAAATGTCATCTTTTTGGAAAGAATTTTTTAAAAGAAAAAAATAAACATAAGAAAGAAGAGGGATTAAAATGGGACTAAAGATTGAATTGTATAATGATCATTTTGAAAATGCAAAAAGATACGGAATACCACATGCACAACTTATAATTGCTGATATACCATATAATCTAGGAAATAATGCTTATGCAAGTAATCCAATGTGGTATGTTGGTGGAGATAATAAAAACGGAGAAAGTGATAAAGCAAATAAAACATTTTTTGATACAGATAAAGATTTTAAAATAAATAACTTTTTTGACTTTTGCACAAGATATTTAAAAAAAGAACCAAAAGAAAAAGGACAAGCACCGGCAATGGTTGTGTTCTGTGCATTTGAACAAATACAAAGTGTTATTGATGAGGGGAAAAAACATGGATTATTAAAAAGTTATCCATTAGTATTTATAAAAAATTATTCTGCTCAAGTATTAAAAGCAAATATGAAGGTTGTTGGAGCAACAGAATATGCAGTTGTATTATATAGAGATAAACTACCAAAATTTAATAATATTGGAGTAGATGGAAAAAAACACATGATATTTAACTGGTTTGAATGGAAGAGGGATAATTCAAAACAATATCCTAAAATACATCCAACACAAAAACCAGTTGGATTATTAAAAAGAATAATAGAAATATTTACAGATGAAGGAGATGTGGTTATAGATCCTGTTGCTGGAAGCGGAAGTACATTGAGAGCCTGTGCAGAAATGAATAGAAATTGTTATGGATTTGAAATAAAAAAACAATTTTATAATTTAGCACAAGAAAAAATGTTAAAGGAAGTTCAATTACAAATAAATTTAAGAGGAGATAGTAATGAAGGAGATTAGTTATAAAAATATTACAATTGGACAAGTTCAATGCTTAAACAAAAGTGGATATTTTTCTGAAATTATTTGTGATGGAGATAACTTAAGAGTAGGACTATTAGAAAATGAATATATAGAAGCGGAAAAGGAAATAAAGAAAATTATTGATAAGGTTATGAAAACAGTCACAGAAGTAGTTAAACAATTTGCTAATGCAATAGAAGAAATAAGTACAGATATATTTTATATGGCAAAGGAAGTAACTAATAATTTGTGTAAAGTTATATATCCTATTATGAATAAAAAAATAAGTAAAAAGAAGTTTGTTAAACTATTACAGAGTCAAGGAGTACAACGAAATGAAATAAATAAGATTGTTCAAGGAAATAAAGACAAATATACATATTTGAGATATTACAATATAGTCAAGAATTTGTATGAAAAACAATAAAACATAAAAAACAATAAACATAGACAGCTGTAAGAACGAAACAAGAAAATTTACTGTGTATAATAAAAAAATAAAAATAAACACAATAGAAAAATTGGAGGTATCAAATGGCTGAAATTAAAATAAAATTTATATTTTTTTTATATCTTAAAGGAGGAACGAAAGATGAATGTTCAAGAGGTATTAGAAAATTATAATGTATATAAATTAAGAATAAGTATTACAAGTAGTGAAATACAAGAAATACAAGCGGAGATTTATGATTTAAAAAGTGCAAATATGGATGGTTTACCAAAAGCAAAAGGTTATACAAAATCACAATTAGAAGAGGCAATAATAAATGCACAAGAAAAAATTGAAGAAAAACAAAGATATAAGGATGAATTACAAAATAAAATTAAAATTGTAGAGGATTTAGTTAAAACATTAAAAAAATATAATCAGGATATTATTGATATGAGATTTTATCAGAAAATAAGTATAGAGGAAATAGCAACAAAAAAAGACAGAGGTTATGTTGCAATACATAAAACAATAGAAAAATCTATAAAGGAAATGCAACATGAATATAATAAAAGTAAAAAAGTTTAGAAAAATTATATAAAATTTATATATTTTTATAAAAAATGCTATGTTATAATTATAATCGAGAAAAATATGAATATCTATTTGTTTCTCCTTTGTAATGAGGTCGCCGATATATTTGTCGGTGACTATTTTTTATATTGCGGAGATGGTGCAAAGGAAGCATAATGGGGTCATATCCCATAGACGAGGTTCGAATCCTATGTCCGCAACCAATAATTACAAAAGAGGTATATGCCTATGAATTTGGGTAGATGTATGTTAAGAGAGTGTAAAACTTGTAAATTTGAAACAAGATGTTTTAAGGAGTATCAAAATGAATATACAAAAAATAAAAATAACAGAACTAAAACCAGCAGAATACAATCCAAGAAAAGATCTAAAACCGGAAGATATAGAGTATCAAAAAATAAAGAGAAGTATTACTGAGTTTGGATATGTAGCACCAATAATTATAAATAATGATATGACTGTAATAAGTGGACATCAAAGATTAAAGGTATTAGAGGAGCTAGGATATAATGAAGTAGAATGTGTAATTGTAGAATTAAATAAAAACAAGGAGAAGGCATTAAATATAGCACTTAATAAAATATCAGGAGATTGGGATAATGCTAAATTAGAAGAATTACTTGCAGAATTAAAAGAAACAGATATAGATATGGATATAACTGGATTCAGTTTTGATGAAGTAGATAATATATTAAAAGATGTTGTAGGTTCAAAAGAAGATGAGTTCGATTTAGAAGAAGAATTAAAAGAAATAGAACAATCAATTTCAAAATTAGGAGATATTTGGATATTAGGTAAGCATAGACTAATGTGTGGAGATAGTACAGAAAAAGAAGCGGTACTACAATTAATGAAGAGCAAAGAGGCAGATATGATTTTAACAGATCCACCATATAATGTTAATTATGAGGGTGGAACAAAGGAAAAACTGACAATAAAAAATGATAATATGGAAGATACTCTATTTTATAATTTTTTGATAGATGCCTTTAGAAATATGTATGATTCTATTAAATGTGGAGGAAGTATATATGTTTTTCATTCCGATACAGAAGGAATGAATTTTAGAAATGCATTTAAAACTGTAGGATTTAAATTAGCTGAATGTTTAGTTTGGGTAAAAAACAAATTTGTAATGGGAAGGCAAGATTATCAATGGAGACATGAACCTATTTTATATGGTTGGAAAGAAGGAAAAGCACATTATTTTACTGATAGTAGAAATCAAACTACAGTATTAGAATTTGATAAACCAATAAAGAATGAAGAACATCCAACAATGAAACCTATTGATTTATTAGCATATCTTATAAAAAATTCTAGCAAGGAAAATGAATTAATATTAGATTTGTTTGGTGGAAGCGGTTCGACATTGATAGCAGCAGAACAAACCAATAGAAAATGTTATATGATGGAATTAGATCCTAAATATTGTGATGTTATTATAAGACGTTGGGAAAAACTAACAGGACAAAAAGCAGAATTGGAAAAAAAGTAATGGAGGTGGGTGAGTTGTATTGACCCAGAGAAAAGAAGAAAATATAAAAAATGATTATTTACAAGGAATGCGATATAAAGACATATTTAAAAAATACAACATTACATTACCTGATTTAAAAAAGATTATACGAAAATATAATCTAACAAGAGATAAAAGCCAAGTTCTAAAAGGCAATAAAAATGCAAAAAACAACAAAGGTGGACAACCACCAATTGGAAATAAGAATGCGGTTACAACAGGGGAATACGAAAGTATATTTCAAAATGTATTAACAGACGAAGAAAAAAGCATATTTAAGAAAATAAAAGTAGAAAATACAGATAGTTTATTGTTAAATGAATATATAGAAGAATATAAACTATTGACAATTAGAGAGTTAAGAATGATGCGAAGAATAATGACATTAGAACAATCCGAAAGAGATATGACGATAGGAAGTATAAAAAAGAAAAACAATAGTCAAGGAAATATAGAAACTACAACAGAAGCGGAAGCAACTCTTGATAAAATACAAAGAATAGAAGATGGACTTACAAGAGTTACAGAAGCTAAAAGAAAAAGTAGGGAAAATATGATAAAGCTAGGATTTAGTAAACGTGAATTAGAATTAAAAGAAAAACAAGCTGAAAATGATTTATGGTAAAGGAATGAAAAATATGTTTGAGAATGCTCATGATTTATATAAATCAAAAGAATGGAAGAATCTGTTACAAACATTAAAGTTAGAAAGAGTAAATGAAAGTGGCAAATTACTTTGTGAATATTGCGGAGAGGAAATAGTAAAAGCTTATGACTGTATAGGACATCATAAAATACCATTAAATAATAGTAATGTAAATGATTATAATATAAGTCTTAATCCTGACAACATAATGCTTATACATTTTAAATGTCATAATGCAGTGCATCATAGATTTGGATATGAACTACCTAAAAAAGTATATATAGTTTATGGTTCGCCATGTGCAGGTAAATCAACATGGGTTGAAAGCATGGGAACAGCAGATGATTTAATAATAGATATAGATAAAATATGGGAATGCATAAGTTTTTGCGATAAGTACAATAAACCAAGAAAACTACAACAAAACACTTTTGAAACAAGAAATTGTCTAATAGATCAAGTAAAAATGAGATTAGGAAATTGGCAGAATGCTTTTATTGTAGGAACTTATCCATTGAAGATGGAAAGACAAAGACTTGCTGATAAGTTAGGTGCAGAGCTTATATATATTGATTGTGATAAAGAAATATGTTTAAGTAGGGCAAAAGATGAAAATTGGAAAAAATATATAAATGAATGGTTTGAGAGTTTTCAAGAATAGCCCCCCGCCAAGGTAGATTAATATTTTTATGGTGGGGACTGTAAGGGGAACCTCTTTTTCACACAAAGCAAAATTTTCATTTTTTTTGAATTGAAAAAAATAGATACAGAAAGAAGGGATTATATTTGACAAGAAGGGAAAATTTAGATGAAATTTTTAAAGATATAGAGGATAACAAGAAACAATTAATAAATCCAATGTTAGACAATATAGCCTTTTTGGAAGAAAGAATGGAAGAATTAAAAAAATTGCCATTTATACAAGTAAATCCTAAAAATCCAACTCAACAGAGAACAACTAAAGCTTCAAGATTATATAAGGAATGTTCACAAAGTTATATGAATGCAATAAGAATGTTGTATTCTATGATAAATGGACATAAAATAGAAGATGATCCAGTTCAAAAATTTCTAGAGGAGCGACAGAAATTTGGAGGTTAATTATTTAAAGCAATATTATGAAGAAATACAAAAAGGAAATATAATAGTTGGATTAGAATTAAAAACAGAATTACAAAAATTAATTAAAGATTTAGACAATCCCCAATATAGATATGATACAAGTGAAAGTCATTTAAGAATAGAATTTATGGAGAACTTGTGCTTACAAAGTAAAAAACCATTTTATAATGTTCCAATGCAATTATTACTTTGGGAGAAGGCATTTATAGAAGTTGTATATTCTTTTAAGTTTTTTGATGAAGAATTAAATAGATGGGCAAGAAGATTTCAAAATGTAATTTTACTAATTGCAAGAAAAAACGGCAAAACAACATTAATGGCAGCAGATGCTCACACTGATTTGCGAATTGGAGAAGGTGGGATGGACATTGTTTGTGCATCTAATGATGACAAACAGGCCAGTCTTTTATGGAATGAAATAGACAATATGAGAAAAAGAATAGATCCACATTCAAGAATTACACACAGAAATATGTCTGCTATATGTAATACAAAAAAGAACATTACTATTTTTAAAATGTCAAGTAAGACTCAAAACAAAGATGGTAGAAATATAGATAAAATGTATATGGATGAAAGCCACGATGCACCAAATGATGAAATAGCAGAGGCAGGGCAGAAATCAATGTCAACAAAAGATGAACCATTATTTATAAATTTAACAACTGAAGGTTTTATAAATGATGGTTATTTAGATAACGAATTAAAATATGCAAGAGAAGTTTTATTTGATGAAACTAATGATATACATTATTTACCATGGTTATATACACAAGATAGTGAAGAAGAAATATGGCAAGATGAACAAAGTTGGTATAAATCAAATCCGGGTTTAGGAGTGGTAAAAAAGTGGAAGTCATTAAGAGGGGAAATTGAAAAATCTAAAACATCAAAATCCAAAAGAATGCATACTCTTTGTAAAGATTTTAATATAAAACAAAATAATGCTCAATCATGGCTAATGCTTGAAGATTATAGCTATGAAACAGAACCTTTTAATCTAGAAGATTTTAGAGGTTCTTTTTGTTTGGGTGCTGTTGACTTATCAGAAACAACAGACTTATCAAATGCAAAAATATTATTGATGAAACCAAATGATAAAACCAAATATGTATATTCGCATTATTGGATACCAGAAAGTAAATTACAGGATAGTAACGATAAAGAAGCAGGAGCAAAATATGAAGAATGGGCAAGAGAAGGATTACTTACAATACATGAGGGAAATGAAATTGATATCTCTAAAATAGCAGATTGGTTTTATGAATTATATAAAAATTATGGAATAAAAACTTACATGGCAGGTTATGATCAAAGATTTTCAAAACCATTTACAGATAGAATGAATGAATTTAGTTTTGAAACAGAAATGATTTTACAAGGAAAAGTTTTATCAAATGCAATGAAACTTGTAGAAGCCGAATTACAAGACCAAAAAATTAACTATAATAAAAATTCTATGGACAAATGGTGTTTAGGGAATTCAGCAATGGAAATGGACAACTATGGAAATATAATGTGTGTAAAAGTTAAGAATCAAGCAAGTAAAAGAATTGATGGAGCAGTTACATTGATTATTCTATATGAAGTATATAGACGTTATCGTAATGAATTTCATAAACTTATAAGATAGTAAGGAGAAGTAGATGAAAAAATATAGAATTAAATATCAAAAAAATTCTAATATTCGTATTGAGAATATTAATGCGATAAATCAAGAAGAGGCAATGTATTCTTTTTATATGAATAATAGAGGATGTGATATTTTAGAAATTAAGGAGGTAAAAAGCATTGAATCTAATTGAATTTATTAACAAATTTAAGAAACCTAAAAATGATAATATGAAATATGCTGAAATGCTAAATGGATACATTCCAATTTTTTCGCAATTTGGTCAAGATATATATGCTAGTGATGTAGTGCAACAAGCTATATCATGTTTAGTAACAGAATTAACAAAAGTAAATCCATTTCATATCAGAAAAAATGGAAGTGATTTAGTACCTGTTGAAAGTAGCACAATTCAAAGATTATTAAATCAACCAAATGAAAGAATGACACAGAGTGATTTCTTTGAAAAAGTATTTTGGCAATTATTTCTTAATTATAATGCTTTTATTATTCCAACTTATGTAAGAAATAACAAAGGAGATAAAGAATTTACAGCACTCTATCCAATACAACCAACAGATGTTACTTTTTTACAAGATCCAAAAGGAAAATTAGGAATTAAATTTAAGTTTTTTAATGGATATGAGACAATATTAGCTTATTCAGATGTTATACATATTAGATATAGATATTCAATAAATGAACTAATGGGAGGAAATGAATTTGGACAACCAGATAATAAAGCATTATTAAAAACATTAGAGTTAAATGATACTTTATTACAAGGAGTTGCTAAAGCTCTAAAGAGTTCATTTTCTATTAATGGAGTAATTAAATATAACACTTTATTAGATGATGGAAAGATGGAAAAAAATATAAAAGCCATAGAAGAAAGACTTTCTAAAAATGAAAGTGGATTTTTACCATTAGATATAAAAGGAGAATATATACCATTACAAAATAAAATAGAATTAGTAGATGCAACAACATTAAAATTTATTGATGAAAAGATATTAAGAAATTGGGGAGTTTCTCTTCCAATATTAACAGGAGATTATACAAAAGCTCAATATGAAGCTTTTTATCAAAAAAGTCTTGAACCAATAATTAAGAAAACAGGAGAAGCAATCACAATGGGATTATTCACGGAAAGGGAGAAAGGCTTTGGAAATGCGGTTGTATTATATCCACATGAGTTGATTTTTATGGATACAGGACAAAAAATAGATTTATTTGATTTACTGGTTGATAGTGGAAGTTGCTATAAAAATGAAGTTCGTACAGCATTTGGAATGAAACCACTTCCTGAATTAGTAGGACAAATTGCTATGTCAAGTAATAAAACAAATGCAGAGAATAATAAAACGGATGAACAAAAAAATAATGAGGGTGGAGGTAAAAAAGATGAACAAGGAGTTAATTAGAAGAAATTATGACTTCGATATACGTGCTCAAAAAGATGAAAAAAGAGGAAATATAATAATTGGAAGACCAATAGTATATGAAAGTAAAACTGATATTGCAGGAATGTTTGCTGAGGTAATTGAAAAAGGAGCATTGAAAAATACGAATTTAGAGGATGTTAGATTTTTAGTAAATCATGATCAATCAAAGATACCTCTTGCAAGATCAAGAAGAAATACAAAAAATTCAACAATGCAGTTATCTGTTGATGATAAAGGAATGGAAATTCAAGTTGAATTAGATATAGAAAATAATACAGAAGCTAGAAATTTATATAGTGCAATAGAGAGAGGAGACATAACAGGTATGTCTTTTATGTTTGGAATCGAAGATGAAGAATGGGAAGATTTAGACACTGATTATCCAACAAGACATATTAAATCAATTTCAACAGTTGTTGAAGTTAGTGCAGTTACATTTCCTGCATATGAAGATACTTCAATATCTGCTAGAGATAAAAGTGCGGTGGATACTGCACGACTAGCGGTGGACACTGCTAGAAGTGGAGCGGTGGAGACTACTCCAAAACAATTAGAGCTTGAAAAGCTAAAAATAAAATATTTATTAGGAGGATTTTAAAATGAAAAAATTTTTACAAAGTTTAATTGAAAGAAAAAGAAAAGAATTAAAGGACAAAGAAGAAAGAATGAAAAACTCACAAGATATTGATGAGGTAAGAAGTTTAGGAGAAACACTAATAGCATTAAGAGATGAAATTAATGATGCAGAAGAGCAATTAAAAAAATTAGAAGAAGACAACGGAAATGATGATGGCAAAGATGAAGGTGCAGAAGATAACAAAGATGACAAAAAAGATGATAAAGCAAATGAAGGAAGAAGTGCAAATGGATTTAATCCAAATGCAGTTTTAAACGTTATAGGAGGAGCAAAAATGAATCAAAGAGGACAAGCTTCAAATAATGAAGAAGATATACTTTCTTCAATGGAATATAGAATGGCTTTCAAACAATATGCTCAAACAGGAACAAGAAGTGCAAAATTAAATGAAATATTAACACAATATCGCACTGAAACAAGAGCAGCAGGAGAAGTAACAAGTGATGCATTAGGAGTATTGATTCCACATACAGTATTACAAGAATTAATTAAAAAAATAGAAGGTTCATATGGACAATTTTCTTCAAGAGTTCGTATGTTAAATGTTCAAGGTGGTGTTGAAGTTCCAATATCTGACTTTGATGCAACATTTACATGGAGTGGAACAGATGGAGCTGACAAAGAACATGGTGTCAGCGAAGATCAAAAAGTTGATGGAGCTACAGGAAGTGTTGTATTCTCTTACCATATTGGAGAAATAAGAATAGCACAATCATTACTTCAAAGCATATTAAGTGTAGAAGTATTTGAAAAAGAATTAATAAATGCTTTATTAACTGCTTATTTAAAAGCTAGAGATATAGCAGTTTTAAAAGGTACAGGAAATGCACAACCAACTGGAATTCTTACAGATGTTGCAGCAGGATTAAAAAGAATACCAGCAAGTAACATTATAGAATTTACAGAAGAAGAAATTGCAGATTGGACAGCATGGGAGAAAAAATTATTTGCTAATATACCTTTAGGAATGGAAGGAGCTAATCCTGAATTTGCTATGGCAAAACAAACTTATGTAGGTAATTTATGTACTTTAAAAGATGCTAATAATCAACCAATAAATAAGGCTGGATTTGATGCTAGTGATAAACAATATAAATTCAATGAATATCCTGTACTTAGAACAGAACAAGATTTATTCAAATCATTTGATTTATGTGCAAATGGAGAATATTTTGGAATATTCTGGGTTCCTGAAAAAGCTTATGGTATTAACTCAAATATGACATTTGGATATAAGAGATATTTCGATGAAGATAAAAATAAATGGATTACAAAAGGTTTAGTTATTTTAGATGGTAAACCATTAAACACAAACTATATCTATTTATTAAAAAAATCTGTAAAAGGGTAAGATGAGGGGATGAGAATCCCCTTAATTCATTATTTTAAAAAAGGAGAGTATATAAAATGGCAAAAACACAAAATCAAGCAGATGAAACTGCTGAAAAAAATGAAATTGTTGAAAAAGAACAAGTTGTAATTAATGAAAATGATATTGTATCAGGAGAAGATTTAAAGGAAAATGATGTAATAGATGTTAATTCACCTGAAGTTACAATTGAAAAAAATACTGATGTAGATGAAGAATCTATAGAAAAAACTGAAGAAAAGACAGAACATTTAGAAGAACAAGAAGAGAAAGAAAAAACAAGTAGAAAGACAAACAACAAAAGATCAGATAATGAAAAAATAAAACTTAAAATTAGGATTGCATTTACAGACAAATACAATGATAGAGACTATAAAGAAAATGATATTGTTGAATTTGAGAAAGAAAGAGCAAGTGAATTATTATCTGATACAAGAAGATTAGTTGAAAAAGTAGACTAAAAAAGGAGCAGTAATATGTTAGAAAAAGTAAAGGAATGCTTGGGAATTACAGGAACTTACCAAGATACAATTCTTAAAAATTGGATTGCCGAAATACAACAATTGATGATAGATGGAGGAATTCCATCATCTGTTGTTAATGATGTAAAATCAGCTGGTGTGATTGCAAGAGGTGTTGATGATGTATATTTTCAAAAAGCAAATTTATCATCATACTTTTGGCAAAGAGCTACTCAACTAGCATATAAGGATGGTGATGGAAAATGAGTGGATTTTCAATAAATATAACCAATCCTATTCCACTTGTTTTACTTATACCAAAGATTTCAACAAAAAAGGGTATCACTAATAAGGAATATCCAACTGTTGATGAAGCATTAGCAGAAAAAGATGAAAATGGTAATTCTATTAATCTTTTTTTTGGCAGTTTTAAAACTTATGGTGGAACGGAGAAAACGGTAAATGGTGTGTATTCCATTGAAGATACAGCAAACATTGAAACTATGTATCGATCAGATATTACTGGTGTTTGCAGAATTGCAAGAGCTGAAGATAAGGCTGTATTCGATATAATAAATGAACCTGAAGATATAAATCAAAGACATCAATTTTTAAAATTTAAGGTCAAAAGATTAAAAGGTGGTGCTTAGTATGAGTAACAAGGCTTATTTGGAATTTGAGGGTTTTAATGAAGCAATAGCAAGGCTTAATAAATTAAATGCAAATACAAAAAATATATCAGAAAAATCATTAAAGAAAACCCACGAAATTATTACAAAAAAAGCACAAGAAGCGATTACACCACATAATGAAACTAAGAGAACTGAAAAAGCTTTGAAAAAAGAAGCAGAAATTGAATGGGCTGGTACATTAGCAAGTGTAAAAGTAGGTTTTAGCATAAGCGAGGGTGGACTAGCTTCAATTTTTTTGATGTATGGAACACAAAGCCACAGTGTTAGTAACCAATACGGAAAAAATCTTGGAATTATGGCAGAGCATAAAAAAGATAAAAAAATGTATAATGCAATTTTTGGTACAAGCACAAGAAAAGAAGTATTAGAAGCACAACAAGAAATATTTAATAATGAAATAAGGAGGTTGGAAGGGTAAATGAAAGATAAATTAACAAAAGTATTAGAGAGCATGAATTATCCATATTTTCAACAAGGTACGATGAATAAAGAAGAAGGTTATCCTGAATCGTACTTCACTTTTAAAAATATGTCTTCTGATGGAGATGCTTTTTACAATAATGAAGAACATAAAATTGTATGGCTTTTTATTGTTGCATTTTATTCTAACAATTCTGACCTAATAGATAAAGAATTATTAAATTTAAAAGAAAAATTAAAAAGGGATGGGTTTATTGTGAGTGGCAAAGGATATGATGTTGAAAGTGATGAACCCACACAAACTGGAAGAGGTATAGCAGTAAGAATAATAGAAAATTTATAAGGAGGTAAAATCTATATGAATAAGAATTTAGATGAAATCGTTGAGTATAGAGGTGTCACAGATTTAGTTGTGGCAGAAGTATTATCTGATAATAATAAAGAAGGAGAAGGCTACAAAACAGGAGAGGTATATGAATTAGCTGGTGTTGGAGAAATTTCAAAAAGTACAAGTAATTCAAGTGAATCAAAATATTATAATAATATGGCTGCAATTGTAATCAACTCTGTTGGTGCAGATGAAATAAAATGTTCTACATCTGTACTTCCATTAGATAAATTAGCATTTATAACAGGACAAGATTATGATGAAACAACAGGAACATTAATTGAGGGAGAAAGAAAAACAAAATACTTTGCTCTTGGTTATAAAACAAAGAAAACTAATGGTGATGAAGTATATGTTTGGAGACATAAAGGAACATTTAGTATTCCTGATAGTACACATGCAACAGAAAATGATGGAACAGACTCTAACGGTCAAGAAGTAACATATACAGGAATTTCAACAACACATAAATTCACCAAAACAGGTAAAACTGCAAAAGCTATTAATGTTGATTTATCTAAAGACCTAGCAGATGTTAGTACATTCTTTGATACTGTTACAACAATAGATACTTTAAAGGCAAAAGCCTAATAGGAGGAAAAAAATATGGATTTAAAATTAAATATCTACGACAAAAAAGAAATAACAAAAACATATACTGCTGAAACTTACGATTTAATGTTTGGAACAGTAGAAGATTTGTTGGATGTTATTGATATTGATAATATTCAAGCTAGTAACAAAGCAGAGTTACTAAAAGCAATTGCAAAAGTTTTGGCAAGTTCAATGAATATTGTTAAACCATTGCTAAAAGAAGTTTTTGATGGATTAACAGATGAAGAATTAAGACATACAAAATTAAAAGAAATAATGAATGTTATAGCCGAAATTATAGCTTATTCTATAAATCAAATAACAAAAGGAAATGATGGAAAAAACTAGAAGAGGGGAATACTGCTATTCCCCTCTATCAAATATTCTTTGAACTTGAAATGGAAATATGTAATCGTTTTCCAACGGTTGATCCATTTTCAATAAGAAAAGAAAAAATGAGAGAGATTTTTCTATTAGTTAGAAGATTACGAATTTATGATGAAGCAAATAATCAAAACAATAAAAATAAAAGGAAAAAACAAATAAGAAGACCAGCTAGTGATAGCTGGTTTTAGTTTGCTTGATGAAAGGAGGAAAGTAAGTGGCAAAAGGAGAAGATATTACAACTCGATATAAATTGGATATATCGGATTTAAAAAAGAATATATCTGAAGCTAATAATTATATTAAACTCGCAAATTCCGAATTTAAAAAAGCAAGTTCTGGTATGGATGATTGGACAAAGTCTACAGATGGTTTAAGTGCAAAGTTGAAACAATTAAAATCTACGATGGAAGCACAAGTTAGTAAATTGCAATCATATCAAACGCAGTTACAAACTGCACAAAAATATGAAAAGCAGTCTGCTAGTGAAATTGAAAATTTGAAGAAAAAACTAGAAGATGCAAAAAGAGCCTATGGAGAAAATTCTGATGAAGTTAGAAATTTACAAAGTCAATTGAGTTCCGCAGAACAAGCTCATTCAAGCATAAAACAACAAATATCGAATTTAACAGTTACTATTAACAATCAAGAGGCTGCGGTAAATAAAATTGAAAAAGAATACAGTAATTATAGTACACAATTACAAAATTTACAAAAAGCTGAAGAAAGAGCTAATAGTAGTACAAGTAAATTATCTGACACAATAGACGATCAACAAAAAGCGGTAGATGATACAAAAGAGGCATATAAGAATGCGGTACTACAATATGGTAAAAATTCATCAGAAGCCAAAAATTTAGCAAAAGAAATTAAAACATTATCAGGTGATTTAAATGATAATAAAACCAAAATGCAGGAACTTGATAGTGCTGCTGATAAATTAGATAAAAGTATCGATAGTGCTGGAAAATCAGCAGATGATGCTTCAAATGGTGGTTTTACAGTTCTTAAAGGAGCATTAGCAAATTTAGCAGCAGATGCGGTTGAAGGGTGCATAAATGGGATTTTGAAATTAGGTGGTGCTTTACTTAATGCTGGTAAACAGGCAATAGCTAGTTATTCTGATTATGAGCAATTAGTTGGTGGTGTTGAAACATTATTTAAGGACAGCTCAGGCATTGTAGAAAATTATGCTAATAATGCATATAAAACTGCTGGGCTTTCTGCAAATGAATATATGGACACTGTAACTTCATTTTCTGCATCATTATTACAAAGTTTAAATGGTGATACTGCAAAATCAGCAGAAGTAGCTGATAAAGCAATTACAGATATGTCTGACAATGCAAATAAAATGGGTACATCAATGGAATCTATACAAAATGCATATCAAGGTTTTGCAAAACAAAACTATACAATGCTTGATAATTTGAAGCTTGGATATGGTGGAACTAAAAGTGAAATGGAAAGACTTATTGGAGATGCTAACAAATTAGCAAAAGCACAAGGACAAGCTGGAAATTTGACAATTGAAAGTTATGCTGATGTTGTTGAAGCTATACATTTGGTTCAAGATAATATGGGCATAACAGGAACTACTGCAAAAGAAGCAAGTACAACAATTCAAGGATCTATTGGAGCAATGAAGTCTGCATGGAGTAATTTATTAACTGGCATGGCAGATGAAAATGCAAATTTTGATACTTTAATGGAAAATTTAATAGATAGTATAGGAAATGTTATTCAAAATATAGTTCCAAAAGTAAAAATTGTAATTGATAGTATTATATCATTACTCATCGAGTTATTCCCACAAATTGTTGATTTAATAACAGAACTATTACCTGATGTAATGGATGGAATGAATAAATTACTACAGGGAATAATTGAAGCTTTACCAACGGTTGTTGATGCAATAATTGGTATTATACCTCAAATAATAGATGTTTTGCAGATGGCAATTCCACAATTACTTCAAGCAGGAGTTCAAATTATTATAAGTCTTGTAAATGGATTAACAGATGCAATTCCAAACCTAGTTATTGCATTAGTACAAGTTGTAAATCAGATTATTGGAGTATTGGTTGACAGTTTGCCAGATCTTATCGATGCAGCCTTTAGTTTCTTTATGGGAATTATTGAAGCAATCCCTGAGATAATATCTGCATTAACAGAAAATCTTGATGAAATAATAAATACTATTTTATATGGATTAACAGATGCAATTCCAAGATTGATAGAAGGAGCAGTACAATTATTAAATTCAATAGTTGAAGCTATACCACTTATAATTCCTGCGTTAGTAGATGCAATTCCAACAATAATAAATACTATTATTACTGGCTTAGTTGAAAATTTACCAATTGTATTACAAGGAGCAGTGCAATTGTTAATGGCTATTATTCAAGCAATACCATTGATTATACAAGCACTTATTCCTCAAATACCAACTATTGTTACTACTATAATTAATGTTTTAATACAAAATATACCAGTATTACTACAAGGTGCAATTCAATTATTTATGGCATTAGTTCAAGCAATACCAACTATATGCTTGGAATTATTAAAGGCGTTGCCACAGATAATTAGTTCTATATTCCAAGGATTAGCACAATTACCTGAACAATTAGGATCATTTTTTCAAGGTGCTTGGCAAGGAATACAAAATGTATTTTCTAATGTAGGAGGATGGTTTGGAGATAGATTTAGAGAAGCTTGGAATAATATTACTGGTATTTTTAGCAATATTGGTAATTTTTTCGGAGGATTATGGAATACAATAAGTGATAAATTTTCAAACATTGGAACTAATATAGGAAATGCAATTAGTGGAGCTGTTAAATCAGGTATTAATGGATTATTAGGAATGATAGAAAACACAGTAAATGGATTTATTAATATGATTAACGGTGCGATAGGAATAATCAATGCAATTCCAGGTGTAAATATATCAAGAATCAATACATTAAATATACCAAAATTATATAGAGGTGGGGTATTAGAAAAAGGACAAGTTGGTTTACTTGAAGGAAATGGAGCAGAAGCGGTTGTTCCTCTTGAAAGAAATAAAGGCTGGATAAAAGCTGTTGCAAATGACATGAAAGAAGAAATGAAAAACAATACTTCTAATATTAACAATATATCTAATTCAACATCTAATGTTAATAATTTTACTCAAGTAATAAATGCTCCAAAACAACCATCTAGACTAGAGTTATATAGACAGACAAGGAATTTATTAAATCTAGTAAATGCATAGGAGGGAAATAAAAAATGTTTACTTTAAAAGTTGAAAATATTAAAGGAGCAGTCCTTGAATTAACTGATAACGAAGAAGATTATCAAATAGCAAATATAGAAGGAATAACCCCTCCAAATGCTAATATAAATACTTCAACTTATGCAAATGGAGATGGTTCTGCCTTTAATAGTTCAAAAATTCCCAATAGGGAAATTGTTATTACAGTATATATAAATGGAGATGTTTCTCAAAATAGATTAAAACTTTATAAATATTTTAGAAATAAACAATGGTGTAAAATTTATTTTGAAGATGATAACAGAAATGTTTTTATAGAAGGATATGTGCAAACTTTTGAAGTCCCAATATTCGTTCAAAAGCAAGTTGCACAGATTTCTATTTTATGTCCTGACCCATATTTTAAAGATATTAATACAATAGTTCAAAGTATTTCAAAAACAATAAAAAAATTCTCTTTCCCATTTTCTATAAATAGTAATCAACCTATTGCAATTTCTTCTGTAGATCTTGAAAAGGTAACAAATGTTATAAACGATAGTGAAAGTGAAACAGGTTTAATTATTAATATTGGATTTATGGGAACTGTAAATAAGCTAGAAATTCGTAATATTGAAACAGGAGAAAATTTTATAATTGATTATGAGTTTATGAAAAATGATAAATTAATAATTAATTGTAATAGAGGAAAAAAATCGGTAATTTTAACTAGAGAAGCGGTTGAATATAATTTAATTCCACAAGTTAGAAGTGAATCAACATTTTTTCAATTAGGAATTGGAGATAATAGATTTAGTTTTTTAGCTGATGATGGAGAGAAGGATATGCTAGTGGATATTAGTTTTAAATATTATCGTGTATATTTAGGGGTATAGAATTATATGGATGAATTATATTTGTTAGATAAAGATTTAATTAAAAAATACATAATAGATATGTATTCAAGTATTTTATGGGTTCCTAGATATAATGAATTGGGAGATTGTGAACTTGTTATTTCTGCAACTATTGAAAATATCAAAAAAATAAAAGAATGCAAATATATTGCTAGGAAAAAAGACGATATGGTTTGCGAAATAACAAAAATTGAAATAAAAACTGATGAAGAAAATGGAGATCAATTAATTATAACAGGTACAGATATAAAAAATATACTAAATTCAAGAATAGTAGCCAAACAAACGAATTTTAATGGATTAGTTGAAGATTATATAAGAACTTTAATTACGGATTCTATAATAAATCCTACCAACAAAGAAAGAAAAATAGAAAACTTTGTATTAGCAGATAAAGTAGGATTTAAAGAAACAATAAGAGAACAAGTTACTTATGATTATGTAGGTACAAAAATTCAAGAATTATGTCAGAATTACGAGTGGGGATATAAAATTGTTATAAAAGATAGAAAATTTGTATTTTCTTTATATAAAGGGAAAGATAGAAGTGATTATGTTCAATTTTCACAAAACTATGATAACATATCTACAACGGATTATACCAAAGATGATAGCAATATAAAAAATATTGCTATTGTTGCAGGAGAAGGCGAAGGAATAGAAAGAAAAACTGTTACAATTGGTAGTGGGACAGGAATTAACAGACATGAATTATATGTGGATGCAAGAGATGTTTCAAGTTCAATTGATTATGATGAATTATTAAGTAGTTATCCTAATGGTAATGAAAAGAATATAAATGGCACAATATATTATCAAGTAAACGGAACTAATATAGCTATTTTAACAAAAAATGATGATGGAGAAATTACTGAAGTAGTATTATGTAATAATATTTATATTGAAAACCTAAAAAGTGTTGGATATGAAAAAATGTCTGAATATAAATCAATTACATCTTTTACAGGAGATGTTATTATAGGAGCTAATTATACATATAAAGATGATTATAATCTAGGTGATATTGTAAATATTGTAAATGAATACGGAATTTCAATTAATGTTAGGATATCTGAAATATTAGAGAGTATAGATGATAATGGATATAAAATGGAACCGACATTTCAAAATATAAAAAGTGAATAGGAGGCAAAAATGGAAAACGATGTAAAATTTGAAGTTACTGCTGGTTTTTTTGATGCGATAAATAATGATCGTGTTTATTCAGCAGATGATATGAATAGACCATATAGAAAATTAATAAGTAATGGTGTTTTTGCAACTCCAAAAGGTGAACCTTCCGATTATTTGCAAGTTTTTACTGCAAATAATGGGATGAATATTATAGTTTCAGCAGGTTATGCACTAATTGGGGATAAGTGGTTTGAAAATCCAAGCAATTTGACAATAACTACAGCACAAAATTCTGATGTATTAACTAGAATAGACAGTATTATAGCTCAAATGGATAAAACTCAATTAGGAAGAGCAGGAAATATAGTATATAGAAAAGGGACTGCATCAAGCAACCCAGTACATCCATCAATAAATACTGAAGAAAACATCATTGAATTTAGATTAGCTGATATTACGATTAGTCCATCTTGTATAAAAATTACACAAGACTTAATAAAAGACTGTAGAGGTAGTAGTGAATGTCCTTGGGTTACAAGTTTAATATATCAAGTTGATACATCAACATTATATGCACAATGGCAAGAGGCATATAAGAAATATTATGAAGATCAAGAAGCGGAACACGATACATATTTTACAGAATTTAAAAATATTATGGCAAATTTCTTTAATACTGAAGAACAGGAGTTTACTAATTGGTTTGAAAAGATGAAAAATCAGTTGTCAGAAGATGCAGCAGGAAAAATACAATTAGAAATAGATAATTTAACTACTATTTTAAATGAAACAAGAGAGAATTTAGAAGATGCAATTTCGCCAATTATAACAGAAGATGGATATTATATTGCAACAGAGGATAATACAAGATTAGTAGTTGGAATGTAAAAAAATAAGGAGGATTTTACAATTATGGGAATTAAAAAAATTTCAGAACTTGAAGAATTAAAGAATCTTCAAACAACAGATATATTACCTGTTGTTGATGTGGAAAATGGAACAACTAAAAAAGTTAAAATTTCCACATTACTTACTGCACTTGTAGAAAAAAATGCAGGTGCACATAATAGTATTTATAGAGGAAAAGATATTACTGATTTATTTTATGATGGGACATTAAGTAAACAAATTGCAGCAGGAACATTTGATGATATATTCGTTGGAGATTATATCATAGGAAAAACAAGTGGTAGAAAATATTTAGTAGCCGATATTAATTATAGATTACACATGGGAGATACAGAATGTACAAAACCTCATGTTTTGATGATACCGGAAAGAATAATGGGAACAGCACAAATGAATGCTAGTAATATAACTGATGGAGCTTATATTGGTAGTGCGATGTATAAAACAAATTTAGCACAATTTAAAACAGTAATAAAAAATGATTTTGAAACAAGTCACATATTAAAGCATAGAAATCATTTACAAAATGCAGTTTCAAATGGATGTGAGACCGGAGGAACATGGTACGATTCTGATATAGAATTGATGAATGAGATAATGGTTTATGGTTGTCAAATATTCAAAAATGCTACAAATGGATCTACATTTCCTAACAATTATCAAATAGACAATTCTCAATTATCATTATTCAGGTTAAGACATGATTCGATTGTTGCTAGAAATGATGCTGGAGATAGATATTGGTACTGGTTAAGAGATGTCGTTTCTTCTGCGAATTTCGCGGATGTCGGCCACGATGGTAATTCGGGTTACTACGGCGCTTCGGCTGTCGGCGGTGTTCGTCCTGCTTTCCTAATCGTGTAATCAGACATCGACAGGGCTTTATGCCCTGTCATATAGTATAGTTAGCTTTCAAGATAGTTAAAATAAGAAAATAAAAATGATATAATTTCTGTTGAAAAAATAGAAAAGGAGAAATAGTATTATTTTACAATGTCAGAGATAAAGAAAAGTGAAAGAAAAGAATCAAAATTGCAAACAATTCATAATGCATATATGATAAGAATGGCAGTAACAAATTTAGCAGAAAATAATTTTTATATAACATTTTCAAAAATAGAAGAGAAAATAAACAATAGAATAAAAGGACTTGATGAAAAGGAACAAATAAGAATAAAAGAAAATATGTATAAATTTTATAGAAATCAAATAAATAGAGTATCAGACAATGTAATAGAATTAGCAACAGGAATAAGTAGGCATTTAAGAATTGCAAATACAATATTTCCAACATATATGTCAGAGTTTGAAGAAAGACGTATAGAAATGGACAGAGCTATGGCTTGTTGTAATGCACTTCAAGATGAATTGCAATATGCAGGAGAATGTTTATATGCTGATTTGAATAAGTATATGAATTTGGTTCTAGAAATTCAAAAAGAATTTAATATGATAAAATCACTTCGACAAACTGACAATAGGTTTTTAAAAAATATAAAAAAATAATAATTAGTGGGTAATCTTTGTATGTCGTTTCTTCTACGAATTTCGCGAATGTCAGCAACAATGGTAATTCGAGTTACAACAACGCTTCGAATGTCAACGGTGTTCGTCCTGATTTCACAACCCATACAATTTATTTATATGGACTTGATTCCATCGTATGGATATGGGAAAAGGAAAGGAAAGATTATCCCTTCAATAGCAGAATTGATAAATACTAATCATTATGTATTTGGTTACGACCAGTAATACTATTAAAGTGATTTTTATGAATATTTTTTATGATGCAAATAAAATTTATGAAGCTGGAACAAAGGCAATTCAAGGAGCACCTTTTAAATATCAATCACAATTGTTCGAAATGAACCATTTGATAGAAACAGCACAAATTTTAAAAGATTTGAAAGAGTGGAAATATAAACCAGTAGCAGGAAAAAAATTTACTATAAATGAACGAGGAAAAATAAGACATATTACAAGTAATAATATGGTTGATAAAACAATTAATCATTTACTTTGCGATAATGTTTTAAGTCCAGCTATTTCTCCATATTTAATCTATGATAATGGTGCAAGTCAAAAGAATAGAGGTGTGGCTTTTCATAGAAAAAGATTTGAAACACACTTACATCAATATTATAGAAAATATAAAAGTAATGAGGGATACATATTGTTAATTGATTTTAGCGGATATTATGCAAGTATTCCTCATGATTTATGTTTAAAGAAGTTACAATATTTTTTAAGAAAAGTAAACCCTGAAGAAGCAAAAATTACTATGTGGATTTTAAAAAATCTATTTGATGTATTTAATATAGATAATAAAAATGGAAAAGGCGTAGATATTGGAAGTCAACCATCTCAAAATATAGGAATTTCGTATCCATCACAAATAGACAATTATATAAAAATTGTTAGAGGATGCAAATATTATGGAAGATATACGGATGATAGTTATATCATTCATCAAGATAAAGAATTTTTAAAGCAATTACTAAAAGAAATAAAAATTATATCAAGTAAACTAGGATTAATAGTTAATGATAGGAAAACAAGAATAGTAAAATTATCTCAACAATTTAAAGTATTACAAATAAATTATTCACTAACACCAACAGGAAGAATAATAAAAAAGATAAGTACAAAAACAGTAACTCGAGAAAGAAGAAAACTAAAAGCATACAAAAGACTATTGGACAAAGGAAAAATGAAAAGTAACGATATAGAAAATAGTTTTAAAAGTTGGATGGCAGGAAATTATAAAAAAATGTCAATGCAACAAATAAGTAATATGTCGCAATTATATTATGATTTATTTAAGGAGGTACCGAAATGGAAAAATCATGGAAAATTACGTTATCTGATGGAACACAACTTAAAGACTTAAAATTGAGTGGAAATAATTATATTTCAAAAACAAAAATAACTGAAGATGATTTTAAATGTAAATTATCAAAAATTACAATTGAAAATGAAACTGATAAAACATCTGAAGAACTTGAACATGTAGAATTAGTACAAATTGTTCATTATGAAGATGGCTATTACTTTGTATTAAGACAATTATCTGCTGATGAAATTGATAAAATAAAAACAAAAGCAGATATAGAATATCTAGCAATGATGACTGATGTTGATCTTGAGGAGGTGTAGTCAATGAATGAACATAGCAAAAATTTTGAAAAGGTAAAAAAATATTATGATAATGGAATTTGGAATGAAGCAAGAGTATATAATGCAGTTGGAAAATGGATAACAAAAGAAGAATATAAGGAAATAACAGGAGAAGATTATAAATAAACACCTATTAGGTGTTTATTTTTTTATCAAATGAAAGCGAGGAAAAGTTATGGTTATTGAAATATCTACACTTATTAGTATAGTTTCTGTAGCAATAGCAGTAATAACAATAATTTATAATATATTAAGAAATGGGAAAAAAGATACTACAGAAGATGTAAAAGAAGATGCAACACAAATGGCTACAGTTCTAACTGAATTGAAATCTATATCAAATGGCATAGATGATATAAAGAAAGAAATAACATCAATTAAAGATGATGTAAAAGAAAATAGAGATAGAACTACGAGAGTGGAAGAAAGTTGTAAACAAGCACACAAAAGAATAGATGAGATAATTACTAGATTAGAACATAGCAATTACTAGAAAAAAGAAAGGAGGAAAAAACAATGACTGTTCAATTATTAGTATATGTTATAACAACGTTATTTACTTATGTTTTAGGCAAAATATCAAAGCATTTTGGATGGAACGAAACATTACCCATTCCAATACAAAATATTTTGATAGGAATTATAGCAACAGTAATAGGTTGTGTAATTCATATTGAGGGATTAGATGCAAATAGTATAATACAAGCAGTGGTTACTGCATTGGGTGGAATTGGTACTGCTACTGTATTATATGATGCTAAAAATCAATAATTTAATACAAGAGAGTTATTCTTGCAATTTTAAAATACTGGAAGAAAAATAAAAATTCTTCCAGTATAGTTTTTTATAAGGAGGAATTTTCATGGAAGAAAACGAAGTTTTAGGAAATGGAGAAATCCAAAGGAATGAGAATGAATTTGGAGGTGAAGAGTAATGAGAGGTATAGATGTATCAGCCCATCAGGGTAATATTAATTGGGATGCAGTAAAAGCATCAGGAATTGAATTTGCTATAATTAGAATTAGTTATGGTCAAAGTGCAGTAGATTCAAAAGCAATAAGAAATATTGAGGAATGTATAAGAGTAGGAATTCCATTTGGTGTTTATACGTATTCTTATGCGTTAAATATAGACAATGCTATTAACGAAGCAAATTTAGTAATAAAAGCACTAGCACCATATAAAAATAAAATAAAATTTCCAGTTATAATTGATATGGAAGATGCAGATGGTTATAAAGCAAAATATGGTATGCCTTCAAATGATACATTAGTTTCAATTTGTGAAAAAGAATGTTTAATGTTTGAAGAGGCAGGATATTATGCAGCAATATATGCTTCAAAATCATGGTTTGATTCAAAATTAAATTCTTCAAAGTTAAATAGATTTGATAAATGGATGGCATGGTGGTCAACATCTGCTTCATCAAAATTTGATCATAATACTTATGGATTATGGCAATATACATCATCAGGAAAAGTTAATGGAATATCAGGAAATGTTGATATGAATGAATCTTTCAAAGATTATCCATCAATGATAAATACAGAAAGTTCAAATACAACATCTCCAACACCAACAAAATCTATTGATGATTTAGCTCAAGAAGTTATTAATCAACAATGGGGAAATGGAAACGATAGAAAACAAAGATTAACTTCAGCAGGTTATGATTATAATGCTGTCCAAAATAGAGTTAATGAGATTTTAGGTGCATCATCTAAAAAATCTAATGAAGAAATTGCAAATGAAGTTATTGCAGGAAAATGGGATGTTGGACAAACAAGAAAAGAAAAATTAACGGCAGCAGGTTATGACTACAATACAATTCAAGCAATAGTTAATAGTAAATGTGGTTCAAGTTCATCATCAAAAAGCTATACTGTAAAATCAGGTGATACATTATCAGGAATTGGGGCAAAGCTAGGAATCAACTGGAAGACTATTGCAGATAAAAATGGAATAAAATCACCATATACAATATATCCGGGACAAGTATTAAAATATTAAAGGTATATAACTTATCTAATTAAAAATAAAAATCGCTTAAATCGAAACCTCGTGGCTCGATTTTTTGCGATTTTTTTTATTTTTACATTTTATTGTATATTTTTTAAATTTTGCTGTATATTATATAGTATGTCAAAAGCTTCTTTACAAGTTGTATTATTTAAGTCTATATTTTCAATTTTCTTTATAATATCATCGTAAGAAGTATTTTGATTAGAAGATGTATGGGTAGAAACTAATTTATATTTTAAGTTATGAGAATCAAGTAATTGTGTGTATTTATCTAATTTGGAGATTGGAAAGCCACACTTTATAATTTCAGGACTTAAGTCGGTTAATTTCAAACCAATTTCATTAGATACTATTCGTGCATCTTCGTTTAATATATTATAGAATATTCCTACTTGAAAAATATAAATTAAATTAGGATCTTCTTTTTTTAATTCTTGATATTGCTTCATTAATTTACTCATCTTTTATTTTACCTCTATTTTTATTTTTTTTCTTTCCTTTTTTTCTGACAATAATGTCTCCAATTTCACAATTAAATAAATCACACATTTTTTCCAATGTATCAAATTTTATACTATTAGTTTCATTATTCATCATTCTTGTAAGTGATTGATAACCTCCTTCCATATTTTTTACAAACCAATATTTCGTTTTCTTTTGTTTTTTCAATAATTCATTTACTTTTAATTGTATCATCTTAATCACCTCCTCCTAATATATCTATTTTAAAGGAAAGTAACAAAGATTTTAACTATCTGCTATTTGAGTTAAATTGAAGATAACTATTTTACAATATAGGTATTTATGTTATAATATACTCAAAGTTAAGTAGTGAGGTGCTATTATGAATAATGTAGAAATAATAGAAATGTTAAATAAGATAGAAGAATATATAAAACATGAGGAATTAGAAAGTGTATTAAAATATATAGATATTAAAAAGAAGAGTTTAAATATAAAAAAAGATATTGCAAATGAATATATGGATAAATTAATAGAAAGTTTAAAGTAAAAGTCGAATTTTGTCGAATTATGTAACACAAGTAACACTAGGGAAAAATAAGATAATAACTATTGTCCAGTATAGTTATTTTATTTTACATAATATGGTATAATAAAAATAGAGATATCTCCAATGAATAAAAGAAGGAGGTAATATGTTGAATTTATTTGACAAAATATTATTACATATATTTAAAAGATATTCAAACAAGATTTACAAAAAGGGTGTGCAAGATGAATTTAATAGGAATAAATAAAATTCCCACTTTCCCACTTTTTTCCCACTCTAGTACAAAAATGATTAAAAATGTTGAAAAATGTAAAAACAATAAATGTTGAAATATAAGCATTTCAAGAGTGTTTGAAAATGTATAATAATATTAGAACAGAACAGTTGGTTCAGGTGTTGTTTCTAAAATATTTGAATAATATTATAAAAGATAGGGGTGCATCTTTATGATGTACCTCTTTTTTGTTATATAGGAAAAATCGAATATTTAAACAAAAGAATATAAAAAAATAAAGGCATAACAAATAAGCCTTAATAAAAAAGGAAGTATTACCAATATATGTAAATAATTAATTGCCGTCGTAAGTGTATTCAATACCTGTATATCCGACGAAATAAACAGGCTTCATTAAGCCACCACACTTTTCACAATAAAATGTAGGAGGATAAATAGGGTCACCTGGATCCATCATATCCAATTGTAAAACGACTTTTGTAGGAATTTTTTCATGACATTTGCATTCAGTACAAATAAATTCGGTATATGTAGGACGTTTAATTTTCAAAATAATCACCTCTCAAGAGGTATTATACGATTTTTGAACAAGATAGTCAAAGTGAAAAGTGTGACCACAAGAACAAATAAGAGGGTCGTGATGAAAATATAGTTCAATACGACATCTCCAGTTCTTTAACTGTTTTTTAAATTTAGAGACATGGGGCTTAAGCATGTAAATAAATTTATCAGAGAATTTATGATTTTTAGCATAAAGACCATAATATCTAATAACATTAAAATATTTATCATAGATATGAATAATAAGTCTTTTAATAAAATCATAAGCATGAATAGTTTCTTCAACTCTTTGGTTGTCTTCGTGTCTTTCATACCAGAAGGTAACAAATTCGCCATCATAATTAATGATACGAGATTGAGCCATAGCAGGTTTACCAGAATAGCGAATAACATATTTAACAGTAGATTTAATATCACGAGCTTTAATCTTAGGGGCATGAACATAGAAACCATTTTTAGAAGTTCTGTAGATATGCTTTTTAAGAGATTTAAATCTCTGTTTACCAAAATGATTTTCAAGAAGAGAAAGAAGAGTAGTTTGAAAGCGATTACGGAGCATAGTGTAAGGAAAGACTTCAAATTTTTTCCAAGGCGAGAAATTACCAGCAGCACCTTCAGTGATTAAAACGTGAATATGAGGATTCCATTTAAGATCACGTCCAAAAGTATGAAGAGTAGAGATAAAGCCAGGAGTAAAGTTTTCTTTATGATTTTGTTCAAAGAACCAAGAAAGAATAGTAGAAGAAACAGCATCAAAAAGCAAATTAAGTAAAGACCTATCTTTTTGGAAAAGAGGCCATAAATCATGATGAATAGTAAAGGTAATATGTCTATGAGGACAATTAATGGATTTTCTAGCAATGTTATCAGCTCTGTCTAAAGTATATTTAGTGCCACAAGAACAACAAAAACGAGATTTGCAGGTAAATGGAACGTATAAATAATTATTACAATGATCACAAGTATAGACAGCATAGCCATTAGAAAGAGAACCACAGCCCATCATCTTTTCAACTTCTTCATAGACAACAGGTCTAATGTTAATATTAGGATTGTCTTCAAGAAAAGAATACCAGTGGTCATTAAAAATATCTTTAATTTTAAATTTAGACTTACATTCATCAGGTTTGTAAGTATGATTACTTTCTTCTTCTAAAAAATCTAAAAATTCCATATAGGAATTATACTATTTAGAGAAGAAAAAGAAAAGGCACTAAAATTAATTAGTGCCAGTGTGAACGAAGTTCACTTTTGTTCTAAAATTGGACATATAAAACTAAACTATTTGGTCAGAAACTATTGCTTTTTTATTAAAGAAATAATAAAATAAATAAGTCAAAATTTACTAATTGGAGGAAACAAATATGATTATACTGCTAGATGCAATGGGCGGGGATAATGCCCCAGATGCCAATATAAAAGGAGCTGTAAAAGCAGTTAATGAAGTAAGTCAGTCAACAGAAATATTATTAATAGGGAAAGAAGAAATTATTAATAATAGAGTTAAAGAATTATATAACAAAGAGAAACTATCAGATATTTCTCCAAGATTAAAGATATATAATGCAACAGAAACGATAGAAATGGAAGATACACCAACAGTAGCAATAAAGCATAAGAAGGATTCATCTATGGTTGTTGGATTTAATTTGCTAAAGGAAGGTAAAGGAGATGTATTTATTTCTGCAGGTAATTCAGGTGCATTGCTAACAGGTGCAACTTTACTGGTAGGAAGAATAAAAGGAATAGATAGACCAGCATTAGCAGGAATTCTTCCTGCATATAAAAGTCAATTATTATTAATGGACTGCGGATCTAATACGAATTGCAAACCAATAAATTTATTACAATTTGCTCAAATGGCTTCTATATATTTAAGAAATACTTTCGGAATCGAAAAACCTGCCATAGGGTTATTAAATATAGGAACAGAAGAAACAAAAGGAAATGAGCTAACTAGGTTATCATATGAACTATTAAAAGAAAAATCAGAAGAATTAGGAATAAACTTTATTGGCAATATAGAAGGAAGAGATGCTTTTTCTGGTAAAGTGGATGCAGTTGTAACTGATGGGTTTACAGGTAATATATTTTTAAAGACAACAGAAGGATTAGGAAAATTTGTAAAAGTATCATTAACAGATAGTTTAAAGCGTAACTTTTTATCTATATTAGGAAGTATTCCATGTTTGCCAGCGATAAATAGATTTGCTAAAACAATGGATTACAAAATATATGGTGGGGCTTTATTCTTAGGTGTTAAAAAACCAGTTGTTAAAGCACATGGAAGTAGTGATGACAGATTATTTGAATACACAATAATTCAAGCTGAAAAGTTTGTTGAAAATAAAGCAGTAGAAAAAATGACAGAAGAATTTTTAAAACAAAAGGAAAATAATGCTTGACTTTTTGAAGACAATATATTATTGTTTAGTCAGTAGAAAAAAACATGCGAGAGGAGGTGTACATAGTTAAATGAACCAAGAAGAAATATTTGAAAAAGTAAAGAAAATAATAGTTGAACAATTAGGTGTTGCAGAAACATCTGTAACAATGGAAGCATCTTTTATAGATGATTTAGGAGCAGATTCTTTAGATATAGTAGAATTAATTATGGCATTGGAGGAAGAATTCGATATGGAGATTCCTGACGAAGATGCAGAAAAGATCGTTTCAGTAAGCGATGTTGTAGACTATATTAAAGATAATGCTTAATTAGTATAATAGCAATAACAATGAAAGGTATCATATGAGATTATGGTATCTTTTTTTTGTAATAAAAAATAAATATAAATGTAACATTAATGTTATTTACTATATGCAATAAAAACTATATAATTTATATAAAATATTGTGTCAAAAGGGTGATTGTATGGAAGAAAAATTAGGAAAAATTGTAGATGATGGAAGAATATATGATTTAGATGATATTGACAATATAGATAAATTAGAAGCATTACTAAAAGGTTTAGAGCAAAAAGAAAAGGATATTAAAAGTCAAATAGATGCAAGTATAGCAGAAGATTTACAAGAGAGAGAATAGGGGGAATAAGATGGACGAAAGACAAGACATAGAGCCAAAGGATAAAAATATAGCACAATTAATGGTTAAATTAACAACAGTGCAAGCGCAAATAAAATTAGTAAAAGCAGCAATATTCATGAATAAGCAAAGGGCAGCAATAGCAAATAAAATGAAAAATGTAAAAGAATATGCAGAAAGTCAAGCTGAAAAATATGATCAAAATAAAGAAGCTGCTCAAAAAGCTATTGATACATATAAAAAATCTGTAGAAGAAGCAATGGGAAAATATGAAAATGATTATCTTCAAGTTATGGCCAACCAGGATAAATGGCAAGCTTACGAACTAGAGGATATTAGTGAACAAAAGAAATTAGCTACAGAAATAAAAGAAACAAGAAAAACACAAGAATATAAAGACTGGAAACAAGAAGTTAAAAGTCTTAATAGAGAAATTAAAGCTAATGTAAATAATCCAGAGAAATTAGCTGTTTTAGCGGAACAATTAAAATCAGTACAAGCTAAAGATCCAACATTAGAAAAACAACAGCAAATAGAACTTATACAAAGAAATAGAGCTACAACAAAGGAAATGCTTGATTTTTATGATACAGAACTAAAGATAATACAAGATGATAGGGATAAAAAATTAGATGAATTATTAGAGAATAAAGAGACTTCTTTAGCTAAAATTCAGAAACAAAATGTTTGGCAAAAATTTCTTGCAAGATTTACATCTAAATCAAAATCTTTTAACAATAATGTAATAACACCAATTATGGATAAAGCTTCTAAAATAAAAAATGAGAAAATACCACAAATTTTAGCTGATAGAAAAGAAAAGCAAGATGCAAGAAAAGAAAAAAGAGAAGAAACAATGAAAAAAATTAAAAGAACAAAAGATAATGTCGTAGATAAAATTATGGATACTAAAGATTCTACAGTTGGATTAGCTAAAAAAGGAATAAGAGCAGTTGTAGACTTTGGAAGAGAAGCTAAAAAAGCTACTATAAGAACTATTGAAAGAGCAGGAGAGGTAAAAGATAATATAAAAGAAGGATTAAGAACTGCAGTGGAAAATAGTACTCAAACTTTAGAAGATTTAAATGATGCAAGATAAAAGAAATTCAATTTTGAATTTCTTTTTTCTTTACTTGCAAAAACAAAAAAATGTTATATAATAATAACATCTAGGAGGGAAATATGTTAGAAAATTTTGAAAAAAATATAGGATATATATTTAAAGATAAAAATTTATTAAAAACAGCATTAACACATACATCGTATGCATATGAAAAAAGAGTTCAAAGCAATGAGAAATTAGAATTTTTGGGAGATAGTATTTTAGAATTTATATCTAGTAATTATTTATATAAGAATTATATAAATCTAAATGAAGGAGAAATGACTAAAGTTAGAGCAAGTGTTGTTTGCGAGAAGAGTTTATACAAAATTGCAATAAAGCATAATTTTGGTGATTTCTTATATTTAGGTAAAAGTGAATTATCAAATAACGGAAATAAAAATGAAGCAATATTAGCAGATAGTGTAGAGGCTGTTATTGCAGCTATTTTTTTAGATGGAGGATTAGAGCCGGTACAAAAATTTATAATAGAAAATCTGGCAGAGGAAATAAAGATAGCTAGTCAAAATGTAGGACTAAAAGATTATAAGACTGTACTACAAGAAAAATTACAACATAAAGGAACTGTTAATATAGAATATAATATTTTGAATGAGAGTGGTCCTGATCATAGTAAAGTATTTGAAGCAGAAGTAAAATGTAATGGGAAACAATTAGCAACAGGTAAAGGAACATCAAAAAAAGCAGCAGAAATGGAAGCAGCCAAAAAAGCAATAGAACAGCTATAATGTAGGAGGAAAAGATATGAAAGAAAAAATATATATTCCTATAAGAATAAGTGAAGAAATCTTAACTGATGAAATTGCAAAAAAACTAGCAGATAACAAAGATAAAAAAATTTTATTAGAAATAGTAGATGAAGATTTTACAAGCATAAATATAAAAAAACAAGAAGAAATTCTTGTTCAAATTAATAAAATATTAAAGGAATATAAATGCTTTGGAATAAAAATAATGTCTACACCAGATAGTATAGACAAAAATAATTTAAAATTATTAAAAAAGTATAAGGTAAAAGAGATAGAACTAACAATAGAATCATCAAATGATTATATATTAAAAAATATTGGTATAGATTATAAATATGATGTTGCTAAAAAAGTTGCAAAAAAAATAAAATCATATAGATTTTTGTTAAGTGTAAAAACGATATTAGGACTTCCAGAAAGTACAGTAGCTGATGATTTAAACACTATAAGACAAGTTATAAAATTAAAACCAGAAGAAATGACTTTGATTCCATGTAATGCTGATTATAATAAAAATGTAGAAAGATTAGCTGAACAAAACGAATTTACTCCATTAGCAAAAATTCAGATAGTAGAAAGATTAAAAGAAAGTATAAAATTAATAGCACATACTAAAATAAAAAATATTAAAATAGGAGAAGATAGTCAGTACATAGAAGAAATGCCAATAATACAATTTAGAAATTTAGTGGCTAGTGAAATTTGGTACGAAAGAATAATAGAACTGATAAAATCATATAATGTGAAAGTAAAAGAAGTTGAAATAGAAGTAAATAGCTTAGATATAGAAAATGTTAAAGGGGCAGAAAATAAGAACCTAGAGCAATTAAAAGATGTATATGATGTGGAATTACATGTTTCAGAAAATAATAAAATAGCAAAAGGCAATTATAAGATGAAAATATTAAAGACATACACAGATTTTTTGGAAGATAATGAGAACTAGCATAAAAAAGCCTATATTACAAATAATTGTAATATAGGTGATTTTTATGGTAAAAAACTATTTAAAAAATTTAAGTTTTATAATATTAGGTTGCATAATTATGGCAATTGGGACATCAATGTTTTTATTACCTAATAAGTTCTCGACAGGAGGAGTAACGGGAATTGCAACAATAGTATATTATTTATTTAAGATTCCATTAGGAACGGTTAATATTTTAATTAATATTCCAATTCTAATTTTTACATTTTATAGATTAGGAAAGACAGTAGTTATAAATTCAATTATAGGCTCGCTAGTATATTTATTTGCTATAGGTTTTCTTTAAAAAC
>OGPQ01000130.1_pt1 | contig 66072 bp, 56 predicted proteins | sample 1552971 | NCBI WGS metagenome assembly OGPQ01 (sample SAMEA2580232, study PRJEB22360) | human gut metagenome | biome: human gut; feature: human-associated habitat; material: faeces | place: Denmark | collected 2008/2010 | reverse complement strand
GCTATTTTTTATAAAGATGTATTTTATTAATTATAACTTAGTTAGAATATTTTCTATCAACTTTTACTTAGATTTCTTATACACTTTTTGCATATAATCTGATTTTTATATGTTGTCAAATCCTTTATTTTGCGACAAAAAATACAACTTGGTTCATACTTTTTCAATATTATAGAATTGTCTTTTACAAATATCTCAATTTCATCATTATACTTAATTTTTAAATTATTTCTTATTTCGATTGGTATAACAATTCTTCCTAATTTATCTAATCCTCTAACAATTCCTGTATTTTTTTGCATTTTTTTTCTCTCTTTCTGTATCTAACAATTAGATACTGAATATTTTGGCGCTTCTTATTAATAGCAAAAACGATGTTAAGTCAACATCAATTTTACATTACTTTTATATTAAAATCAAGTAAATTATGATTTTTTAGGAGTATTTAATGAGAAAATATAATAACAAATCAAATATATCAGGAAAAGTTATAGAGCAATCTCGATTAGAAAAAAATATGTCCAGAGAAGAATTAGCTGAAAAACTTCAATTAATGGGTATAAATATTGATAGAAATCATATTTATCGTATTGAAAAAGAAATTGTTATTGTGAAAGATTTTGAATTGATTGCTATTTGTAGAATACTAAACATAGATTATAAGAAATTGGAAATAAACCTATAAAATAAAATTGGAAAGATTAATTTATTTCTTTCCAATTTTTTTATCTATTTTGCTTATTTACAAAATTTCTAACTGTTAATACTATTCTATAAATCATTTTTATTTCTTCTTTATCCGCATTTTCAATTATTCTCTTTAAATTATCTTTAATTTTAAACTTATCTTTTCCAGTTTTACCATATAAGATAAAATCAGTATCCACTCCCGTTGCCATCGAAATTTTATCAAGACAAGACATACTTAGTAAGAATTCTCCTCGTTCTAATTGTCCGATGTATCTTTCATTTAAATCGCATCTTTCTGCAAAATCTTTTCTAGATTCTTCAAAAAATTCTTCTCTAATTAGTCTTATTCTATTACCAATCAATAATTTTTCAAGAGCCATTTACAAACCCTCCATTCATTATATACTTTTTCAAATATATTTTATATTCTTTGCGAGAAAGTATACATACTTTTAAAACATTAAAGTTCATACTTTGTCGAAGTATGTCTATTGTTGTCAAATATTGATATGACAATGATATTCATATAATGCAAACTAAAAAGCAAAAAAGTTTAAAATTACTCACCAAAATTCGACATTTTTTTTACTTTTTTCCTTATATATTTTTGGAGGGTTTGGTATACCTATTGAGAGGAATGTCATACAAGAGATATATTATTTTAGAAATACTTATGATAATTTACTTAATGGGATATCGAGCTCTATTTTTGTGAGATTATAGAATTAAAAGAAAGGAGGTTTTATTTTTATTGTGTTCCTTTTGATAGGAATGTCAAACCCAAATCTAAAAATTTGGGAGGAACACTAATGGAAAGTAAAAGCAATTATAATGAAGAAAGGTTTGATAGTTTCCTAAATAAAACTATTATTTTATCATCTAGAACTTACTTTAAAAAACAAATAAATATTATAAATAAAGAAAGGACTATTGTAGATGATATGGACTACTCTACTTTTTTAAGCGACTTTATTGTCCTAAATCATAAAGTTTCATATATAGATGATATTGATATATCTTTACAATTAAATAGTGCCTTAAAAACGCTGTCTGCTATCGAGCAGGCAGTAATTTTTTTGCTTTTTTACGAAGATTTTACACAGAGTGAAGTAGCAGAGATTTTAGAAATATATTCTAAAACAATCAGCAAAATAAAGATACGAGCAATTGATAAATTAAAAAAATTTTTTAAGGAGGATTTTGAAAATGGAAAATAAAAGTCTATATGAGTTAGGAAAAGCAGCTCAAAATGGTAATGATATGGCAATGCTAGAAATTATTGAAAGGAAAAAGCAAATGCTTAAAAGGTACAGTTTTGGCGATGAAGACAGGTATCAATTTATTATTTTAAAGCTAATCGAAGGAATAAAAAATTATAAATTTTAAAATTTTTTTAAATTTAGGTGAGAATTTTCTCGACTTACATACTGTATATATAATGAAGGGCAAATTAAGGAAGCACTATATTTAAAAAGGACAGGTTGGACTAGCTCTTATCTGTCCTTACCTAAATTTATGAAAGGAGAAATATAGATATGTTTTTCAGATGTCTATTATTAGGAATATCCCTTGTATTATTACTTTATATAACTAGTATTTTATTTACTAAACTAAAATTAAAATATCGCTTATATAAAGATTTAAAAGAAAAGAAAAAAAGACAAGCAATGTTTGCTAAAAAAATGCAAGAATTAGAGATTAAATAGTTTCTCTAATAGTATTGTCATATCTAAAAAGTGTCGACAAAAAATTAACCAATAAAAAATACAAGGTGATATTACATGGAAATTCAAAAAGATAAAATACTTAATCTGTTTTATATTGAACATTTAAAAGTAACAGAAATAGCAGAAAAAACAAGTGTAACTTCTGCTTATGTAACAAAAGTTATAAAAACAGATTTCAGGTATAAGGAAGAAAAAAATTTTAGAAAAGAAAAATCAAAAGAAAAAAGAAAGTTAGCTCAAAAAAATTTTATTAAACAAAAAAGAGAAAACAAAAGAATAGACGATAATTATGCCTTTGTTCAATCGAAACATATACAGGCATCTATGGAATTATCAAAATCAAAAAAATTAACAGATGAAAATTACCGAAATTGGAATAAAAGTGCTTATAAATATAACCCTTCAAGACATAGGTACGAATTTGACGAAACGTTAGGTCGTTCCTATGATGTACCAAAATATATAAAGGAAAGGTAAGCAAATTCTATTTGCAAAAGGTAAAAAATCATGGAAAAACATTTGTTAAAACTTATAAAACTCGCAGATGAGCTAAATGAAAAACAAGACAAAGTATTTGCAGAAATACATTATTGTGGAGATGATAGCAAAAAATTAGAAATATGTATTAGAATGAAAAAAGAATATAAGTATGTAGAAAAAATAGAGTTACAATTAAGACAAAGTTCAATTATAAATTGGGAAAATGCAGTACACTTATTTGAAAACTATGTAAATGGAGGTGCGTGTAATAATGAATGAAAAAGAGGCTGTTGCATATCGGACAAATTGCATTAGAAACTATGTTGAATTCCACATATAAAGAAGAATTAAATTTGCATAATTTTGAAATAGAAATGAGACAAGCATTTAAAATGTATCCTAGAAATATTGTACTTAATATAGCAGAAGCGAAGTTGAGTGCAGAGCAGAAAATAAAAAAATTAAAACAGAATAATTTATCATAATAAAATTTTTTGTACATATAAATTGAATAGATTATTTATTTTTATAAAAGTAAGGTGATAATGTGAAGGAGGAATTTTTGATAAAAATTTATTTCAACGAACAGGGAGAAGAATTAGAAAAGATAATTTCAAGCTTATTATCAATAAATATTTAACTAAATAATGTGGGTTAATAATTTGAATTCATAATAAAAATATTATATAATTTTGTTATGAATTCAAATTATTTTTATCAAGCATGGGAAGGAGAAAAAATGCTTGAAAAAATAAAAAGAACAGTATACAAGGTTGCAATTTACATTAGACTTTCAAAAGAAGACATGGATAAAGGATATGATGAGAGTGAAAGTATAACAAACCAGAAAGCGCTATTAACTGAATATGTAGAGAAACTAGGATGGGAGTATGAACTTGTAGATGTTTATGTGGATCCAGGATATACAGGAACGAATTTTAATAGACCAGATTTTAAACGTATGATTAGGGATATAGAGTTGGGAAAAGTAAACATGGTAGTGACAAAAGATTTATCTCGTCTTGGTCGTGATTATATAGAAACAGGAGAATATATAGAAAAGTGGTTTCCGGAGAATAATGTTAGATATGTTTCTGTAACAGACAATATAGATACTTTTGCTACTAATAATGGAAATAATGATATAGCACCTTTTAAATCAATATTAAATGATATGTATTCGAAAGATTTGTCTAAAAAAATAAAAACAGCATTGTATACTATGCAAAAACAAGGTAAGTGGGTTGGAGGAAAGACCCCACTAGGTTATATAAAAGATCCTAAAGACAAGAATCATTTGATTATTTGTGAGGAAGAAGCAAATATAATTAGAACTATTTTTAATATGGCTTTAAATGGAAACAATGCAGGAACAATAAAAAATTACTTAAATAACAATAATATTCCTACAGCTAATCAAATTAGATACAATAAAGCAACTTTTTGGGAAAATAAAACAGTTAAACAGATATTACGAAATAAGGTATATATTGGAGTTACAATTCAAAATAAAAGAAGTAGAATAAGCTATAAAAATAGAAAACTTAGAGCAAATCCGGAAGAGCAATGGCAAATAGTAGAAAATACTCACCAACCAATTGTTGCAAGAGATGTTTTTGACAGAGTGCAAAAGATGCAGATTGTACAGAAATATGAGAGAAACGAAAAGAAACATCATTTCTTATTAGACGGATTGCTTGTATGCTACGAATGTAAGCATAAAATTGGAATTAGAAAGGGAAGAAACGGAAAATTTGATATGGTATGCAATAATTACCGAAGAAACTCAAAGTTGAATTTATGTACATCTCATGGCTTTAGGTATGAAAAATTAGAGAAACAGATAATTGATTATATAAGAAAATTGTTCTTAGATATTGATAATAACAAAGTTGTGTTAAACATAAAAAATAACAAAACAAAGTATGATTATAAAAAAATGTTGGACAAAATTGAAAAGGAAATTGAACTTATTAATAATAATATTGACAAAATGTATATTGATAAACTAAATAATAAACTTAGTGAAGAAATGTATGAAAGACTATTTCAAAAATTGAAAAAAACGGAAAAGGATAAAGAAGAAGAGTACAAAGAACTAAAAAAAGAAGCAGAAGAATGCGTAAATGATAATGATGATAAAATAAAAAAGTTAGTAAAGGAATTTTTGAAATTAGAAAATCCCACTCCTGAATTAATGAAGGTACTTATTAATAGAATAGAAATACATCAGGACAAACAAGTGGATTTAGTGTTTAACTTTAAAATATTAAATAAAATTGAACAATTTCAAAATGCAGAGTAATTAAAAAACTGTCTATTTAGGAATCAACCAGAAGGAATTAGTATGGCAGTACCAATGAAAAAGGGAGGAATGAGTAAAGGAAAAGTTATATTTTATGTAATTATATCTGGAATAAGCACAGGTATAGGAGCTTTAGTAGGACATTTAGTTGGTGGAATATCAGAAAGTATAATAGCAGCATCATTAAGCTTCGCAGCGGGAGCTATGTTGTATATAGTTTCTGGAGAATTAACACCAGAAGCTAATAATATGTATAAAGGAAGAATGAATGCTATAGGTAATATTTTAGGATTTATTTTGGGAATAATTGCTATAACTATATAATTGATTATTGCTTAATATTAGAAGAATAGAAGCAAGACCTACAAATTAGATAATTTCAAAATAAAAAAACGGATATAAAAGTGTATCCGTTTTTTATAATTAATTATTTTCTTTAAAAGAAGTTATTATTTGATCAAAAATAGATTCATATTTTTCTTTATTTTCTGAAATAACTTCGAAATCTAAAATATAAATATGCTTATCTGTTTTTATCCATACAACATTAGAATGAAGATCTGTTTCTAAACTTGAATCATAGTATGTGAAAGTATATTTATATGCTTCACAATTAGGTACGTCTATTTTGATAACATCTGAGATGTCTCTTGCATTTTCTCTTGCATTTGAAACATTATCTTTTTCAGAAGTAATAGCTTCTTCTAAACTCATATTACCATCAACATTATCAATAATTGTGCTATATAACATCATCTGGTCTTTTAAAGAATAAAGGTCTAGTACATATTCTGAAGAACCTGATGCTGCTTCTTTAAAATCTACTTTACCAGGTATTTGTATGCTAAATTCATTATTACTTGATGTAACAGTTACAGGAGTTAAATATTTATATAGTGAATATATTCCAAATCCCAGTAGTATTAAAATCAATATTATTACTATAATAATAAATACTTTTTTTAGTTTCATAAAAAATCCCTCCGTACAGCTATTGTATTATAAAAATTGATACAATACAACATGAATGTAAAAAATGTTATAAAAATGTAAATAAAGTATTCGAAAAAGGGTGTGCGTAAATAGTTTTAGAATTTTTCATTTAATACGAGTATTTACAAAAAATAAAAAATTTAATAATATAGGAAAAAGAAAGAAAATGGAACAGGTTAAACTATGAATACGATAAAGAATAATAATATGAATAAAAATTAAAAAGCGAGGGGTAAGGAATGCAAAAACGAGTAGAACGTGAAAGCCTTGGCGCTGTACACACACACACACACACACAAGTATATTTAGAGAAATAAGAAGAGTAGCAAATGAGGCTGCTCTATTTGGCGTTAAAAACAGGTTGTTTGTAGCACTATATGAGATAAAAAATAAAGTGCTAGAAATGGCCTGTTTTTTGCGTCGCATTTTAAGCAAATTAAAAGAAAACTACACCGTCGAAAATATGAAAAGAGCAAAAGAATTACTAATAGAAGGAGGTGTAGGATAATGAAAAAACAAAAAATAAAAGAGGAAAAAAAGATAATAAAGAACCCAAGATTTATGGTAATAGGCTTAATAGCAGTTATATTAGTAATTGGACTGATATACACAATATTTTTAAAATATAGTCCAATAATGAATTTTAAATATGAAGGATATGCAGTAAGTGGGAAAGAGATAACAGAAAATTTGTTAGGCTCTTTAGAAGATACTGAAAATAATGCTGAAGCCAATAGGAATATTGAATTAGCCAAAATAGAAGAACAAGGAAGAATATTTAAAAAACTAAGTAAATATTTTGTAGGAAATAAAGAGAAGACAGAAATAAACTTAAATTATCCAATATATATAAATGGGAATAGTAGTATATACAATTTATCAGAAGAAAGTGTATTAATAAGTAAAGACTTTGAGAGAATAGCAGGATATCCAAATTTAAGTATAGCAGAAGGAAAAGTATATGATGGAAATAGTTTAGAAAGAACAGACGGAAAAGAATATATATTTGTAGAAACAGCAGATAAAATATATATAAACTTGCAAGAAATAAAGATAGAAACAACAGCAAATGAATATATAATTCCAAGCAATAGTATAATAGGATTTACGGAAAAAGAAGTAAGATACTACAGTGTGAATAATAATGTTCTAGTATTTAATCAAATAAAAGATGTAGACGAGAACACAAGAGTAGAAATTGTGGAAAACAGTTATACATATGAAGAGATATTAACAAAATTAGGAATAATAGGAAAACAAGAAGAAAATACAGAGCGAAAGGAAGAAACTGAAGAGAATATAATAAAAGAAGATACATCATCAAATGTTAATGAGGAGAAAACAGAACAAGTAGAGGAAGAAAAAGAAGAAACAAGTGAAGATAAAAGAAATGAAGTGGAAGTATATATAAAACCAGAAGTAAGAGTAGAAGAATTTACAGCAGAAGTATATACAGCCAAAAGTGTATTACATATACAAGATCCAGCAGGAAAGATAATAGAAGCACCAACATTTGAAATATATAAAAATGGAAAAATATATTTAAGAAGAACATATACAAGTTCAGGAAACATAACAGTAACAGGATTAGAGCCAGGAACAGAATATGAGATAAAAGGAAAATATGTGTATGTAAATGAAGAAGAGAAAAAAGTAGAGAATACATTTTATACAGGAAAAATAGAAACAAAGGGATATGATTCATTAGGAACAATAAAAATAGAGAAGGAAAATGGAGAGATATATAGTGATAAAATCCAAATAAGGAATTTAAAAATAACATCAGATTTACAATCAGAAGTAATAAGAGGAATAAATAAAATAGAGATAGTAGCCCAAGGAATAAAGACAACATTAAAAAATAATGAGGTAAACCAATTATTACAAGGAAAAGAAGTAACAGTAGAAAGCTCAGAAGGCTTAAAAGCAGATAGTAAGATAGAATATGAAATAAAGATATATGATTTATTAGGAAAAGAACTAAAAGTAGAAAACAGTAAAGGGGAAACAAGAACAGCTAAAGAAAAGCCAGAAGTAAAAGTAAGTATAAAAGAGCAAAATATAGTAAGTGTAACATTAAATATAAAATTAACAAATAAAAATAAGGCCAAAATAGAAAACTATAAATATATAATTACACAACCAAATGGAAATAAAGTAAAAGAAGAAAAATTAGCAGAAAATGAAACTATAATAGTATTAGATGATTTAGATTCAAATCAATATTATGAGATAAAGGTATATGCAGATTATGACTTAGAAGACGAAAAAGGAATACAGAAAGAGCAAGAAATAGGAAAATTGGTATTTGCAACAAGTCCGTTATCAACATTAGGTTCAGTAGAAATGAAAGTAGAAGGAAAAGATATAACAACAGATAAAGCGACAATAGAATATGAAATAGATGAAGAAAGAACAGATAAAAGATTAATACAAATATTAGAAGAGATAAAAATAGAAATAATAAATAAGAATAGTCAAGTAGTAGAAAAAACAAAAGAAATACGAGGAGAAGAATTAGAAAAGTTAAAAACAGGAGAAAAAGGAATAGAAAAATATGAAGAGCTAAAATCAAATACAAATTATGAGATAAGAATAACAAGTAAAGTAAAAACAGGACAAAATGAAGAAGGAATACAAGTAACATATACATATAATCAGTTTACAACATTAAGAACAGCAGCAAAAGTAGAGATACAAAACCAATTTGTAACAGGAGAAATGATAGATTTAGATGTAAGAATAGAAGATCCAGACAAATCAGTATTAAACAATAAAGTAAGAATGGAATTAAGAGATGAAAAAAATAATTTAATAGATATAGAAGAAGTAGAAACAAACCAAGAGTATAAAAGAAAAACATATGATAAATTGGAAGAAGAAAAAAAATATAAATTAAGTTTTTATGCAGATGAATATAACGAAGGAGAAACAGATGCAACATATAAAGTAAATTACTTAATAAAAGAAATAGAGATAATAACAGAGCCAGGAATAAGTGGAGAGATAGGCTTAAAAAATTTTTTGAAAAAAGCAACAGGAAAGAATTTAGTTGACCCTGAATCAAAAGTAAAGTGGTATTCAAATGCTGGAGCAAATTATTATAAGGAATTTTCTAAAGGAAATAATGAACTAAAACTGTCTGTTGGAAAAGGAACTTTTGCTGGAGCAATATATGTTTATGATTTAAGAGATTATATTGGAGCAGAAGTTACAATATCATTTAAATTAAAAGCTGATGAAGATATATACCAGATTCTATTAAATAATAGTGTTAATAGTGCTCAGAATACCACTAGAATAAATGGCTGGAGTAGTGCAGAATATATTGATTATAGTCAAACAATAGTGATAAATGATACTGGTTACGTAGGAATTTATTTCCAAAATGCAAACAAAAAATTAGAAAATAGCCCATATGTATATATAAAAGATTTACAGATTGAATTGGGAGCTCAAAAGACAAATTATGAACCATACAAATATACAATACAAGGTAAAGCTATTTTTAGTATAGAGGATAAAAGAAATGAGATTATTAATAATGATTACTATATAAAAATATACGAAAATGGAAAAGAAAAAAGTACTACTCGATATGAGGATATACCAGATGAAAATGTAATAAAAAATGGAATAAAAGATATAGACATAAAAGAAGACCAAGACTATAAAATGGAGTTAATAGTGAAGATAAGAGATAGAGAATATATATTAGCAATATTTGAATTTAATACTAAAAACGGTGAAATATTAGGAATAAGCAATGAACAAGAATATTTATATATTCCACCTGTGGGAAATTATATTATATTAAATGATTTAAATTTTGAAGACAATCAAGGTTTTTATGGGAAATATTTTAGGGGATATTTAAATTTTAATGGACATACTGTAGATAAAAAACTTTTGAATGGTGGAAATAATCCTTTATTTGAAAGAATAGATAAAGAAGGTAAAATAGAAAATTTAGTTTTGAAAGAATATTTTTCAAATGATTTAGCCTGTTCGGGAAATGGATTATTTAATTATAATTATGGAACAATTTCAAATTTATATATTAGTATAGAAGAATGCAAAAAAAGTGAAAATAATTATTTAAATATATTAGGAAATTATAATGAGGGAAATATAAGCAATCTTATAATTAATTATAAAACTACATTGTATGGAATAAATATTCATGCAATAAATGCTAATAATGGAAATATAGAAAATGGATATATATATGGTAACAATATATATTTAAATGGATATTATAATTCAACAACTACTAATAATACACCATTCGTGTTAAGTAACACTGGTAAAATAAAAAATATTTATTCTTTAGTAGGAATAGATTCTGATGGAATTAAAGAAGATGATAACATTGGAATATTAGTGATAAATAATTATGGAGGCTATGTAGAAAATGTATATACAGTAGGCTTGGGTAGTACATATAGAATTGAACAAAATCCAAATATAACTAATGGACAAGGAAGAATAAGTAATAGTTATTATATAAATGATAAAGAATTTAAAGGAACAGCAGATAAAAAAATAACAGAGAAACTACTATATGATAGTGATTTTCAAAATAATGTATTAAATAGCGATAATCAATTCGAAGTAGATAGTTTAATAACTTCTGGATATTATCCGCAACTAAAATTAAATGATTGTATGCCAAGACAAGATTATAACTTGTTACCTGAGATAACAGAAGCAGATTTACCAGATGTATTAAGTACAGAAATAATAGAACAGGAAAATAAGAAAGCAAAAGTAAAAGTAAATATATATAACCCAGCAGGAGAAACAATACAAAAAATAATAGTAAAGAATTTAACAAGTCAGATAATATCACAAAATTATTCGTCGGGGAAAAGTGAAGTGATATTAGAATTAACAAATCCGATTCAATGTGTATCAGAATATCCAATATTAAGTTTAACAACAAAAGGAGCATACAACATAGAATATACGAGGGAATATGAAGAAGGAGAAAGAAATATAGGGCTAGAACTATATAATGAAATATATACAATAGACAATTGGTACCAAATGAAAAAAACACCTAATCAAAATTATAGATTAATGAATGATTTAGATTTTAAAAATGCAGATGAAAGTCTGTATGGGAATATACAATTAAAAGCAATATTAGATGGACAAGGACATGCAATAAAAAACATTTATATAACAAATAAAAGTAGAGTGCCATTATTTAGTGGTTTAAATTCTAGTACAGTGATAGAAAATTTAAACATACAAAATTATAATATAGAATCCGATTATTCACATTTAGGAATATGTGGAATAGGAAATTATATAAATATAAAAAATGTAAATGTAGATACAGTAAATGTAAAGGCAATTTATTTGCAAAATAAGTATATAGGTGGATTTTTAGGTTGTGGTGATTATGGAAAATTTGAAAACATAACTTTAAATAATATAAATATAACTGTTGAAAATACTCAGAATATGACATTAGGAGGCATGATAGGAACAGGAGTTTGTGCTATATCTAATTGTATTATAAATAATCTGAAAATAGAAGCAAAAAGTAATATGAATCCAATTGGAATAGGTGGAGTTATTGGAAAGGCAACAAACTCAAATTATGATGTGAAAAATATAATATTGAAAGGAAATATAAAATCAGATAGTGGATATGTAGGAGGATTAGTAGGCAATGGAACTATAAATATAAAAAATTGTTTGAGCAATATAAATATAATAGCAAATGGAGATTATGTAGGAGGAATAATTGGTTATGAAACTAACAATCCAGGGAAAAGCAAAAACAACTTATATAATGGTAGTATAGTAAATAAAAAAGAAACTAATTATACTGGATATATTAGTGGAAATGAAAAAGATGGAACGAATAATTACATCGTAGAAGATAGTAAGATAAATGGATTAGGAATGGAAACAGGTAATAAGTTGACAAAAGAAGAATTACAAAAAACTGAAACATTTAAAAATGTATTAAACTGGGATGATAATTATGATTATAGTGATCTTAAAAATAAATTACCAAAGGTAAAGAATGTAGAAAAAACAGAATTATTGCCAAACCAAGAAGATATATTTTTATCTGAAGCAGTAATTTACTTAGAAACAGTAGATATATTAAGGACAGATTCAAATACATTAAATATAAGAATAAGTATAAATAATCCAAGCAATTTAGAAATAACAAAAGTAGAAATAGAAAATATGGATATAAAAATAGAAGATGATAGACATGAAAAGGGAAAAACATATATAACATTAACAGCCAGTCCAACAAAATATTACAATTCATATCAAATAACAGATATAAAATATAAAGAAAATAATGAAGAAAAGAGTGAAAAGCAATATTATTTGATTCAAGAAGCATTTTATAAAGAAATAACAAAATATGAAGATTGGGAGAACATAGATCCAGATAGTTATGAAAACTACAGGTTGTTAACAGACTTGGATTTTTCAGAAAAACAAAATATAAATCATAATTTAAAAATAGGAAAATTAGTAACAGAAGGGAATAAACATACAATAAAAAATATTAATTTAGAAGCAGGCGAAAGCTATTTTGGATTAATAAAAGAATGCAAGAACGGAATAGAAAATATAAATTTTGAAAACATTCAAATAGATATAACAGAAGATGCAACAATTAAATATGTTGGAGTAATAGCACAGAATAGCGGAAACATATTAAATGTAGAATTTAATAATATAACAATAAATGTCAACAATACAGTATCATATGTAGGATGTATAAGTGATTCTACAGGATATAAAATAGAAAATATTAATTTAGATGGAATAAATATAAATGCAGCGAATGGTTATGTAGGAGGACTATTTGGAAGAATGGATTCAGGAATTATACATAATATTATAGCAGATGATATACATATAAAAGCTTTTGGTAATTATGTAGGAGGAATTATAGGAATAAAAAATAATAAAATAGAAAATATATTAGAAAATACTCAAATTACAAATTCTGAGATTGAGGGAAATAGTTATGTAGGAGGAATTATTGGAACAGGACATGTTACCAAAAAAGCATATGTAGATAAATGTGATATAAAAGGCGTATCTTACATAGGTGGTGCAATGGGAAGTTCAGAATATTATAATAGTGGTATATATGATGTAAATGTAGATAACTCTAACATAAGTGGTGAGAATTCTGTAGGAGGAATAATAGGTACAGGTGGTTGCTTGGTAGAATCTAAAATAAACGAGTCTATAATAAAAGGATTAACTTTGGGTAGTCTTAATGTAGGTGGATTAGTAGGAAATTTGGGATGGAATTCACAAAAGTGTGAGATAGTAAATTGTGAAGTGATTTCGAAGGGGAGTAATGTAGGAGCAATATATGGAAAAGGATTAGCATCCAATAATAACTTTGCAATTAATAATTACGTGGAAGGATATTCTAACGTAGGAGGAGTATCAGGTCATGCCACATTAGGTACTATGCAGTATAACTATACAAATGCTATTGTAATGGCGACAGAACATTCTGCGGGTGGACTAGTAGGATATTTAGATAATAGTACAATGAATAATATTTCCAGTATAAGTTATATTCTAAATAATTATTATGCAGGAGGAACAATTCAATCAAAAGCTAACGTAGGAGGAATAATAGGAGAAATAGCGACAGAATTATATGATAAAACAACAACAGACTATTATAAACAAAACTACATAGAGGCAACATTAATAAGTGAAGACGATTCAGCGATATCATTAGGAATAGGAAATATGCCAGAAGAAATAAGTAAAGTAAAAGACACCTATTTTTATAAATATTCAAATGTAAATGGAAAAAATCCAAATAAAGAAAATGAACCATATATAAAAGAAGAACAATATTTAGTAGAAGAGCAGTTAAAACAACAAACAACATATACAAATAACCTTAAATGGGGAACAGCAAACTTTGACTACAATATTTTAACAGAAAATAAATATCCAATCCTAAAATATAATAATGAAATATTACCAAACCAAGAAGGAATAGATATACCAAAAGATGAAGAACACATAATTGATTCTGAGTCTAATGAAAAAAATAATAATATAGTAGAAGAACAAACAGAAACAATAGAAAATACATTTGAATATGCAGATAAAGAGATAGAAACATATAGTACATATTCAATAATACAAACAAGAGATGGAAATAGTGTAAGAAGAGATATTAAACTATATGTCAAAGAAAATAAGTTATATGGAATACCAATAAGCTTTGTAAATAATACAGGAGAAGAAATAACACCGGTAGCAAATAATTTAATAGTAGATAGTTATAACGGAAAAGAATATGAAACAATATTAGGTTCAGATGGAAAGATGTACGACTTAAAAGAAGAAATAGAGTATCCAGAAGAATTTGAAAACAAAGATATAGAAAGTATAGGAAATAATTTAGAAACAGAGGAAAAAGAAATAGAAGTAAAATATAAGAATGGAGATATAGTAAAGTTTAACTATCAAACAGGAGAAATAATAAAAACAAGTAAGACAGAAAATAAACAAAACTTATTAGAATATATAGGAGACAAGCTAACAGAAATAGGAGAAGAAAAAACAAAAGTAGAAAGTATAAGTACAAAATATGAAGAAAGCAAAGAATTGGAAAACAAATTAGAAGAATTACCAATCGAGAAAGCAATTCAAAAGAATAGTATAGAAAATAACGAAAGTAGAAATGATGTAAGTGAGGAAAACAAAGAATCTAATGACTCTGAAAAAGAGAAGAAATATATAAGTGTATATAATGAAGAAAAAGGAGAATACCAAATATATAACGAAGCAGAGTTATTAGATACAGAAAAAGAGGAGGTGGAAAGTGAGAACGAAAAGATAGAAGCCAACAACCTAAAAGAATATTATGCAAAAGGACAAGAGAGTAAAGACGAAAAACAAGGAATAGTATGGATAGTAATAAGCATAATAGGAGTAGGAATAGTGCTACTAATCTTAAGAAAAAATTTAAAAAAGAAAAGATAAATTTGAAAAAACTAAATTAAGTGTGTGAAAATAACCATTAAGTAGAAAATACTTAATGGTTATTTTTTTGCTTATATTAATGCTAACAAGGTTAATTATTGAGATTTTAAATTTTATGAATAAATTATTGTACATAGGTAAAAAAATATTGTTGAGAAAACAATCTGGAGAAATAGGAAAAAATGTCAATATTTAGATATCAAAGAACAACTAAATTTACATAAAATTTACGGATTAAGCTAAAGCTTTTTGATAATTATGATTGAAAATGAAAAGAGTTTTATTTATAAAATAAAAAAATATATTGATACATTTACAAAAAATAATTATAATAGTAACAAATGAAAAAAGAGAGGTACTAAATGAACATAAGATTAATATTAGGAATCCTAGGAGGAATAGTAGCTGTTGAGTTTATAGCTATAATTATCCAATTAAAAATATATAAAAGAGAAGTAGATAAGAGTATTGAGTATGAAAATTTTAGAAAAGACATATTAGTTAAAGCCGCTAAAGAAAGACGCGAGTTAAGAGAAGCATTAGACAAGCAGCAAGAACTAAAAGAAAAAATGGAAGAATTGTCTAAGAAGAGAGAAGAAATAAGAAAAACTAACGGAAACAAGAAATAATTGCATATATTAAGTTAAGATTGTAAAATATAAACGGAATAAACTTTAATAATAAAAAACAAAAAATTAAAGAATTATGTGAATTTTGTTGACTAAAAAAATTATAATTAGTATAATAAAAACTAGGGAAACTAAAGATAGAAAGGATATGGAGTATGAAAAAAAGTAGATTAACAATATTAGCTGTTTTTTGTTTAATATGTGCTATGGCTTTAAGTATTTTCGCAACAAGTGTTAAAGCAACAACAACGGAATTCGGGTTGCAAGAATATAGAAAAGCTAGAGAAGATGGAGCACAATATGCATACAAAGTTTCAGACAAATATGTATGGAAAATTGTTACATATAACGGACAAACAATTGACTATGATAAAGCAATATACTGCTTAAAAGCAGAACAAGGATTTTATACATCAAGTCCAGGTGTATTTAGACAAGAATATGATACATCATACGATTTTAAAAATAAATCATCTATGCCAACATTACCGGTTGCAGAAGAAGATTATAATTCAATCATCTGGTTATTAAATCATGCATATATCCAATCTGCAGAAACAGCTACACAAGATAAAGCAACATTATTAGCTAATGCGGGTATAACAGGAACTATAGAATTAACAGACGATGATTTAGATGTAATACAACAATTAGCAATATGGTATTTTACAAATAAAGAGGATTCTGTATATCATACAGATTTTTCTGGAGAACCTTCTTTACAAGTTGTATTAGAAGCTAAAAAAGCAAGTGATGGTGGAACAGAAGATTACAAGGCTGTAGAAGATAAAAATAGAGATAGATGGGATCAAATGGAAAAACTATTTAAATATCTAGTAACAAATGCTAAATCAGCAACAGAAACTTCAAATGCAAACGAAGCACCATTAAGTTTAGATAAGACAACACCAGCTGTTACAGCAGAAGGCGAAAGTTATATTATAGGACCATATAAAATAAACAAGAATAATGACACTCCATATACATTAAATGTAAAAGTAACAGATAGAAACGGAAACGATTTAACAGGAAAGTATACATTATTAGATTCAAATAAAGCAGATATAACAGATAAAACTATTACAGATATAGTAGGACAAACATTCTACTTAAAAATTTCAGCAGATACAGTAGTTGCAGACACTATAGATGGTGTTAGATTTAGTATGAATGGAACATATACAACAACAACTGCTACATATTGGACAAGTTCTACAAATAATACTGTTCAACCAATAGTAGTAATAGAAAGAACACCACAAGAGTTTTCAGATAATAACGAAGTATTTTTTACAGTAAGTGGAAAATATAGTTTTAAATTAGTAAAAGTAGATTCAAATGATGCAACTAAAAAATTACAAGGTGTAGAATTCGAAATTACAACTCCTACAGGAACTCAGAACTATACAACAGATGAAAACGGAGAAATCAACATAGCAGATATCGAAATAACTAACCCTGGAGTAGACACGATTACAATTAAAGAAACAAAAGCTCCAGAACCATATAAAATATTATTAGAAGAACCATTAGTATTAAATGTAACAAAAGACTTATTAAATGGTAGCTATACAGCAACAGATGCAGAATTAGAAGGCTATGATGAAAATGCAGTTCAAATACAAGATGGTGTTGTTACAATAACAGTAGCAAACGAACCAAAGATATTTGATTTAGCATTAAAGAAATGGGTAAGTAAAGCAATCGTTACAAACGAAGATGGTTCACAAACTGTAACAGAAACAGGTCATACTGGTGACGAAGATCCAGAGCCACCAGCAAAAGTAGATTTAGGAAGACAAGATATAAACAATGTAACAGTAAAGTTTGAATTCCAAATAAAAATAACAAACGAAGGTGAAGTTGCAGGATATGCGACAGAAATAACAGATTATATACCAGAAGGATTAAGATTTGTACAAGAAGATAACCCAGATTGGTATACAAGGGAAGCTCTAGATGGAAGAGAAAGAGTTGCAACAAAATTATTAGAAAATACATTATTACAACCAGGAGAAAGTGCAACAGTATCACTTATCTTAACATGGATAAATGGACAAGATAATATGGGCTTAAAAACAAATATAGCAGAAATAAGCCAAGATGATAATGAATATGATTTACCAGATATAGATTCAACTCCAGATAACTTTAAAGATGGAGAAGATGATATAGATGATGCACCAGTAATACTTACAGTAGCGTTAGGAGATACAGTACTTTATATTGGCGTAGCAACACTTGCTGTAGCAGTATTAACAGCAGGAATATTCATTATAAAGAAATATGCAATATAAAAATAAAATAATTAAGTAGAAAATGAACCTATTTTGCCTAAATAGGTTCATTTTTAAGCTTGAAAAAAACTGGCAAATAGTGTAAAATGTAAAAAGCCAAAAGCAATTAACAATGCGATGGAAAATTTAATAGAGGAGGAATAGAAAATGAAAGTAATTTTATTAGACAATATAAAAGGTGTAGGAAAAAAAGACGAGGTAATAAATGCAAGTGATGGATATGCAAGAAATTTTCTATTTCCTAAAAAATTAGCGGTAGAAGCAAATGCAGAAAATATGGCAAAATTAAAAGGTAAGCAAGATTCTGCAAGCCATAAAAAAGCAGTAGAAAAAGACGAAGCAAAGCAAATTGCCGAAAAATTAAAAACAATTTGTCCAAAACTAAAAATAAAAACAGGAGAAAATGGTAAAGTATTTGGTGGCGTAACAGCTAAAGATATAGCAGATGTACTAAATAAAGAATACAAAATAAATATAGACAAAAAGAAAATTGACTTAAAAGAAAGTATAAAAACTCTTGGTGTTACAAAAGTTAATGTAAAACTATATGAAGGGGTTATGGGCGAAATAAAAATAGACGTAATTCCAGAATAGTAATATAAATTAGCAAAAGTAACTAGGAGGCATAAAATGGAGCTAGGAAAAATTCCACCAAATGATGTAGAGGCAGAACAAGCTGTTATAGGTAGTATGTTAACAGATAGGGACGCTGTAATATCAGCTATAGAAGTTCTTAAAGAAGAAGATTTCTATAGGGAAGATAATAAAACAATATATGAAGCAATATTAAATTTATATAATAGGTCAGAACCAATAGATATAATAACACTAAAAGCAGAATTAACATCCATGGGCATGTTCGATAAAATAGGTGGGTTGGAATATATTGTAGGATTACCAGAAAAAGTGCCTACAACAGCCAATGTAGAGAAATATATAAGTATTGTAAAAGAAAAATCAGAACTAAGAAGATTAATAAAAGCAGCAAATGAAATTATAGAGCAAGGATATGATCCAACCGAAAACATAGATGACATTATGAATAGTGCAGAAAAGAAAATCTTCAACATTATGCAAGATAAAGACCAAAAAAGTTATAGTCCAATAAAAGATGTATTAATAGATGCATTTACAGAATTAGAACAATTATATAATCAAAAACAACATATAACTGGTGTACCTACAGGCTTTATAGATTTAGACTATAAAACAGCAGGTCTTCATAATTCAGATTTAATCCTTATCGCAGCAAGACCAGCTATGGGTAAATCTGCATTTGCGCTAAATATTGCTACAAACGCAGCACTAAAAGCAAAAGTACCGGCAGTACTATTTAGTCTCGAGATGTCAAAAGAGCAAATGGTTAACAGAATTTTGTGTAGTGAAGCGATGGTAGATAGTAATAAAGTAAGAACAGGAAAGATAGATGATGATGATTGGATAAAACTTGCAGATACAATGGGAGATTTATCAGAAGCACCTATTTATATAGATGATACCCCTGGTATTTCTATAAATGAGATAAGAGCAAAATGTAGGAAACTTAAATTAGAAAAAAATATTGGATTAGTAGTAATAGACTATTTGCAACTAGTACAAGGTTCTTCAAAAAGAGCACAAGGAAGTAGAGAACAAGAAATCTCAGAAATAAGTAGATCTTTAAAAATATTGGCAAAAGAAATAAATGTACCAGTAATAGCACTATCACAGCTATCAAGAGCACCAGAACAAAGACCAGACCATAGACCTATGCTTTCTGACCTTCGTGAATCTGGAGCAATAGAGCAAGATGCCGATATAGTAATGTTCTTATACAGGGATGATTACTACAACGAAGATAGCGAAGATAAAGGGTTAGCCGAAGTTATCGTAGCAAAACACAGAGCTGGTTCAACTGGAACAGTAAAACTAGTATGGCTTGGGAATTACACAAAATTTGCTAATATGGAAAGATATAGAGAATAAGAAAAATATACTAAACCAAAACTATTAATTGAAAAATATGATGGCTATAGAGTAAGCGAATAAAGGACGGTAAAATGGAAGATAAAATTTTAAAAACCATAAAAAAATATAAATTAATAGAATCTGGGGATAAGGTACTTATTGCGGTATCTGGAGGTCCAGATTCTATGTGTTTATTAGATATTTTAAATGAACTAAAAGAAAAACTAAAAATAGAAATTGCTGTGGCACATGTAAACCATGGAATACGTAAAGAAGCTGGCGAAGAAACTGAATACATAAAAAAATACTGTGAGAAATATAATATAAAGATATATATAAAGTATGAAGATGTAACTAAGCTTGCGAAACAAGAAAAAATAGGGCTTGAAGAAGAAGGAAGAAAAGTAAGATATGCTTTTTTTGATGAGGTTTTAAAAGAAACAGGTTTTAACAAAATAGCAATAGCACATAATATGAATGATAAAGTAGAAACAGTTTTAATGAATATAATTAGAGGAGCTGGAAGTCTAGGGCTAAAAGGAATAGAACCCAAAAGAGACAATAAATATATAAGACCTTTAATAGAGACAGAAAGAAAAGCTATAGAGGAATACTGTAATATAAATAAACTAGAACCAAAATTTGATGAAAGTAATAATGATAATACATATACCAGAAATAAAGTTAGAAATATATTAATTCCTTTTATAAAAAAGGAGTTTAATCCTAATATAATAAAGGGAATTAATAATTTATCAGAAATAGTAACAGAAGAACAGAATTATTTAGAAAAAATTGTAAATAATATATATAGTCAAATAAAAACAGAAGAAACTAAGGAAAAAGTAATTTTAGATTTAAAAGAGTTTAATAAGCAAGATACTATAATTAAGAAGAGAATATTATTGCTTTCAATTAGTAGAATATTTGGAACAAGCAAAAATATCGAAAAAATTCATATAGAAGATATTATAAAATTATGTGAGCGCAATATAGGTAATAAATATTTAACCCCAAATAAGAATGTAAAAGTTTTTGTAAATAAAGGAAAAATTATTATATCACATACATATTAATATCCGTAAGGCATAATAAGCTGACACACAAAAGACACAAAAAATAGCTTGAAATCAATTGATTTATATGGTATATATGCTTATAGCGATTAAACTTTGTTTAAACTTAGATTAAAGAAAACAATTAAAGATGAAGAAAAAGCAGATAGGAGGAAAATAAAGTGAAGAACGGGATTAAATCATTGGCGGTATGGTTAATATTTTTAATTATATTTATAGTATTAATTTCGTCAATAATGGACAATTCAAGTAACAAACTTGCATATTCAGAACTGTTAGCTGATATGGAAAAAGGAACAGTTACAAGCATCGAAATTCAAGATGGTGGTGAAAAAGCCTTAGTCGAATTAGAAGGTGATTCTGTTCCAAAAGAAGTAAATATTCCAGATATTAATAGTTTTATGACATATGCACAAGAAATATTAAAAACAAATAGCTATACTTTAACAGAAAGACCAGAATCAGTATTTATGAAAGGTCTATACTTAATAATACCATTTGGAATAATAGTAATTGTTTTATTATTTGGATTATTATTAATTAATCCAGGAAACCAAGGTGGAAATAAAACAATGTCATTTGGCAAGAGTAGAGCTAGAATGACAAATGGTGCAGAAAAAACAAAAGTTACATTTAATGATGTAGCAGGTGTTGATGAAGAAAAAGAAGAATTAGAAGAAATAGTTGAATTCTTAAAAACTCCAAAGAAATTTACAGATATGGGAGCAAGAATACCAAAAGGTGTTTTATTAGTTGGTCAACCAGGTACTGGTAAAACATTACTTGCTAAAGCAGTTGCTGGTGAAGCAGGGGTACCATTTTTTAGTATAAGTGGTTCTGAATTCGTAGAAATGTTTGTTGGTGTTGGTGCATCAAGAGTTAGAGACTTGTTCGAACAAGCTAAGAAAAATGCTCCATCTATTATATTCATAGATGAAATTGATGCAGTAGGTCGTCAAAGAGGTGCAGGCCTTGGTGGAGGACATGATGAAAGAGAACAAACATTAAATCAACTTTTAGTTGAGATGGACGGTTTTGGAACAAATGAAGGTGTTATAGTACTTGCTGCAACAAATAGACCAGATGTACTAGATAAAGCTTTACTAAGACCAGGAAGATTTGATAGACAAATTGTTGTATCTGCTCCAGATGTAAAAGCAAGAGAACAAATATTAGAAGTTCATGCTAGAAAGAAAAAACTAGCAGAAGATGTAGATTTAAAAACAGTAGCAAGAAATACTTCAGGTTTTGCAGGAGCTGACTTAGAGAATATATTAAATGAAGCAGCATTACTTGCAGCTAGAAGAAATTTAGATTGTATTGGAATGAAAGAAATTGAAGATGCAATGGTAAAAGTTACAATGGGACCAGAAAAGAAAACAAGAGTAAGAAGAGAAAAAGAAAACAAATTAGTTGCTTACCACGAAGCTGGTCACGCAGTAGTAAGTAGATATTTACCAACTCAAGATAAAGTGCATCAAATATCTATAGTACCAAGAGGAATGGCTGGTGGTTATACAATGTATAGACCAACAGAAGATAAATCATTTAGATCAAAAACAGAAATGGAAGAGAGCATTGTTTCATTATTAGGTGGAAGAGTTGCTGAAAAATTGATTTTAGATGATATCTCTACAGGTGCAAGCAATGATATAGAAAGAGCAACAGCAATTTCTAGAGCAATGGTAACAAAATATGGTATGAGCGAAAGATTAGGAACAATTACTTTTGGCGCAGACCAAGAAGAAGTATTCCTAGGAAGAGATTTAGCACATGCTAAAGAATATTCTGAAGAAACAGCAGCAATCATAGACGAAGAAGTTAAAAAGATTGTTGATGCAGGATATGAAAAAGCTATTAATATTTTAAGTGAACATGTAGATAAATTACATGCAGTTGCTAAAGTATTATTAGAAAAAGAAAAAATTGACGGAGATGAATTTGATAAAATCTTCGCTGATGTAGAACAAGCATAGATATAACAAATCGGGATTTTGGGGACGTTCCTATAAATCCCGATTTGTGTTTTAAGTAAAATATTTTTAGTTGAACAGGTGGAAAACTATTAATAAAGAAAATAGTTTTCCACCTGTTTTGTGTGTTTAATAATAAAATCCAATAAATATACGGAAATGGTGTTTAAGTAAAATGTGACAAGAAAATATAAATTTTAGTGCAAAAAAGATAAGAAAAAAGGACAAGAAGACGATGACTATACAACAACAGTAAAAGAATTCGAGTATTATACATTAATTGAAAAGCAAGAAGAAGAACAAGGCAAAATGAAAGTAGAAATCTGCAGAAAAGCTACAGAAAATACAAGTGTACAAGTAGAATACGAGATAAAAGTAAGTAACACAGGTGAAGTAAGTGGAAATGCGACAATAGAAGAAAACATTCCAGAAGGAATGAGTTTAGCAAATAATGACGGAACATGGGAAGAACAAGAAGGAAAATTAGTAAAGGTAATACCAGAGCTAGGAGCAGGAGAAACGAAAGAATATACAGTATTATTAAACTGGGAACAAACTGGAGAGAATATGGGAGAAAAGGCTAATGAAATAAAATTAGTAGAAACAGGAAATGTACCAGGATTTGTAGATAACAATGATAAGGATAATACATCAAATGCAGACGTAATTATAAGTGTCGAGACGGGCGAACCATTACCGATAGGATTAATACTTGCATTAGTAGTATTAATAGGGCTAGAGACAGTAACGTTAAGATATGCAGTAGTATTAACAAAGAGACAAAAGAAAAAAATTAAAAAAATATAAAATCCCCAAAAATCAACAAAAACTAAGAATTAGTGCATTTCTAAAATCTGTAAAAAAATTAGCAAATACTATTAAAATAAACAACAAAAATTTATAGTAACATAAGAAGTATAAGTTTGACATTACGAATTTTCAAATATAATATATCTTTAAACAAAATAACAATACATAAGACCAAAGAAGGACGTGGGAGTATGCACTATGCAGACATAAAAAAGATTGATATAGCAAATGGTGAGGGAGTAAGAGTTTCTTTATTTGTAAGTGGGTGTAGGCACCATTGTAAAGGATGCTTTAACGAAATAGCTTGGAATTTTAAGTATGGTAAGGAATTTACCCAAGATACAGTAAACGAAATAATACAAGATTTAGACCACGACTATGTAGAAGGACTAAGTTTACTTGGTGGGGAACCACTAGAACCAGAGAACCAAGAAGCATTAGCTGAATTAGTTACAAAAGTAAAAGATAAATATCCAAATAAAAACATCTGGTGTTATACAGGTTTCGACTTTGAAAAAGATATTATGCCAGAATGTAAAACATCAGTTGTAACAAAACAACTTATATCAAATATAGATGTTATAGTAGATGGAAAATTCGATGAAAATAAAATGGACAGAAAATTAAAATTTAGAGGTTCATCAAATCAGAGAATAATAGATGTAAAAGAAACATTACACGATAATGCAATAAAAATGGTAAAATTTACCGATTAGCATATTGACAAGCTAATATTAATTATATATAATAGAGTAGCTATAAAAGTTACGGTGATATTATACACTAATATTACCCTAAACTTATTGGCAAAAATTATAACTTTTGTTTTAGAACAGAACTTTATACAAAAGTTAAAATTTATCCCACAGTTGTAAGAAGCCGGAAGGAGGGGAAAATAATGTCATCAGAAGTTAAGGTAAAAGATGGAAATATAGAAGATGCTTTAAAAAGATTTAAAAGACAATGTGCCAGAAATGGTGTAATCCAAGAAGTTCGTAAAAGAGAGCATTATGAAAAACCTAGTGTTAGAAGAAAGAAAAAATCAGAGGCAGCTAGAAAAAGAAAATTTTAATATAAAATTAGTTAATAAGGTTGGAAATTAGAATAAATCTGATTCCAACCTTTTTGAATATCTAAAATTTAGAGTGATTTACAAATTTTAATATAAAATAGCTTAATAAAATCCAATAAATTATGTGGAACCATTAAATTTTGTTTAGGAGGAAGAAATATGTTAAAAGAAAAATTATTAGAAGATTTAAAAAATAGTATGAAAGACAAAAATGTTGTAAGAAAAAATGTTGTTCAAATGATTAGAGCAGCAATCTTACAAAAAGAAAAAGATGGTGGAGTAGAACTAAAAGATGAAGAAATTATGCAAATAATTGCAAAGGAAGCCAAAACTAGAAAAGATTCTTTACCAGATTACGAGAAAAGTGGTAGAGAAGACCTAATAAATGAAGTAAAAGAAGAAATTGCTATTATAGAAGAATACTTACCAAAACAATTAAGCAAAGAAGAAATAATTCCAATAGTACAAGAAATAATAAATGAAACTGGTGCTACATCTATAAAAGACATTGGGAAAGTTATGGGACAAGCAAAAGCAAAATTAGGTGTAAGTGCAGATGGTAAAACAATAAGCGAATGTGTAAAAGAATTATTAAATAAATAGAGATTTTAGGAAATAAATAAAATTTCCATGAATGACAATATTCATACCGCAAAAGGAGAAATAATGAAACAAAAAATAAAGAATCACATTAAAAAACATAAAATTATATATAGTGCATTATTAATATTATTTTGCTTTTCTGGATTAATACTTTCTTTTAATAAAATAGAATTAACAGATGAATTGTTTACATTTGCTAATACATATAAATTACATAATGGAGTAAGCTTATATTCAGAAAATAATGTTATAGATACACCATTATTCTTTTACATTGGAAATATATTTTTAAGTGTTTTAGGTACGAATTTTTTTGCGTATAAAATATATGGAATAGTTATTTTTGAGGTTATTTTCTTAATTTCATTAAGCATTCTAAGAAAATTAAAAGTGCCAACAGGAAGAGCGGTTGTATATATACTTCTAATTTTGCTTCCGTTTACTAAAACTCTTTTTGTAAATGGTGCAAATTATAGTACATTAGCGCTTTTGTTTTGGCTACTTGGAATGAATTTTATTATAAAGAAGGACAAATTTGAGATTAAGCCAATTCAGCAAGGAATCATTTCTGCATTAGTTTTTGCAACCAAACAAAATATAGGAGTTTATTACTTAATAGCAATAACTTTGTTTACAATTTATAATTATAGGAAAGAGAGAAAAACAATATTAAAAAAATTAGTAAGTACATATATAATCTTTGCTTTAATTACAGCGATTTGGTGCATAATACTTGCCTTACAAGGACAATTTATAGATTTTATTAATTATTGTGTCTTAGGAATAGGCGAATTTGCCAAAAATCATTTCGACTTCCAAGATTGGCGAATAATTTTATATGCTATACCAGTATTTGCATTAGTAGGACTTATTATTGCAAATAGAAAATATGGAATACTACTAGAAACTAAAAATATGAAGGTAACGATATTCTTTTTATGTTTTATGTTTCCAAGTTTATTAATTGGATATCCAATCTTTAATGCGTATCATATAGAATTAGCTATGGTTGTTTCGATGGTTTACTGTATGTATATGGCAGAGCAGGTTATTGTATATACTAAAGAAATATTTTTAGTTAAACCAGTAAAAATTGTAATAATAGGTTATATAGGCTTTGTGTTACTAATAAATGCTTTTTATATGGGGTCTACAATAATAAAGGGTTCTTATAAAACAGATTATGATAATCCTTATTTTGGAATGCTTGCAACCGAGGAAATGAAAAATAAGATTAATGAAATAGTAAATTTTGTGGAGTTAAAAGAAGAAAAGAATCAAAAAGTTATAATTTTTTCGGAAGAAGCAAATATTTACCAAATAGTATTAGGAAAGAATTATCAAGATTTAGATTTACCATTGTTAGGAAATTGGGGATATAATGGAGAAGAAAGAGTGCTTAACAAAATAATGGGCTTAAGAGATTCGTTTATATTAATAAAAGATACTAGCAGAACAAACCAAGAATCTGAGAAAATTAAACAATATATAAAGAATAATTATAATAGAACTGGAGAAATCCAAGGATTTGAAATTTACTATATAGAATAAAAAAATAAAAATGGTAAAAAATAAAATAAAAAAGGAGAAATAACATGTCATATAATAAGGTAACTTTAAAGCAAGGAATTACACTTCATAATATTAATACAGCTAAATTTAAAACGAATCTTTGTGCTGTATTTTTAACATTTCCTATAACATATGAAAATGCAACCAAAGATACACTAATTGCACTAATGCTAAAACGAGGAAGTAAAAACTTAAAGACAAGACAAGAGATAACTAGCAAACTTGCAGAATTATATGGTGCAGAGTTTGACTCTGGAGTAGATAAATCAGGAGATAACCATGTATTAAAATTCTATCTAGAAAGTTTAAATGAAGAGTATTTACCACAAAAAGAAGATTTGCTACAAAAAAGCATAGAAACATTATTAGAGCTTGTATTTAATCCTAATATTGAAAATGACGAATTCAATAAAGAATTTTTAGAACAAGAAAAAAACAACCTAGAACAAATAATAAATTCGAAAATAGATAATAAAACAATGTATGCATTAAACAGATGTATAGAAGAAATGTATGAAGGTAAACCATATGGTATTTATAAATATGGATATGTAGAAAAATTAAAAGAAATAACAGCCAAAAACTTATACGAATATTATAAAGAGTTAATAGATACATGTAAGATTGATATTTTTGTTTCTGGAGCAAATAGCGATATAGCAAAAATTTTAGAAGATAATGATATCGTTAAAACATTAAAAGAAAGAAATCCAAATCATGTAAAATATGGATCACGTAGTAACGAAAACAAAGAAAAAATCGTAGAAGAAAAAATGGATGTAGCCCAAGGGAAACTTGTAATTGGGATGGATTTAAAATTAGAAGATGACAAAGGCAAATATGCCGCACAAGTATATAATACTATACTAGGTGGAAGTGCAAGTTCAAAATTGTTCCAAAATGTAAGGGAAAAAGCAAGTTTGGCATATACAGTGTCTTCAAATTATATGAAACTAAAATCTAATATTTTTATTAGAGCAGGAATCGAAATAGAAAATTATGAAAAGGCTTTAGAAATAATAAAGAAACAATTAGAAGATATGAAAAATGGAGATTTTTCAGACGAAGATATAGCTTTAGCTAAAAGGACAATAATTGCTACGATAAATAATATACAAGAAGAGCAAGATATAGAACTTTCATATTACTACGGACAAGAGTTATCAGACAGAACAATGACAATAGAAGAGTATAAAAAGAATATAGAACAAATATCTAGGGAAGATATTAATACTGTAGCAAATAGCCTTAATATAAATACAATCTATTTTTTAAGAAACTAGGAGGGTATAATGAGAATATTAGAAAACAAAACAGTAAAGGAAAAAGCATATTTCGAAGAACTTGAAAATGGTCTTAAAGTTATTATTATCCCTAAGGAAAATACGAATAAAAAGATGGCAATAATAGGTACAAAATTTGGTTCAATAGATAATCACTTTATAAATCCTAAAACAAATGAGGAAGAAGTAATACCCGATGGAGTTGCACATTTTTTAGAACATAAAATGTTTGAACAAGCCAACGGAACTAACAGCTTAGACACATTAACAGCAATTGGTGCAGAAGCGAATGCATATACAACAAATGATCATACAGCATATTATTTTGAAACAATCGATAATTTTGAACCAGCATTTAAAGAATTGCTTAATTATGTGTTTCACCCTTATTATACAGATGAAAATGTAGAAAAGGAAAAGGGGATAATAACACAAGAAATAAAGATGTATGATGATGACCCTATATCTAAGGTATTTTTAAATTCACTACAGTGTATGTATAATAGTTGCCCAGTACGTATAGATGTTGCTGGGACAGAAGAATCTATTAATAAGATTACTAAAGATACTTTATATAGCTGTTATAATACTTTTTATCATCCATCAAATATGATTCTAGCAGTATGTGGAAACTTTAAGCCAGAATATATATTGAACCTAATAAAAGAAAATATGGAACATTTCGATAAACAAGGAAAAATACAACGTATTTATCCAACCGAAAAAAGTGAAATTTTTCAAAAAGAAAGAATAGAAGAAATGGAAGTTAGTATTCCTGCTTTTGTAATTGGTATAAAAGATGAGGTAGAGAATACTGATATTATAAAAAAAGAATTAATATTAAATATAATTTTGAACTGTATATTTGACGAAAATTCAAAATTATTTAAAGAATTGTATGAAGAAGGATTAATAATAACAGAGCCAGATTTAGAATATGAATATTCTAATATATATTCACATATGAGTATATTTGCTTCTTCAAAAGATCCGGAAACTGTTTATAATAAATTTAAACAAGCAGTAAAAGAAGCAATATCAAGTGGCATAAGTGAAAAAGACTTTACTAGAACTAAAAATAAAATATATGGTAGATTAATAACTTCGTATAATAGTCCAGCTCAAATAGCTAGAATCTTTATGAGAGATTACCTAAATGATATTATTACTTTTGATTATATAGAAAAGTGGAAAGAAATAACATTAAATGATGTTAATGAAATGATAAAAAATAAATTTAAAGAAGAAAAAATGGTTTTATCTGTTATAAAACCAAAAAAATAAAATCGTATATAATAATAGAAAAAGAAGAAATTTGTATCTTCTTTTTTTATTTTGCAAAAAAACTAAAAAAAGAGTCAGACGAAAGTCTTAAAATATACGGAAAAATAGGAATATTTGATTGAAAGTATTGTAAAAATATGGTAGCATAAAAATATACAAAAGAAAAAAATAAAAAAAGGAGTGGTTTAGATGTTAAATGAGGAAATTTGCAAAGTGAGGGACAAATTAAATAAAAGTATAGAAAAAAACGTTGATTATACGATTATTTATAAAATAAGTGTAGAATTAGATATATTAATAGCAAAATATTATAACGAAGAATTTATAGAAGTCAAAAAAGCCTAAAATATTACAGCAAATTTACATTTTCTTTAAAAAATTAAAACATATTGCAAAGAAAAAATAAATGTTGTATAATAAATTTATGTATTAGTATTAAATAATATAAATAAGAGGAGGAAAAGTGCAATGAAGATTTCAAAGAAAATGGCACAAGTAATGACAGTATTAACTGTAGTATTAGGAATTTTATTTGCAACATCAATGGTTTTTGCTGCAGGTTATGAAATACCTTCTGCTAAAGCTTCAGGCGCAGATAATGCATTAGGAAACATTGGTGGTATGGTGCTTTCAGTAGCACAAATAGTTGGTACAGCAGTTGCTGTTATTATGCTTATAGTATTAGCTATTAAATATATTTCAGCTGCACCAAATGATAAAGCAGAAATTAAAAAACATGCCGTTGTATATATTGTAGGAGCTATCGTATTATTCGCTGCTTCAGCATTGTTAGGAATAGTAAAGAATTTCGCAACTGGAATATCTTCAACCTAGTAGTGGTGATGAAAAATGAAAAAAAATATAATAAAAATTTTAACTATTATTTTAATGTTGTTTATGCTAGCTAATATAACAGGTTTTGTATATGCAGACGAGATAAATCCAGGAGATTTTTCTGGTATATATACAAAAACTGGTGTATCAGACTTAGATGACAAAACAGGAAAAATTCTTAATGTTGTGCAAATAGTAGGAACTTCAGTTTCTTTGGTTGCATTATTAGTATTGGGAATGAGATATATGTTGTCTAGTCCAAATGAAAAAGCTACCATAAAAGAAAAATTAATACCTTATGTTATAGGTACGATAATTTTCTTTGCGGCATCAAATCTTGTGGCAATAGTTATAAGATTTGCTCAGCAACTACCTAGTAGTTAAAAAATTATAGGTTTTAAAAATCCTAAATGTTAAATAAGATTTTCTTGTTTAGCATTTAGGATTTTTGTTGTTAAATCGATAGAACAAAATAAGCATGTCTTATTTGCTAAAAAGCAGTTATATTACGAGAAACGAAGAACAATTTTAAGCTAAATAATTTTCTATTAGAGATATAAGATATTAGTCCAAAATTTGCCACGAAAAAAGGATGTAAAAAATTTTACAAAAATAAGACATTTAGTCGGAATTTATTGCAAAATATAGGCAGATAAAGTATAATTAAATATAAGTATAAGTTGGGGAAAAAGGAGTGTTAATAGTGAAAAAATCAACGGTTTTTGTTATGAATTTATTAATTGTATTAGCAATAATATTTATTCCCGTTACAACGTTTGCTGCAGATGAAGTAAAAACTTGGGACGAGCTTGTTCAAGATGCAGATGCGTTTATAAACAAAGGAAAAGAAAAAGATATTATTAACAGTAGTGATGTAGCAACAACAATTATGCCAATTGCACAAGCGTTAGTCGCTGTTGCGGCAGGTGTTCTAGTAGTTGTAACATGTATAATGGGTGTAAAATACGCAACAACAACAAGTGCAGAAGCTCAAGCAAAATTAAAAAAACAATTAATAGGTTTGGTTGTATCAATTGTAGTAGTATTTGGAGCACATGCTATTTGGACAATCGTATACAATTTTATGAAAGATTTCTAAAAATTAAGTATATAAAAGGTTGTAGAACTTGATTATATAGAACAAAGGAGGAATTAAAAAATGGGTACTTATTATGTTCCAAGAAATTATAAGGGTGAGTCAAGAATATTATATATTTTTACTGCCAAATCTTTAATTACTACTGGCGTAGGAGCGCTTATTGGTTCAGTATTTTTTGTTATATTTGGAATGATACTAAATTATAAAATGGTAGGTTTTATAATAATGGGAATATTTGGAGTGTTAGGATGGATATATGGTGCTGTAAAGATACCTACAATAGCAGGAATTGCAGTAACAAAAAAAGTTGGTGGCGAATCACTAGATGAAATTATAAATAGATATATAAAATTTAAAGCAAAGAGACGTATCTATTCATATGCAGATACAAAAATTGCTGATGAAGAAGAAGATACAAAGGAGGAACAATAATATGGATAGTATTATAATGGGGTTAAACATAATGCTTATAGTATTAGTTGTAATAATAATTGGACTAATAGTAGCGTATTATTTTTTAGTATACAAAAGCAAAGTAAACACAGAAGAAAGAGATAAAGCAAAGGAAATAAAAACAGCCAACAAAGAATTTAATGGAATACCTAGAGAAACTACAGATAAGATATTAGATTTTGACGAAATTAAAGATGACATGATAATAAGAAAAAATGGTCAACAGTATATCATGGTAATTCAATGTAAAGGTATAAATTACGATCTACTATCTGAAGAAGAAAAAGAATCTGTAGAAAGAGGCTTTGTTGAATTCTTAAATACTATCAGATTTCCAATCCAATTATATGTACAAACAAGAAGTTTAAATTTAAGAAAAACAATAGATGCATATAAAGAGAAAGTTAATGTAATCGCAGATGAAATAAAGAGCTTACAAAAACAAAGAGCAGAATATTTAAGAACAGGAAATCAAAAACAAGTAGAAATGACAGACTTCGAAATAAGAAGAAAAGAAAATGTTTTAGAATATGGACAAGATATTTCAAATTATATTGGAAGAATGAGTTTTAACCAAAATGTATTACAACAAAAAACATATGTTGTAGTTTCTTATTTCAAGAGCGAGTTAGGAAATATTGCTAATTACTCAAAAGATGAAATTATAAATATGGTATTTACAGAATTATATACAAGAGCAGAAACATTAATAAGAAGTTTAGGAAGTGCCCAAGTTTCCGGTAGAATATTAGATTCAGAAGAATTAACAGAATTATTATATATAGCATACAACAGAGATGAAGAACAAATATATCAATTAGATAGAGCTTTAGATGCACAATATGATGCACTATATTCTACATCAAAAGATGTATTACAAAAACAAAGAGATAGAATAGACAAACAAATTGATGATATGGCTGTTGATTTAGCTTCTGACAGCTTACTAGAGGCAGATAACATATTAAAAGACAGAGAAAAATTAAATAACGAATTAAGAGAAAGAACAATCGAAATAATTGAAGAATACAAAAATCAATTAAGCCCAGATTTATATAACGAGACAAAGAAGATAATCGAAGAGAAAACCGAACAAAAAGAAAAAGAAAATAAAAAAGAAGAAAGCAAGACTGAAAAAACTGAAGATAAAACAAATCCAACAGAAGCGAAAAAGAAAACAACAAGAGGCAGACCTAAAAAAGCGGATAAATAAAAAGGATTGGAGGAAAGTTTTAAATGAAAAATAAGAATGTAGAAGAAAAAGAGAATGTTGTAGAAGTACCAAAGGGAGTGCTTAGTAAAAATGCTAAAGGAATAAAAGATTTAATTGCTCCTGCTGGAATAGACTTTTCACATATAAACCATGTAGAAATAGTTTCTACAAAAACAAGATATGCAAGGAGCATGATAGTAGCTAATATTCCTAGAATGTGTACATTCCCAGAATTTTTAAGAAGCATGTATACATTTGGAGATGTAAATACATCTGTATTTATTTCACCAGTTAGTGAAAGTTCATCACAAACAGACTTGAATAGAACAATTAATGAGCTAGAAGCAGAAAGACTTGTTGCTATAGACAGAGGAGATATTAACCGTGAAAGAATCTTAGCACAAAAAAGAATAGAGGCTGAAGATTTAAGAGACCAGATAGCAAGTGGATTTAATAAGTTATATGAATCTACAATAGTTTGTACACTATTTGCATATAGTCTAGAAGATTTAGACAAAGAAACAGAGCTATTAGCTTCTGAAATGTCAAAAACATTAATAGATGTAAAACCTGCATGGGCAATTCAAGAAGAAGCTTTTAGAAGTAATTTACCATTTAATGAAAACACTATAAAAAAGGCCCATAATTTTGATAGAAATTCAATGGCAACTGTTTTCCCATTTTTCTCATCAGAGGTTGGACATGAAAATGGTATTCCAATTGGATTTGATAAACAAACAGGATTACCAATATTGTTTGATAACTTTAGCTCTACACTTACAAACTACAATTTAGTTATATTTGGTAAGTCTGGTGCTGGTAAAGGTGTTACTATAAAAACAATTACAGCGAGATCATCTGTTTTAATGGGAATAGAAAGTTTAGCACTAGATGCTGAAGGTGAGTATGGTGTTGTTGCAGATGCTTTAGGTGGAGTTAATGTAACTATAAGCCCAAATTCTAATACAATAATTAACTTATTTGATATAGAGCCAGAAACAGTAAAAGATGAAATAACAGGAAGAGAAAGAGTAGTTTTAAATATAGAAAATAAAGTAGAGGACGTTACACAAGCTTTGCTTACAATGGCAAGAGGTAGTACAAGAAGTGAAGAAGTAAACGAACTTACAAAACAAATTATTGCAGAATCTGTTGCAGAAGAATATGAATCTAGAGGAATTACAGATGATATAAATAGTTTGTATGAAGAAAATGATCAAACAAAAAGATTCTCTAAAAACTATATAGGAAGAGTTAAGAAAGAAATGCCAACAATAGGTTCTTGGTTTAAGAGAATTTTAAGAAAAGGTCAAGAAAATGAAAACCCAGACTATAGATTCCATTACAGTTATTTATCAAAAGTTATGAAACAATATGTAAGAGAGTACAATGGTCAAATGGCATATTTTGATGGGCAATCAACATTCGAATTATTAGATGGAACACCATTTATAAATCTTGACATATCACAATTAGAGGAAAGATTTGCAAGACCACTTGCACAACAAATCTTACTTTCTTGGATTTGGGAAAAATATGTTAAGAAAAATAGTGAAGATAAAGAAAAAGCAGCAAAGAAAAGAGTTCTTATAGATGAAGCTTGGATGTTGCTTCCATATCCAGAAGCTGTAGATTTCTTAAATACAATGGCAAGACGTGCTAGAAAGAGAAATGTTTCATTAGCTGTAATGTCACAAAAATTCCAAGATTTCTACGAGAAACCAGAAGCACAAGCTGTTTTAACATCATCAGATACAAAATTATTCTTAGCACAAGATAAATCAGAAATTCCTTACATAAAGGAAGTATTTAAATTAAGCGAAGGTGAAGCTGCATTCTTAACAACTTGTAACAGAGGTGAAGGCTTACTAAAAGTTGGTTCTGATACAGCAATAATTTCTATAAGACCAACTAAGAAGGAATTTGAATTCGTAGAAACAAATGTTAACAAAATTAAATTAATACAAGAACAAAAACAAAGAGAAGAACAAAGAAATAACTCACAATCATAAATAAGAGGGAGAATAAATGATTAAAAAAGTAGGTTTAATAATTATAGCTATTGTAACAATATTTAATTTAATATTACCAATACAAACAGCCTATGCAGCAGAAACAAAAAAAGAAAATGTTAATGAAGTTATGGGAGGAATCTCTAACGAATCTGCGGATAGTCTTATGAACGATGGTAAAACAACAGCAAACCCAGAAGGTGGATCATCTAAACACAAAGTTTCACCAGAGCCTAGTATGGGTGGTGCTACAGCAAGTGCAGTTGCAAAGCTAATTAATATTATACCTACTTTAATTAGTAGTTTACTAAATTCAGTTGTAAATTCTCAACAAATTAATAGTTCAGGAACATTGGAATTCACTATACAAGATTTGCTAGAAGGAAAATATGATATGTTTAGCATTGACTTTTTCGGAAATGTCAATGAAACAGAAAAGGTAACAGGAATGTTAACACAAAGCATTGTAGTTTGGTATAGTGCAATGCGAAACTTAGCAATTGGTATAACTCTTCTAGTTCTAGTATATGTGGGAATAAGAATGGCAATTTCAACAGTTGCAGATGAAAAAGCAAAATATCAAAAAATGCTTATAGCTTGGGTAAAAGGATTTTGTATGATATTTGTACTTATATATATTATTATGATAGCAATAAATGTATCTAATGGAATTGTAGATTTAGTACCAAAGAGCACAGAAAATCTAGAAAAAACACTAATGTATGGTAATGGTACAATACAGAATCCACAGAAAGATTCAATAGCAGAAAAAATGGCTACTTTAAAAGGATGGAATTATGTAGCAATCTGTGTGTTATATTGGATAATAGTATATTATCAACTAAAATTCTTTATATTATATTTTAAGAGGGTTTTATCGGTTGGATTTTTAATAATTATTTCACCACTAATCTCGATAACATATCCTATAGATAGTATTGGTGATGAAAAGGCACAAGGTTACCAAAGATGGCTAAAAGAAATACTTATAAATATATTTATTCAGCCATTGCATCTAGTGTTATATTCTATATTTATAGCTTCTGCAGGAGCAATAGCAACTGTTGCACCATTACTTGCTGCAATATTCCTTGTAGGACTATCTAGAGGAGAGAAAATTGTAAAGAATATCTTTGGAATTAGGGGTGCACAATCAATTAGCTCATTAGGTGGAATTCACTTAATGCATAGGGCATAGAAGGTGTTAGTATGAAGAAAAATGTTAAAAAGAAAATGAATAAGAAGAAAAAGAAAATTATAATAATTACTACCGCAGTTGTATTATTTTTTGTAATACTAATAGTTTTGCTAAAAATTAGCGAGAATAAACCAATTAATTCTAAAGATGAGGCTAATTCTTTACAAAGCATAGTAGAATTTTGCGAATGTAAATTTATATCTAGCAGGGAATCAGAAGTAGATGGATATTCGTTAGATATTTACTTAGAATTTAAATATGATACATATCAAGACGGAGAATCTAAACAACCATACTATGATGTAACTATTGAAGGAATTTGTGAATTCTTAAAATATAATAGTATAAGATTAATTGATGAATCTAGAGGACTTATTATTAGGGTAGATACGAATTCTACTTCGATTACTAAAAAATATTTTAATGATGTAGAGGAATCTGAATATTTTAGCAAGTTATTGTCACAAGTTAATCTAGAAAATGAGAATACATTTAAAGAAACAGATTTCGACGTAACAAGCGAATTACAAACACTTATAAATAATGAATGGAAAACAGAAAATATAAATTTTGGACAAAAAACTAGTACCTTTAGAAACTATGATATCTACTTTGATAATGGATATAGAATAAGAAACATTAATGGAAAAGTTTTTAATATAGTATTTACAAATAAATTTCAAAAGGAAGTTATAAAAGATATTAAAGTAGGAGATAGCTTCGATAAGATAAAACAATCATTAGGAGATAATTATATAGAGAAAAATGGAATATTAGAATACATGGGTAAAGATTTATATGTATGTTTTTCTTCTAACGAAATTTCGATATATCCAAGAATTACATATAATTATACACAATTCGAAAAATTAGTAGAAAGATATAATGAAGATAAAGATTTTAATTCATTTATGAACAATTTAACAAGCTTATGGTCAGATTATTCTTTATACAGATATGATACTAGTTATTGCGAAATATGGTATCCATTAAGAGGTATAAAGATATACAACAGTAGAACAAGTATGGAAGGAATACAAATATATCAAGAATATAATGGTTCATTTAAAGATGATCATAAAGACTATTATCAATTATATTATAAGACAAATGAAAGTCTAATTATAGAGCAAGAGAAAAATAGAATACTTTTAGAAACAGATAGGGCAGACGTAACAGATGGAAGTTATAAGAGTACAAAATATGTGATGAAAGCAGATTTTAACGAAGAGAATAAAGCATATAATATTGCATTTTTCTCTATAGATAAAAGTAATGCTGATAGTGAATTAAGTAAAAATATATATGCAAGCAAAACATATTGGTATGATGATGAAAATTTAATATATAGCATAGCTTACCAAGGAATATATATGTACAATGCAACAACTAGAGAAACAAAAACAATAATAACAGGAACAGATGAATTTGATATAACTAATTTTGATTATGCAAATAAAACACTAACATATGATGGAAAAGATATAAAAATAGAAATATAAAGAAAGGAGAAGATGATGAATAAAATAAAGAAATTCTTTAAAAACATAATAGTTTCATTTTTAATATTTTATATAGTAATAGCTAATACATCATCTTCTTATGCAAGAAATTTTGATGATGCTGCTAGAGCATTTCTTGCAGAGCAAACAGAAAACTTTATTAATACATACACCGGAGATTCTGTATATAGTTTAACAGTTCTACCGGCTAATTTCGTTGGGACTACATTCCATTCATGCTGTACATCTGGTATTGCATATGTGTACAATGCTTTCTTAGGTTTAAATATATATAATCTAGGATTTAGTGACTTAGCTGTTACAAACTTAACATCATTACAGAACGAAAACTGGACAGAAGTACCTTTGGCACAATCTAGACCAGGTGATATCTTAGTAAGAGATGGACATGCTGAAATGGTTGCAACAGACGGCGGTGCAACACACTTTAACTTTGGTAGTGGTAGAACAAATGCAAACATGAACATTCACCCGGGTTCAGATTCATTTACTAAAGTATTTAGTCTTAACGAAAATGTACAAGTTACACCTTCTGGAACTGTACCAAATACTCCAAACAGCTTAGAGGAAGAAGACAATGCTACAGAGGACCCAGCAGATGAATTTTACTATCAAGGTTTAGCACAAGGTTCATTTTCTGGTACAAGTAGTGTAGGAAATATATTAGCATGGTTATTTAATTTGATTTCACAACTTGTAGATTACATAGTAGGATTTTTAACTATGATAATAAAAGTTGTTATTATAGGTTGGGCAAATATTTTTGTTAATATAGTTACAGATGCATTAGATGCAATTACAGGTGAAGCAGTAGAAGCACCAGTACAAGGTGATGGACAAACAGATGGAAATTCTGTAAGTAATACTACTATGAATACAACAACTGGTGATACGACAGATACATACGAAGCTCAATCTATCCTAGATAATGATAATTTATATACGCCAACATCAACAGAATTACAACCAGAAGGAGATGACAAATTAACTGTTGATAAGATAATATTTAACCAAGTACCTTTACTAGATGTTAATGTATTTACAGATACAGCAGCAGGTTATACATTAAAAGAAGATTCATCTTTATTAATCATAAGAGATAGTGTTGCAACATGGTACTATATAATACGTAATGTTACAATAGCAGTAATGCTAGTAATATTAATATATGTAGGAATAAGAATGGCACTTTCTACAATAGCGTCAGAAAAAGCACAATATCAAAGAATGCTTGTAAGCTGGCTAGTAGGATTTATAATAATATTTGTAATACATTATTTCTTATTATTAGTATTAAATATAAATTCAACAATTTTAGGCTGGATAACAGGAGCTCAAGATAATTTGGGCTATGAAGATAGTATTTATGAAACAGTAAGAACAAAAGCATACGAAATAAAATTCTCATCTGGTATGGTTGGAACTATTTTATATATTGTTTTAATTATCCTAATGCTAAAATTTTTATATATTTATTTAAAGAGATTTTTAGCAGTTTGTATACTTATAGTTATGGCACCAATGATGGGAGCAAGTTATGCAATATCTAAAGTAAGAACCGGAAAAGCAAAAGCATTTACACGTTGGATGAAAGATTATACATTACTGGTTTTAATACAGAGTGTACATGCATTAATTTATACATGTTTCGTAACTGTAGTGCTACAGCTTACAAATGAATCTATAGCTGGAATTGTATTAGCATTAATCGTTATGAACTTTATGCTAAAAGCTTCAGATATATTTACAGGTATATTTAGTATGGTTGGAGACAAAGATGGTGGTTCTAGATCTTTAGGAACTATTTTAGGCTCTGATCCAAAATCTGAAATATACGAAAAATTATTTTTCGCTAAGACTGCAGGTAGTATGATAAGTGGAGCTGCAGGAATTGCTGTTGACTTCGGAAGAGATTTGAAGTTATCTATGACAACAAAAATAGATAGGAATAAAAAGATACAAGCACAAGCAATAGGTTTAGGAAATTTAGGCAAAAAAGCCTTAGGCAGTAGTTGGGGAGAGCTTAAGAATATAGACGCAGCAACAGGTCAATATGTTTTAAGTAAAAAGAATGCAAAGAAAAAAGGAGAGGCACTTCATTCACTTTCTGAAGATTTGGAAAGAGAAACGAAACTATCTAATGATAAAAGAAAACAGGAAAGAAAGAAATTTGCATCAGATTTAAAATCTACGTACAACAATAAATTTACAAATGCTTTAAAATTAACTACCGCTATTCCGTTAATGGGAATATCTGGCTATGCTGGTATTGGTGCTGCTAATCTTACCACTGCATCAGTTGATGGTATAGCAAATTCTATAAATAGAAGAAACTTAAAAAATGAACGAAGTAGTAAAAAATATAATCTTTCACAACCAATAGCTAAGATTGGATCTAAAATTCCTAAGCCAGTAAAAGCTGCAGGAAAAATACTTGTTGGTCCTCTTGTAGTTGGAGCTGCAGGAGGAATAAAGGATGCTATAGTGGATGGTTATGAAACTGGTGAAAAAATTCAAGATTCATACGAAAGCAGGATGTCACAAATTGGACAAGCAAAAGAAGCTGAATCTAAAATTATCGATTTATACAAAAGCGGTAGAAGAGATAAAGAAGATGCGATTAGAACTAGAACTGGAAGAGATGATAAAGTTGTAAAAGCGATGGCAAAAACATCATTTAATGACTCATATAGAAGAACTGTAGACAATATATTTGAGGTATCTGACTTAGTAGATAAAACAGTTGATGCAGATAACTCTTTAAGAGGTTATAAAGCTGGTTTAGGTTTTGATGAAAGAACAATAGGAAAACGAAGTATAGAAGATGTAAAAGAAAAAGTTCAACAAAAAGCTAGAGACAATATTGCTGAAAAGATTAGAGAACAATATCAGACTGGATCAAATAATAATTTAGATGCATCTACAGAAAGAAGAATACAAGAAGAAACGGATGCAAGAGTATCTATGTTTATGAGAGATTTAGAAAGAGAAATAGACGATAAAACAGATAAACATGCAGAATTAGCAAATGACCCAACTATTTTAAAAGGAGATAAACTTGATTATTCAGAAACAATAAATTCAGACACATTAAAATCTACAATAGAAGATATGATGAAGCGACATGATGCAGATAAAAAAGTAGACGACGGAATGGAAGAATTACGAGATGAAATGCAAAAATTACAAAGGATAGATAGAGAGTACGCTAACTCTAAAGCAAATAAAGAAAAAACATACTTATATAAATTTGGAACAGACATTAAATCAGCAGACGAAAGTAGAACAAATCTTAAGAATGTACTATCAAGTTTAACTTTTAGAAATATAGATATAAATGGGGGAAGGAGATAACATGAAAAGGAGTTTATTCAAAATACTAACGATTGCAATATGTATAGTTACCATGTTAAACGTCGTGCTACCAAGTATTAATTATATTGTATATGCAGACAATACTAATACTACAGAAGCCCAAAAAGCAGAAACTAGGGCAACAGAAGGATATGAAAGTGGCTTTGGACAAATAATGGATGGTATAGCAGGTTTACTTACATGGCCACTTAGAATGTTAATTTTAGCATTTGGTTATGCAGTAAGATTGGTAATTGGAGGAATTGCATCAATAGCAGGAGGAGAATTTAATCTTAATATTAGTCCAAATGATATTCTATTTGACAAGCTGGAGATTACAGACGTAAACTTCTTTAATTTCGATAATAGTTTAAGTGATGGAGTATTAACAATCAGGAAAAATATTGCAATTTGGTATTATGCATTAAGAAATCTGGCAATAGGAATTTTACTTGCAATACTAATATATGTAGGAATAAGAATGGCAATTTCTACAGTTGCTTCCGAAGAAGCAAAATATAAAGTAATGTTAAAAGATTGGGTAGTAAGTTTCGTATTAGTGTTTTTAATGCAATATATAATTGCTTTTACATTAAATGCAAATAATGCTTTAGTTAACATTATGGAAAAGGCAATGACGAATGCTAGTGATAACTCAATATTTGCAGATATAATGGATACATTTGCTCTACAAGGAGCTGACCCATTATCATTTACAATGGGATTTGGTTCTGCGATAGCGTTTTGTATATTAGTTGGTATTACATTATCTTTCTTAGTATTTTATATAAAACGTATGCTTACATTAGCCTTTTTGGTTATAATTTCACCAATTGTAACAATAACTTATTCTATAGATAAGATGGGAGATAATCAATCACAAGCATTAAATAAGTGGGTTAAAGAATTTGTATACACGGTTTTAATACAACCATTTCAGTGTTTAATATATATAGTATTTGCAACAACAGCATTAACATTAATGCAAGATAGAACACTAGGTGCAGCAATATTAGGATGTATAATGCTATTATTTATACACCAAGCAGAACATATAGTAAGAGGAATATTCAGTTTCGAACATGCTCACAACTTAGGAGATACATTTATGACATTAACCCTTATGAAAGAATTAGGAAAAGGAGCGAAAAAATTAGGAGGAGCAATAGCAGGTGGAGGAATAGCAGGAAGAGCAGCTGGAGCTGCTCCAGCTGCTGCTGGAACACAAGCACCTAGACAAAATAATCAAGCTAGAAATATTAACAAATCTAATAAACAGATTTCAAAAGGATTTAGACAAGGAAGCAAACCTACTTCTAAGTTAACAAAAGCGAAAGAAGGAGCAGCAAGGCTTGCAAATACACCAGCAGGAAAAGTGATTACTGCACTTCCAAGAGGTTACTGGGCAGCCGCAAAGGGTATGGCAAAATTTGCACCACAAATAGCGTTTACTGCAATGGGAGCAGGTGCAGCTGGAGCACAAGGTGCAATTCTTGGATATCAAGTAGGAAGTTCTACATATACAGCTGCTAAAGGAATGAGACAAAGAGCGCAACAAAAACGAGATGCTCAAGTCGCAGAAAGGGCACAACTTGGACAAGCATATAATAATTACGTACATGCTCAAGGATTAGAAAATGATCCGACTGCTGCAAGATTAGAATTTAATAGAGTCGCAAGAGATGTATTAAATGGAAAAGATGTAAACTCTTTTGCTACAGAAGACCAACAATTAGCACAAAGTTTAGCACAATTTAAGAATACATTTGAACAAATGGGAACATCACAGAAGAACATTGCTAAAGACATGGAAAGAACAGTTACAAGAATGCAAGAATTACAGGCAAGACAAAATAATAATCCTTAATAGTTAAAAGATAGGAAGGAGCGAAGATGAGCTTTATAGATACTAGATTAAAAATAAGACGTTTCTTTAAGAAATATAAGAGAATAATCATATTCATTGTTATATTATGGGCAATAATTTATGTAGTAAATTATATATTAAAAAACATGCCAAAAGAGGAAGTTCCGGAAACCACATATGAACCTAATATATCTGTTATGGCAGAAGATGAGGTTCCAGATAAATGGCACGAAACAATAGAAAGTACTATAGAAACATTTGTACAAAGATGTAACAATAAAGAATATGAAGCTGCATATAATATGCTTTCAGATGATTGTAAAGCAGAAGTATATCCAACATTAAGCTCTTTCCAAGAATATGTAGATGCAAAATTTAAAGAAAAAAGGGCATATAGTATTCAAAACTTTTCAAATGTAGGAAAACAATATATATATGATGTGAATCTTATGGAAGATTTAATGGCAACAGGACTTACAGGAAAAGACTTCTACTATGATGAAGAAAAATTTGTATTTACAGAAGATGATGATTCTTTAAAACTTGCAATAGATGGATTTGTAAGAAAAAATGATTTAAATGTTTTTGCAGAAGATGAGAATTTAAAAGTAAATATAGATAGCAAAAATGTATTTTACGATCACGAAACATATAAAGTTACTTTAACTAATAGATCTGAACATCCAATTGTAATTGCTGACGGAAGTTCAAATAATGAAGTTATTTTAAATACAGGAGAAGATGATAGAAACGAAAGAAATGTAGCAACATACGGAATTGTTTTACAACCAGGGGAGAACAAAAGCTATACATTTGTATTTACAAAATATTGCGATGATGGAAATGCTCCACAATATATGATGTTTAATAATATTAGGGTGTTACAATCATATTCTGGAGATGAAAGTACCAAGCAATCTGAATTAGATAATGCTATTAGAATATATAGTTTAAGAATTAATTTCCATACTGCAGAGTAGAGGTGGTGAGATTTTGGGAGAAGATAATCAAAACATAAATGATACAACACAAACTAAGCAATCTTCAGGTGCTGAAAAAGTAGAAAAAGCAGGGAATGCTGCAGCAGGGGCTGTTAAAAAAGGAAAATTTTTAGCGAAACTTATAAAAAGCTTAAAAGGTTTAGGAGCTTTAGGAGTAGCAGGTATTGTGATAATCATAGTTATTATTGCACTTATTGTAATAATCGGGATTGTGGGATTCTTTTTAGAAATGCCAGGGCTTATAACAAATAAAGTCTCAGAAATCGCCACAGCTTTTTGTACAGAGCTAAAAACATATTATGAAGGTAACTCTGCTAGGTTTGGTAGTGAACCACAAAAAGAACTTGCAGAATATCTAACTAATATGGGCTATTCACCTTACGAATTTGGATTTGGTAGATATACTGATGAAGATGGAAATTATATAGAAGACGGAGACTCTGATGATGCAACGATGAATAGTAAGTATTTAAATGCATATTTAACAGCAGATTACAATACTTATGTGCCATATGAGAAGTTTAAATCAGGAGTTTCTAAGTTACTGCATGTTATTGGAGATGCTGTCGGTTATGTATTAGGAATGGAGACCGAAAAGGACACAGGAGAACCACAATTTGGTATGCTACATTTTGACTCAGGAATGTATGAAAATGCAGATGGAGATGACCTAAATGCAAAAAAGATGAACTTTTTAGATAGTGTTGATGCAGATGTTGAATCTAAAACATTGACATTCACCGTTTGGGAATCATTATTTACACGTTCATATTATACATATAATATGGAAGGTTGGACAGCAAGATATGGTAAACCACTAGAATTATCATTAACATTACATTTAGCAACAATGGCACCAGACTTGGTTTATAGATTTGATATGGACTCAGAAGAAAGTACAGAAATACATATTTCAACAATAAAAAGTAAAGCCACAATTAAATTTGAATATCATGTTAATAATGTTCCAGAAGAAGGAACAAATTTTGCCGGAGTAGATGAATCATTAGCTGATATAGACAATCATATACAAGGAGAAGATCACACTTTAACAGTAGAAGATCTACAAACCTTAAAAGATTACATAGATGAACATGATAATTCAGATATGGTTGATAGAATAAATGCCGGATATGAAAATTTAAAAGCATTTATTGACTCTTCTATAGATACTGCAAACAATAGACATTATCTAGAAATTAATGAAACAATACTTCAAGCTTACGATGCACCAGATAATGTTGCATGGTGGAATGATTCAGAAGCTATAGAATATATGTTTAATAATGGTGGTGGATTATTTAATAATGAAAAATCAATAATGGATTCATCTATCGAAAAAATAAAAGAACAATATCCGGATGCTGAATTCTATACAGATGAAGTTGGTAAATCATATTCTGAAATTGTTGGAAAAACAGTTCATTCTGTGGAAGATTCTACAGGAACATATGAAGATGGTGCAACAACAGGTATTATGAACGAATTCTATTTAAAGTATAGTGAAGCTAAGAGTGATGGGGATTTTACAGAAGATGAGCAAAATGAAGTATATGAATTTTTACAGGATAAATTAGAGGAATTATTACCACATGTAGAAGCAGATATTCAAAAGATTAAAGAATATGATGCTGAAACAGAGGAAAAACTAAAAGATTTTAATGAAGAGCTAGATAAAATAGGCTTAACAATAACAGCTATTAATGACGCAATAGACTATAATAATGATGGTGGACAAGGACAAGGAACTGAGATTAACAGAGTTCAACCATATATTACAAAAGTAATTAAACATTGGTATAGAGATGTAATATTTAAAGACACTACAGGAGAATATAATTATTATGATGCATATGATGTTAGCGAAAGTCAAGCAACATACGAAAACGTATTTAATCCAGTACAACAATCAGATGATAGTTCTTTAGCACCAAACGATAAAGGTGCATTCTATACTATAGAGACTGTTGGTGCAGGTAGCGAATTAGTACAAGCAAGAGATGCCATAAGAGGTGCTGTTAATGAGCACACAAAAGAATTATTTATTGGTACAGAAGATAGACCTGCAAAATATTTTATATATGATGGAAGTACAAAAACAGCAGAAAAAATAGATGAATTAAGAAAAGTATATGATGAAGCATATTCTGCTTCTTGGGATATAATACAAAGTGATTCAATAGCAAGACAAGCAGCAGAAGATGCAGTAGAAGCAAAAGAAAAGGCAGATGGAACTGACTTTTATAAAGAAGTTAATGTTAGACAAAATGCGCTTTCAGCATTTTCAATCCTAGAAAATTCTAAAACAGAAGATTCTGAGTATATCTTAAGAGATTTAAAAAAATTGTTCGTAGAATTAGGTTATTTTACAAAGGATGACTTAAGAGAAGATGATACACATGTTTTTCAATGGCCAATTAGTGGATATATTAATACATATTGGCCACAAAGAAGATTCGAAAAACAACAAGCAGATTATGGAACATTAATAAGAAGTAAAGCTTCAACAGATAACATAAGAGCAGGTTTAAATGCAGATGGAAGTGAAAGAACAGAAGAACAAACCCAAGCATATATATATGAAGCTAACTTTAATGCAGATACAACAGGAGCAGTAAGTGATGATGGAGTTCCAGATTTAGATGATGAGGATGCAGACGAATCAGAAGAAGAAACTGACGAAGTTTCAAATCCAACAGATACACTTATAGATGGTTTTGAATCTGGACTAAATGTAGTATCACCTGTAACAGGAGAAATCTTAGAAGAGGGTGATGATTACATAAAGATAAAAGTATTAGATACATCTGCTGTTTCTGAATATGAAGAGTTCTATAATGAATATAAAGGAATTTGTACAGGATATATAATGTATATTAGAGGTTTCCAAAAAGGAACTATAGATGCAAATTCTGTATCAGAATATCAAAAAGTAACACATACAGATAGATATTTCATAGAGATGGGATTTGCAGATGACTATACAGAAGTAGAACCATATGCAACAGCATTTGAGGAAGCAGAACAAAAAAGAGTAGATGCACCTGCATACCTAGAAAAAGATGGAAAGAGATATATTAAGGAAGGAACAGTGTTAGGAACAACAACTGGTTCAGATTTAGGCTTATATCTAATGAACAGAGAGAACTCTATGGTTGAAGATGTAGAGTCTTATGTTAGACTAGTAAAGAAAGGAATAGACACAGAATTCCCAGAAGAATTTATATTCTGGCTAGGTGTAGAACTAGAAGGTGCTTGTGAAGGCCAATATGACTTAGGAGATAGTTATGGAGTAGAAGTTTTAGCAGATGGTGCAGGTAATACAACAGCATTTGGTTTAACAAAAGCAGTTGCACAAACAGGAGAAGTTCCAAATATGTACCCACAATTCGCAGAACATTTAGCATCGGGAAGAGTTCCAAAGAAAGAAGCACAAGACGTATTTGTACTAGTATTAGAAGCTGCTAGGGAAACAGTTCTGGAAAAAATAACTAATCAAAGTGCATTGTCGGAAAGTATGTTAGATGCTCTGGTAGATTTACACCATGCAAGTCCGTCTGAATGTTACCAGATTATAGAAGTATTTAATCAAAAGAATACTTTAACAGTACAAGATTTCGAAGACCATTGGGGTACAAATACAAATTATGAAACCCAATTAAGAGGAAGAGGACATGTACGTGGTGTATTAGCGGTAGATGAAGAATATAGGAATCCATATGATCAATCATTCCCTAAATATACATTTAATACAGAAACTCCATGGACAGACTTTATAAATGGAACACCTTCATCTGAAATTGCTACATTAGGTTAATTTGGAGGAGTTATATGAAATTAGGAAAGAAAGTTTTAATAACATTAATTGTTATTGTTGTTGTAATTATTATAGTTGTTTTAGTAAGAAATTCTATTAATAAAAAAGTTGTTAATGAAGTTGCTAAAACAGATGATCAATTAGTACAAGAAAGTGTAGAAAGCTATTCAGAAGGAAAAGTTTTTCCAAGAGGAATATCTGAATTAATGGCAAAATACGATGGGCAAAACAGCAAAAATGATTTGTACGAAAGTTTAAATAATTTAGTAAATGAATATTTACCAACATTATTTGAAGATATAGAAGGATTAAATGATAGTCAGTTGACAAATCTATTTAATGGAAAGAAAACTGAAATAATAGAAAACTTAGGAATAACTCAAGAAGATGATTTTAAAAAATTGGCAACATACCTACAAAACAATAACTATGGTGGTAATAAATTTGAATATTGCGAAATAGATTCTAATTCATATAGAACTGCAGGTGGAAATAGATATTTAAGCTTTATAATAAATTTTAAATACGAAAACCAAGAAAAACAATTGCAGTTAAGAGTATATTTTGCAAATATGACTTCTACTAATCCGGAAATTATATATGCTTCAGCAGAATAATGGGAGGAAGATATGAAAGAAAGTTTTTTAGATAGTAAAGGATTTAAAATATTATTCTTTTTGCTAATAATAGTTATTGTAATAATTGTAGTAATAAATACAGTATTTATGACAAAATCTAATAAATCAGAGAATTCTTTAGCAAATGGAGTTGCTCAAGAAAACATATTAACTGCAGAAGAGATAGAGGAAAATACAAATCAGTTAGAAATAGAAGATTTAAAAGATAAAGACGAAAGAACAAGAATGCAACAATATTGTGGTAAATTTATAAGATACATAGAAAGTAAGGATTATGATAAGGCTTATGCCTTATTATATCCTGACTTTAAAAATAATTATTTCAAAACTGTAGAAGATTTTAAAAAATATGCAGAGGAGAAATTTCCATCAACATTAATAGCAGTAGAATATAACAATATAGAAAGACAAGGACAATATTATATATTATTTACTACAATAAAAACTCCATTAGATTCAAGTTATTCTATGGACCAAAAATTTATTTTGATAGAAAATGGATTCAACGATTTTAAAGTATCATTTGATGTAAAACAATAAATTGGAGGGGATTGTATATGGCAGAAAAAGATTTACTAGAAAGACTACAATTACAAAATGAAAGAATTCAAGAGTTAGAAAAGAAAATTAAAAAGATGGAAGATAAAGAACAAGATGGGAAATACATAATATCTCTTAAAGAAAAATTAGTGGCTGAGGAAAAAGCAAAAGGAGATATCGAAAATATATATTCTTTATCAGCTATAGAAATAGCAGAAATTAAGGCAAAAGCAAAGCAGTTAGCCTTAATTGCATATAGATCTGGTGAATACAATTTATATAAAGATTATGAATTAATAGCTACTACAAATGAGCAAGGTTTACTAGAGGTTACTGATGAATATAGAGAAGAATTAGAGGGGCTAATTCCTGCACAATATCTAGAATTAAAAGAAGTAGAGCCAGAAGAGTTAGAAGAAAGATCTAAAGAGGAAGATAAAACAGACTTAAAGAAAGAAGAAGAAAAGGAAGAACAAAAAGAAACAGTAAATAAAATGCAAGAAGATACTGGGTTGGAATTAGTTTCATTAGTGCGAATAGAAGATGAAAATTTTTCTAGAGATGTAATAGGTAGAGAGACAGGTTATGCAGAACAATATATGGGAATGACCAAAGATGGCACAATTTGTTTAGTAGGATTAAGACCAGACAATAAATTTGAGCTTAACCCTGATTTCGTTGGAGCGAGAACTGCAAGAACAGACGAACAACCAGGAGAATGTGGTAAAAGTAGTGTAGATATGGTAGTTCCAAGAAAAGATGGTGGTACATCAGCTTTAGGAATTGATATAAATTATGGTCAAATTTCTTTAACAAATAGAAGTACAAATGAGCCAATACATACTTCAAATTATCAACCATCAGATGTGGATGTGAAAAAACATAAGTTAGAAGAAGAAAAGGGTAATAAAGAAAATCTAGAAAGAAAGATGGAAGAAGAAAGAAGAAGGGAAGAACAGAAAAAGAAAGAACAACAAGAAAAAGAGGAAGACGATGGACATGGATGGCCAGAAGAAAGAAAAGCCCCAGGTGAAGTATAATAAAAAAAGCATAAAAATCACTTATTCTAAATATATTTGAATAGGTGATTTTTTGTGTGTATTAAGAGAATTTTAAATATATTGATTATTTTAGTTTTGGGATTTACGAGTGTAGCATATGCTGATGATATAGATGATATAGAAATAATTAATTGGTCTGAAGATGTGGTACAAACAACTAATAATAATGAAGAACCAAAACTTAATTCTCGTGCAGCAATAATATATGATAGAAAATCTAAAAGAGTTATATGGGGAAAAGCAGAAAATGAAAAGCGTCCAATGGCATCTACTACAAAGATTATGACAGCAATAGTAGTATTAGAGAATGCTAATTTAAATGATATAGTTACAGTATCTAAAAAGGCAGCAGGAACAGGAGGATCTAGGCTTGGTCTTAAAAATGGTGATAAAATTTCTATTAATAACTTATTATATGGTTTATTAATGGTTTCGCGGAAATGATGCAGCAGTAGCTTTAGCAGAATGTGTTGGTGGGAGTATAGAAGGATTTGCAGAAATGATGAATGCAAAAGCACAAGAATTAGGTTTAGATAGTACACATTTTATTACTCCTCATGGACTTGACATGCCAGAACATTATACTACTGCGTTTGAGTTAGCTAAAATGGCAGATTATGCTTTAAACATAGAAAAATTTGCTAATATTGTTAATACTAAAAGTATAACGATTTCAATTAACGATAGAAGTAAAACTTTAACTAATACAAATGAACTATTAGGAAATTTATATGGAGTAAACGGAGTAAAAACTGGATTTACAAATGGAGCTAATAGATGTTTAGTAACTTCTATAAATAGAGATGGAATGAATATAATTACTGCAGTTTTAGGTGCAGATACCAAAAAGGACAGAACAAATGATAGTATAAAGTTAATTGAATATGCATACTCAAATTACGAAATATATAATTTAGAAGACATAATTAATGAAAAATATAACGAATGGAAACAAATAAATGAGAATAGAATAGAAGTTATTAAAGGAAAGAAGAAAAATGTTAGTACAAAATTGGAAAAATTAGATAATTATTATTACCCTATAAAAAAATTAGATAGAGAAAAAATTAATGTAAAGATTTTTAATTTAAGCGAGATAAATGCTCCGGTACAAAAAGATGCGTATATCGGTAAATTATGTGTGTATAATGATAACGAAAAAATATTAGAATTAACAATTAGTGCAAACAAAAGTATAGAAAAACTTGAGTTTATAGATTACTTAAAGAATTTTATAATAAATAATATTAAAAACATGGAAAGTGCAATTTAAAAAGGGATAAGGATATCCACAGGGATAGGGATATGGGGACGTTCCTTAAATCCCTTTTTTAGTTTTGATTGTGTATTAAAAATGTGTTAATACAAAGTTTACTAAGTCATTTGCTGAATTCTTATTTATAATTTTAGCTTGATTTTCTATCATATTCTTTTGCAAGTTTTTATCTTTTAAAAGTTTATTAGTATTTGTTAATACTTCTTCAACACTATTAGATACGAGGCTAAGTCCGTTTTCTTCAAAAAATCTTGCATTGTAGTTTTCAACACCAGGTATTGGCATTATATGAATCATTGGTTTTCGTAATGTTGCAACTTCTGTGCTTGTAAGGCCTCCTGGTTTTGTTAAAACAATAGTACTTGCTGCAATATATTCATTTATATTATCTACATATCCTTTAACAATAAGGTTTTCATTATTTAGTTCTTTTAGTGAAGAATATAATGTTTGATTATTTCCACAAATTGCGACAACGTAAATATTTGGAATATTATGCAATAAAGATTTAATAATATCTTTCATTTTTCCAAATCCCATACTACCAGATGTAATTAAAACAATATCTTTATTTGTTGGTAAGTTAAGATTATTTTTGACTTTAGAAAATGAGCTAGAAACAGATATTCCAAAATCTAATAATATTTCTTTTTTAAAACCTTTTTCGATAAATTCTCGTTTTAGAGAGCTATGTGGAATAACAAAATAATCAGGGTTTGTTTCTTCCCAAAATGGAACAGCATGATAATCTGTTGCTACATTAATAAGTTTTATATCTTTACCATCGTTTTTTAATGTAGTTACTGCCATTGCGGGAAATAGATGAGGTGATATAATCAAGTCATAATTATATTTTTGTATGTAAGAATAAAGTTTATTCTTAGCTAACTTATTTAAACCATAAACAGGACTTGTGATTCCTGTTTTTGAATATGCTTCACCTAATTTATATGCTATTTTGAATAGATTGCCATTTCCTTTTGTAGTGTTTAAATATATTTTCTCCGAATGTTTCTTGGCATTAGGTCCTAAGATATCAAAATAATCAACAAAGTCGCATTTAATATTATATTCTGAAAATTCTTTTTCTATATAATGGCCACATGCATTGTGACCTCCTCCTGTACTACAGGATAAAATTAATATCTTCATAAAAGTACTCCTAATTATTACCTATTTTTAGAAGAATATCAAATAATAAAAAGATGGTCAAGTACGTTTATAAAATTTTTACAGCTTGTAAGCAAAGACAAAAATGCTCGGTACAAGTACTCGTTTCAAATAATAAAAAATAAACCCTAGTATTTTTATACTAGGGTTTTGGAGGCGACACCCGGATTCGAACCGGGGATCAGAGTTTTGCAGACTCGTGCCTTACCACTTGGCTATGTCGCCGAAATGCTGTAATCTCAATCAGCGATATTGATTATATCAAATACGGATTGATTTGTCAAGCATTATTTAAAAATTATTCAAAAATTTTTTGCAAATTAAAAAAGCGGGTTTATCTGTTTATAAGTTTGCCGATATTTTTAAGTGCGATTGAAATTGTGCCGTCGTTGTTGTTGATAAACTCAATATATCTGTCATCTTCAAAATATTCTACGGGTACGGTTATTTCTATGCCCGTATCGGTTTTTATTTTCTGACTTTTGCTGGCTCTTACGGCAGATGTTTTTTCGATTTTTAAGTCTTTGGGTATTTCTTTTTCTTCGATTTTCTTTTCAAATGCCTCTTGCATAATTGGTGACTCCGAAAAAATATTTTCGGCAAGTTCCTGTGTGGAAATGGTGTCGGATTCCTCGCAGTTTTCGACAATGTAGCTTTTTGCCTTTGAAACGGCGACTGCCGAGTTTACTCCGTATTCTTCGGCAACCTCGTTTGCGGTTTCCCTTACGATTTTTACAGCCTCTTTTGCGGAAACGCCCGACGAACATTCGAGCAGTATTTCCGGAAGTACATATACGCTGTTGCCGTCGATTTGGCGCTTTTTATCCGAAAAATGTATTTCTCCCGTTTTCATATTTATAATCGCATATGAATCTATTTTTTGCGACGGGGCAGGCAGGATAGCGTAATGCTTCATAATTTCGTTATGAATACCGTTTTCATCTGTAATTACCTGATGAGTATAGGCGGATTTGTTGGTTATAAGCAGAATTGCAAAGTAGTCGGAATCGTCATTTATATAATCTGCCGCAACAAAATCTATTGCGTCAAGTTTGTCGGAAAGAGAAATATTCTCATAAAGAACATTGGCAATTTGTGAAGTGAAATCTATAAATTCAAGACCTTTGTTGCCGTATTCCGTCAGCGCCGCCGCAAAACCACTGTCGGCATTAAAAGTACCGCTTTTTCCCGCGGAATCCTTGTGAAGTTTTTCAAGGTGCTTTTGAAGAAATGTGCTTACCGTATCGTCTGTACAGTCGAGTTCGTTTTGAGAAAAAACGCTCATTCCCGAATTGAAGTCAAGTATATGTAAAACAGCTCTTTTAATAATCATATCATTTTTCCTAATCTGTGTAATATTTTGTTAAATAAAAACGAATATCGAATAATCAGGCACAAGCCGCCGACATTCCGTTGAAATTTATTATATTCTCATATTAAATAAAAATCAAGAGATACAGAAAAACCCGCACCGAAAGTCATAAAAACAACTCCTCGGTGCGGGTTTGGTTTGGCGTGCCAAAAGGGAATGAACCCCCGACCTTCTGCTTAGGAGTTCATTCCGAAGCGTTATTTCCAAGATAAACAAACCTCAACTTTTCCCATCCTAATGCGGTTTTCAGCAGGAAACATGGACGGTAAAGTCCGACAAAGCACCGCTTTTTAAAAAAACAAAAGTTAAGGTTCTCGCAATAGAAGGCGTCAAGCTCATAGTAGAACCCGTAACAGAATGAGAGGTAAATAATGTTAGGACTTATTATTTTAGGAATTATCCTTTTAATCCTGCTTATAGTAATCGTAAGCAATGTAAAAGTAGTCCCGCAGCAAGGAGTGAATAAAACGATACCTTCTTGTAAATCTTAAAAAGTAAGGAAATATCGCAGAATTAAAAATAATCAATAACATTACTTATTTAATATTTTTAACATCTGAGCCATTGGGCTCTTTTTTTATGCCTAAAATTCTTGTAAACTTGTTTTTTCGTGTTACAAGAATGACTGATGAGGACTGTAGAATAGAGATGTTGAGAATATAGTAAAGATCCACCGGCTTAGCCGGTGGATTTTTACTTTGCAAAAATGCATATGAGATTCTTTAAAAATGTTAATTATAAATAAGAGGCAGATTCATTTCTATGTTTCTGACTAATCGCCGACTCAAATCACGCCAAATGTGCTATATTAGATTCTTCAAAAGTAGTCAAGTAGTAGTCGGTTAAGAGGGCAGACTACTTTCAAAATCAACCGTATAACGATAATTTTATTATAGCATACAATCGTATGATAACGATAATAATTATAAACTTTTAGGTTTTGCACATGAGTTGCGAACTTTTATTGGACAAGGCAGATAGACACGCATAGGAGAATGATAATCGGTGCTTTTAGATTTCATCATATTCAAAATAAATCTAATGCCGTAAATACCCATTGCATATACAGGTGCGTTTACCGTAGTGAGCGGAGGGTTTGTATATCCCGAAAGCTCCGTGTTATCAAATCCCATAACAGAAATATCCTCAGGAATTTTGTAACCGTTTTCTTGCAGAGCTCTCATTGCACCGATTGCAATAGGATCGCTTGCCGCAAAAATAGCTGTGGGGAGATTTCCTTTGCTGATCATTTCTGACATCATTTTATAACCGGATGATGTTGAAAATTTGTCCTGCATAATAAACCCATCATATTTAATGTTTAGTTCATCGCAAATGTCTGTGAAAGTGTTGAGTCGTTTATCAGGAAATATCGTTCCGTCCTCAAGCTGTTCAATGCCTCCGATAAAGCCAACTGTTCTATGGCCTAAATCATATAGATATTTAATTGCATCGGACACTGCCTGACGAAAGTCGAGCGATACGGATGTGATTTCAATATTCTCAACGGTCATATCAAGAAAAACAATTTTATTATTCAATGAATGCAGTAATTTTATTTCTTGTTTACTAAACTTCCCGAGGCAGATTATGCCATCAACATCGCAGAGTACATTCTGATAGTCATTGTCTGTTTTAAATGTTCGTACAATACTTATATTATTTTTTGAACAGTAGTCCTCGATACCCTGTCTCATCAAAAAGTAATAATTATCTTCAATTTCCTGTTTGAAAGAGAACCATTGTAGAATTCCAATGCGACATGAAGGTGTTGATGTAACCCTTTTTTTCTTTACATAATTAAGTTCTTTAGCTGCTGCAAATATTTTTTGCTTTGTTTCAAGCGAGGTGCTGAGGGTAGTGTCGTTATTAAGCACTCTTGAAACAGTAGCAACTGATACATTTGCCTTTTTGGCAACATCTCTGATTGTAGCCAATTGAATCACCTCACTACCATTATAGTGAAATATTACCAAAAAATCAAGTCGTGTTTAGTAAAAAACGGAGAAAGCAAAAATGTTTACCAAAAACTATTGACAGTTTACGAAACAAAACATATAATTTAGTTAACATAAAAACAAAAGAAACATTATTATCAAATAATAGCGAAATCTTTTGTGCAGGTTGTCACGGCGTTTCATTTAAAATTAAAAGGAGGAAAAATTATGAAACAGACATCATCACAACCAAGACTTGATGGCAAAATCCCAGGTAGAATCAAATACACCTTTGCTTTAGGTGCCCTCGGCAAAGATATGATTTATGGTATGATTGCCACATTTTCAATGATTTATTTCACAGACATCATCAAGGTCAACCCGGTATTTATCGGCGTAATGTTCTTTATTGCAAAGTTATGGGATGCCTTTAATGATTTGTTTATGGGTATGATTGTTGATAACACACGCAGCAGATGGGGTAAATTTATTCCATGGCTTGTAATAGGTACGCTGGTTAATTCAATTATATTTGTTGTTTTATTCACAGACTTCCACCTCAATGGCGTTGGACTTTGCATATTTGCAACAGCAGCTTACATACTCTGGGGTATGACTTACACAATTATGGATATTCCTTATTGGTCAATTATTCCTAACCTCACTTCAAATCCTGAGGAGAGAGAAAAAGTTTCGGTACTTCCGAGAATCTTTGCAAGTATCGGTCAGTCACTTGTTATTGCAGGCTTTGGTGTTCAAATTATTGAGGCTCTCGGCGGCGGCACAACAAATCAGGCAGGTTATCACAGATTTGCAATCATAATTGCAATTGTATTTATTCTTACAATCGGTATTACAGTAATCAATCTTCCGAAAAAGAGAGATGATTCTGTTCCGGAAAAGAAAGTTAAGTTTAAAGATATTTTCTCAATCATCGGCAAGAATGATCAACTTCGTTGGGCGGTAACTCTTATCTTCCTTTACAACATCGGCATTCAGTGCATTATGGGTGTTGCTACATATTATTTCAAATATGTTTGCGGCGACGCAGGAATGATGTCATCATTTATGATCAGCGCATCAATCGCAGAGGTTGTAGGTCTTATCGTATTCCCTAAGGTTACAAAATTTCTTTCAAGAAAAACTTCGTTCCTTCTTGCGTGTCTTTTCCCTGCATTTGGTCTTGTAATGCTTTTGCTCGTAGGTATTTTTGCTCCGCACAATGTTGTGCTCACATCAATCTCAGGTGTTATTGTAAAACTTGGTACAGGTCTTGAACTTGGTTGTGCAACAGTATTCCTTGCAGATGTTGTTGATTACGGTGAATTTAAGCTTGGAACAAGAAATGAAGGCGTTGTATTCTCACTCCAGACGCTTATCGTAAAATTCACAGCAGCTCTTACAGCACTCGGTATTGGCGCGGCACTTGGAAGCACACAGTATGTTCCGGGACAGGAACAGTCATTTGCAACAGTAGCATCAATCAGCACACTTATGTGCATTGTTCCTGCGGTTTGTATGCTTATTGCTTATGTTGTTTACAGAAAGAAATATAAACTCAATGACGGTATGATGAAGAAGGTTATAAACACAATCAGTGCAAGAAGAGAAGGCAAGATTGATATGACACAACAGCTTGATGAAAGCGGTAACACAGAGCCTTCTATGTTCCTTCCTACAGTTGCGGAAAAGGCAGGTAAATAAAATGATTGATACTAAAACAGCAATTAAAAAAATTACAAACGGCGAATTTGATAATCTTTTCACTGATATATATATAGATTCATCAATGATTGATTATCAGAAAAAAAGATATGTTCATGCAATTGAGCAGTATGAAACAATTTATTGCCCTGATAAAGTAGCAATATTCAGTGCTCCCGGCAGAAGTGAGGTTTGCGGTAATCATACAGATCACCAGCATGGAATGGTGCTTGCAACATCCATTAATCTTGATACTATTGCTGTATCGGCCAAGAATAACAATGATGTTGTAAGATTTGTTTCTGACGGTTATGATATGATTACTCTCGATATAAATGACCTCGAAGTTAATAATGATGAGGCAGGCACAACTGTCAGCCTCATCAGAGGTGTTCTTCGTGGACTTAAGGAGCATGGATACAAAATTGGTGGATTCAATGCTTATGCAACAAGTGATGTACTTGTTGGTGCAGGACTTTCATCGTCAGCAGCTTTTGAGGTAGTTGTCGGAACTATTATTTCCGGTTTATATAATGATATGAAAATAAATTCAGTTGAGATTGCTCAGATTTCTCAGTATGCTGAAAATGTATTTTTCAAAAAGCCGTGCGGACTTATGGATCAAATGGCTTGTTCAGTCGGAGGAATGGTTAACATTGACTTTAAAGATCCGACAAAGCCAATTGTTAAGAAAGTACCTACCGAATTTGAAAAATATGATTACAGTCTTTGTATTGTTGACACAAAGGGTGATCATGTTGATCTTACAGATGATTATGCTATGATTCCCTCGGAAATGAAAAAGGTTGCAAATTTTCTCGGAGAAGATTATCTGAGAGATTGTGATTCAAACGAATTTTATATTCACCTTGACGAAATTCGTGAGGCTGTTGGCGACAGACCGGTACTTCGTGCAATTCATTTCTTTAATGAGGAGCATAACGTTAAAAATGCCGTTTCGTCACTTGAAAACGGTAAGTTTGTTGAATTCCTTGACGCAATCAGAAAATCCGGTAATTCATCGTTTAAGTATCTTCAGAATGTATATACAACAAGAGATATTCAACATCAGAACATCTCGGTAGCCCTTGCACTCAGCGAAAGCCTTCTTCGCAATTACGGCGTGTGTCGTGTTCACGGCGGTGGATTTGCAGGTACAATTCAGGCGTTTGTCAAAAATGAATTTGTAAGTAATTACAAAGAATTTATAAATAAAATTTTCGGAGAAAACTCATGCCATGTTCTCAAAGTGAGAAAATACGGCGGAATAAAAGTAATGTAATTATGTAGGTTTTGTTTTTATTAAGGAGGACAAAATGAAAATTCTTGTTTTAGGCGGTGCCGGATATATCGGTTCGCATACAGTTTACAGACTTATTGAAAGCGGTAATGAGGTTGTTGTATTCGATAACCTTGAAACAGGTCATATCGAGGCGGTTCATCCCAAAGCAAAATTTTATAAAGGCGATCTCAGAAACAGAAGTGAAATTGACAGCGTTTTTGATAAAGAAAAAGGTATTGATGCTGTAATTCATTTTGCAGCCAATTCACTTGTCGGTGAAAGTATGACCAACCCTCTCAAATATTATGATAATAACCTCAATGGCACAAAGGTTTTGCTTCAGTCAATGGTTGCTCACGGAATTGATAAGATTGTATTTTCATCAACAGCGGCAACATACGGTGAGCCTGAGAGAACTCCTATTCTTGAAACCGATCCGACAAATCCGACAAACTGCTACGGAGAAACAAAAAAATCCATGGAGAGAATGTTCTATTGGGTTGAAAAAGCACATGGTTTAAGATATGTTTCTCTCAGATATTTCAATGCATGCGGAGCACATATCAGCGGAAAAATCGGTGAGGCACATAATCCTGAAACCCACCTTATTCCGATTATTCTTCAAGCGGCACAGGGTACCCGTGACCACATAAGTATTTTTGGTACTGATTATCCCACATCTGACGGAACTTGTATTCGTGATTATATCCATGTTACTGACCTTGCACAGGCTCATATTCTTGCAGTTGAATATCTTATGAAGGGCGGTAAAAGTGATATATTCAATCTTGGCAACGGTGTAGGTTTTTCTGTCCGTGAGGTAATTGAAAAAGCAAAGGAAGTTACACAGAAAGATATTAAGGTTGTTGAAGAAAGCAGAAGAAGCGGCGATCCTGCTGTATTGATTGCGTCAAGCGATAAGGCGAAAGCTGTACTTGGCTGGAAACCTGAGTATGATGATCTGGAAACAATTATTAAAACAGCGTGGGAATGGCATTCAACACATCCAAACGGCTATAGTAAGTGAGGCGGTATTTATGAAGAACAGCGTTTACGGCTTAATATTAAGACTTGTTTCATACGGAATCAATACAGGGCTTATTGAAAAAGAGGATATAATCTACACGCAAAATAGGCTTTTATCGTTGTTCCATATGGATGAACCCGATGACAGTTGTACTTGCCTTACAGCAGATAACGAGGATACTCTTGAAGAAATTTTGTCGGGACTTCTTGATTATGCATACGAAAAAGGAATCATTCCCGAAAATACAGTAACATATCGCGACTTATTTGATGTGAAACTTATGGCTTCACTTGTTAAGCGACCGTCAGAAGTAATAAGAGAATTTTGGCAGAATTATAGCGTTTCTCCTAAACTTGCAACCGATAGCTACTATAAATTCAGCTGCGATACCGATTATATAAGAAGATATCGTATTAAGAAAGATTTAAAGTGGAAAACATCAACCGAATACGGTGATATTGATATCACGGTAAATCTTTCAAAGCCTGAAAAGGATCCGAAAGCTATTGCAGCGGCAAAACTTCAAAAACAGTCGGGCTATCCGAAATGTTTGCTTTGTAAGGAAAATGAAGGATATGCCGGAAGAGTAAATCATCCTGCAAGAGATAATCACAGAATTATTCCGCTCACCATTGACGGAGATAACTGGTTTATGCAATATTCTCCGTATGTTTATTACAATGAACATTGTATTGTGTTTAACGGTGAGCATACACCAATGGTAATCAATGATTCTACATTCAGAAAACTGTTTGATTTTATTTCACAGTTTCCGCATTATATAATCGGTTCGAATGCTGATTTGCCGATTGTAGGCGGTTCAATACTTACACATGAACATTTTCAGGGTGGCAGATACAGCTTTGCACTTAATAGGGCAGAGGTTGAAAGAAAGTTTATTGTTAACGGCTTTGATGATGTGGAGTGCGGAATTGTAAAGTGGCCTATGTCAGTTGTAAGATTGACAGGTAAAAACAAGGACAGCATTATTTCATTATCTTCTTATATTCTAAAGAGTTGGAGAGCGTACACGGACGCAGATGTTGGCATTTTTGCCGAAACAGACGGTGAAATTCACAACACTATCACTCCGATTGCTTTTACAAAGGATGGAAAATTTGTTATTGACCTCGTTCTCAGAAATAATATCACAAGTGAAGAGCATCCTCTGGGAGTATTTCATCCTCATGCGAATTTGCATCATATTAAAAAAGAAAATATCGGCCTTATTGAAGTTATGGGACTTGCAGTATTGCCCTCAAGGCTTAAAGATGAAATGGCTATTTTAAAGGATGCTATTCTTAATCACAAGGATGTAAGTGAAATTCCGAAAATCAGCAAACATTCCGAGTGGGTAAATGAATTTGTTTCGCAGTATGATGAAATCAATGAAAATAATGTTGATTCAATAATTCAAAATGAGATAGGAAAGGTATTTCTTAATGTTCTTTTGGATGCAGGTGTATTCAAAAGAACTCCTGAAGGACAAAAGGCTTTTGATAAATTTATAAAGACTCTGTAGTAAAGGAAGTGCTAAAATGTCAAAGGTAAGGGTAGTAAATTTTGAACCTACATCCAAAGGTGAAAACACTCATCTTTATACAATAGAAAATAACAGCGGAGCAAGCGTGACATTATGTGATTTAGGCGCAAGTGTCGTTTCGATAAAAGTTCCTGACAAAAACGGTAGTATTAGAGATGTAGTTCTCGGCTATGAGCACATTGGCGGTTATGAATTTGACGGAACATACTTCGGTGCTACTGTCGGAAGATGTTGCGGAAGAATTGCTTACGGCAAGTTTACTCTTAACGGAGAAGATTATCAGCTCTCTGTAAACAATGGAAGTAACCATCTACACGGTGGATTTAACAGCTTTAGCCGCAAAGTGTGGCTTGCGGTAGTTGATGATAAAGTTCCAAATACAGTTCTATTTATGCTTGATAGTCCCGACGGTGATGAGGGCTATCCCGGAAATATGAAGGTCTTTGTACGCTACACCTTTGATGATGAAAATGCACTTACGATAAAATGGTCGGCAGTTTCTGACAAAGACACAATATGTAATCTGACCAATCATTCATATTTTAATCTTAACGGACATAAAAGCGGTAAAGTTACAGAAAATCACAAGCTGAAAATAAATGCAAATTCCTTCATACCGATAAATTCAAACCTCAATCCCACAGGAGAGATAACTCCCGTTAAGAATACATCGTTTGATTTTACCGAACCCAAGTTAATTGGAAATGGTATTGACAGAAAAAACGAGCAGATTGGTTTTGCAAACGGTATTGATCATATGTTTGTGCTGAATCATTCTGATGAAGAATTTGTGCTTGCAGCTGAAGCTGAGGGTATTGATAGCGGAATTACATTAAAATGCTATACTTCTCAAAAAGGTGTTCATGTATATACAGCAAATTATGTCGATGTTTTGTCCAATATGGGAAAGGATTCAGCAACATACGGAGAAAATCCAGCGTTTTGTCTTGAAACCCAGGGCTTTCCCGATGCTGTAAATCACAAGAGTTTTCCTACGACAATATTAAAAGCGAACGAAAACTATACACAAACTACAAAATTTATTTTTGGTATAAACAAATAAAATGAGCTGATTTCTAACTCCTTTAAAAATAAAATCTCTCTAAAATCAAGGACCACCTATTTTTTTCTTGGGTGGTCCTTAATTTTTAATCTATGAGGATGTTTCAAGTTTTACAGTATTACACTGTCTTAAACATATTCTGTTTTAGCGGTTATGTGCCGAGCTGTGGAATAAAAGCAGTGAGGATCCCATTTTGTTTCTGCTATAAAATACATAGCAAAGTTCTCGTTGCCCTTTTGATAGACAATCGCCCAGTCAGGAGAGTAATTTCCTGCCGGAGTTTCAAGAACAAAACCGCCTTTTTTGAGCTTAGTGTATAGCATTACATTCGGATCATCGTCAAGAGCTTTTGCAAACTTCCATTCACCTTCACTGTCAAACTTATATTTCAAGTTCATAGCTTTTTTATGAGCTGGATTTGGTGTAAACAGATACTTTATCTCGTCCTCATTGACAATCTTATCCACCTCGAAAATGTCCTTTTCAAGAGCACCAATGCCCTCAATTAGTTCGGATGTCAAAAACTCCTTACTCTTGAATTCTTTGAGCAGCTTGTTAATTGTTTTAATCGCTTCTTCAAGATAATCCTGATTGTTAATTTTGTTCCTTGCTTCTGCTGATAAACCTTTTATTATTCTTATGATAGCCAATCTCGGCAACATTGTATTTGCCATTATCACATTTACAAGGTCAAAAGGGCATAGAGGTAGTGTGCGATTGTCGCTCGCCACCCCTAAATGAACAAATTAACAGAGTAACGACCGCCTTGTCCATTAGCAGGATTTTTGGCTCGATTTTTTCCGCCATTATCAGAGAGGGCATTTTCATTAGCAAAACAGCGATTTTTTTGCTAATTTTTATTAGCAAGCTGTCCACCTGAAAGTCGGACGACATTAGTCCTAAATTCCATTAGCAGACGGAGAATTTGCTGATGAAAATTTGTGATTTTTTCGTTTTTGCTGTTTCTTCGTAAAAATGAAAAAACGCCGGAAACCCTTGATTTTACTGGGTTTTCCGGCGGAATTTTTGGCGTCCTCGGCGGGATTCGAACCCACGGCCTTCCGCTTAGGAGGCGGACGCTCTATCCGGCTGAGCTACGAAGACGTGTATTAAATTTACGATTATTCTACCACATTACCATACACTTTCCGATCAAAAGTGTGTGTTGCAACATATTCTTAGGAGGCAGACGCTCTATCCTGCTGAGCTATTGGCACATATCTGTTAATATTCTATTATAAATATTTTGCTTTGTCAAGAAAGTTTAACAATAAAACAGTTGAAGTTTGTCAGCTTTAAAATTAAGTATTGTTTGAAAATCCTTTAAATTATACTGTTAGTGATATATACCAATCACTGTTGATTTTTGTTAGGTATTCATACAAAAAGCTGTAGATTATTGCGAATGTGTTGCTAAACAATATTATATATGATAATATTATACTGTAAAGTAAGGGTATATGATAAATATTTAACTTTCTGTTTTTTAAAATATTTATACAATTATAGAAGGAGTGGTATTTATGAAGTTGACAAAAAAACTTTTATTGCTGCAATTTTCAGTAATGTTAATTTTTATTTTTTCAGCATGTAATTATGAAAGCGGTGTTTTGAAAACATTGCCTAAATATTCCGGTTGTGAGAAATATTCTTACGGAGCAAGAGTACGGAGCAAGAGATTTTGTGGATTATCATAAATATTATTATGTAAATAATAATGATATATCGGAAAGTATAAAATCAAATGACAACTTTCAGAAAGTTACGAATGAAAATACGGACAGCATTAAAAACTGTATAGAATATTTTAGCGGAAGAATAAATAATTCAACCGATGATATGCGTAATAATTATGATTTCTTAGAAAATCAAATTAATGTGGATGATTACTTTTGTTTTATATCAAAGGACAAAAGCAATCCTTTGAATAACTTTAATTTATATTATTTAGATAAGGAAACACAAATTTTATATTATTTTCACAGTGATGTTTAAATAAATATAAATTCTCGGATTATCTTAGATATGAGAAAATTATGAGGAAAGTGTTAAGTTTTTTTATACTAACTTTTATATGCGGAATTTTAATTTTTACGGCAGGCTGTAATTTCGATGATTGATGTGACCGTATATACCTTTGAAAATAAATCTATTTTTAAAATCGCTCATAACAACGATAAATCAGACAGTATGTTACAGGACGAGTTATATATTCCACCGACAGAAGTTGATGATGTAATAAATAACGGCACAAAAATATTGAGCGGCCGTTTTGATTCATTTGCTTATGCCAATAATTTTGCGTATTTGAAAATCGGTAATACTTATTATGTAGTAGATATAGCAAATGAAGTGAAAAACGAATACAGTGACGATGAGTTTTCTGAAATGTATCCCGATTATGAAAATTTTAATTGGTATGATGCATAACAGTTATATATTCTCTTTATTTAAAAATCATAACCGACATTAAACCGATATTGAGTTTTTTATCAATGTCGGTTTATTTTTTGTTCTGTTAATAATTAAAAAAACAATTAGCAAAGTACTGAAAAAGGGACTTTGTTCATTAAAATCAGTTAAATTAGAACAAATGTTCTAAAAACTCTTGATTTTGTGATTTTTTCTCTCTATAATATTATATAGAGAACCAAGCCCCGTTGGTTCTTATTTGATGAATAGTAAGCGGAAAGGATGTTAATATGAACAATTATCTTGAATGGTCAAAAGAATACAGGGCAGAGGCAGACAAAATGCTGTCTGTTGTTGATAAATATAAAAGTATGTTAAAAACTAAAAGTTTATTAAATAAAAAGGAAATCAATGAGAAAATTTGCAGATACAGAGGTTATTACCTTGAGTGCCTTGATATTGCAAATTTGCTTGAGGCAAGATATAAGGGGGTAATGTGATGAGAAGTAAACTTATACATTTTTCCGATTTAAATTCCGATAAGATTTGCTTTGAAAAAAGCCTTATGGACGGCGAAACCAACAGCGAAAACCGTCAGAAAGTTTTAAAAATACTAATGAATGTCATAGAGAATGACCTTACCGACAGACAGCGCCATTGCGTTTTTGAGTATTATTTTAACGGAAAAAAGATGAAAACCATTGCAAGCGAACTTGGTATAACTCCTCCCGTTGTCACAAGACATATTCAAATGGGAGCGGCAAAACTCTATAAAATTGCAAAATATTATATGTGAATATTGAATTTTGGTTGAGTTCTAAATGTTGGGGTAACATTAAATTATGGTTTAGCGGAACAAATCAGAAAAGCAATTATAAAAGTTTGGTCGACCTTTTCAAAGGTCGTGGGTGTGGGCAAAG
>OGPQ01000117.1_pt1 | contig 68928 bp, 53 predicted proteins | sample 1552971 | NCBI WGS metagenome assembly OGPQ01 (sample SAMEA2580232, study PRJEB22360) | human gut metagenome | biome: human gut; feature: human-associated habitat; material: faeces | place: Denmark | collected 2008/2010 | reverse complement strand
CCGGGGTTATTTGATTAATATTTAACTGGTCCCGATTTTAACGGGACACTAATGATAATAGGTAAAAAACTTACATATACACCTCAATTCCATTCACTTCAAATATACACACATCACGAAGCTGCTGGATTTCGTTAGAGCCCAGCAGCTTCATTCGTCTTGTACCTTTATAGAAATCCTCCGTGAGAAGCTAGGATTGACTACCTTGTTAGTTGCCTTGCACGCTTCTCCAAGAGAAGCATGAGCCAAGGTGCAGGTAAAAGAAAAGCCCTTGTCCTACGTTGGTTGGGCGCAAGACAAAGGCTTATAGAAAAGGCGCTTAGGCAGCCATACACGTCATGAAAAACCGAATGTATAATTGAACTTCAATGAGTTCCAATTTGAAAAGCTGAGCTATCGAACTAATCTTACCGGAAGTTTAAAGCCTGTGAAAAAGTTTGTAGGTTCATGCTTTTCACTGGGTTTTTTACCGTCAATAGAAACTGCGTTATTTTCAGAATCACCACCTTTATTCTGTAGCCAAAATAGAAACTCTTCTCTTATTTCTTTTCGGATTCTAACATACCCTATATTTGAAAATGTTATAGAATTGCCATTAGCGGCAATAAATACAACACTATTAAAGCTATCATTTCGTCGATCATAGCCATCAAACATCATCTTACAATTGTCTATCAATTCTTGCCATTGCTTTTCAGTAGGTAAATTCATACGATTAGCTTTTTCATAAGGTAAATAAACATACTTACCGCCTAATTTTTCATAATCAGACGCCCATAGTGTACCGCTTGGTAATCCTAAATCTACATATTCAGTTTTGTTGTCGCGAAGATCCATAGGTATTTCTTCTTCTCGAGCTTTGTAACCAGCCTTATATCCTTCGATATAGGCATCGGCTATAGCTTTGGTAATAGCCTGATTCGCTTTACCTTCAGCATACTTCTCTGCGGTCTCTTGAATATTCATTAGTTACTAGTATTTATTGAATTATTTTATATGTCTGCAAAGATATGCAAAATAATAAACAAAAGAAAGTATTTTAACTCAAAAATAATGTAGTGCTTCGCCAGTACAACATAATAAAAAAAGCATTGGGCATATTGGTTCTTAAAAGAGAACGCAATAATGCGCCAATGCTTTTTATCTAAAAACCGGTTTCCTATGCCGGACTAAACTGATCCTTACCTACTCCGCAAAGTGGGCATACCCAATCCTCCGGGAGATCTTCAAATGCTGTACCTGGCTCAATGCCGTTTTCAGGGTCGCCAACTGCCGGGTCGTATTCCCAACCACAAACATCACATATATACTTTTCCATAATAATTTTGTTTTTATTGTTTGACATTGCAAATATACACACAATACATTAAACGACAAAGAAAAACGTATATAATTATTATTCGTTTGTAATTTTTTCATCCTTATTATTATTTATAAACCAAACAGATAGCTCTATTCAGAGATTTTAGGTTTTAATTTACAAGTTCTATAAATACAAGTAATAAATTGATTGCGGATATTATCCGGAAGCAACACAATATCTATCCACCAACTGCAATTGAAAGGACTTATTACCGCGCCGTGGTAACATCATTACCGCAATGCGGTTACATTGTTACAGCACTTCGGTAACATTGTTACCACGAGGCTGTAACAACCATTCAAAACAAAAGAAATACATATTATTTAAAGAAAACATGCTGATTTATCGGATATATTCGTTAAATTTGCAAATGGAAACCCTAAACCATATTTATCACGATGAACCATTTTAAGCACGCAGGTCTGAATGAAGACAGCGATTATAAACGCGAAGAAATCATTCGTAAGATAGAACATGCCGTTGAGCGTATGACGCTCAAGGAGCTTGAAGCATTGTCGTACGACATGTTCACAAAAGGATATTTCGACAACTTGTAATTATTAACAGATAAAAAACCTATTTATATAAATGGCAACAGTAGACGACAAGAAAATCATTTTCTCTATGGTCGGGGTGTCTAAGATCATCCCGCAGAATCGCAAACAGATATTGAAGGACATCTACCTCTCGTTCTTCTATGGTGCCAAGATTGGCATCATCGGTCTGAACGGTGCAGGTAAGTCGACGTTGATGAAGATCATTGCAGGACTCGACCTGCCTACTCAGGGCGACGTTGTGTGGAGTCCGGGCTACTCGGTAGGTTATCTGCCGCAGGATCCGCCGCTCGACGAGACCAAGACCGTTAAGGAGAACGTTATGGAAGGTGTGCAGCAGGCATACGATGCTCTGAAGGAGTATGAGGAGATTAACGAGAAGTTCGGTTTGGAGGAATACTATGGCGATCCGGACAAGATGGACAAGCTGATGCAGCGTCAGTCGGAGGTGCAGGACATCATCGACGCTACGGACGCATGGAACATGGACTCGAAGCTCGACCGTGCGATGGCAGCCTTGCGTTGTCCGAAGGGCGACCTTCCGGTCACCCACCTTTCTGGTGGCGAGCGTCGCCGCGTAGCTCTCTGCCGTCTGTTGCTGCAGAAGCCGGACGTATTGTTGCTCGACGAGCCTACCAACCACCTGGACGCTGAGAGCATCGACTGGCTGGAGCAGCACCTGCAGCAGTATGAGGGAACGGTTATCGCCGTTACTCACGACCGCTACTTCCTCGACGATGTGAGCGAATGGATTCTTGAGCTCGACCGCGGCGAGGGCATACCTTGGCACGGCAACTACTCTTCTTGGCTGGAGCAGAAGACTACGCGAATGATGCAGGAGGAGAAGCAGGCTTCGAAGCGCCGCAAGGCGTTGGAGCGCGAGCTTGAATGGGCACACATGGCTCCGAAGGCTCGTCAGGCTAAGGGCAAGGCTCGTCTGAACGCTTACGAGCAGATGCTCGGCGAGGAGCAGAAGGAGCGTGAGGAGAAGCTGGAGATCTTCATTCCGAATGGTCCGCGTCTCGGCAACAAGGTGATCGAGGCTCAGCACGTGAAGAAGGCTTTCGGCGACAAGGTGCTCTTCAACGACCTCAACTTCATGCTTCCGCCTAACGGCATCGTGGGCGTTATCGGTCCGAACGGTGCGGGCAAGACTACTCTCTTCCGCATGATTATGGGCTTGGAGCACGCCGACGGCGGTACGTTCGAGGTTGGCGAGACTGTGAAGTTGGCTTACGTAGACCAGCAGCATAAGGACATCGACCCGAAGAAGTCGGTTTACGAGACTATCTCTCAGGGCAACGAGACAATACGCATGGGCGGCAGAGACGTGAACGCACGTGCTTACATCTCGCGCTTCAACTTTGCGGGCACAGACCAGAGCAAACTCTGCGAGACACTTTCTGGCGGCGAACGCAACCGCTTGCAGCTTGCTTTGGCTCTGAAGCAGGAAGGAAACGTGCTGTTGCTCGACGAGCCTACCAACGATATCGACGTGAACACGTTGCGCGCTTTGGAGGAAGGTCTTGAAAGCTTCGCCGGATGCGCCGTAGTAATCAGCCACGACCGCTGGTTCCTCGATCGTATCTGTACGCACATCCTTGCTTTCGAGGGCGACGGCGAAGTGTTCTTCTTCGAGGGCAGCTACTCTGACTACGAGATTAACAAGGCACGCCGACTCGGAAACGAAGAAATAAAGAAGGGTCGCTACAGAAAACTGATGGAAGACTAAACATAACACACGCCACAATGTTTCTGAAAGGATTCTTCTATATGCCGAGGTCGGACAGACGTACCTTCACGTTTCTCTGCACTCTTATTTTGGTAGTAGTGATACTCATGGGCGCTTTGTCTAATACAGACGACACAAGCAACAAGATTGACGCCCCAGAGAAAGCTGCCAAGACAAGAGCTGAGAGATACGAAAGTAAGGAAGCTAAAGACGAGGCAATGGACGAAAACAAAATAGGGTCGAAGTTGTTCTACTTCGACCCTAACACCGCTGACAGCACGCAGCTACTGCAATTGGGGCTGCGTCCTTGGCAGGTTCGCAATATATATAAGTACAGAGCGCGTGGTGGCGTGTACCAATGTAAAGAAGATTTTGCGTACGTCTATGGACTAACCGTAAAAGACTATAGACGTCTGGAGCCGTATATCCGTATCGGCGCCGACTATATGCCGGCAAGTTCGTTGGCGGAGGTGAAGAACCACAAACGGGGATACGAACGCAACAAAAGGTTTGAGAATAAGAGCGATGACGAGAACGCCACGAATGGCGAACAGAAAGCATACACACCGAAGATACGCGTTGGAGAACACATCGAAGTGAACAACGCAGACACTACCGAACTGATGAAAATACCGGGCATAGGCAGCTACTACTCGCGACAGATTATAAGATACCGCGACCAATTGGGCGGATTTGTAAACAAAGAGCAGTTGCTGGAAATAGAAGACATGCCGGAGGATGCAATAAAATACATAGCTATCGACGAGAAAAGCATCCGAAAGCTACGTATAAACCAATTGACTTTATCGCAGTTGAAGCGCCATCCATACATTAATTATTATATGGCTCGCGCAATAACCGACTACAGGCGTTTGCACGGAAAGATACGCTCAATGTCAGAGCTGAAACTCATGAAAGAATTCTCAAGCTATGACATTGAACGAATAAGTCCGTACATAGAGTATTAAAGCGTTGGTTTGTGGACATTAAGATAGCACAACGCCGCACCTATCGCTGTACAGAACTCTGAATATCTCGGGATGCGGAACTTCACGCCATAGAGACGTTCTGTAGCAGGGAACACATGGCGCACCTGCGGAAGAAGCGTTAAGTTGCCAATCATCACAAATTCCTTTATTCCGCTACCGAGCGACGAAAGAATCGTTGCGCTACAAATAGACTGCAACACCATCCAGATTAGTCCGAGCGCTATGTCTTCACGAGAAGCGTTTGTCTTCGCATTGCCGAACAACGAAGCAATGGCGTCCATAGGAAGTCCTTGCAACGGGTTGGCGCAGATGTCCTTAATAAGCACATTGATATGCGAGAGGTCGCCTTCTTCGGCAAGCGCTGCCACCTGCTTTATGTCGTCGGTCTTCAGGAGCAAACGCGACAAGCCCTGCAATGTGCCGCCGCCAATACCGATACCACCTATATGCTTGATGTCGTCGCCGTCGCACTTAACGATTGACGTGCCCGTTCCGAGACTAACTACAAGCATACGATCAAGATTGGTCTCGTAACGAGCGCCCAAACCGTCTGCCAGAAATTCCTCCGCCTTGTCTGTTGGCAAACCATAAACCGGCTCGTTGATATAAGCGCTGCCCACACCCGTAAGCATAACCTTCTCTACATCGCCCAACTGGATATGATTGTCGTGCAGATACTTTCCGAAAGCGCCATAAAGCGAAGTTACGGGGTCGGTAGCTCGTATTCTGATTGGTGATACGACATTGCCTTGTTCGTTGATACCTACGATTTTTGTAGTGCTAATGCCAACATCTATGCCTATTACTATTTTCATATTCTGTATTTAGGTTTTCTACATTATTATTCTAACATACTGAGGAATGTGTCCTCGTCTACGATTTGCACGCCCAGCTTCTCGGCTTTCTGCAGTTTTGACGGTCCCATATTCTCACCGGCAAGGATGAAGGATGTCTTGCCACTGATAGAACCAACGTTCTTGCCGCCGTTCTGCTCTATCATAGCCTTATACTCGTCGCGACTATGCTTAGAGAAGACACCACTGATGACGATGCTCTTTCCCTCAAGTTTGTTCGTAGTGTTCGCTATCTGCTCGGAAGAAAGCTGCATCTGCAAGCCGTACTCACGCAAACGGTTTACTATCTGAAGGTTCGCCGCATTGTGGAAGTAGGTAATGATACTCTTTGCTATCACCTCGCCTACTCCATCTACATCCATCAGCTGCTGCAACGAAGCGTTCTGCAGCGCATCCATCGACTTGAAATGGCGCGCCAACAGTCGGGCTGAAGTCTCGCCGACAAAGCGTATGCCGAGAGCAAAGACAACACGCTCGAACGGCACTTGCTTAGAAGCCTCAATGCTTGCCACAATCTTGCGAGCCGAACGCTCACGGTTGCCGCTGCCATTGATGTCCTGCACCTGGATGCAGTACAAGTCGGCAATATTGTGTATGAGTCCGCGACGATAGTAATCGTCAACGGTCTCAGGTCCTAACGAGTCGATGTTCATCGCCTTGCGAGCTATGAAATGCTCTATGCGACCCTTTATCTGCGGTGGACAGCCCGTATCGTTCGGACAATAATGCGCAGCTTCGCCCTCGTAACGCACAAGCGGAGTGCCGCACTCAGGGCAGCAGTCAATAAACTTCACGGGCTGTGCCTCAGCCGAACGCTTCGATACATCAACGCCTACAATCTTAGGGATAATCTCTCCACCCTTCTCAACGTAGACGTAATCGCCGATATGCAAGTCGAGGTTCTTGATAAAGTCCTCATTGTTAAGCGTAGCACGCTTCACCATTGTACCGGCAAGTCGCACGGCATCCATGTTAGCCACCGGCGTTACGGCGCCTGTTCGACCGACCTGGAACGACACACTCTCAAGACGTGTCGTAGCCTGCTCAGCCTTGAACTTATAAGCGATAGCCCAACGAGGCGACTTGGCTGTATAACCCAAGTGTTGCTGCTGACGGAGCGAATTTACCTTAAGCACGATTCCGTCGGTAGCCACCGGCAAGTTCTTGCGCTCAACGTCCCAATAGTTTATGAAGTCGTATATCTCCTGAAGCGTCTTCACCTTGCGCATGCCTTGCGATATCTTGAATCCCCACTTCGCAGCCTCAGCCAAATTCTCGAAATGACCGTCAGACGGCAAAGTCTCACCAAGCAGATAATAGAGATAGCAGTCAAGATGTCGATCGGCAACGAGGCGTGGGTCCTGACTTTTCAAAGTGCCGCTTGCCGCGTTGCGCGGATTGGCGAACAATGGTTCTTCAGCAGCTTCGCGCTGAGCATTCAGATCATCGAACACCTTCCAAGGCATAAGAATCTCGCCGCGTATCTCAAACTTATCGGGATAACCCACATTCTCGTTGAGCACAAGCGGTATGCAACGGATAGTCTTCACATTGGCAGTAACATCGTCGCCTACCACTCCGTCGCCGCGCGTAACGCCACGAACAAGGCGACCATTCTCGTAGGTAAGAGATATAGACAATCCGTCGTACTTCATCTCGCAGCACACTTCAAAATCTTCGCCTTCGAGTCCACGCTTCACCGACTCATACCAGTCTTGCACATCCTGCTCGTTGTAGGTATTAGCCAACGAGAGCATCGGATACTTGTGCTCTACCTGGGTGAAGCCTTGTGTCAAATCGCTGCCCACACGTTGCGTAGGCGAATTGGGGTCGTACAGTTCGGGATGTTTCTCCTCGAGCGACTGTAACTCATGCATCAATTCGTCAAACTCACGGTCGGTGACCGTAGGCATGTTCTGCACATAATAGTTGTGATTATATTCATGCAGCAACTTACGAAGCTGTTTTATACGTTCTATTTCATTCATAACGAATAGCTTTTCCTTGATATTACATATAATATTATGGGCACGCCGAGGAATGGTGTCACGGCATTAAGCGGCAACACACATCCATTACTGGGCAATACACATATATAATTGCAGATTAAGGCGACGATAGCGCCAAGAAGAATTGTTGTTGGCATGATTAATCGGAAGTCGTCCGTACGCAACAACAGACGAGACAGATGCGGAACAGCCAAACCGATAAAGGCAATCGGTCCGCAAAAGGCTGTAGACAAAGCTGCCATTACACCGGTAAGCAACAAGATAATCGTGCGCAAACGCTTTATGTTTACGCCCAAGTTCTCTGCATACCGACTACCAATCATCATTATGTTCAAAGGTTTCACAAGCAGAGACGACGCTGCTATACATACTATAGACAAAATTGCATAGAAAGGCAACATCGCTTCTGAAACTCCAGAGAAATTGCCCATTCCCCATTGCACATACGCTCGGACGCCGTCAGCAGAAGCAAAGAAGTTAAGAAGCATCACGACCGACGAGGTTATGTAACCAAGCATAACACCAGCAATGAGCAATAAAGCGTTGTTACGGATGAGACTTGAAAGGAAAAGCATGACAAAAGTAACAGCCAACGCACCTAACAAGGCGGCAGCAAAGACTGCAGCAAAACCTGCTACAGACAAAGTTCCGATATACAAGCCTCCGCCGAACATCAGCATGACACACGCTACGCCCAGACCTGCGCCGCTGCTTATACCGAGAATGGAAGAATCTGCAAGCGGATTGCGAAATATAACCTGCAGCATGAGTCCGCAAACAGACAGCACACAGCCCGTGAGAAGGGCTGTAAGGGCCTGCGGCAAGCGATAGCCCATAACGATATACTGCCACGAGACGTTAGACGCTTCATTTCCACTTAATATTCCAAGAACTTCGGATACTGGAATCCGTACAGCCCCATAAAAGATATTAAGAAGAAATAGCGCTAACACAACAACGCAAAGCGTAGGAAATATGATAACCTTGTGTGTCAAACCACATTTATTATATATAGCGAAATACTATATAGTTATATTTTGAGAGTTTTCAGAATCTCTGTCATCTTCTGAAGCGTCGTGATACGAGTGGGGACAAGCGGCAGACGCAATACGTTCTCGATGAAACCCATCTCGTGCAGCAATGCTTTCACACCAGCCGGGTTTCCATCAATGAAGAGCAGAGAATACAACTCTGTAAAACGATGATGTATGGTGCGTGCGGCTTCGTACTCGCCGTTGAACTCGAGACGAATCATGCGCGAAACCTCCTTCGGCAAAGCATTGCCGATAACAGAGATGCTACCTGCTGCCCCGCTCGCCACCATAGAGAACGTGAGAGCATCGTCACCGCTAATCACGTCGAAACGAGCCGGCTTGTTCTTTATAATCTCGTCAACCTGCTCCAAGCTGCCGCTGGCTTCCTTGATTGCTATGATATTCTCGCAATCGTTAGCCAAGCGAACTGTAGTCTCTGCCTTAAGGTTCACACCGGTACGTCCGGGTACATTATAAAGAACAACCGGCAGCGGACTTGCCTCTGCTATTGCCTTGAAATGCTGGTAAAGACCTTCCTGTGAGGGTTTGTTATAATACGGACAAACACTCAACACACCATCTATGCCACGCCAGTCGCTATTCTTCAGTTCTTCAACAATAGCCTTAGTATTGTTGCCACCACATCCCATAAGGAGCGGCAAACGTCCACGATTGACTTCGATTACAAGCTGTTTCACCTTTTCCTTTTCTTCAGCCGACAAGCAAGGAGCCTCGCTTGTCGTAGCAAGTATACAGAGGAAATCAGCGCCATTATCAATCTGATATTCCACCAAACGGGTTAATGATTTATAATCAACATTACCATCTGAAGTGAATGGCGTTATAAGTGCCACACCAAGTCCTTTAAATATATTTCGTGCCATAGATGTTTTCTTATTATTACGATTTGCCTACAAAGTTAACATTTTATATTGGATTGCCGAATATTGTAATTACTAAAAAACGTAAATTAAATTAGTGCGAGCCTATATACAAGAAAATCATTCCGAGTATAACGAACAGCATATCAATCAACTTACTTGTCAGGTTCTTCTCTTTGAACAACATCGCACCACAGAAGAAACTTACTACAACACTACCGCGACGCACCATTGACACAATTGAAATCATTGCACCAGGCAAACTCAACGCATAGAAGTATACGAAGTCGGCAATACTCAAGAAAATACTAATAAACACAATACTCCAACGCCAATGAAACGGCGTTGTCTTCTTACGTGTAGGATACCAAATAGCGAATATTGCACAACCCATGAGGCAAAGCTGATAAATATTATACCAACTCTGCACTACCATTCTGCTCAGTCCCACTCCCCCATTCTCAGGCGGAGCCATAAGATACTTGTCGTACAATCCGCTGACAGCGCCAAGCACAGCGGCCACAACAAGAAAGAATATCCAGCGATTATGAGTGAAGTTGACACCCTCTTTCTTACCACTTCTACTCAAAAGGAAGAATGAAACGATAGCCAAAAGCACACCAATCCACTGCCATACGTTCAAGCGCTCGCCAAACACAAGCATCGCACCGACAAGCACCATAACCGGACGCGTAGCATTGATAGGTCCGACAATGGTTATAGGCAGATGTTTCATAGCGAAATAGCCGAATACCCACGAAGACAACACAATACATGCCTTCAGAATGATATACTTATGTTCAGCCCATGTGCTCTGTTCTACATAGAAAACCGTTCCGTCAAGCACATTTGTAGTGGACGAAAGAACTATGAACGGAATAAAGATAAGGGTACAGATTACGGTATTAAAAAACAAGACAGGAAGAACGGCATTGTTGAGCAACGCCTTCTTCTTGCTTACATCATAGAAGCCCAGCAACGCTGCTGAGCAGAATGCTAATATCAGCCACATAAAAGAAAAAAATGTAGGGGTGAGATATTATTACTTAAAATATTAATACTTTACGTCTTCTAAAAACAGCGCATTACCCGGCATACTCTCGCCTGCCGAGGAGCGATTTCCGCTGGCAACGACCTCACGGAACTGCTCGAGTGTGAGTCGGTGGCGTCCAACTTCTATCAACGTGCCCACAACTGCACGCACCATGTTGCGCAGGAAGCGGTTGGCAGAAATACGGAAATGCCAAGCATTCTCGCCATCGCGCACCCAAACGGCTTCGGACACATCACAAAGAGTGGTTTTCACGTCGCTGTGAGCCTTGCAGAACGAACCGAAATCCTTGACAGTAAGCAAATAGCTTGCTGCCTCGTTCATCAAGTTGAAGTCGAGGTCGTAATGCATCTCACAAGAATACTTCCTAAGAAAAGGGTTCTTCGAGGTGTGTATATAATAATGGTATGTTCGGAGTGTGGCGCTGAATCGTGCATGCATATCATCAGCAACTGGATATACGGAATAAACAGCTATATCGCGCGGCAACAAGCGGTTTAGCTTATAAGCCAATTGCTCACAATCTATGTTCCGATCTATTTCAAAGTGTGCCGTCATCCTACGTGCATGCACACCAGTGTCAGTACGTCCTGCACCGACAACACCTATTTCCATACGCAGAATCATAGACAAGGCTTTCTGCAACTCCTCTTGTACAGAGTTGCCATTAGGCTGTATCTGCCAACCATGATAATCGGTTCCGTCGTATGCGAACTCTATAAAATATCTACCCATCAGTTCTTAATACTGCTATCTTCCTTTATTTTTTTTGAGCTTTCGCTTTTTTAAAGAATTGTCTGTGAAACTTACTCTCAGCTTTCAAGACCCTGAAAATCTTAGTTGCTGGCAGTATAGTCATGAAACGCTCATGATATGTCTGCTGAAGAACCTTCAGTTCAATATCATTCTTGTCACGTTTGCGAATAGCCTCAGCACATGCTTTCTCATCTGTCGGATCTACATGGCGCAAACGACGTTCTTCGCCGAAATAAGCCAACTGCTTCTTACGCATCTCACGATAAACGGGGAAAAACGCAGAAGCCTCACTTGGAGTAAGACCTACTTCAGAAGCAATGAACTGCTCTAAATCCGCTTCAAACTTTGCCGGATTAAAGTTATGTTTTTTCTGCGCTGCAGCAGATGCGCTGCACAACACAAAAGCTACGACAAGCGCCAAAGTTCTAAGTACATATTTATCAAAAAGTGCTACCATTGATGTAATATTTTAAAATCGTTTATTATATGATTCTAATTATTAGCCAAAAGTGAATATATATCATCGTTGTCGAGCATTGTATAGTCGGCATATTCGTCTTCAGACAAGTTGTCGACATTCGATGTCTTTACATTTACAGCCACATGTTTGTTCTCTGTGGTTTCAGAACCGAAACCGATGTATGTAGCAACGCCGGCAACAACGCCAACCATACATGCCGCAGCCACGTAGCCACGCCAACGTTTCCAAAGAGAAATATCCTTGGGCTTTACTTCAACGCGTTGCATAAGCTCTGTGCGCAGACTATCGAAATAGCCTTCGGGCACCGTGAAAGGGTTCTGCTTTCCGCAACGATTCAATATATACTGTTCTTCATTATTCATAGCGTCTCCTTTTTTGATATTATGACGCATCGCAGACCATTTGGTTTAAAACCAGTAAAGGAAAATTTTTATTTTAACAATATGAGGCTGTAGTTTCTACATCATAGAAACCACAGCCTCTCAATTTATAGTTACGATTTAACGCTCAGAATTACATACCGAGGTTGATTGTACGCGAGAGTACATCGAGCTGCTGCTCACGTGTAAGCTTCACGAAGTTCACAGCATAACCGCTGACACGGATTGTAAGCTGCGGATACTTCTCAGGATGCTCCATCGCATCGAGCAGAAGATTGCGGTCGAACACGTTCACATTGATGTGCTGTCCACCAGTCGGTGTGAAGTAACCGTCGAGCAAGTGTGTGAGGTTGTCTGCCTGCATATCCTTTGTCTTGCCGAGAGCCGACGGAGCGATAGCGAATGTGTAAGAGATGCCATCGCGAGAGTGCTGGAACGGCAACTTAGCAACAGATGCAAGAGCTGCAACAGCGCCCTTCACGTCGCGTGCGTTCATCGGGTTGGCACCCGGAGCGAACGGAACGCCCTTCTGACGGCCGTCAGGTGTAGCACCAGTGTTACGGCCATACACAACGTTAGAAGTGATGGTCAGCAAGCTCTGTGTCGGAACAGCGTCGCGGTATGTGCGATGCTGGCGCAGATACTCCATGAATGTCTCTGTGAGCGATACTGCAATCTCGTCTGTCTCATCACAGTTGTTGCCGAACGGCATGTATTCGCCCTCTTCAATCTTATAGTCGACAGCAAGACCGCTCTCGTCGCGGATGATGCGGATGCGGCAGTTCTTCATTGCAGCGATAGAGTCGGCAACGATAGACAGACCAGCGATACCGGTAGCACGTGTGCGCTCTACATCTCCGTCATGCAGCGACATCTCAAAAGCCTCATAGTCGTACTTGTCGTGCATGTAGTGGATAATCTTCAGAGCGTTGACATAAGTCTTAGCCAACCAACGCATCATCTGCTCGAACTTAGGCATGAACTCCTCGTATGTGAGGTAATCACCAGTGATAGGAGCAAAGCGCGGAGCGATCTGCTCGCCCGACATCTCATCACGACCGCCGTTGATAGCATAGAGCATACACTTAGCAAGGTTAGCACGAGCACCGAAGAACTGCATCTGCTTACCAATCTTCATCGGCGATACGCAGCATGCGATACCGTAGTCGTCGCCGAGATCAGCACGCATAAGGTCGTCGTTCTCATACTGGATAGCGCTTGTGTCGATACTTACCTTAGCACAATACTTCTTCCATGCCTCTGGCAGGCGCTCGCTCCAAAGCACAGTAAGGTTAGGTTCTGGCGACGGACCCATATTGTAGAGAGTGTGGAGGAAACGATAGTCGGTCTTTGTAACCATCGAACGGCCGTCGATGCCCATACCACCAATAGAAGCTGTAGCCCAAATCGGGTCACCAGAGAAGAGGTCGTTATATTCAGGAGTACGAAGGAAGCGTACGATACGCAGCTTCATGATCATCTGGTCGATGAGCTCCTGAGCTTCCTGCTCTGTGAGCTTGCCGTTCTTGAGGTCGCGCTGAATGTAGATATCCAGGAATGCGCAGACACGACCGAGCGACATGGCAGCACCGTCCTGATCCTTAACAGCACCGAGGTAGCCGAAGTAAGTCCACTGAACAGCCTCGCGAGCGTTTGTTGCCGGTTTGGTTACGTCGAAACCATAAGCAGCACACATGCGCTCAAACTGCTTCAAAGCCTGAATCTGCTCTGAAACCTCCTCGCGGTGGCGAACGATTTCCTCAGTAAACTCCTGGATGTCGATACGCTTGAAGTAGCGCTTCTTCTCCTCTATAAGATTTGCTGTACCGTAGAGAGCTACACGACGGTAGTCGCCGATGATACGGCCACGACCGTATGCGTCGGGCAAACCAGTGATGATATGAGCATGGCGTGCAGCCTTGATATCATCGTTATATGCAGAGAACACGCCCTCGTTGTGTGTCTTGCGATATTTTGTAAAGATAGTCTTTGTTGCAGGATCAAGATCGTAGCCGTATGACTTCAGAGCCTTCTCCACCATACGAATACCGCCCTTAGGGAAGATACCACGCTTCAGAGGCACGTCGGTCTGCAAACCAACGATAACCTCGCTATCCTTGTCGATATAGCCAGCACCATAAGTATCGATGCTCTGAGGCAGCTTTGTCTCTGCATCATAAACACCCTTCTCGCGCTCCACCTCGAACATCTTTGAAAGTACCTCCCAAAGATGGTTAGTACGCTCTGTAGGGCCAACAAGGAACGACTCATCGCCGTCATAAGCCTCGTAGTTAGACTGAATAAAATCACGCACGTCAATTTCGCGCTTCCAATTAGAACCTTTGAAATCGTTTTGCAAATTTTGAAGAATCATAAAATTTGTATTAAATGAATATTAGTGTGTAATCGATTGCAAAGGTACTAATTTTTCTATACATACACAATATTATTCTGTTTTTCCTACTTTAAAACTGTCAATCGAGCGAATTTCATGAGCAGAGTCTTGGTTCCTGCATTCTGAAACTCGATGGTAGCCTTCTCGTTCTCGCCCACTCCTTCTACAGCAACAACAGTTCCAAGTCCAAAGCGCTGATGCTCAACACGGGCACCGGCATGTATGGTCTGTCGCTGTGAAGAAGCAGAGGCTTGCATACGCTGAGTTGACGCCGAAGTCTGAAAGCGCTGAGACACTGGCTGCACACGACGGAAACCTGAAGGCACAGTGCTTTGGAATGGATTGCGCTGCGGCGTTTCATGATATGGCTGAGATTGCGGACGTGACTGGAACGACTGAGATTGCGGACGTGACTGGAATGGTTGCGGCTGACTACCCTGCGATTTAAACCCTGCGGCATTGCCTTCGATGACCAAATACTGCTTGTCTATTTCCTTCAAAAAGCGACTCGGCTCGTTGAACATCATACTGCCATACTGATAGCGACTCTTAGCGCACGACAAGAAGCAACGTTGCTCGGCACGCGTTATAGCGACATAGAGCAGACGGCGTTCCTCCTCCAACTCACGAACCGAAGAGCATGCACGCGGACTCGGGAAGATATTCTCCTCCAAGCCTACAACGAAAACAGAATTGAACTCCAAACCTTTAGACGCATGTATTGTCATAAGCGACACACGCTCGTTTGAAGACGCATCATTATCGTTATCATTCTCTTCATCGCTGTCTGTAAGCAGAGCAACCTCTTGTAGGAAATTGGCGATATACACCTCGTCTTCATAACCTTCCTCGCGCTTTGTATCGACAAAGTCGTGCAGACCCGACATAAATTCCTCAATGTTTTCCTGACGTTCTGCACCTTCCATTGTCTTGTCGGAAGCCAATTCGAACTTCAAGCCCGACTTCTCCAAAATCTCCTTACCCAAGCCGTATGCGTCGACTGTGCGATTGTCGCGTATAAACTCGTCAATGAGATAATAGAAACCAAGAACTTTTTTCTCGGTTCCGGCAGAAACGCTTGCATTATACATGCTCGGATTGCCTACAACGTCCCACAAACTGACATTGCATGCACGCGACGCAGCTATAAGCTTCGAAATGGTAGTATCACCGATACCTCGTTTCGGATAGTTGATGACGCGCTTCAACGCTTCCTCGTCGTTCGGGTTTGCCACCAAACGGAAGTAAGCAATAACGTCCTTAATCTCCTTATGCTGATAGAAACTCATGCCGCCATAGATGCGATATGGGGTATCCTGACGACGAAGCTCCTCCTCAAACAATCGACTCTGCGCATTGGTACGATAAAGCACAGCTATATCACGATAGGCGACACCATAACGATTGTGCAAGCGACGTATTTCATTACACACGACACTCGCTTCTTCCTTATCCGAATAAGCTATGTTCAGATGCACCTTCTCGCCATCACCATTTTCGCTGAACACTTCCTTGCGTATCTGGCGTTGGTTATTGACAATAACGCTGTTAGCAGCTTTCACTATAGTTTGCGTAGAACGATAGTTCTGCTCTAATTTGAAGAGAGGTGCACCTTCGTATATGCTCTGAAACTTGAGTATATTGTCGATGTTAGCACCACGGAAAGCATAGATACTCTGCGCATCGTCACCAACAACACAGATATTACGCTGCTCTTTCGTTAGGAGTGTCAGAATAGCCTGCTGAGCATAGTTGGTATCCTGATACTCGTCGACAAGAACATAGCAGAATCGCTCGGCATACTTTTTAGCAATTTGTGGATTCTCGGCAAAGAGTTTATAGGTAAAGAGAAGCATGTCGTCGAAGTCGACTGCATTGGCAGCCTTGCAACGTGCTGCATACATAGCGTATATCTGTCCTAACTTCGGCATACTCGAAACCTTATCGCGCTCCATAAGATGCGGATCCGACATATATACCTCAGGCGTTACAAGACTGTTCTTTGCTGCACCGATACGACCTAATATAGCAGAAGCCTTGTACTGCTTGTCGTCAAGTTGCATCTCCTTAATGATTGAGTTCACCACCCCACGCGAGTCGCCATCGTCGTATATAGAGAAGTTGCGCTGCAGACCGACAGCCTCTGCCTCCGAACGCAGTATGCGCAGAAATACGGAGTGGAACGTACCCATATTAAGATAGCGTGCGCGGTCCTCACCAACGAGTTCGGCTACACGACTCTTCATCTCGCGTGCTGCCTTGTTCGTAAACGTAAGTGCAAGGATAGACCAAGGAGCAAGTCCCTTCTGCAAGAGATATGCTATCTTATAGGTCAATACACGAGTCTTGCCAGAGCCGGCGCCTGCTATGATAAGCTCCGGTCCGTCGGTATATTCCACAGCTGCAAGCTGGTTGGGGTTCAATGATTTAAGAAGAGTATCCACTATATTGCTTCGTATATAAGTTTCAAATATTATTTATGCCTGTTACGCTTGTACACTCCGCCCGACGCTGTCGACGGATCGTAGTCTTCGCCTTCTTTCGGGAAGAGCGGCATGAACTTCATCTCGTACTCTATCTTTCCGCGGCGGGCACGCATATAAGCAGAAGGATTGCTGCTGTCGAACTTGCGCGGATTAGGCAGAGTGGCGGCTATGAGAGCACACTCGGCACGTGTGAGCTCCTCTGCAGTCTTGCCGAAGTGGTACTTGGCAACTGCCTCAGCGCCATAGATGCCGTCGCCCATCTCTATTGAGTTAAGGTAGACCTCCATGATGCGATGCTTGCTCCACAACGTTTCAATTAAAGCCGTGAAGTAGACCTCGAAACCTTTGCGCACCCAGCTTCTGCCTGGCCACAGAAAGACGTTCTTGGCAGTCTGCTGCGATATGGTGCTTGCTCCGTACTTGCGCTTCGAGCTTCGCTTGTTCTGATGCACAGCTTTCTGTATAGCCCCGAAGTCGAAGCCGTGATGAAGCAGAAAGCGCTGGTCTTCACTCGCCATCACAGCCACCGGCAGCGAGCGCGATATATCGTCGAGCGGTTTCCACGAATGTCTCATCTTCATCGACTCGCCGTCTGCCACCTGCTGGAAGCAGCGGATAACCATAAGCGGCGTAACATATACCGGAATGAACCTATATGCCACAACCACAAGAATTGTAGAACTGAAAAACAAGGCCAAAGCCCACTTTATCAACTTAGAAACGATACCTAATTTCATACATTTGTTAAAACAAAAAAATAAGGCAGAGAAGGAATGCCAAGAAGAAGTTTCGAAGCATTTCTCCTTGACATCCCCACCACCTTAATTCTTATATGCGGTAAGTTTTATATACTTGCTTTACTTGAGTGTGCCTGCATTTGCAGCGTCAATCATAGCCTGGCTTGCATAGAGATAAACCTCCACACGGCGGTTCTCTTTGCGGCCCTGAACAGTTGCGTTGTCTGCAACCGGCTCAGAGCTACCCTTACCAACCACTTTCTGAAGCTGAGAAGCCGAAACGCCGCAGCTCTTCAAGTAAGCCTCAACGCTCTGCGCACGTTTGTTGCTGAGCGGAATATTGATGCCGTCGTTGCCGGTTGAGTCGGTATGACCGTAGATGTCAACGTACAACAAGTTGTTCTCCTTCAATGTCTTTGAGAAGTTTGCAAGAGCAGTTTTTGAAGCAGCGCTGAGGTCTGCCTTGTTTGTTGCGAAGAGGATGCCAGAGTCGAATGTCACCTTAACAGCCTCAAGACCGTTAGCGTCTGTCACCTTCTCTACCTTTGCGTTCTCCACCTGCTTTGCCTGTTCAGCCACCTTATCCATGTGATGACCGATGATAGCACCTGCGCCAGCGCCTACAGCGCCACCGATAGCAGCACCTACGGCTGTGTTTCCTGCGAGCTTACCAATGATGCCGCCAACAAGCGCACCACCACCTGCACCAATCAACGATCCTGTGCCCTGCTTAGTGCCACAACTTACAACGGCAAGAACGCCCATTGCCATTGTTATCCCTGTAAATTTGTTCATTTCTTTGCGTAATTTTGATGTTAAAAAAGAGTTTTTATGCGTTTTACCACGCATTTATAACTGCAAAGATACTGGTTTTTTTGATATAGTGGCTATATTACAACAATTTTTTGTATTTTTGCAGTGCAAATTTAATGTAATCAACATTATTAAGATACTTAAGAACATAAAATTAATCATTAAAAAATAATGGCAAAAGAATTAAAACAACTTACAAAGCGCTCAGAGAACTACAGCCAGTGGTTTAACGACCTCGTTACAAAGGCAGACCTCGCTGAGCAGTCAGCCGTACGCGGATGTATGGTTATCAAGCCTTACGGATATGCTATCTGGGAGAAGATGCAGCACCAGCTTGACGTGATGTTCAAGGAGACCGGCGCACAGAACGCTTACTTCCCTCTGCTTATCCCGAAGTCGTTCTTCAGCCGCGAAGCTGAGCACGTAGAGGGATTCGCCAAGGAGTGTGCTGTGGTGACCCACTATCGTCTTCGTACCAACGAGGACAAGACCGGCATCGAGGTAGACCCGGCTGCCAAGCTCGAGGAAGAACTCATCATCCGTCCTACTTCGGAGACCATCATCTGGAACACATACAAGAACTGGATTCAGTCGTACCGCGACCTTCCTTTGATGTGCAACCAGTGGTGTAACGTAATGCGCTGGGAGATGCGTACACGTCCGTTCCTCCGCACATCAGAGTTCCTCTGGCAGGAGGGCCACACAGCTCACGCTACAAAGGAGGAGGCTGAAGAGGAAGCAAAGAAGATGCTGCACGTTTACGCCGACTTCGCAGAGAAGTGGATGGCTGTACCGGTCGTTCAGGGCGTAAAGAGCGAGACAGAGCGCTTCGCAGGTGCGTTGAACACATACACAATCGAGGCAATGATGCAGGACGGCAAGGCTCTGCAGAGCGGCACATCGCACTTCCTCGGACAGAACTTCGCAAAGGCGTTCGACGTTACATTCCTCAACAAGGAGAATAAGCCCGAGTACGTATGGGCTACATCATGGGGCGTATCCACACGTCTCATCGGCGCGCTCATCATGACCCACTCTGACGACAACGGTCTCGTGCTTCCTCCGAAGCTCGCTCCTATCCAGGTTGTCATCGTGCCTATCACAAAGAACGCAGAGCAGCTGCAGGCTATCTCTGAGAAGCTCGCTCCGGTTATCAGCCAGTTGCGCGCAGCAGGTATCAGCGTGAAGTACGACGACGCAGACAACAAGCGTCCGGGCTTCAAGTTCGCCGACTACGAGCTGAAGGGTGTGCCGGTACGTCTCGTTATGGGCGGTCGCGACCTCGAGGAGAACACTATCGAGATCATGCGTCGCGATACTCTCGAGAAGGAGACACGCTCGTTCGACGGCATCGTTGAATACGTAGAACAGTTGCTTGAGGATATCCAGGCTAACATCTACAAGAAGGCTCTCGACTTTCGCAACGCTCACATCTACGAGTGCGACAACTACGAGGAGTTCAAGGAGCGCATCAAGGACGGCGGCTTCTTCCTCTGCCACTGGGACGGCACAGCCGAGACCGAGGCAAAGATTAAGGAAGAGACTCAGGCTACCATCCGTTGCGTGCCGTTCATGTTCGAGCAGACTCCGGGTGTAGACATGGTTTCTGGCAAGCCGGCTACACAGCGCGTAATTATCGCTCGCAGCTACTAAGCATATAGAGTTTGATAATTCAGGTTTGCCGATTACATTGTCGGCAATCTTGAATTATCATTTTTAGTTATCTATCAGAATTGCTATTTCAAACGAAAGCCCAACATAGTATAGAAACTATTAGAACTATATATTAAAACTATTAAAACACTAAAAATGGATTGGATAATCAACCTATTCACCAACACTGAGTCGATTGCCCATATCGCCCTACTCTATGCCATTGTCATTGCAGTCGGCATCCTGCTGGGTAAGATCAAGATTGGCGGCATTTCGCTCGGCGTCACTTGGGTGCTCTTTGCTGGTATCTTAGCAGGCCACATCGGTTTCACAGCCCCCAAGGACACAATGACCTTCATTCAGGACTTCGGACTTATTCTGTTCGTGTTCTGCATCGGTCTGCAGGTAGGTCCTGGCTTCTTCGAGAGTTTCAAGAAGGGCGGCGTAACACTCAACTTGCTCTCTACAACAGCTATCCTGCTGAACGTGGTCGTGATGTTCGCTTGCTACTACCTCTTCTTCGACACTAACGACAAGACAAACCTCCCTATGATGGTGGGCACGCTCTACGGAGCCGTTACCAACACACCGGGTCTTGGTGCAGCCAACGAAGCGCTCAGTTCTGTTTGGCAGAACGGCTTCGGCGAGTTGCCTCAGATTGCATCAGGTTACGCTTGCGCTTACCCGCTCGGCGTGGTAGGCATCATCGGTGCTACTATCGCCATCCGCTTCCTCACCCGCACAAAGCTTGAGGAGGAGGAGCAGAAGCTTGAAGCTGAAGAGGCTGAGAACCCGCAGGCTAAGCCGCACCAGATGCACCTCAAGGTGAACAATGCTTACCTTTCTGGTCGCACAGTGGCAGAAATCAGCGACTTCCTCAACCGCGATGTAGTGTTCTCGCGTCTGTTCAAGAACGGCGAGTACAGCATCCCGACCAGCCGCACCGTCTTCGACATGGGCGACGAGGTGCTCGTAGCTTGTGCCGAGGCTGACGCTCCAGCCATACAGGCGTTCATAGGTCCGGAGCTGGAGACAGAGTGGGAGGAGAACGAGAGCAAGCAGCCGCTTGTTTCGCGCCGCATCGTCGTTACCAACCCGTCAATGAACGGTAAGACACTCGGCAAGATGCACTTCTCGTCTGTATACGGCGTAACCGTTACACGTCTTTCGCGTCAGGGCATGGACCTCTTCGCAAGCCGCAACTACCGTTTCCAGGTGGGCGACAAGATTCTCGTAGTAGGTCCGGAGGACAACGTGAACCGCATCGCCGAGCTCATGGGCAACTCTGTGAAGCGTCTTGATGCGCCTAACATAGCCACCATCTTCATCGGTATCTTCATCGGTATCATCTTCGGTAGCATCCCGTTTGCTATCCCTGGAATGCCGGTTCCTCTGAAGCTCGGTATCGCCGGCGGTCCGCTTATCATCGCTATCCTTATCGGTCGCTTCGGCCACCGCATGAAGCTCAACACCTACACCACGACATCCGCTAACATGATGCTTCGAGAGATAGGTCTTGTGCTGTTCCTTGCGAGTGTGGGCATCAAGGCAGGCGCCAACTTCTGGAACACGGTTGTAGAAGGCGACGGTCTGCTCTACGTACTCACCGGTTTCATCATCACAATCATTCCTATCCTGATTGTCGGCACTATAGCACGCATGAAGTACAAGTTCAACTACTTTACAATCATGGGTATGCTCGCCGGTACATACACCGACCCACCAGCCCTCGCTTACGCCAACTCTGTTTGCTCGCGCGAGGCTCCTGCCATCGGCTATTCTACGGTTTATCCGTTGAGTATGTTCCTGCGTATCTTCACGGCGCAGCTCGTCGTGCTGTTCTTCTGCGGATAATGAGAGCAAGACCATAAGACTATTGGTCGGAAAACAATAGCGGGTGTGTCCCAACTCCTCAACCGGAGTTCGGACACACCCGTTTTTTATTGCCCTAAAAACTAAGAAAAGTCATCGTGCACCGAACGCGAACGGTGCGGGCGGCGAACGCAATCCAATCGGACGGCGGACGGAAACCAATCGGACGGCGAACGCTACACAACGAAAAGAGGATGCACCGAAACATGAAACGTTCGGTACATCCTCTTCTTTATGTTACATCTTAGCCGGCTGTGCGACTACATGTCGTGATTACTTCTCGAAGTAGCGCTTGTACAAGCCCATGAAGCCTGCGCAGTGGCGAGCCTCGTCCTTAGCCATCTCGTGAACGGTGTCGTGAGTAGCGTCCATACCGGCAGCCTTAGCGTTCTTTGCGATGCGGAATTTATCCTCACAAGCGCCGCGCTCAGCAGCGATACGAGCCTCGAGGTTCGACTTGGTGTCCTTCAGAACGTCGCCCAGGAGCTCAGCGAACTTGCTTGCGTGCTCTGCCTCCTCGAAAGCGTAACGCTTGAAAGCCTCTGCAATCTCTGGATAACCCTCACGGTCGGCCTGACGGCTCATAGCGAGATACATGCCTACCTCGCCGCACTCACCGTTGAAGTGAGTCTCGAGATCCTTGATCATCTCCGGTGTAGCCTCCTCGTCGCGAGCAGCGCCGAGAGTGTGAACAGTAGCGAATGCCGGACCTTCTGTCGGATCTTTCAACTCCTTGAACTTGCTTGCCGGAGCCTTGCAAACCGGGCACTTCTCAGGAGCCTCTGTACCTTCATGAATATAACCACATACTGTGCAAATAAATTTCTTCTTCATAATTCTTCTGTTTTAAGAGTTAATAGTATTTTGTTAAAAAAGCCTTGTCTTTTGATTAGCCGGCGGCAGCCTCAAGCTGTTTCTCGCGACACTCCTTGCATACACCTTTATAATATAGCTGTACGTCGTCAATCTGATGACCTGCCAGTTCCTTACGGTTGACAACATCCGAAACTTCGTCGAAGATGTCGTACACCTTGCGGCAGCACTTGCAGATGAAGTGAGCGTGAAGGCTGACGTCGCCATCGTAGCAAACTCGGTGCTCGTTGATTGTTATCATCTGAGCAGCGTTGTGCTCCGAGAACATTCTGAGCGTGTTGTATACCGTGGTGCGGCTGAGTGTCGGAATCTTGGGAAGCAATGCCTTGTAGACCTCCTCCACCGTTGGATGGGTGAAGTGTGTCATCAGGTAATGCATAATCTCAATGCGCTGAACAGAGGGCTTTATGCCGTGTTCTACAAGTCGGGTTACCGCGTCGCTGTGTTTCATTATCTAATTGCTTTGTTCATTACGTTTGCAAAGATATACTATTTTATAATAATTACAAAATAATAATTGTAAAAATTACATTCTTTAATTCTTTTTTATAAAAACAGGCGGTTTTAGAGCCTAAAAATACAATAAATCGGGCTGGCAGGCGTTATTTTAGGTATGAAACTGAAAATATTTATACTTCAAATACTGTGTCTGTGCGCCTACGCATCAGCAAGCGCGCAGTCGTTTACGCTTACTGGTAAGGTCATTGACGAAAACAACGACCCGGTTGAGTTTGCGTCTGTGTCGTGCGCAAAGCAGGGCAAGATGACTATGACTGCGCTCAACGGCACCTATAGCCTGCAGTTGCAGTCGGCTGATTCGGTAGAGATCAGATTCTCGATGATTGGCTACAAGACGAAGGTGCGCGTGCTGCGCCGTCCGCGTGGCAAGCAGACCATGCAGGTAGTGCTGCACAGCAGCGACAACGCCTTGTCGGAGGTTACAATCACGGGCAAGCGCATCGAAACCGGACAGACGCAGGAGCTGAGCAAGGAACATATCAAGAACATGCCTTCTACAACGGGCAACGCTGTGGAGGAAATGATACAGAGTCAGGCGGGAGTATCGACACACAGCGAACTTTCGTCGCAATACAACGTGCGCGGCGGTTCGTTCGACGAGAATAGTGTATATATAAATAATGTGGAAATATTCCGCCCGTTCCTCGTAAGAAGCGGACAGCAGGAGGGCATCTCAGTAATCAACCCCGACATGGTTGAGAAGATTGGATTCTCTACGGGCGGTTACGAGGCGCGTTACGGCGACAAGATGTCGTCGGCGCTCAACATCGAATACCGCCGTCCGAAGCGTTTCGAAGCGTCTGCTACAGCAAGCATGCTCGGCGCAAGCACTTTCGTGGGCATGAGCAACAAGAAGTTCTCGTGGAGCAACGGCTTGCGCTACAAGACGACGAAGTATCTGCTGGGTTCGATGGACACCAAGGGCGAATATCAGCCTACGTTCATCGACTACCAGACTTATCTTACGTATTCGCCCAACAAGCGTTGGGACATCAAGTTCCTTGGCAACATATCGGACAACCACTACAACTTCACGCCTGAAGACCGCGAGACCAACTTTGGTACGATGGAGAACGTGAAGGCGTTCAAGGTCTACTTCGACGGACATGAGAAAGACGTGTTCCGCACATTCTTCGGTTCGTTGGGCATAACACGCAAGTTCGGCGAGAACACGAGTCTTTCGCTCATCGCCTCAGCATTCAACACGCGCGAGCAGGAGAAGTACGACATACAAGGTCAGTACTGGCTCACACAGACCGAGACGAGCGAGAACCTGGGCGTAGGCACCTACTTCCAGCACACGCGCAACTATCTTAAGGCGCACGTAGAAAGTGCCAAGTTGCTGTTCAAGACAAAGCAGAAGAAGCACGACATTGAGGCGGCTTTCACATACAAATGGGAGCATATCAACGAGAACTCCGTTGAGTACGAGATGCGCGACTCGAGCAAGTACAGCATTCCGCATACCGGCAAAGACCTCTATATGATATATAGTATGCGCGCGAAGAACACGCTTACCGCAAACCGCATCGAGGCTTATGCGCAGGACACTTACCGCTTCACGGGTTCGGCAGGTAAGACGCTCTACACATTGAACTACGGTGTGCGTCTCGCCTACTGGAGTTTCACGAAGGAGACAATCCTCAGTCCGCGTCTGTCGCTGGGCATCATCCCTGCCTTCAACGACAACATCACGATGCGCTTCGCCACCGGTCTTTACTATCAGGCGCCGTTCTTCAAGGAGATTAGAGACACCACAACGGTGAACGGCATAACATACGCTTCGCTCAACCGCAAGGCAAAGAGTCAGCGATCTATCCACTTCATTGCGGGCTTCGACTATCGCTTCAAGATGAACAACCGTCCGTTTAAGTTCACAGCCGAGGCTTACTACAAGGCGCTTGGCAATCTTGTGCCGTACAGCGTGAACAACGTGAAGGTGGTATACTATGGCGACAACATGTGCAGCGGACACGCAGCAGGCTTGGACCTGAAGCTCTTCGGCGAGTTCGTACCGGGCACCGACTCGTGGGTGTCGCTCTCGCTAATGAACACGAGCATGAAGCTGAACGGCAAGTCTATCCCATTGCCTACCGACCAGCGCTATGCCGTGAACATGTTCTTCACCGACTACTTCCCCGGCACCACACGCTGGAAGATGTCGCTGAAGCTGGCGCTTGCCGACGGTTTGCCGTTCTCGGCACCGCACAGAGAGCTCGAGTCGAACGTGTTCCGTGCTCCTGCGTACAAACGTGCAGACATCGGCTTGAACTATCGCATCATCGACAATAACGACCGACACAACAAGCGCAACCCTATCCGTAACCTTTGGGTGGGCGCCGAGTGTCTGAACCTCTTGGGCATAAACAACGTTAACTCCTACTACTGGATTACTGACGTGACTGGACAGCAGTATGCAGTTCCTAACTACCTTACGGGCAGACAAATCAACGTGAAGGTGTCGGTAGACTTCTAATAGGCAAGCGCTCCTAAAACAACAAATTATGAGAAAATACCTATTGGCTATAATTATCGCATTGTCGGCGCTTGCCGCCACAAACAGCTTTGCGCAATATAACGAAATAAAGTCGGAGAACATTGCGTCATTGCAGGTTGTGGCTGGCAACAACTGGCTCTCAATGCCTATAGCTACGCTGAACGGCGAAGCGATAAACATCAGTTTCGACGACCTCACGCACGAGTATCATCGCTATGTCTACCGACTGCAGCATTGCGAAGCCGACTGGAGTGTGTCGGAAGGTATCTTCGAGTCGGACTACTGTGAAGGATTTGCAGACGGCAGCACCATTGACGACATCGAGGAATCGCTGAACACCAATACGCTTTACACCCACTACCGTCTTTCCATTCCAAACGAGAATTGCCGAATAAAGATGAGCGGCAACTATCGTCTCACGGTATACGACGAGAACGAAGGCGACACTGTCTTCACGGCTTGCTTCATGGTTGTGGAGCCGCTGGTTAAAACGAGCATGGCGGTGACTACAAACACCGATATCGACACAAACAAAGTCCATCAGCAGGTGGCTGCAGAGATAAACTATTCGGCTCTTGGCATTACGAATCCAAACGCTGAGCTTTATACTGTCGTAATGCAAAACGGACGATGGAGCACGGCACGCATTAACGCTGCGCCACAATACCAGACCGGCAGCGGACTGCGTTGGGAGCACAACCGCGACTATATCTTCAACGGAGGCAACGAATTTCATAAGTTTGAGATTCTTGACGTAACCCACCCTACTCTTGGCATTGAGAACGTAGGTTGGGACGGCAAGAACTATCACGCACAGATATGGACCGACCTTCCGCGACCGAGTTATGTCTACGACGAGGACGCCAATGGTAGTTTCTATATCCGCAACAGCGACAATATTGAGAACGACCGCATATCGGAATACGTAACAGTTCACTTCCGTCTTCAGGCTCCACGACAGAGCGGCAGAGTGTTTGTCAACGGCGTGTGGACAAACGACCGCTTTATACCGCGATACGAGATGACGTACAACGAACAGACGAAGCTCTACGAAGCGTATATACCATTGAAGCAAGGCTATTACTCATACCAATACCTCACAATGCACGATGACGGCACGCTCCACCCCGTTTCTACAGAAGGCAACTTCTACCAAACCGAGAACAGCTACCAAATGCTTATATATTATAAAGGTATAGGACAACGCACGTATCGTCTCGTAGGTTACAACAAAATTAGAAGCTAAGCTCCAACAAAAAGTAAAAGAAAAGCAACCCAAAAGTAAAAGTATAGTAATAGGAAAGTCAACAACAATTCGAATATTTTTTTAAAATTCCGCAAACAATATAGCCGTTATATCAACTATAATCGCTATCTTTGCAAAAGAAACAAAGGAAAAAGACCATAAAAAGTCGGTTTCCAAGCTAAAAGACCTTTTTATCCACGAAAGAAACTGTTAAACTTTAAATAATAAAATGAATAATAAGGATTTAATGAATCATGCGGCAGACAACATTCGACTGCTTGCTGTATCGATGGTAGAAAAAGCCAAATCTGGTCACCCTGGTGGTGCTATGGGAGGTGCTGACTTTATCAACGTTCTTTTTTCGGAGTTCTTGGTTTTCGACCCAGATCAGCCGACATGGGAAGGCCGCGACCGCTTCTATCTTGATCCTGGTCACATGTCTCCGATGCTCTACTCAGCTCTCGCTCTGCAGGGCAAGTACACAATTGACGACTTGAAGACATTCCGTCAGTGGGGAACTGTATGTCCGGGACATCCTGAGCGTGACATTATTCATGGAATAGAAAATACATCTGGACCGCTCGGTCAGGGACACACTTACGCTGTAGGTGCTGCTATTGCAGAGAAGTTCCTTGAGGCTCGTCTTGGCAGCACCATGATGCAGCACAAGATTTATGCCTACATCTCTGACGGTGGAGTTCAGGAAGAGATATCACAGGGCGCAGGCCGTATCGCAGGCCTCTTCAAGCTCAACAACCTCATCATGTTCTACGATGCTAACGAGATTCAGCTCTCTACAGAGTGCGATGTCGTGATGCGCGAGAACACGCGCATGAAGTACGAATCATGGGGTTGGAACGTTCTTGAAATCGATGGTAACGATCCTGACGAGATCCGCGCTGCTCTTATCCTCGCTAACAAGGAAGAGAATCGTCCTACACTCATCATCGGTCACACCGTTATGGCTAAGGGCGCACGCAAGGAAGACGGATCAAGCTACGAGCGCAGCGTGAAGACTCATGGCGCACCGCTCGGTGGCGGCGCATACGAGAACACAGTGAAGAACCTTGGCGGCGACCTCAACGACCCGTTTGTAGTATTCGACGACGTTAAGGAACTCTACGAAAAGCGTAACGCTGAGCTTCGCAAGATCGTTAAGGAAAGACATGATGCCGAAGAGGAATGGCGCAAGGCTAATCCGGAGAAGGCTGAACAGATGAAGGCTTGGTTCTCTGGCGACGCTCCTAAGGTAGACTGGAGTGCTCTCGTTCAAAAGCGCGACGTAGCTACTCGTGTAGCTTCAGCCAACTGCCTCGGCGTACTGGCAGAGCAGGTGCCAAACATGGTTTGTTCTTCAGCCGACCTTTGCAACTCTGACAAGACCGACGGTTTCCTCAAGAAGACACACGAGCTTGCACCGGACGATTTCACCGGAGCATTCTTCCAGGCAGGTGTGAGCGAGCTTACTATGGCTTGCGTCTGCATCGGTATGTATCTCCACGGTGGTGTTATCCCGGCTTGCGGCACATTCTTCGTATTCTCCGACTACATGAAGCCGGCAATCCGTATGGCAGCTCTCATGCGCGTTCCAATCAAGTTCGTATGGTCACACGATGCATTCCGCGTTGGTGAGGACGGACCTACACACGAGCCGGTTGAGCAGGAAGCACAGATTCGCCTTATGGAGAAGTTGAAGAACCACAAGGGTCAGGACTCTGTACGCGTATTCCGTCCGGCTGATGCAGACGAGACAACTGTATGCTGGCAGATGGCTAACGAGAACATGGACACTCCGACAGCGATGATCTGCTCACGTCAGAACGTGAACTCTCTGCCTGAAGGCACCGACTACTCTCAGGTTCGCAAGGGTGCATACATCGTTAAGGACGATCCTAACTATGACGTTATCCTCCTCGCTTCTGGTTCAGAGGTGTCTACACTCCTCGCAGGTGCCGAGTTGCTCAACGCTGACGGCATCAAGACACGTATCGTAAGCGTTCCGTCAGAGGGTCTGTTCCGTACACAGAGCAAGGAGTATCAGGAGAGTGTACTGCCGAAGGGCGCAAAGATCTTCGGTATGACAGCAGGTCTCCCCGTTACACTTCAGAGCCTCGTAGGCGTTGAGGGTATGGCATATGGTCTTGAGTCGTTCGGTTTCTCTGCTCCTTACAAGGTGCTCGACGAGAAATTGGGCTTTAACGCCGAGAACGTATTTAAGCAGGTGAAAGATTACTTATCTAAATAAACAGGCATAGCTTATGCAGAACTTCACGTTAAGTAAGAAATTCTGCATAAGCTTGCTTTATTAATAATCCACTAAAACTACAGTACTATGGAAATTAAGACAGTAGGCATTGCATGCGACCACGCAGGTTACGCATTGAAGAAATTTGTTGTTGAGTACCTTGAGAGCCACAACATTCCTTTTAAGGATTACGGAACATACAGCGATCTGAGCTGCGACTATCCTGACTTTGCACACGAGTTGGGCGAAGCTATCTCTAACGGCGACGTTTATCCTGGTATCGGTATCTGCGGTAGCGGTGAAGGCATGGCAATGACTCTCAACAAGCACAAGGGCGTACGTGCAGCATTGGTATGGAATCCTGAGATTGCACAGCTCACACGCCAGCACAACGACGCTAACGTCCTCGTTATGCCGGGTCGCTTCATCGACAACAAGACAGCAGAGAAGATCATGGACGAGTTCTTCAAGACTCCGTTCGAGGGCGGTCGTCATGAGAAGCGTGTAAACAAGATTGACTTGTAAAAGTTAGAAGCGTGTTACAAGGTTTACTTGTAAAATTTTGACACACAGGAAAAGCTTACAGGAGACTATGACAACACGCCATAGTCTCCTTTTTTATAATACTTAAAAACGACAATGAAGAAAATTCTTATTTCTGCATCTATATTCGCATTGAGTCTGACAGCGAATGCGCAGGGACAATTCATATCCGACACCAACTACCGCAACACCGTGGAGAACATCTTCAAGGAGCGCGTAAAGACTGTCGGCAAGACATTCTATAACACACAGAAAGAAAATCTGACCGCCGACGAGCAGGAAGCATTAAAGTTCCTCTATGCCTACATGCCGCTTGCCGACGTCACCGACTACCCTACCTCGTTCTTCGCCGACAACGTGCGCATGTCATTCAAGGCTCGCAAGGAGATGCCTTGGGGCAAGAACGTTCCCGAACTGCTTTTCCGCCACTTCGTTGTACCTATCCGTGTCAACAACGAGGCTCTGGACAATGCACGCTCGGTGTTCTACAACGAATTGAAGGACCGCATCAAGGGCATGTCGATGATGGACGCCATCATTGAAGTGAACCACTGGTGCCACGAGAAGGTGACATACCAGCCGTCTGACGCCCGCACATCGGCGCCTCTCGCAACGCTCAAGACCGCAACCGGACGTTGTGGTGAGGAGAGTACGTTTGCCGTTGCAGCGCTCAGAGCCGTAGGCATACCTGCACGCCAGGTGTACACACCGCGATGGGCTCACACCGACGACAACCACGCCTGGGTAGAGGCTTGGGCAGACGGCAAATGGTACTTCCTCGGCGCCTGCGAACCAGAACCAGTGCTCAACCTCGGTTGGTTCAATGCGCCGGCTTCGCGAGCAATGCTCATGCACACACGTGCTTTCGGCGACTATAACGGACCTGAGGAGGTGATGCTGCGCACAAGCAACTTCACAGAAATCAACCTCACCTCCAACTATGCACCTGTTGCGCCTATCGACTTCTATGTCAAGGACAGCGAAGGCAAGCCGGTAGAGAACGCACGCGTCGAGTTCAAGATTTACAACTACGCCGAGTTCTTCACAGCTGTAACAAAATATACCGACGCAAACGGTCACACCTCGCTCTCTGCAGGCATCGGCGACTTGGTTGTTTGGGCGTCAAAAGACGGCAAATACACCTACCAGAAGGTATCGTTCGGCAAGCAAAAGGAAGCAACACTCACTCTCCCAGAGGGTGCACCTACCTGTTCTGTTGGTGCACTTGAGACAAGTGCACCCCCTAAATGCACCTACCTGGACCTCGTTCCGCCGAAGGAAGATCCGAAGCTACCATACGTCAGCGACGAGATGCACAAGGAGAACCAGCGCCGTTTTGCTCTTGAGGACAGCATCCGCAAGGCATATACAGCAACGTTCCCAACTATGGAGGAGGCAAAGCGCATCAATGAGCGCGGCGCCGAGTACATTTTCAAGTCGCGCGGCAACAAGCAGACCATCGTCGACTTCATCAAACGACACAGCGACAACGAAGACCGCGTGATGGGCATACTCGCCACACTCAGCGACAAAGACTTGCGCGACATCACAACCGAGATTCTCGAAGACAGCTACAACGCAACAACCGACCAGCTCTCGCCGCGTGTTGAGGACGAGCTGATTACAATTCCGTTCAAGCAGTACTTCGAGAAGGCGTTCAGCAAGAAGGCAGCCGACGCTTTCCGCGCCGACCCGATGAAGCTCGTAGAATGGATAAAGAAGAACATCCGCCTCAACCCCGACAAGAAGGCTCTGCGCATCGCACAGACTCCGGTTGGCGTTATGAAGTCGAAGATTACCGACGAGCGTTCGCGCGACATCTTCTTCGTCGACGTGGCTCGCAGCCTCGGCATCGAAGCGCAGAAGGACGCTGTGACGGGCAAGATACAGTACAAATCCCAGGGGGTGCACTTGTCTCAAGTGCACCAAAAGCCCGACGGCGAATGGCAGGATGTGAAGTTCGACAACACAGCCGACAAGACATCTACCGCAGCAGCTCTCGGTACAATCAAGCTGACATACGAGCCTACAAAGCTGCTCGACAACCCGAAGTATTACAGCCACTTCACAATCAGCCGCATAGAGAACGGCACGGCTCAGCTGCTCAACTTCGATGAGGGTCAGGCTGACATGGGCAACGGCACAACATGGAGCAACACGTTCAAGAACGGCTACAAGCTCGACGCCGGCACATACATGCTCACCACGGGTACACGTCTTGCAAACGGCAGCGTACTCGCATCAAACCGTATCTTCGAGATTAAAAAGGGTCAGACAACAACCCTGCCTCTTGAGATTCGCCAAAACACCAACGAAGTGACAGTAATCGGTTCGTTCAACTCAGAGAGCCTCGTTACAAAGGACGGCAAGGAAGTAAGTCTGCTCTCACAGACCGGTCGCGGCTATTACGTTGTAGGCATCCTCGGCGTGGGTCAAGAGCCAACCAACCACGCTCTGCACGACATCGAGAAGATGAAGGAAGCGTTCGAGGCATGGGGCCGTCCGGTAGTGCTGCTCTTCGAGAGCGAAGCCGACGCAGCCAAGTTCAACCACGACGAGTTCCCGGGTCTGCCGTCAACCGTGCAGTTCGCCCTCGACAAGGACGGATCGGTACGCAAGCAGATAGCACGTGAGATGAAGCTGATGAACGAGAAGCAGATGCCGATGTTCATCATCGCCGACACATTCAACCGCGTAGTATTTGTATCGCAGGGCTACACCATCGGACTCGGCGAGCAGATGCAGGGCGTGTTCAAGAAGTTGTAAGCAAGGGGTGAAAACACTTCAGATACTAACAAACAAAAAGGGTGCTTCGTGCACCCTTTTTGTTGTTTCTATGTTGTAATCACTTTATTGCTCTTTGTTTTTTAGGGGGTGCAGTGGTCCCCACTGCACCAACAAAGCAAGTATGCCCCTTCAGGTAAAAATCCTCCCACAGATTGCACAGATTTTCACAGAAGTCTTTAGGGGGCAAAACTATAGAATTGCGAAGAATGCACACCCGCCCGCAACGGCTTACTGCTTCCTCAAGGTAGGCAATGCTCCTTTAAGTTCGTAACGCCACTCTGAGCCTGCGTTCTGCAAGGCGGTGTTCATGGCATCAACGGCTTTCTGCCAGGTAACGTTAGTCCCGTCCACCTTCGTGGCTTCGGTGCTTTTCTTATTGTAGCCGATACCTTGTTCATGATTGTTCTTCCAATAGCAGGCGGTCATCACGTTGGCGTAGTTATTTCCCAAAAAGCCGCCGATATGTAGATAGCCAGTGCTACTACCCGTACTGGTTACGTTGCCCGTGGCGTAGCAGGCAAGGAGGCTGCTTCCTGCGTTCATTCCCACCAGACTGCCGCCAGCGATATTCTTATTGGGGGCCATTTCTATGATCACGTTGCCCGTGGCATAGCAAGCGGTCAGGGTGGCACTCGAATTCGTCTGACCTGCCACGCCGCCGACATCGACCGTTCCCTTCACTGTGGCCGAGGAGCTGCATCCGGTGATGGAACCGCCTATTTGAACACCTACCACACCGCCGACATACACCGTGCCGCTGACGCTGCCCGACACCGAGCAGTTTTCAATGGTGCCCCAGCCAGATCCTACCACGCCGCCAATACTGCCGCCATATATTTGATGGCTTGTTATCTGTACGCCCTCCATCACCACGTTCTTCACCGTACCAGCTCTATTGAGCCAGCCGAACAGACCCGCATATTCGTCATTTGTCGTAAAGGTCAGCCCCGTGATGGTATGGCCGCCGCCGTCGAAGGTGCCTTTGTATGAGTTGTCGTAGTCTGTGCCTATCGGCGTCCAGTTTTTGCCTGTGAGGTCAATGTCTGTGTCGAGGGTAATGTTAATGTCGCTCTTACCTCCGTTCACTAATTTGGCTATATTCATCAGGCCATCAGCGGAGGTCACGGTGTAGCTGCCGTTGCTCTCTATGGTATAGCCCAGGTCTTTTGCCGCAGCGAGGGAGACGGTGTAGGTATATTTACCGCCCGCCTGCCAGTCGGTAGCATTCTTCATCTTATAAACTAAGGTCTTGCCGTTGGTGAAGGTGCACGTAATGAAGGCTGTGCCAGCTGCCACACTTTGCGGGGCAACGATGGCGGTGTAGGTGTTGCTACCCTTGTCATACGGGACGATTATATCCGGGTTGTCGCCTTCGGTGGAGAGACCCGTCAGCTGCACGGATGCCAGCCCCTCGGTGTAGTCCGTCAGAACGATGGTTACCCGCGCCGTGCGGTGGGTGAAGCGGAGCGTGGGGCTACCGTAGGTCACCGTCTGCCCGTCGGCTACGATGAGGTCGCTGCCCTCAAAGTCTTTCTGGGTACTTTGGTTGGCTTTTACCTTTACCGCAGGTGGGGTTGTCTCGCCCGCGGTGTAGGGCCACCACGCTGTGACGGTGATGTTGTTGTGGTTGGTCCAGTAGTACGGGTCGGTGGAGGTCAGCGTAGCGCTGGTGGGGTCGGCGGTGGAGGGCGTTACGTCGTATGCCTTCACCGTGCCGTCCATCAGGACTGCCACGCTCTGCACACCCTCCCAATTGCCGTCCGCTGGGGCACGGGTGCCGACGGTGGCTGTCGCGACGGGATTCAGCCCCGTGGCGGTGAAGACGATGGGTGTGCCTTCCGCCCCTTCTGGTAGGAAGCCCGCTTCGTCCTGCGTGCAGGCGGCAAGTGAGAGGACGAGCGCTGCAAGTGCAAAAAATCTTGTCTTCATTATATCTGTTGTTTTATTACTCTGGTTCTTTCCGTTGCGGGCGTAACTTTTCCCCCTGACGGTTTACTGCTTCCTCAAGGTGGGCAATGCTCCGTTAAGTTCGTAACGCCACTTTGAGCCTACGTTCTGCAAGGCGGTGTTCATGGCATCAACGGCTTCCTGCCAGGTAACGACAGAGCCGTCCACCTTCGTGGCTCCGGTGCTTCCCCTATTGTAGCCGATACCTTGTTCATGATTGTTCTTCCAATAGCAGGCGGTCAAGGTAATGTAGTTATCTCCCAAAAAGCCGCCGATATGTACATAGCCAGTGCTACTACCCGTACTGGTTACGTTGCCCGTAGCATAGCAGGCAAGAAGGCTGATTCCGTCGTTGAATCCTACCAGACCGCCGCCAGAGATATTCTCTGTGCGGTCTATTTCTATGATCACGTTGCCTGTGGCATAGCAAGCGGTCAAGGTGGCACCAAAAATCGTCTGACCTGCCACGCCGCCGACATTGATCGTTCCCTTCACTGTGGCAGAGGAACTGCATCCGGTGATGGAACAGTCCCTTTGAATACCTACCACACCGCCGACGCTCACCGTGCCGCTAATACTGCCCGACACCGAGCAGTTTTCAATGGTGCCCCAGCTATATCCTGCCACGCCGCCGGCATAACCCAACCTGTGATTGCATGTTATCTGTATGCCCTCCATCACCACATTCTTCACCGTAGCGGCGCCATTATTGAAATTACCGAGATAGCCGAACAGACCCGCATATTTGTCATTTGTCGTAACGGTCAGCCCCGTGATGGTATGGCCGCCACCGTCGAAGGTGCCGGTGTACGAGTTGTCGTAGTCTGTGCCTATCGGCGTCCAGTCTTTGCCTGTGAGGTCAATGTCGGCGGTGAGGGTAATGTTTATGTCGGTCTTACCTCCGTTCACTAATTCGGCTATATTCATCAGGCCGTCGGCGTTATAGACCGTGTAGGTATTGGTGTTGCTGTCGTAGATGTAGCCCAAATCCTCAGCCTCGCCACTCTCGCCGCCGCCGTCAGCCCAGTTGCCGATGGTGCAGCCCTCTAACGTCAGGCCAGTGGTGTTCACCTTAACGGTATATTTATAGCGGCTGCCCGCCTCTAATACGACGTCGTTCTGCGGGCGGAAGTAGAAGGTGCCGCCGCCGAGTTTCACCTTGACGAACGGCTTGCCTGCCGCAACGGTCTGCGGGGCGGTCAGTGCCTCGTAGGTGTTGCCGCTTGCGTTGTAGGTCTTGATGGCGGTCGGGTTGCCGTTATCGGCGGACAGGCTCACGAGGCTCACCGTGGCACAGGCGACGCTCGTGAATCCCGTGCCGGGCTTCAGTTCGATTGTCACGCGTGCCGTGCGGTGGGTAAATTCAAGTGTCGGGTTGTTAAATTCCACCTTCCGGTTCTCAGCAGAGATAAAGTCGCTGTTCTGGAAGTCAGCCAATTTGCTTTGGTCTTCTGCCACCTTCACGGCAGGCATCTGTGTGATGTCGGCATTGTTGAAGGGCCACCATGCCGATACGGTAATCGGGTCGCGGCTGGTCCAGTAGTACGGGTCGTTCTCGCGTGAAAGCGTGGCACTCTTGAAATCGGTAGAAGCCGTTACGGTGTATTCCTTTACCGCATCGCCCATCTTGAGTGCCACGGAGGTGACGCCCTGCCAGTCGCCGTCCACAGCGGCACGGGTGGAAGGGGCTGCCAGCGGCGTTGCATCTACGGACAATCCGGTGGCACGGATGACGACGGGGTATTCACCTTCGGGCAGACGGTTATCGCCAGCAAGTTCGTCCTGCGTGCAGGCGGCGAGGGCGAACAGCAGTGCGGTGGCTGCGGGGATAAATAATCTATGTTTCATAATTCTTCACCCTAATCAATTAATTATTAACATCTTACATGTCAGCATTCACTTCTCCGCCGTTTATATCGTTCCACTTTGCAATGGTGGCTTCGCTGACTTCAAGGACTTTGTTGTGTAGCTTGACGGTATAGGTATAGTTGTTGCCCGCCAGCAGTGCGCCATCGGGCATGGTGAGTGTGGCATGATATTCCTGACCTTTGTAATTCACAACCAACGGCAGGGATGCAACTGTCTGCGGGAAAAGGATGATCGATGACGTGAGATTGCCGTCTGCCAGATTCATGGTCAGTTCTCCGGTCTGTGCCCCGTTGTCTGCGGTGGCAATACCGTCGGCCGTGTTGAACGTACCGGTGAGTAACAATCCGTCCAGCGTGTAACGTTCAGGCTTGACCACGCTGAAATTCACGCCGTCGCCCGCCTCGAAGGTAAGGGTTATCTGGCTCATGCGGTGGTGGAAGGAGTTGTCTTCACCGCCTTTGGCGGTTTTGTCGGTGAAGCTTACTACCGGGTTGTTTTTGTCTCCCGTGGCTCCTGAAGCAAAGAGGAAGTCGATGGCAGGCTGGTTTTGCTGCGCCGTGGCATCGGTCGTGGCTGTGAGGATGCCTCCCGCCGCGTTGTACGGATAGTAGGCGCGGAAAGTATGGGTCTTTGCATCTTCGATATAGATAACCTTTCCTTCTGCCTCAAATTTCCCGTTTTTCAGGATGAAAGGCACGTTGCCGTACTGGGAATCGTTGCCGATGTCGGTGATGCCGATACGGTCGCCGGCAGTCCAGGTGGTTCCGCTGGCGCGGGTGGCGGGGGCGATGTTGGCGGTAAACTGGGCGGCCACGGGGTCACCGTTCAGGTTCTCGTTGTCGTTGTTGCAGGCTACAAGTGCGAGGGCGAGCGCTGCAAGTGCAAAAAATCTTGTCTTCATTATATCTATAATTTTATTATTTACAAATCGGCATTTACATCATCACCTTTCACTTCTTCCCAGCCGTTGATTTCGGCTTCGTCCACTTCCATGCCTTCGGGTGTCTCAACCAGCGTTCCGCCGAGGGTCAGCGATTTGCCCTTTCTGGTGTTGAACTCCTTGAGAGCTTCTGTGAGGTCGCTTTTCAGCGTGGTGGGGGTTGGGTTGCCGTCAGCATAACGGATTTCAGCCGTCAGCAGTTGTTCCGTACCGGTCACACCCAGCAACCGCACCGTGGCTTTCCACTTGCCGGCATCGTCACCTTCGGTTATCTTGGTGAAGGGCAGCACGACGTTTGAAGCGGCTCCGTAGGTATCGGTAGCGAAATCGAGTGTTCTGGCTGCACCCGTCAGATGGGCAACAATCTCCGTGATGCGTCCGGCGGCATCACCCGTCGGTTTGACGATAAGCGTCAGTTCGCGTACCTGCTGCTTCATTGCGGCGGTCAGCGGATAGTCCTTGTCTTTCTCGATGCTCACCTGTTTCGTATAGGTGAAGAACCATCCAGGGGCATTGTTCACAAAGGCATCCGTGCCTGCCCGGTTTCCCGTGGCTGCGGCAATGGTGGCGGTGGTACCATTTACCGTGATTCCTTCAGCTGGGTTCCACACCGCAAGGGTGTAGCTGCCTGGAGCAAACAGATGGTCGGGGGCATGGGTGGCGGAAGTCTCCGTACCCGTATAGTCGCCCATGGTGACCGTCCACGTGGCAGGTATGTTGATACCCTCACCGCAGGCCGACCAGTCGGCTGTCACCGCAATTTTCCCATAGTCGGGATGCGGCGTGTCATAAAGCGTGTCCTTTACGCAGGAAGAGAGCAGCACGGCGGCTGCCATTCCCATCATATATATATATTGTCTTGCTTTCATACTCTATTCCTCCGTATTAGAATAACTTCCATACCAATGTCACACCGGCGTTGATGGGGCCACACCAATTTTTTGTCTCGTTGCCACAGCGCACGCGCACACCATCGATGACTTCATATTTTTCGAAATCGGCATTCAGGTAGCCCAAGCCGAGGTTGAAATCAAGAGTCAATGCCTTGTTCAGCCGTAGCTGATAGCCTGTGGTGATGCCGCCACCCATCAGGTCGCCTTGCTTGCCTGTTTCGGAGATCTTGTAGTTGAACTGTCCGGCCTTGAACATCGCACCCAGATACCAGGCTTTCTTCTCACCCATGTAATAACGTATTTCCGGAGCCACTTCCCAGAGTGCATAGCGGCGGTCCTTGTCGCTCCACGTCCAAGAAGTCCATGAGCCGTTTACGGCAATGCCACACGACGGACAGATGCGCCATTCAAGTCCTAAATCTGGTGTCAAGGTAGCCCAGCGCAGCAGGTTGGCACGCAGGGAGAGATGATGATCAGTTGTGATTTTGGTTTCCGACGGCGTGTCGGCAAGTGTATTTTGTTGAGCGGCGGCTTCTGCCTTTTGCCTTTCCCTTCGGCCGGCGACCGTTGGTTCAGCGGCAAGTCGGGCTTCTTCCGCCTTGCGTCGCGCTTCCGCTTCCGCATCCATCGCGGCTGTTTCCTTTGCGGGTACCGTTAGGCGCACGATCACAAAATCACCCCCTGTCGCATGATTGTGGGTAATGAAGTTTTCTTCCTTGATTTTCGCGCGTGTAATCAGTTCTGATTTTACTCGATTGGCACGAATCTTCGCCGTTGCAAGGTTCTCGGCTTCACCGCCCAGCGAATTGCAGTAGCCGTCAACCAATAGCGGCAGTTTGCCGTCAAGAATTGTTGCTTTGTTGTTTTCGATATATTCCAACAGGCGGGCAAGTTCCGTGTCATTGCCATTCCAAGGAACGTAGAACATGTCCTTCTGCGGAACGAAGCGGAAGGTGTAGGTCGTGTCTGTTTTCTGCTGCGCAATGACAGGAAAAGTGCCCGTCATCAGCCACAGAAATAAGGTAAGAAAAGTGATTTTTCTGCTCATATAAACTTGAATTTATTATCTTTGTCTTCCCCAAAGTTAATAAAATGTCATTAAGCGCAAGAAAAAACACACAAAATTTTTCTGTTAAAATACAGTGTTTTTCATGGAATTTGTCGTTTGAGCACCTTTTTGTCGAATGAGCACTTTTCAAATTGTCGAATAAGCACTTTTTTATCGTGTGAACACTTTTTGAAAATGGGCTTCTGAGACCTTTTTCATCGGCTTTTTACCACACAAATTATTCCAGATTTGCTTTTTTCCATTTGGCAGGCGTACATCCTTCCTTCTCGGTAAATGATTTGATAAAGTTACTGCGGGAAAGAAAACCGGAAGACTCAGCCAGCTTCTGTATATTGATTTCTGGATGCTTCTTCAGTATGTTTTTCGCATACTCCAACCGGAGGCTGCTTATCCATTCGCGGAATGTCATTTTATACGTGGTCTTGATATAAGCGGAAAGATAAGTACGGTTCGTATAAAGTATTTTGGACAGTTCTTTTATGGTAAGTCCCTGCTGAACATAGCCGTCTGTCTTTATCCAGTTGTCCACTTTCTCTATAATTTCTGTATAGGACACTGGAACTTCTTCCCCAGAAACTATTTCAGGTTCTGTTTCCGTATCTGTCAGAAGTTTTTCTTCAGACTGTATATCTTGCTCAAAAGCATTTTCTACCTGTTCATAGAATAGCAGGTAGTTCTGATAGCTGTAGAAAAGATAGCTGTAGAACGGGATTGACGACAAAATCCAGATAAAAACATATTTGTCTGGCAGAAATGTCAACAATCCGCATCCGACACCGAAGATAAGTGCCCAATAAGTGAATATGGAAAGCCATTCGATATATGCGCCTATATCATCTGCATGCGTGTCATCAAAAATCCTGACGGCTCTACGATATGCAACAATGACTCTTCGAGCAAGCATAAGCCCGTAAATCACCAGCCATGCAGCCAAAACCAGCAATCCAATCTTTTGCATGGTGCCACCCGGCAGCAGCAATAATACGACTCCGGAAAGGATTGAGAAGATAACCCATAGAATGAAGTGTGTCCATGACCTTTTGCGCGTTATGTAGAAACGGTCGAGCAGTGTTATCATTGCTGAACTGAACAGATAATAACACAAAAAATAGGTGGACAGATTCATCAATATGGCAGAATTTACATTTTGGAACCTTATTCCCAAAAAGAAATGTACCGAATAATTGGTGGCAAGCAACAGCAGTGCGACACCCATTATACGTCGGGAGCGAAGATAATTCTCGAAAATTTTCTTTTCTGGTGTCTTGGCAAACAAAAAATAAAAGCCAAAGAACAGCATCAACGGCAGCGCGATACAAAGTGAAAAACTGTATATAGATGGTTCCATGTTATGCTTATTTGATTTTGATGCAAATTTAGATAAAATTTCCGAATTATAAGTCAGTTGGGATAAAAATCTACCATATCTTCCAGAAACGGCGTACTGCACTTATTATCAAGGCAATAAAGGCTGGTAGATATTTCTTAGATGGGGATATCTACCAGGCTATCTCCCAGCTATGCTGTGAGATTTTGGGTGGGTTGGTTGGTGCAGTTGCTTAGGGGGTGCACTTCTCTACTGGTTGGTTGGTACACGATTACTTGGTTGGTGCACTTGAGACAAGTGCACCCCCTACAAGTGCACCCCCTTGGAGAACTTAATTGCCACGCTACAACAACTTGATTGCCACGCTACGGCAACATGGTTACCACGCTGCGGCAATATGGTTACCGCGCAACGGTAATGGTGAGACGGAGGGCTTGTTGGGTGTGTGGGGTGATGCGAAAACGATTGTCGGTGCGCTCGCCTACAAGCCAGACTATGCGTTGCTGGGCGTCGGTGACTACGAGCTGAGCACGTTTCTCAAAGACATTCTTCTTGCGGTCGGTGAGATAATCGCTTACGAGCTTCATGCCGTTCATGCCGAACGGAACAAAGCGGTCGCCCTGCTCAATGTGGCGCAGCGTAAGCGGGAACTTGATGTCCGATGCGTCGAGACATACGCAGTCGGCTGCGCGACTCGGCACGTAATCGTCGCCGCAATCTTCCGCCGCTACCCTTATCTTTAAACTGTCGCTGAACACATACGTGCCGGTTTCGGGTATGCGCATTGAGCGCACAGCATCGGCTACATTTGTTCTCGGCTGAACGAGCAGAGAACCGCGGTCGAAGGCGAGTTCGTGCGAATCGGAAGCTATGATTTTGCCTGCAGAGCAGGTGTCGAGCGAACCGTATATCTGCTCAATCTGCGCCGAAGTGAAGCCGCGGGGACTGAGTATTTCGTGGAGGGTGTACTCGGGTGATGGCTGTTGCTTCAGTCGGTCGATGGAGATGGTGAGGGGGTGGTTGGCTTGGAGGGTGCACCTTAGGGGGTGCAGCAGTCTCTGCTGCACCAACAGAGGTTGGTTGGTACACTTCCTTACTGGTTGGTTAGTGCACTTCTCGACTGCTTGATCGGGGCGCTTCTCGACTGGTTGGTTGGTGCACTTGGGACAAGTGCACCCCCTGGGAGGGGTTGTGACGTCAGCTATGCTGCGCTGTATAGCTTCGTCGAAGATTTTCAGGGCTTCAGTGACGCGCAGCGATGTCTCGAAAATCGACTGGCTTACGCTCGGGTTAAGCTCGCGCAACAGCGGCATTACGTCAAGACGTATCTTGTTGCGTTTCACGTCATTATGCAGATTGGTTGAATCTGTAACGTAACTCTCGCCGAGAGCATCAAGATACTGCACAATATCCTCTCTGCTAAGCGAAAGCAGAGGGCGAATGATGTTGCCGTTGCGCGGCTGAATGCCTCGCAGCCCACGCAATCCGGTGCCGCGAACGAGGTTGAGCAGAACGGTCTCAACGCTGTCGTCGCGATGATGTGCAACGCAGATATCCTGCGCTTTGATATCGCGGCGCAGGTTCTCGAAATAGCCATAGCGCAAATCGCGCGCAGCCATCTCGATGCTCACACGATGCAGGTCGGCATAAGCCTGCGTGTCGAAGTGGATGAGATGCAGAGGCACGGAAAGACGCTCACAAAGTTGCTTGCAGAACTCCTCGTCGCGCACCGATTCGGCGCCACGCAGATGGAAGTTGCAGTGAGCAGCCTCAACGCCTATGCCCAGTTCGTGCTCCAGATGTTTCAGCACTAAGAGCAGCGACACGCTGTCTGCGCCGCCCGAAAGCGCCACAATATACTTGCCCCCATAAACGAACAATTCGTGGACAGAGGCGAAGCGTCGCACTCTGTCCACGAACGAATTGATTATCGCAGAAGATTTTTCCACAGTCTTGTATTTATTCTACGTAGAGAACCAATCCCTTGAGGTATTCGCCCTCCGGATGATAGATGTTAATCGGGTGATCGGCAGGCTGGTGAATCTGATGAAGGATGCGCACCTTACGGTTAGCCTGCACCGCAGCTGTGAAGACAGCGTTGCGGAAATTCTCCTTTGTCACAATCTGCGAGCAGCTGAACGTGAAGAGGATGCCACCGGGCTTGATGCGCTGCAATCCCTTCACGTTGAGGCGTGTGTAGCCCTTCAGCGCATTGCGCAGAGCAGCACGATGCTTGGCGAACGCAGGCGGATCGAGCACGATGAGGTCGTATGTCTTATCGTTGGCGTCGAGGAACTTGAACGCATCCTCGCAGAACGCTGCGTGACGCTCGTCACCGGGGAAGTTAAGCTCGATGTTTCTGTTTGTCAGCTCAATAGCCTTGGCGCTGCTGTCAACGGAGTGAACCAGCTTGGCGCCGCCACGCATGGCGTAAACCGAGAAGCCGCCCGTGTAGCAGAACATATTGAGCACCGAACGACCCTTAGAGTAAGTCTCGAGCAGGTGGCGGTTCTCGCGCTGGTCGACGAAGAAGCCCGTCTTCTGACCCTTCAGCCAGTCGATATGGAAGTTCAAGCCGTTCTCCATAGCCACGTCGCTGCCCATCGAACCGTAGATGAAACCATTCTCGTGCTCCACGTCCGCCTTAAACGGCAACGTTGTCTCGCTTTTGTAGTAAACGTTCTTGATCTCGCCCTCAGAAGCCTTCACGAGAGCCTCGCATATCTCATGGCGAACGAGGTGCATACCCACGCTGTGAGCCTGCATAACCGCGGTGTCGCCATAGCAATCGATTACAAGACCGGGGAGGTTGTCGCCCTCGCCGTGAACAAGACGGAACGTATTGTTGTTCTCACGGCCTATGAGTCCGATAGCCTGACGCATCTGCCAAGCCGACTGCAGGCGCGAGAGCCAGAACTCGCCGTCTATCTCTACGTCGCGGAAAGACAACACGCGCACAGCGATAGAACCGATCTGATACATGCCGACAGCGATGAAGTCGCCTTGCGAGGTGGAAACGCGCACGATTTCGCCTTCTTCTACGCCCTCCTCAATCTGCGCTACGGCACCAGAGTATATCCAAGGATGGAAACGCTTGAGGCTTTCCTCCTTACCCTTCTTTAAATATAGATTTTTGTACATATAGTCGTTTGTATTTTTACATTACTCGGCAGGCTTCTCCTCCACAACCTTCAGTTCGTAGTCGTGGGTAGCCATCAGCTGCATTATCTCGTTGTAGAGCTTTATGCACGCCCATGCGTCGATAGCGGCATACTCCTTCTGCTTGTCGGTGAGCACATCCGCCTCCCAGTTGGTGAGGCGCTGGCGCTTGCTTATCTTCTCGCCAAAGAGATTGGCGTAAAGTTTCTGCAGACTCTTGTCCTGCACGCCAATGTTGCCTATGATGTCCTGGATATCGATGAACCAGCCTGGCTCAAACTCGCGACGGCGATGGAGCGAGAGCAGGTCGTCGTGCCACGAAAGACCAATCATTGGCACCATCTTGTTGCTCAACAAGCGCACAAGCGAATCGGGCAAGCCGATATGGTTAAGACGAAACAGAAAGCACTGGTCTTTGGTGGCAACCTGCAATAGCGCCACCTTATGGTTCTGCCCACGGCGGAACGCGGGGCGAGTCTCGGTGTCGACGCCCAACATTTCGCACGAGAGGAGATAATCCACCGCGCGGTCGGCTTCCGACTCGTTGAGCACCACCGTGATCTTACCCGGGAAATCCACTAACGGCAGGGCGTTTATAACGTTCTTATCAAATTTATTGTATATTGTTTTCATCTCGATGTTGAAAGATTTTGCAAAATTAGAAAAAAAGTGCGAAAATATGGCTGTTTCCGACTTTTTTCCACTAATTTTGTAAGCAATTTCGGTAGAAAACAGCCGTAAATCGAATCATTACAGAATATAACATACGATTTGATGCACACGACACAACAAACGACACAATTTTAAACAAAATATGGCAAAGAAGAAAACAGAGCGCAAAGCATCTAACTCTAAAGAAGCAACAATATGGCAGAGCATCCTGAAAAGTGAGAAAACAGACTTCTTGGTAGGCATGATGATTGCGATTCTCGCGATACATTTAACAGTCTCGATGGTATCCTACATAAATACCGGAGCCGAAGACCAGAGTCTGCTCGAGAACTTGCGTCCAGGAGAGTGGCTCAACCATGACAAGATAATAAAGAACTATTGCGGCTCGTACGGAGCTATCATATCATACATACTCATCACGGAGCACTTCGGCTACGCAGCCTTCCTGATTCCTTGTTTCCTGTTCGTGGCAGGCATCAAGACAATGGGAATATACAAGCTGAGCTTATGGAAGTGGTTCTTCGGCATGGGTGTGTCTATGATATGGGTGTCTATATTCCTCGCAAAAGTGCTTGCACCACTCCTGCCCGAGGCGATATTCAATCCCGGAGGCAACCACGGAGCCGTCTGCGTGAACTTCATAGAGAACATAGTAGGCCCTCCTGGACTCACTGCGTTGCTGTTCTTCGTGGCAATAGCGCTGCTCACATTCATCAGCAAGCAGACCATCACATGGGTACGCCGCATGTTCAACCCGCTGAAGTCAATCACGGGTAAGGCGTCGGAGATTGTTACAGACAAACTGAACAATAACGACAGCGAGACAACAAGCGTAGAGAATGGATACACCGCATCGGTTGCAACAAGCAGCAACACTACCAATGTGAAGAAAGACACGGCAAAGTCGGCTGAACCGACACCAGTCATCGACCTTACGGAGTTCTCTAACCTCGGACAGAAGAAGACCAGCAAGGCGCAGGCTACGCCCGTTGCGACGGCTACACCTGACGTAAAACCCATGAAAACAGGCGACGACAAACTGACCGTTGAGGTCGGAAAGGACGAGAAGGCCAAGGGCGGCAACCTTACTGACGACACAATCAACACGCCTATCAATCCGCTTGAACCGTTCACACGATACAAGCACCCGACACTCGACCTGCTCACCAAGGACGAGAACGGAGGTAAGCCATACATTGATATGGACGAAATCAAGGCGAACAACGAGGAGATTATCAAGGTGCTGAAGAGTTTCGGCATCGACATCTGCGAAATAAAGGCAACTGTCGGTCCGACCATCACGCTCTACGAGATCACTCCTGCTGAAGGCATCCGCATCACCAAGATTCGCGGTCTGGAGGCAGACATCGCGCTGCGCCTTTCGGCTCTCGGCGTGCGTATCATTGCGCCGATACCGGGCAAGGGCACTATCGGTATTGAGGTGCCGAACAAGAAGCGCCATAACGTGTCGATGGAGAGCATCCTGAACTCGAAGAAGTTCCAGGAGTCGAAGTACGACCTGCCTATCGTACTCGGAAAAACCATCACCAACGAGGTGTTCATGGCAGACCTTACGAAGATTCCTCACCTGCTTGTAGCCGGCGCTACGGGTCAGGGTAAGTCAGTCGGTCTGAACGTCATCATCACTTCGCTGCTCTACAAGAAGCATCCGAACGAACTGAAGTTGGTGCTCATCGACCCGAAGAAGGTTGAGTTCAGCGTCTACTCGCCTATCGCCGACCACTTCATGGCGCAGGTTGACGACGACGACGAACCTATCATCACCGACGTTACGAAAGTGGTACGCACACTGAAGAGTCTGTGTACACTCATGGACCACCGCTACGACTTACTGAAGCTCGCCGGTGCGCGTAATATAAAGGAATATAACGACAAGTTCCTGCACCGCCGACTCAATCCGGAACACGGACACGAGTTCATGCCTTACATCGTGGTTATCATCGACGAGTTCGGCGACCTTATCATGACTGCGGGCAAGGAGGTGGAGATGCCTATCGCACGTATCGCACAGCTGGCACGTGCAGTCGGCATACACATGATTATCGCTACGCAGCGTCCTACTACGTCAATCATCACGGGTAACATCAAGGCTAACTTCCCTGGACGCATCGCATTCAAGGTAAGCTCTATGACCGACTCGCGCATCATCCTCGACCGTCCGGGTGCCAACCAGCTCATCGGTATGGGCGACATGCTCTATCTCAACGGCAACGAACCTACTCGTGTGCAGTGCGCATTCATCAGCACTAAAGAGATTTGCGAAATCAACGAGTTCATCGAGCACCAGTCGGGTCCGACTCATCCTATGGAGTTGCCAGAACCTAAGAGCGACGACTCTGACGGCGGCAGCAACACCGGCGGTGCAGACATGGGCAATCTCGATCCATTCTTTGAGGAGGCAGCACGCTCTGTAATCGTCAGCCAGCAAGGCAGCACGAGTATGATTCAGCGCCGCTTCTCTATCGGCTACAACCGCGCCGGACGACTCATGGACCAGCTCGAAAAGGCTGGCATCGTAGGAGCGGCTCACGGCAGCAAGCCTCGCGATGTACTCGTGGCAGACGAGAGTCAGCTGACAGCTATCATGAACCAGCTGAGAGGCTAACGGCATTATAACAGTTCACAAATTAAAACACATTCATATTATGAGACGTTTGTTTTTAGGAATTATGATGGCAATGTGCATGGCTTGGCTTGGTGTGAGCACAAGCGCCGCACAGAAGAACAATGCAGCACGAAAGATTCTCGACCGTGCTGCAAAGGTGGTAGGCAGATCGGGCGGAGCAAGCGCTTCGTTCACGATGAGCAGTGCTGCAACTGGCAAGGTGTCGGGCAATATAGCCATAAAGGGCAACAAGTTCAACGCACGCACTCCGCAAATGACGGTGTGGTATAACGGCAAGACGCAGTGGACTTACGTGAAGAAGAACAACGAAGTGAACGTAAGTACACCTACTCAGGCTCAGCAGCAGATGATGAATCCCTACTCGTTCATCACCATGTACAAGACAGGCTACAAGATGTCTGCCACTAACGCAGGCGCAAACAACGAGGTACACCTTGTGGCTCGAAACCCAAACAGAGGCATTCCGGAGATGTATATCACGATAAACCGCAAAACCGGCGTGCCATCAAAGGTAAAGATGAAGCATAAGGGCAAATGGAGCACTATCACCGTGAGCAACTTCTCACCGAAGAATCTTTCTGACCGTATCTTCACGTTTAATTCTAAAGACTACCCCACTGCTGAAGTTATCGATTTGCGATAAAAAAGACTTAATACTTATATGAAATACACCATCCCTAAATTTGAACTCATCAGACTGCTGTTGCGGCATCGTAGAATTGCCGACAACCGCAGTCTGAGTGCTATGGAAAACAAGGTAGCAAAGTTTTTCATTTATCTTTCGATACTTATTCTCGTCATCTATCTTATGGGATTGGCGATATTGTTCTCTCAATTAACAAACAGCGACAATACGACAACGGCTACAGAGAATCTGTTCATAGTCATGCCGTTTCTCTTGCTTGTCGACTTCGGCATGAGGTTTACGATGCAGCAGACTCCTGCACACATCGTCAAGCCTTATATATTGCTACCTTTGCCGCGCTACACATGTATTGACGCTTTCGTCTACAACTCGCTCATCAGTAAAGGCAACTTCATTTGGTTCGCATTCTTATTACCTTATGCGTTAATGTCGATAGTGTTCAGCTATGGTCTTGCAACAGCTACGCAGACAATGCTGCTCTGCTTGGTGCTCATACTCATCAACAGCCAGTGGTACGCGATAGCACGCACACTAATCAAACAAACCGAACTATGGTGGGCGCTACCTATTATAATATATGGTATAGAGGCAATGCCGCTGTACGTTGGTAGCAACGCAGGCTGGGCACAGTTTACGGATATCTACTCATACGTTGGCGCAATGCTCGATAAGCATAGTGTGCTGCCGATATTATTTGGCATTATAGCGCTTGCTGCGATTGTACTTATCAACCGTCGTCTGCAATACGCAAGCATAGAGAAAGAACTTATGCATTCTGAAGTGAAGAAGAGCGTGAAGAAGGTGAACAAGTTCGCTTTCTTCGAGAAGTATGGCGAGATAGGACTCTTCATGCAGCTCGAGATGAAGCTGCTCCTTAGAAACGCCACTCCAAAGAAAGCTTTGAAATCGGGCTTCTTCACTATGGCTTTACTCTGCGCGTTTATAGTTTTGTCGGACGTGTACGACTCTGATGGCATGACAAACTTCTGGGGATTGTATGCATTTATGATATTCGGCACGATGAATCTTATCGGGCTGATGAGCTATGAGGGCAACTATATTGACTGTCTGCTTACACACCGCGAGAACATCCTCTCGCTGCTCAAGGCAAAATATATTTTCTACTCTCTGCTATTGATTGCGCCATTCCTGCTTATGCTGCCCGCAGTGATAAGCGGCAAGTGGTCGCTGCTGATGCTCGTGAGCTACATGATATTCACAATGGGTTTCCAGTTCTTCATCGCCTTTCAGACAGCTGTATATAACAAAATAACGGTTCCGCTGAATACCAAGATGACAGACAAAGCCGGACTGAAAACCAATTACATTCAAATTGTCCTTGTAGTTATCGTGTTTATTGTGCCGAACATTCTTGTAAACATTCTGCAGTCTGTATTCTCCGAGAACGTAGCCTATCTGACAATGCTATTCATCGGACTCTGTTTCATTGCAACACACAAATTGTGGCTGCGCAACGTCTACAACCGACTGATGAAACGCAAATATGCAAATCTTGAAGGCTTTATCAGTTCGAGACAGTAAAAGCTGCACAATATATATAATGTACATAAACGATATATGATGTACATAAACGCATAGATTATTATGATATCAGGAAACTCAATGCGTTACACATAATTAAAGATTCGCAATTATAACCGCTTATTTTGGTTAATAATTGCGAATCTTTCGTTTTTTATTAACTATTTTCACATCAGTATCAACTAAGATATTTATCTTTGCAGATGTAAGATTTAAGATTATGAAGAAAAAGACAATATGGACCATAGCAATCATCATGGGATTCTCTTTCCTTGGCTTGCTATTCCTTCAGCTGAAATACATCCAGGCGATGGTAGACATGAAAAAGGAGCAGTTCGACGAGTCGGTCAACCGCGCCTTGTACCAGGCTTCACGCAATCTGGAACTCAACGAGACTCTGCGTTATCTTGAGAAGGACGTGAATGAGACTGAACGTCGCGCCTTCCGCAAGGACTCTGTAGGTACACGCACTGGCAACATGGACGGAAGCATTCAGCAGTCGCACCAATACTCGGTGGCAGGAAAGGACGGCACGGTTTATTCTTCGTTCGAGTTAAAGACAATCACGATAAAGCCATCGCAGATGCCGAAGGGAATGATTCTGCATACAGACAAGAACTCGCTAAGCGAAGCCTCAAAGTCGCTGCAGGAAATAGTAAAGAACCGCTACATCTATCAGAAGGCGCTGCTCGACGAGGTGGTCTACTCTATACTCTACTCCGCTTCGGAGCGTCCGCTTAAGGAACGCATCAACTTCAAGTTGCTCGATCAGGACCTCAAAGCAGAGTTGATGAACAACGGAGTGAACATACCCTACCACTTTACCGTCAGCACACAGGACGGACGCGAGGTATATCGCTGTCCAGATTACACAGACGAAGGCGAAGAGTTCACCTACTCGCAGGTGTTGTTCCGCAACGACCCACAATCGAAGATGGGCGTTGTGCGCATCCACTTCCCCGACATGGGTTCGTACATCTTCTCGTCTGTTAGATTCATGATTCCGTCTGTAGCCTTCACACTCGTGTTGCTCGTGACGTTCATCTTCACAATCGTGGTAATCTTCAGGCAGAAACGCTACACCGAGATAAAGAACGACTTCATCAACAATATGACGCACGAACTGAAGACACCTATCGCAAGCATTTCGCTCGCAGCCCAAATGATGAACGACGAGTCGGTAACAAAGAGTCCGGCTATGACGAAGCACTTGGGTCAGGTTATCTTCGACGAGTCGAAACGTCTGCGTTTCCTTGTAGAGAAGGTGCTGCAAATGTCGATGTTCGACCGCAAGAAGGCTGTGTTCAAGAAGAAGAAACTCGACCTCAACGAGATGGTGGAGAACATATCCAACTCATTCTCGTTGCGCGTAGAACATACAGGCGGAAAGATATACACAGAGATTGAGGCTGTCGACTCAACGCTGTACGTAGACGAGGTACACTTCCAGAACGTACTCAACAATCTCTTGGACAACGCCGTGAAGTATCGCAAACCCGACCAGCCAGTAGATATATATCTACGCACTTGGAACGACAACGACCACCTCTACTTCTCTGTACGCGACACCGGTTTGGGCATAAAGAAGGACAACTTCCGCAAGGTGTTCGACAAGTTCTACCGCGTTCATACCGGCAACGTACACGATGTAAAAGGCTTCGGATTGGGATTGGCTTACGTTAAGAAGATCGTTATGCTCCACGACGGCGACATCTCTATTGAGAGCGAATACGGCAAGGGAACGAAGTTCACAATCAAATTGCCGATAATAAAGGATTAATTAAAATATTAGAGAGATACGGTGCCTATAGCAAAAGATTATAGGCACCGAACAAAAGAATCACACAATTAAAATCGACGAATATGAACAAAAGCCTACGAAACATTCTATCTCTATTGCTCGTCTTGCTGACGGGTGCATCGCTCAACGCTGTTGCCGACTCCTACAATGTGGCGCCGATGACAGCAGGCAAGGTGACGGTAAGTCCGAACGACGAGTTCGTGAACGCTCCGATAAACCTCATCAATTACGGAACGAATCCCGTTAAGCAGATTACATACACGCTCTACGACTTCGACACACAGGAGTCAAGCGAACCGCAGACTATCGACTTCGAGACTCCGTTCGACAACACACAGCAGGTGATGATTCCGATTAAGCCTGGCAAATCACTTGGCAAGAGCGATGTTATCTTCAACGTGACAGAGGTGGACGGGCATCCTAACGAGACAAGCGTATCATTTACATACATAGAGCGCTGGACAGTATTGCAGGCTGCAAAGAAGCGTGTAGTATTCGAGGACGTAACCGGATTGTGGTGCCAGTATTGTCCGCGCGGCATTGCCATCATGGAATCGTTGGAAAGACTTTATCCAGACGAGTTCATCGGCATTTCAATTCATGATGGCGACGCTCTCGCAACAAATGCATACAACAGCATGCTGTCTTCAACATGGAAGAATACGAACCGTCCTCTTATCATGTGTGCAAGAGACGAAAAGGTGAACACCTTTGACGGCGAAAGCAACTTCAAGTATGAGTTGGACAAGACGGCTTCGTTCGACATCAGCGTGAAAGCTACATACGACGGAAAGGACATCAACGTAACATCCAGCGTTCTGCCCTGTCTGGATACTGACGAGGGCACCGAGTACAGCGTGGCATACGTGCTCACAGCCGACGGACTGAAGAACGAGAAATGGGGACAGGCAAACCGCGTAGGCGAATGGAACGATCAGGTATTGCCTGAATATGACAGATTCAAAGGCAACGAATCTACTATATACGGACTGGAATTTAACCAAGTTGCCATCGACAGCAAAGGCGTGCAGTATGGCGTGGAAGGTTCGTTGACACGTCCTTATACCGTAGGCACAATGCAGACTTACACAGTTACCTTCGAAAACATCTCGCAGCACAAGCTGATTCAGGACAAATCGAAGTTGAACGTATGCGCTCTGATTATCAAGAAGGTGACTAACGGCGACCAGATAAAGACAACCATAGAGAACGCCGCAAAATGCCGCGTAGAGTCTGGCGAGACAGGCATCAAGCAGATAGACAACGAAGGTGCTAACGTAGTTACCGGCTACTACTCGCTCGACGGACAGCGCCTCAACGCTCCGGCTAAGGGCATTACTATCGTGCGCTACGCCGACGGAACGACACGCAAAGTGCGCAAATAGAATTAAAATAACAGAATAAAAACAATTAAAAACAGAATACGATTATGGAAGACAATTTGAAAATCTTACTTTGTGAAGACGATGAGAACCTCGGCATGTTGCTTCGTGAATACTTGCAGGCTAAGGGCTACGCAGCCGACCTGTGCCCAGACGGCGATGCAGGTTACAAGGCTTTTATGAAGACTAAATACGACATCTGTGTGCTCGACGTGATGATGCCTAAGAAGGACGGTTTCACTCTTGCTCAGGAAATACGCCAGGCTAACGCCGAGATACCTATCATCTTCCTCACCGCAAAGACAATGAAGGAGGACATTCTCGAAGGCTTCAAGATTGGTGCCGACGACTATATCACCAAACCGTTCTCAATGGAGGAGCTCGTGTTCCGTATTGAGGCTATCCTGCGCCGCGTTCGTGGCAAGAAGAACAAGGAGAGCTCGGTATACCACATCGGTCGATTCACATTCGACACTCAGAAGCAGTTGCTCGTTATCGGCGATAAGCAGACTAAGCTCACAACAAAGGAGAACGAACTGCTCGCTCTGCTCTGCAGCCACGCCAACGAGATTCTGCAGCGCGACTTCGCTCTGAAAACAATTTGGATTGACGACAACTACTTCAACGCTCGCTCAATGGACGTGTACATCACCAAGTTGCGCAAGCACCTCAAGGACGACGATCAGATTGAGATTATCAACATCCACGGTAAGGGCTACAAGCTCATTACCCCAGAGGAGGAATAACCCAAGCTATATATGAACAAGAAGATAAAGACAGCAGCACTTGCCGGTTTGTCAGCATTGGCACTGGCAAGTTGCTCTTCAACAAACAAGGTAACGAAGGACAGCGACAACGCCACCCGACCAGACAACGCATACATGAACATCGATTCGAAATTCCTCACGTTCTCGAACGACCAGCGTGCCACTATCAATAAGGGCAACACATTCGCTGTCAACCTGTTCAAGACACAAATCGACAAGCAGAGTAAGGTGCTCTCGCCGCTTAGCGTTTCGTTCTTGATGGGTATGTTGGCTAACGGCGCCGACGGCGCCACGCAGCAGGAAATATTGAAGGCGCTCGGCGTTGACGATGTTTCGCTTCAAGCGCTCAACGAGGCGTATCGCGCATTGCTCAACAGCACCGCAACCAACGACAAGCAGACGACAATCAACATTGCCAACTGCATTGCCGCCGACAAGCATTTCTCGCTGAAACGCGACTTCCAGAAAACCGTGCTCGGCATGTACGACGCTAATGTGGAGAGTCTCGACTTCTCTACGAGCAAAGCTGTAGACAAGATTAACGAGTGGTGCAGCAAGCAGACCAACGGTATGATTCCGAAGATTATCGACCAGCTCTCGACTGCCGACGTTGCAGTTCTGATGAATGCCATATACTTTGAAGGCACATGGGAGTCGCCGTTCGAGAAGGCTGAGACAAAGGAGGAGAACTTCCGCGGATACACTCGCGACATCAAGCGCGTACAGATGATGCATCAGGAGGACGATTTCAGCTATCTCAGCAACGACACCTTCGAGGCTGTCACCCTGCCCTACGGCAACCGCACATACAGCATGACCGTATTGCTGCCTAAGGAAGGCATGTCTATCGAGGAGATGATGAAGCAGGTAGACGCACAGAAGATTGGCTCGCTGTACAGAGACATGCAGAAGTGCGTTGTAGACCTCAAACTGCCGAAGTTCACAACAAGCACAGAGGTGGTGCTTAACGACGCCGTATCGAAGCTCGGTGCTCCGTCCATCTTCAACGGCGCAGCCAACTTCAAGAACATGTCAGACGCAAATATCTTCATCTCAAAGATGCTGCAGAAGGCGAAGATTGAGGTTAGCGAGGAAGGCACTAAGGCTGCTGCCATCACAGCAGGAATGGTTGCAATGACAGCACTCGATCCCAACGAGCCGCGCCACGTGAAGTTCCACGCCAACCGTCCGTTCGTCTACATCATCACTGAGAAACAGACCGGTGCGATATTCTTCATCGGACAGTATCTCGGCGAGTAATAAAGAGGACTTATTATGACAATAAAGACAAGAACACTCGTAGCATTGCTCTTGTCATCAGCTTTCACCATAACGGCTAAAGCACAAGAGACAAATGCTACAACAGGCACTCTGGGCAACAGCCAGATTCGTTTCGACGAATCGGCTCCGCAGCGTATCATGCCGACACGCTACGGCGGACGCTTGCGCAAACTGCAGGAAGCAGAAGAACCGTCGTACGAGCCGCAACCGACTCACGACGACTCGCTGCATCTGCCCACGCTCAGCACCACAACGGCATCGCCAATCAACCGCTACCCGTTCGGTTGGTGCAGCGGATTCAACAGTTGGGCGCTGCATCGCGGACTGAACGTGCAGGTAGGTGCGTCCGTATTCGCCGAGTTCGGCAAGGGAGCGCACAGAGGTGCTGGTTTTCAGGAGAACATAGCGTTGATGTACGCCATGCCCGTCACCGACAAGCTGTCGGTAGCCGTCGGCGGCTACTTCAACAACATCAACTATGCCGGCAACAACTGGCGCGAAGCCGGACTGTCGGCGGTTCTTGGATATCAGTTCAACGAGCACTGGGAGGCATACATCTACGCACAGAAGTCGATAACGAACAATATTTCCAACCGACTGCGCTATGGTCTGTACGACGGTTACTATGGTGGATACGGCATGGGGCCATTCTGCCGCAGCGCCTTCGGACTCTCGCCCTACTCCATGTACGACATCGGCAACTTCGGCGACCGCATCGGAGCAACATTGCGCTACAACTTCAACCCGAGTTTCAGCGTAGAAGTTTCTGTTGAGCAGCGCTGGTTGCCGAACAGATAATATCTTATAGTAGCGGAGGTCTCCGGCCTCCGCAGTAACCAATGATACAAACTCTATTATTAGTAATAATGATTTGTATTCGACTTGGTACTGCGGAGGCCGGAGACCTCCGCTACTTATATGTTCATAATTGAATTACTCCTAATTTCGGATGAGCCACGATTATATTACCACAGACTGGTAATAGTGTAACCGTTGCGCGGTAACAATGTAACCGAAGTGCGGTAATGATGTTTCCGCTACGCGGTAATCAATCTTCCGCAAACTGGCGTATGCGCTGTTCCTCAGAAAGCTTGCATACAAGCAGTGAGTTGTCGTTCTCTGCAACGATATATCCGTCGAGCCCCTGAACAACAACCTTCTTCTCGTTCAGAGTATGCACCACGCAGTTGTGCGAATCGTAAAGATGTACGTTGTTGCCGATGACCGTATTGCCATAAAGATCGTGATGCTTCTGCAACATCAGCGAAGTCCATGTGCCGAGGTCGGTCCATCCGAAGTTGGCTGGGCACACGAAGATCTCCTCCGCCTTCTCCATAATGGCGTAGTCGACAGAGATATTCTCGCACTCAGGATAGCGCTGGTCAATCATATCGCGCTCAGCCGGCGTGCCGTAGATAGGCAGCATGCTCTCGAAAATATTACTTATTGTAGGGCTGTAAACGCGGAAAGCGTTCACGATTGTAGCGACGCTCCATACGAAGATGCCTGCGTTCCAGAAATAGTTCTTATGCGATATATATTCCTTCGCAGTCTCCAGGTCGGGCTTCTCGCGGAACGAGTCGATGCGATATATCTCGCGGTTGCGTGGCGACGCTGTAGAGAGGTCAGCCTGGATGTAGCCGTAGCCAGTCTCGGGGCGTGTCGGCGACATGCCGAGGGTGACGATGGCGTCGGTCTCGGCTGTAAACTTCATGCTCGACGTGATGACACGGCGGAACTCCTCCACATCGGTAACGAAGTGGTCGCTCGGTGTGATTACTACATTAGCCTTCGGATTGATAGCCTTGATGCGCCATGTGACGTATGCTATACATGGCGCTGTGTTACGACGACATGGCTCAAGAAGGATGTTCTCGGCAGGCACTTCAGGAAGCTGCTCGCGCACCAGTGCGGCGTACTTCTTGTTCGTCACCACCCAAACATTCTCAAGCGGACAGATTCCCTTGAATCTGTCGTATGTAAGCTGCAGAAGGGTTCTGCCTACTCCGAGGATATCAATAAATTGTTTCGGATTGTCTTCAGTGCTCATCGGCCAGAAACGACTTCCTACTCCACCAGCCATGATTACCAGGTGATTTCTATCTTGAGTCATATTATTAAAAGTTTTAGATATGCAAAGATAAATATTTTTTATCATTTCTTAAAATAAAAATGAGCAATATTTATCGGTATATACAAATAGAAAAGGAGCTGTTACATAAAGATATGTAAAAGCTCCTTTCTTATGCAATTTCACCTTGCTTATGCCAAGGTGATGAGGTTCTCTTCGTTCTTTACCTTGCCCTCCTTGAAGAGCCAGCCAATACCGAGGTAAACTTCTTCGCTGCTGATGTTAGCAGCCTTTGCGATTTCCTGAACGCTCAGTGCCTTGCCTGCTGCAGCCAGTGTCTGATAAACATCACCAGCGCGGAAGCCAACGCTTTCTGCGTCCACATTCACAACTACTTCAGCCTTCTTTGTAGCACAACGCTTTGTAGTAGTCTTAGTTGCTGTAGTTTTTGTAGCTGTCTTCTTTGCAGCCACCTTCTTTTCTGTTGCTTTCTTTTCTGCCATAATCTAATAAAAACATTAATAAAGTCCCTTACGTTCAACACGCTTGGGTTCCATTTGTTTACAAAATTAGTTAAATATTTTCCAAAAGCCAACGTCTGAATACGAAAAAAGTCCGGAAATCCGGACTTTTTCTTAATATTTTTCACATTTATTGATTTATATCAACGTATATTGTGATCAAAATGATTACTCAGCTTTCAAATCTACCTTCAACTGAAGTTCGTCAAGCTGCTTCTGATCGATAGCAGAAGGAGCGTCGAGCATCACGTCGCGTCCGCTGTTGTTCTTCGGGAATGCGATGCAGTCGCGGATAGAGTCGAGACCTGCCATGATAGACACGAAACGGTCGAGACCGAATGCGAGACCAGCGTGAGGTGGTGCTCCGTACTTGAAGGCATTGATGAGGAAGCCGAACTGTGCCATGGCGCGCTCCTCTGTGAAACCGAGGATGCCGAACATCTTCTCCTGCAGCTTGCTGTCGTGGATACGGAGGCTACCGCCGCCTACCTCTATACCATTGCAAACAAAGTCGTATGCCTTGGCACGTACCAGCTCAGGATGCTCGTCGAGCAATGGGATATCGTCCGGGTTTGGCATTGTGAACGGATGATGAGTAGCCATAAGGCGCTGCTCCTCGTCGCTCCACTCGAAGAGAGGGAAGTCGATAATCCACAAGCACTCGAACTTGTTCTTGTCGCGCAGACCGAGACGGTCGCCCATCTCAAGACGCAAAGAGCAGAGCTGAACACGTGTCTTGTTGGCGTTGTCGCCAGAAAGGATAAGAACGAGGTCGCCATCCTTGGCGCCGGTTGTCTCCTTAACCTTTGCGAGCACCTCAGGCGTGTAGAACTTGTCTACAGACGACTTCACTGTGCCGTCAGCGTTAAACTTGATGTAAACCAAGCCCTTTGCGCCTACCTGCGGACGCTTTACGAAATCGGTAAGCTGATCGAGCTGCTTGCGTGTGTAGTCGGCGCAACCAGGTACGCAGATACCGCCAATATACTCAGCCTCATTGAATACAGAGAATGTGCCTGTGCCCTTCAGCACGTCCATGAGCTCTACGAACTCCATACCGAAACGCAAGTCGGGCTTGTCGCTACCGAAGCGGCGCATAGCCTCGTGCCATGTCATCTGCTGCAGCTTAGCCGGCAACTCAACGCCGCGTACTTCCTTGAACAGATGGCGAGCCATATCCTCGAAGAGGTTGATAACGTCGTCCTGGTCAACGAAAGACATCTCGCAGTCTATCTGAGTAAACTCAGGCTGACGGTCTGCACGCAAATCCTCGTCGCGGAAACACTTTGCAATCTGGAAGTAGCGGTCGAAACCACTGATCATGAGCAACTGCTTCAGAGTCTGCGGGCTCTGCGGGAGAGCGTAGAACTGTCCGGGGTTCATGCGTGAAGGCACAACGAAGTCGCGTGCACCCTCAGGTGTAGAACCGATGAGGATAGGTGTCTCCACCTCGATGAAGTTCTGCGCATCGAGGAAGTTGCGGATGAGGATAGTCATGCGGTGACGCAGTTCGAGATTCTTGCGAACTGTCGGACGGCGCAAGTCGAGGTAGCGATACTTCATACGGATATCGTCGCCGCCGTCGGTGTTGTCCTCGATAGTGAACGGAGGTGTAGCACTCTCCGAGAGGACATTCAGTTCCTTAGCGATAATCTCGATATCGCCAGTAGGCAGATTTGCGTTCTTGCTCTCACGCTCGTTTACTACGCCTTTCACCTGCACGCAGAACTCACGTCCGAGCTTGCCTGCACGTGCGCAAAGGTCGCTGTCGTCAGAGTCGTTGAAGACGAGCTGTGTGATACCATAGCGGTCGCGGAGGTCAACGAATGTCATACCACCCATCTTGCGAGTGCGCTGTACCCATCCGGCAAGAGTCACGGTCTTGCCACAATCAGAGAGACGAAGCTCTCCGCATGTATTCGTTCTATACATTATATTATATGTTTTTTAGTTTTTCCTTCAATAACTATGCAAAGTTATAGTGTTTGCTTGAAATAGCCAAATTACTTGGCAAGAAATGTCATTACAGCCTTCATCACCTGCTGTCGCGAACGCACATTATTGATGCACTCCATCGGGAAACCCATGACAAACGCCTTGTGGTCGGCGCCGTCGTAAGCCACAGCAGCATCGGTGCCGTCGGCATAGCGCATAGCGCAGAACGCCGGCGCAAGCGGATTAATGATGTCTACCGACTGTGCTGCGTAATGGCGGTCGTTAGGTCGGCGTATGATGTCGAAGTTGATGCCGAGTCCGTTCACAAGATTCGTAGAGATATTCTTGTTCTGTCCGCCTAATCCTACTTTAAACACATTGGAGAGGAAGCTGCGCTCAGCATCGAGCTGCATATCACTCGCCACATACGCACCGCTTACGAGTACGCGTCCGTTGCCACGTACGTAAGTCTCAAGCGCCTTGCGCAGCGACTGCGAGAAGGTCTTGTAGCGCACAAGCGAGTAGCCATCATCTTTCTGCAATCCGAACATCAAGTCGACGATGCGATAGTCGGAAAGTTTCACAAAGCCGTTCTCTACAGCCTCAACCGACGACGCTACGACATTGTATGCACCCGACGCCGCGATGTCCGCAACGTGGCAAACCGACTCGTTCTGCTGTCTTCCCATAAAGAAATTGCCTGCAAGTTCGTCCTCGCAATAGCCTAAAGCGCCAGGACCTTCACTACCTGCACGCGAGCGATCGAAGTCGATTTGTCTGCCTACCCAACCTGCGTTCATGCCGAGCGAAACACCCATATCTGTATCGAGGTCGAAGCCTTGGCGTGTGCCGTCGTCAACAACCGCCGGACCTGCAAGACGCGTAAAGCCGTCTACGACAAGCACATCGCGCGCTCCTGCCTGAGCACTGATGCAGGCTGCAAGCGTGTTCGTCGGAAAGCTCTCGCCTCCGCGGTTCACAGCCGTGACACGGAACTGATAGACCACGTTCGGCTTAGGCGTGAACGTGAACGATGTGCCAGTCACGCTGCGTCCATTGTCGAAACCGCCACTGCCCTCTGCTATATATATATTATATGTAGTAGGCACGGCGCTTGCCTCCAACGGATCGTTCATTGGCAACCACGAGAGCTGCAACTGATTGCTGGCTTTTCGCTGTATACGGAAGTTGCTTACTGGCAAAGGCTGCACAACGCACGCAAGCGAGTGATTGCCGTTGACATAACGCAGTATGGTCTTGTAGAGCGAACGTGCGAGAGTGAAGCGGAAGTTAGGGTCGAGTGCACGGCGCATATCAGCGAAGTTCTGATGCGACAGCGTTTCAATAATCGCCGAAGGCACTTCCGGCTTACGAGTCTCGCTGTAGTTGCGGTCCCACAGATAGCGGCGTGTCCACTTGCCGTAGGTAGCAGCAAGGTCGTGCTGTACACCAGTAAGGAGCATATTGGCGAAGTCGTGCGAAATCTGTCGCGACACGCCGGCAGCAAGACGTCCGTCGTTGAAGTTGGTGGTGCATATAGCCAGCGAACCGACTATAGAATCATGTACATGTGTGGCTCCGGCGTCGCTATGCACCGCAAGGCTAAGCTCGAAAGGCACGTTCTTTCCCTCGCGAGTCGGCACATATACCGACCCGCCTGCAAGCCAGTTGAGCATATTCGAGCGTGTATTGATGTCGTCGGCATAGTCGTCGGTGCCGTTCTTGCTGCTATAAACCGAGTAAGGAGCGCCCGCCCATTGCGCACTATATCGCGCACCTTCCAGACAGCGCGGCATGCCGCTTGTCGATCCGCCACGCTGTATGTTGCCCATACCGCCGCCGAAGCGCACGGCATCTGTCGTCACAACGCCTTTCTCTGTAGACGAGTTGGTAACGATTACACGGTTGGCGGTGCTGTTGCCTGCATCGAAGTCGAACGTGCCGAGATAAACCCACGTTCCGCCGCCCATCTGCTGGTTTACGCGGAACAAAGTGCGTTCGCCCTTGTGTACGACGATGTATTGCGCATCGCTTACGCTCTTGGCTACAGTCTGATAGCTCACGTATACGGCGTAGCGACCCGACTGCTGTATGGTTGGCTGATACGCCGCCCACGACTCGTTGCTTTTCTTCGTTGTGCGCACCATGCGTGCTGTGCCCTGCTCGAACGGATTCTCGCCGTCGCGATACATGCCGCGATGGAAAGCGAAGCCACGTTCTTCGGTAGTGCGCCATTTCTCGCGACCGTCGTCCTCAACATATCCGTTCTTACCGTCGTTGTCTACAATCACCTCATTGCGTTGCCAGTCGCGCTCACGCGGTGTGTAGACCACAGCGCCGGCGTTCTCGAGCATCGGAATGAGATAAGGCACAACGATAGTCTGTGTAAAGAGGTCTTCGTTGGTGCAGAAAAGGTTTGGACGCTGCCATTTCCAGCGTCTCTTCTTTTGGTCGAAATAGATGCCGTGCGACTGCCAAAGAGAAATATGACGGTCGAAGAGTCCGTGCGACACGAAGTTGGGCTGCGACTCGTTCATCACCCACGGTGCACCATCGTAGTTGATGCGTCCCCATCCTCCGGGTGCGCTACCGCTACGCAGCTTTGCGCCAGGTACGAGTTGCTCTATAGGCATACCAGCCGTGTTGATGCGCAGCTGATAGTGATTGTAAGGTTTTGGCAAAGCCTTGGCAAGACGTTTATAATAATAGCCCACGCTTTTCTCCGTAAAGTTCTGCGTGGCAAAACCTGTGCTCACATTCAGCGTGAGCACACGACGAGCATCGTCTACGCTGTACGACTCCATATACGGCTGTACGGCGTAGACGACATTCTTTGCTCGTGTGGCGAGCACATAGTTCTTAAGACGAGTATCCAGCTGAGCCGCCGACAGCGTCTTGTGCGACCCTGCCGTAGCAGGAAGCACCATCAGAGCGGCTGCGAACACCAAAACCGACAATAATCTGTTTCTCATATTAGTCAAGTTCACCAACGGTGAACAATTCAGGGTTCTTTCCCTTGAAATCTTTGAAATAAGTCTTAATGCGCTTCATGTCCGCATCCACATCGCCCGTAGGCACAATCATCTGCGTACATTCTATCAGCTTGCGTTCGAAGTCGAGACCATAGAGCAGGATAGGCAGTTCGGCTTTCAATGCGATGAAGTAGAAGCCCTTCTTCCAGTTAGGGTTGAGCGAGCGTGTGCCTTCCGGCGTAACGCAAAGCTTGAAGTTTGGTTCGCGACGCGCAGCCTCAGCCATAGCGTCGGTCATGCTTGTATGCTTCGAACGGTTAACGGGTATGCCACCGAGATGGCGGAACCATACGCCAAGCGGCCAGAAGAACCACTCCTTCTTCATGAGGAAGTTAGCCTTAATGCCCTCGGCACGCGAGTAGAGAAGTCCGATAATAAAGTCCCAGTTGCTGGTATGTGGAGCAAGACAGAGTATATACTTTTCGGGGTGGTCCACTTCTATATGAGTGGTCCACCCCATGCGCTTATACAACAGTGTCTTGCAAATGCGTTGCAAAAAACTCATTGTGTTTGTTTATGTTTATATTTGATTTAAAATTTCGGTTAGCCGAGGTTAACCACCTGGTCAACAATCTCAGACACCTGCTTGTTGAAGCTGTTCACAAGATCCTTGTAGAAGAGCTTCGGCGCAAGGCCCGGCTCCTGGTGCGACACGCGGCGCACATAGTCGTTGTGTATAACAAGGATAGAAGCGAGCAATGCGTTCACATCCTCCTCTGTTGTCTTTGAACTGTACATTGAAGCAGCTACTGCCTCTGAGAAAAGTTCGCTACAAACATAGTTGATATTGCGTTTCAGGTTTCTTTTGTTTGCCATAACAAATTAAAATGATTATTGATTAAAAGATTAAATTAACACGCCAAAGATAGAAAAAAAAATAATATGCAACAAGTATTCTTTATAAAAAACTTCAAATTGTTCGTTTTCTTTTAGTTTTTTTCGGTATATCACAGAAAAAGTGTATTTTTGCAGTGCAATAAAAGTATCTATTTATACATTACATATTTTAATTATTTAAATTCACATGGAAATTAGTGCATTGCAGATTGCAAGAGCTGCTTATCAGCCCAAATTGCCTAAGGCTCTCCAGGGTCCGGTTAAGGCCGTAGAGGGTGAGGCAACACAGTCAGTAGGTAACCAGGAAGAGATCAAGGCGTTGTTCCCGAACACATACGGAATGCCTGTTATCACTTTTGAGGCTGGCGAGAAGACAGAGTTTCCTGCATTCAACGTAGGCGTTATCCTTTCAGGAGGTCAGGCTCCTGGTGGCCACAACGTAATTTCAGGATTGTTTGACGGTATTAAATCATTGAATCCAGAGAACAAGCTCTATGGTTTCATCCTCGGCCCTGGCGGCTTGGTTGACCACAACTACATCGAGATCACATCAGAGCTTATGGATCAGTACCGCAACACTGGCGGTTTCGACATCATCGGTTCAGGTCGTACAAAGCTCGAGAAGGAAGAGCAGTTTGAGAAGGGCATCGAGATTCTTCGCGAGCTCGGCATCAAGGCTCTCGTAATCATCGGTGGCGACGACTCTAACACCAACGCATGTGTACTCGCTGAGTACTATGCAGCTAAGAAGTACGGCGTTCAGGTTATCGGCTGCCCGAAGACCATCGACGGCGACTTGAAGAACGAGCAGATCGAGACTTCTTTCGGTTTCGACACAGCTTGCAAGACATACTCAGAGCTTATCGGCAACATCCAGCGCGACTGTAACTCAGCACGCAAGTACTGGCACTTCATCAAGCTCATGGGCCGTTCGGCTTCTCACATCGCTCTTGAGTGCGCACTGCAGACACAGCCTAACGTATGCCTCATCTCTGAGGAAATCGAAACTAAGGAGATGTCGCTCGACGACGTTGTAACATACATCGCTAAGATTGTTGCTGACCGCGCTGCTGACGGCAACAACTTCGGTACAGTACTCATCCCGGAGGGTCTCATCGAGTTCATCCCGGCTATCAAGAAGCTCATCGCTGAGCTCAACGAGGTGCTCACCGACCCGACAACTGGCGAGTCACGCGAGTTCGCAAACGAAGAGGAGCAAATCGACTTCGTTAAGAACTCTATCGCTAAGGACAACCTCGCTGTTCTCGAGTCGCTTCCTGAGGACGTAGCTCGTCAGCTCTGCCTCGACCGCGACCCGCACGGCAACGTTCAGGTATCGCTCATCGAGACTGAGAAGCTTCTCTCTCGCATGGTAGCTACTAAGCTCGAGGCTTGGAAGGAAGAGGGCAAGTTCAACGGTCACTTCTCTGCTCAGCACCACTTCTTCGGCTACGAGGGACGTTGCGCAGCTCCGTCAAACTACGACGCTGACTACTGCTACTCACTCGGCTTCAACGCTTCACGCCTCATCAGCAACGGCAAGACTGGCTACATGTCTGTCATCAAGAACACAACAGCGCCTGCAGAGCAGTGGATCGCAGGTGGTGTGCCTATCACAATGATGATGAACATCGAGCGTCGTAACGGTGCTAACAAGCCGGTTATCCGCAAGGCTCTCGTTGAGCTCGATGGCGCTCCTTACAAGTACCTCGCTGCTCATCGCGAGGAGTGGGCTAAGAACGACTGCTACGTCTACCCGGGTCCGGTTCAGTACTGGGGTCCGGCAGAGGTATGCGACCAGACTACAAAGACTCTGAAGCTTGAGCAGGCTAAGTAAACCTCTGCTTGTTCAAAACTAAAGAATTAATACAGAAAGAGCAGAGTGACAATGGTCATTCTGCTCTTATTTTTTTATGTAAAAATATGGAAGCAAACAAACGCACATACAAACCACGCAAACGACGCTCCACGACCAAGCAAAAGCGCCGCTCAAGCCTCTCCGCCCTACTCTCTCGCAACCCGCGTGCCGTATGGTGGACAAGTTCTGCTATATGCGTATGCGTGTATATGTGGGCTTTCTACTCCTACTTCGTCAGTCCTACCGGATTTCGCTGGCGTGCGCTCTTCGGCGACACCAACTATCCCGCCGGCTACGAGATTCACGGCATCGACATCTCCCATTATCAAGGCACCATCGACTGGAACAAGCTGCGCGACAGCAATATCGAGGGCTATCCGCTGCGCTTCGTCATGATAAAGTCGACCGAGGGTTCGTCGCGCACAGACAACAAGTTCAAGGAGAACTTCCGACAGGCACGTGAGCACGGACTGATTCGCGGAGCCTATCACTTCTGGAGCAACAAATCGTCGGCTCGCGACCAGGCTTACTTCTTCCTGAAACAAGTGCGACTGGAGAACGGCGACCTTCCGCCTGTGCTCGACGTGGAGCACAAGCCGCAGGACCGCAATGTGGAAGATTTCCAGCGCGACATTCTTACATGGCTGCACATCGTAGAGGACAAATACCACGTGAAGCCTATCATATACACATATTATAAATTTAAGGAGAACTATCTGGACGCGCCCGTATTCGACGACTATCCCTACTGGATAGCGCATTACTATGTAGATAAGGTGGAATACAAGGGCACGTGGCACTTCTGGCAGCACACAGACGCAGGAAAGCTGCCCGGCATAAAGGGATATGTAGACTTCAATATCTTCAACGGTTCGTTCTATGCGCTGAAGAAACTCACAATCGGAAACCAGGATTAGAAAACGTAGCGGAGGCTGGAGACCTCTGCTACGTTTATAATAATTATTTATTGCTGTTTGGTATCAGACCAACAATAACAATGCTTTAATCATATATATAAATTATCCACATACTTACATTGAGCCTCCTGCGCCATTTTCGCGGCCTCTTACTCCAATTGCTTCCAATATGTCCGGTCTTTATGCAAATAGATTTCTTCATAAAGTGGGAACAAATGGGGATAATATGATTTGATATAACCCATAATGTTGGCCTTAAATCATGATGCCACGCACCTCTTTCGTTCCAATGAGTGTTTTTACCATATTTCTTCCTTTATTCTTTATAAATCCTCTACCGTTTCACCGTCTTCAGGAATAAAGACGCGGTTTAAAATTCCTGCCACTTCCGCACGCTTTCTCACCATTTCATGCGTCACGCTATTATGGTTTACGCCTTCAAGATGCGTCACAAATATCTTTGCATCAGGTGCAGTAGCAGCAACTTTTACCACATCTTCATCGTTCATAATAACGCGTCCACCCAAGTGAAAGCCATTACCACCTGCATTAAGAGTGATAACCTTGGGGCGAAAACGCTTCAAATTGCGCTTCACACCAGCATACCAAATGGTATCTCCGGCGTGATAGAGCGTCTTTTCTTGTGGATGAATGAATACATAACCCGATGTATGTCCGGCAGGATACTTCATGATGAAATTACCATGCTGGCTTTCGGCCTTTTGTATGTTCACTTCCCCAACCCTTGTATTGTCGCCGACAACTTCCACATGATTAAATCCATGCGACATCACCGCCTGCCGATTGTTTTCGTCTTGCACAAAAAATCGCATATTTCTTTCCCCCATATTCAACGATTATCGTTGTGTTTCTTACTTGCTGGATATTCATTGTTTATTAAAGTTTAACATTGGCCTCCAACATAATAGCATCCTTCAGAGGTTCATCATCATCAGAGAACGAATTTGCCTTATATTGTACGCAAAGCACGAGCATTTCGCTGCTGCCTGTGTTTTTGAAAGCACGTTTGCCATTGGGCGCAATTCGCACGATGCTTCCTTCTGAAACGGGAAATCGTTTGCCGTCTACATCGAAAATGCCTTCACCTTTAAGAATGAAATAAAGCTCTTCGTGGGTTTTATGGGTATGGCGTGTGCCATAATCCTGCCCAGCTGCAAGACTTTGGAAAGACAATTCTGCGCCTGTTGCTTGTAGTGCATGTCCAGCAAACATCTTTCCCGGGATAGAGAAATTGCCCATAGCCAACTCATAGTCCTTAATTTCATTCAACTTACCTACGTTCACCGTGGTGAAGTTCTCACCTTTTTCTGCAATTTTAATTTCTTTCATAATGTTATTTGTTTTGATTACGAGTGCAAAGGTAGTGCATAAATCAAAGAAACATTCTACCATTAATAATATGTGCTCTACCATTTTGATAAACCATTAATTATTCGTACTTTTGTTGCATGAAATTAGAGAGTCATCCCCAAGAACTTACACAAGTTCCTTTCAGCAAAACAGAATGTGGTGTAGATTTCAACATCAATACCGATACGCACGAGCGTTTGCGGGGCGTATTGATGGAGTATCCGTCTTTCAAAACCAACTTCTTCGAGTTGTTTTTCTTCAGGAAAGCATCCGGGTGGCTGCGTTATGGCTTTCAACATATCGTGTTGAAAGACAATACGGTGCTGATACTTTCGCCGCACATCCATCAGGAGTGGCATATTGATGAAAGCCAAACGGATTATCGTTTCCTTATTTTCCGTGATGATTTTCTTTCAACCTATCTTGCCGATCCTTTCTTTACTTATCGTTTGCTTTATTGCTATCAAACAGATTTTCCACCCTATCTGTCGGCTACTGCTATGGAACAACAAGAATACGAGCGTTTGCTTGTGCGGATAAAAGAAGAACTCAACCATCCTCTTGCCGACAGCTATCACATCATCGTATCCTTGCTTCATTATCTGCTCATGACCCTTAATCGTAGGTATTCTGCTCAATACCATCTGCCTTTTGATGCCCCCAAGAACCACCATGCCTTTGAGTTCAAACAACTCTTAGAGAAACATATTCGCCAATACCAGCAAGTGCCGACTATGCAGCCATGCTGAACATCAGCCGCATCACATTGAATGCTTCTGTACAGGCACAATATGGGCAAACGGCTGTACATCTGCTGAAACAACGTCTACTTGCAGAAATCAAGAATGAAATATTATTCACTGACAAAACTACCAGTGAATTGGCATACGAATTCAATTTCTCGGAGCCTGGACATTTAATGCGTTTCTTCAAAAATCAAACTGGACAGACGGTTACGGAGTTTAAAGAAGAATATAAAGGACAACAGTTTACCGCAGAATAGAAAAATTATTAAACGCAAGAACTTACCAATAAACGAACGGCACTTGAAACAGATTATACACTTTATCGCATATATAATGCATGATGCCTTGGCAGAAATCATTCGCCAAGGCATCCGCCTTCAATATTTGACGTTCATACATTACTTAACAACAAACTTCTTACCAGCCACGACGTATATGCCAGAAGAAAGATTGCTCATATTATTACGGGTGCACACGCGTTGCCCGCTCAGGATGCAAAAGGCAAGCGGATACATCTTTGTCAAAGTGTTTTTTTGAGTGACGAAGTCAAAAAAAAGGAGTGTACCACAAAATGGGTACACTCCTTTATAAACTCACTTTACTATTTACCAGTATGATTGGCTTATCTGTTAGCCGATTGCCACTGATAAGTTTTATCACAATGGATATCTGCACTCTGGTCGGCAATCATCAGTTTGAAATCGCCTTCCTCCAATACCCACTTGCCATCATAACCTACGAAAGCAAGATCATCGGCATTCAAATTGAAGGTGACAGTCTTTGTTTCGCCCGGCTGAAGCTCTATTTTATCGAAAGCACGGAGGCGTCGACCATCAGGAACCATGCTGGCAATAAGGTCGCTGCTGAACAGAAGAACGCTCTCTTTGCCCGCAACCTTACCCGTATTCTTCACATCCACGCTCACCTTGATGATGTCGCCGTGGCGGA
>OGPQ01000103.1_pt1 | contig 72132 bp, 61 predicted proteins | sample 1552971 | NCBI WGS metagenome assembly OGPQ01 (sample SAMEA2580232, study PRJEB22360) | human gut metagenome | biome: human gut; feature: human-associated habitat; material: faeces | place: Denmark | collected 2008/2010 | reverse complement strand
CAAAGATAATGCCAATGAGCGCAATGAAAGCTTGCTTTCAAATTGCCGAGTGCAGCTTATCTTCTGCAAAGATAATGCCAATGAGCGCAATGAAAGCTTGCTTTCAAATTGCCGAGTGCAGCTTATCTTCTGCAAAGATAGCCCTATTATCCGTAACCGAAGACCATAGTGACGTTAAAAAAAAATAATGAGAACCTCCTCACTAGGAAATTCTCATTACGATGTAAATATAAATTGTATAAGTAAAAGATGATATTTGCGTTTCGCAACGCACCTTGTTTAAAACCAACGCAAAAGTAGTAATTTTTTTTAAAAAACAGGTGATTTTTTTGTCTTTTAGGGGGTAAAAATTATTTTTTGAACTAAAATGAACCAATTTTACCACTCATTTGCTTAAAAACGCCAAGCCCTTGAGTATGAAAAGACACTTTGTAAAAAAACATCAGATACAATAATACATCTACAAAAAGCACTTAAAGCTAACAAAAAACATCATTTAGAGACTTCATTCTGTATTTGTAAATTTAGAAATTAATGAAAATGAAAATGGTTTTGCCCCACACGCCCTGAAGGGGCAGAAGCTGTTAGCCCAGGGCAGCGCCCTGGGTTATTACGGATGATAGCCTTTTTCCCTTACAGGCGCCTTGCCGATAAGCCATTTCTTGATTATCAAGTTGCAAAGACAAAAAATACGATTTTCGACTTTTTCAAGTGGACTCAGTAAGATACTTGACTCAGATGAATATATGTTTTATCTGAAAATATTAAGAAAGCGAGAGCATCTTCTCGATAGGCTTGACAGCATCGCGTGCAATCGCTTCGTCAACCTCTACAGTAGGCCAATCATACTTCAAGGCATTATAAATCTTCTGAAGCGTGTTCATCTTCATATATTCGCACTCATTGCAACTGCATCCTAATCCACCTTCGCTCACCTCGGGTGGCACAGGATAGAAGGTTACACCAGGACAGTTGCGCTCCAGCTCGTGAAGAATACCAGCCTCCGTGGCGATAATATACTCCTTGATTTCTGGATGCTTCTCGGCATATTGAAGCATTGTGGCAGTAGAACCCTTTACATCAGCTACAGCCAACACAGGAGCCTTGCACTCAAGATGAGCCATCACGACAGCCTCAGGATGCTCGCTCTTCAGCTTTACGATAGCCTCGACAGAGAATTTCTCATGCACATGACAGCCACCATTCCAGAGCAACATATTGCGGCCTGTAACACTATTGATATAATTGCCTAAGTTATAGTCGGGACCAAAGATAATCTTTTCATCTTGTGGAAAACTGTCAATCACCTTCTTGGCATTGCCACTCGTCACCACACAATCGGTAAGCGCCTTGACAGCTGCTGTCGTATTGACATAGCTCACCACCTTGTATCCAGGATGCTCAGCCTTATACTGCTTCAGGTCTTCGGCCTTGCAGCTGTCGGCAAGCGAACAACCAGCATTCAGGTCAGGACAAAGTACTGTCTTGTCAGGACTCAGCAGTTTGCAAGTTTCTGCCATAAAGTGCACACCGCACATCACCATTACCTTGGCATCAGTTTCTGCAGCCTTGCGTGCCAGCGCCAAAGAGTCGCCCACGAAATCGGCAATATCCTGAATATCACCTACGGTATAGTAATGAGCCAGGATGATAGCATCTTTCTCCTTGCAGAGTCGGCGTATCTCCTGCTTCAAGTCTAAGGTTGCATCAACAGGTTCATCGACAAAACCTTTCTCTATCCATTCTTTTTTCACCATAACATTATTATTATTTTATTTCTTTATTCTTCTTTTTTATAGGATATAGGAATGATGATATAACGTGGATAAGTGGATAAATATTTGGATGATTTCTTGCCAGTTTTATTATCCACACCCTGATAGTAAGTTATCAATACATCTGTAGCATTTCTTTTTCTTGGTTCTTAATGCTTTAGATGTTTTATCCACATTTTCCTATTCTGGTGCAAAGTTAATAAGTTTATATCTTTTTCCGTTCTAAAATTCCTAAAAACTTCATTAAAACTTAATAATAACTATGTGGATATCCTCATTCCGAGCGGGCAGGAATGTGATTGGTGGATATCTTGAAAGTTATGAATAAGTTATTGGATGGGTTTTCCATTCGTTTTTCCACAGGTTTGTGGATAAAAGTTATATACTATGTTCTGCTGTATTAAATACATAGCCTGTGCAAGATAATATTATTTTTTACCTGTAATAATGGTAGTTAAATAAAAAAATAGTATCTTTGCAGAGCAGATTTAAAAGATAATATTTTTTATAACTGCGGCTTTTCAGAATTGGATAGAACATTAATTCGTCAAGTATTGAGCGTTGCAGTTTCTATTTTTGAATATTGGAGTAATTATGACAAAAATAACTAAGTATATAATATTGATATTTTTATTAGCTTTACAAGTTGTCTATTTAATAGAAATTATAGAAAGGGTTAGTTTAAATAAATGGAGTGATATTTTCTTTCCATGTATTTTTTCTTTATCTATTTGGAATGCTTTCTATTTATTTCTCAAAAAAGTAAAATAATAAAAGGGATATTTGCAGAGAGCGTATATAAATACGCTCTCTACTTAATGTTTTATTTTTGTTTCAAAACAGTTTCTATTCTTTGAATGATATCTTCTGGCTTGATTTGGTTCATGCAAGCCATATCGCCTCGCATACATGGCTTATTGCCATAGATACTGCAAGGGCGGCAGGGTAAGTCTACCTGTACGGCATTGGTAGGATTTTGATTCCATCCCATGAAGCCGGCATAGGGATGGGTTGCACCCCATATACTTACCACGGGTGTGTGGACAAGTGATGCCAAGTGCATATTGGCGCTGTCCATGCTGACCATCACCTGCAGATGGCTCATGAGGATGAGTTCTTGCTGCAGACCCTTGAGCTGAGCCGACGCATTACATACTTCGGGCCATGTCTCTGCCCATCGGTTCATGACCTCAGTTTCCTTCTCTCCACCTCCGAAAAGAAATATTCTGCATTGTGGATAAGTGTGGATAACTCCCTGTATAACTCTTTCCATCAGAGGCAATGGATATATCTTTCCCTCGTGTGCAGCAAAGGGAGCCAAGCCTATCCAAGGTTTTTCGTCGCTGTGGATATCTCTGTTTACTTCTGTGTTGGCCTTGTTCCACAGCGTTTCTGGCAACAGGTTGAGGTCGCCTTTCTCTGAGCCAAAGATAGAAGTGAAATCCAGTTTGACAGGATAACCCAGTTTGGCAAGAACTTCAGCATAGTTTTCAAACGATGTGGGTTGCTGTACGAACTTCTTGTCGTTTTGTGATGTGAGCTGGCGTTTGCCCTTGCGGTGCTTGTCGATATGCGCCACCTTGAAGTTGTCGAGATTAAACCTCATGCGCAGATAGCTGGATCGCAGTACACTGTGCAGGTCGGCTATGGCTGTGAAATGCTTTGCCGAAAGGCGACGGTAGAGGGCATTGAGTCCCTTGATTCCATGATACTCGTTTTTGATGTCGGCTTCCATGAAGCCTACATTAGGAGCTAAATTTTCGAAGAAAGGACGGGCAAACGGGCGGCTGAGCACAGTAATCCTGACGGCAGGATACTGGGTGGCAAGCGAATAAACCACAGGCACAGTCATGGCAACATCGCCCATGGCCGAAAATCGAATGATGAGAATATGCTCAGTCTTCATTTCGTTTATTTTTCTTAGTAATGGACTCTATTTGTTTCAAGTCAAGGGAAGACAAGGATGAGAAGGAAACTGGGTGACAATCGTTTCATAGCTTCCTTTTAGGGGAAAAGATATGAAATACTGTGAATATTGCCGCTAAGTTTCCTTCTTCTGACTTTCCTGTTTTCGATTGTGCTATATATATAAATAGGTGTAAACCTTATTATTTTTTGTTGTAGAGTACAGGATTGGTAGAAGGATCGTTGTACATCTTCATCTGTCTGTACACCTTCATATACTTTCTTCCAGCCTCGATATCTTCGAGCAACTGGTCGATGGCAGTACTGAGGTCAACCTGCTGTTCGAGCAGCACATCGAGTTTAGCCTGACATTTAGCCTTGTGTTCTGCAGAAGCCTCAGTACGTTCAGCCTGCTCACGCATGTGGTAAATCTTCAGGGCCAGGATGCTCAGACGGTCGACAGCCCATGCCGGACTCTCTGTGTTGATGCGTGCATCGGGCAACACTTTCACCTTGGCATACAACTCACGGAAGTATGAGTCGATCTGCTCAACGAGGTCGGTGCGGTCCTGGTTGCTCTTGTCGATGCGTCGTTTCAGGATCAAAGCCTCTGCTGGGTCAATCTGTGGGTCGCGGATGATATCCTCGAAATGCCACTGTACGGTATCAATCCAGCATTTCAGGTACAAACTGTTCTCAATGGAGCCGTCTTCGTAAGGATTGTTGATAGGAGTATCAATGTTGTCCTTGATATGATAATCGGCAATAGCCTGATTGAAAATTTTGTTTGCTTTTGCTGTAAATGTCATGATGTTAAAAGATTAATTAATAATAATGCACAAAAGTAATTAAAAAAAAGCATATTACCAACAAAAAAGACAAAAAAGCACAAAAAAGGTGCACAGTTTATAGGTATTTGTGCATCAATTAGCACTTTTTTCTATAAAATGTTTGTTTATTTGAAAAAAAAAGTGTTCCTTTGCACCCGATTTTTAATTAGAAATTAATTTATAAACATTTTAAAAGTTACAATTATGTCAGAAATTGAAAGCAAAGTAAAGGCTATTATCGTAGACAAACTCGGTGTTGATGAGGCAGAGGTTAAGCCAGAGGCAAGTTTCACAAACGACCTTGGTGCTGACTCTTTGGATACAGTAGAGTTGATCATGGAATTCGAGAAGGAGTTCAACATTTCTATTCCAGACGATAAGGCTGAGAAGATTGCAACTGTTGGTGATGCTATCGCTTACATCGAGGAGAACAGCAAGTAATTAGCAACTTCAATTATTATAAATGGAATTAAAGAGAGTTGTAGTAACAGGTCTCGGCGCCGTAACTCCAGTAGGTAATACTCCTGAGGAAACTTGGGAGAACCTCCTTGCAGGTAAGAGCGGCGCAGCTCCTATTACTCATTTCGATACAACCCTTTTCAAGACCAAGTTTGCTTGCGAGGTAAAGAACCTGAACATCAACGATTGGATTGACCGTAAGGAAGCCCGCAAGTTGGACCGTTACACTCAGTTGGCTCTTATTTCTGCCATGCAGGGTGTAAAGGATGCCGGTATCGATCTTGAGAAGGAAGACTTAAACAATGTAGGCGTTGTTTATGGTGTAGGTATCGGTGGTATCAAGACTTTCCAGGACGAGGTGACTTATTTTGGCACCCATCAGGAGAATGGTCCTAAGTTCAATCCATTCTTCATTCCTAAGATGATCGCTGATATCGCTTCAGGTCAGATTTCTATCCATTTCGGATTCCACGGACCTAACTACACTACTACATCCGCATGTGCTTCTTCAAGCAACGCTTTGGCAGATGCTTTCAACCTGATTCGTTTGGGTAAGGCAAACATCATCGTCAGCGGTGGTGCCGAGGCTGCTATCTGCGAATGTGGTGTAGGCGGATTCAACGCTATGCATGCTTTGTCTACTCGTAATGATGACCCTGAGCATGCTTCACGTCCATTCAGCGCAAGCCGCGACGGATTTATCATGGGCGAGGGTGCCGGTTGCTTGGTTCTTGAGGAACTGGAGCACGCCAAGGCTCGTGGTGCGAAGATTTATGCAGAGATGGTAGGCGAAGGCGAGAGTGCCGATGCTTATCATATCACAGCTTCTCATCCTGAAGGTCTCGGTGCAAAACTCGTTATGGAGCGCGCCCTTGAGGATGCCAACTTGAAGCCAGAGGATATTGACTACATCAATGTTCATGGCACATCTACTCACGTAGGTGACATTTCAGAAGCTAAGGCTATCAAGAATGTCTTCGGCGAGTCAGCTTATAAGCTTAACATCAGTTCTACCAAGTCTATGACTGGTCACTTGTTGGGTGCCGCTGGTGCTGTAGAGGCTATGGTCTGCGTACTCAGTGTTAAGAACGACATCGTACCTCCTACCATCAACCATGAGGAAGATGATAAGGACGAAGAGCTCGATTATAACTTGAATTTCACCTTCAACAAAGCTCAGAAGCGTGAGGTTCGTGCTGCATTGAGCAATACCTTCGGTTTCGGTGGTCACAACTGCTGTGTAGTATTCAAGAAATATGCTGAATAATTTTATAGATAGAATAAAGCTCTCTTTCCGAAAGGACAAAGAGCTTTATTTTTCTTTGTATCAGATTTTAGGTTTTTATCCGCACGAAATTAGCTATTACAAGATGGCGCTGATGCACAAGAGCATCATGCACCGCAACGCAAAGGGAAAACCCATGAACAATGAGCGACTGGAGTTTCTCGGTGATGCCGTGCTTGATGCTGTAGTGGGTGACATCGTATATAAGCATTTCCCCGGCAAGCGTGAGGGATTTCTTACTAATACCCGAAGCAAGCTGGTACAGCGCGATACGCTCAACAAGCTGGCACAGGAAATGGGCATCAATCAGCTCATTCTGTCGAGTGGCCACAGCTATTCGCACAATAGCTATATGGGAGGAAACGCCTTTGAGGCTCTTGTGGGAGCTGTCTATTTGGACAGAGGTTACAATGTCTGCATGGAGTTTATGCAGAAGCGTATTCTCTCACAGATGATCAACATCGACAAGGTGGCTTACAAGGAGGTCAACTTCAAGAGCAAACTCATAGAGTGGAGCCAGAAGAATCGTGTAAAGCTCGATTTCGTACAGGTGGAACAGGAAAAGGACAAGAACGGAAGTCCTGTATTCACCTACAAGGTGGTTATAGAAGGTATAGAGGGCGGAACAGGCAAGGGCTATTCCAAGAAGGAAAGTCAGCAGATTGCCTCCAAGCTTACTCTGGAACAACTTCGTAAGAAACCTCAGTACATTGATGCCGTCTTTGCTGCCAAGTCCAACCGTACCAAGATGGAGGAAGAACCTGTGCAGAGTGTGCCTGTTACTGAGGTAAAGAGTGACTTCATCATCACAAAAGAATCCGAAACAGAAGAAAAACAGGTAGATGTCTTCTGCGAAAAGGTGTACGAAGAGACTTTCCAGAAGGATACAGAACCTAAAGTAGAAGTGAAAGAAGAAGAGGAGTTCGATCTGAGCGATATTTCTTCCACTCCCAAGGAAATGTCTAAGGAAGACATCATTGCTGCTGCCGAAGCTGCTGCCTTTGAGGAAGAAGGAGAGAAATAAAAAGAGGATAGCAAGGCTATTATCGTTGTGGATTTCAGGCGACTTGTCATGATCCAAAATATACTCACTACAGGCATTGCCCGCTTATCAGCAATGGTTGTAGTGAGTATTTTTTGCCTATATACTGCCATTTGTATTAAAAATAGTAAAAACTTTCTGTATATTAAAAGTTTAGGTTAATTTTGCAACTTAAAAGATATTAATATCACTTATGAGTTTAACAAAGATAGTCAGTAACGTCTTCAAACCTCGTCAAAAGGAGTTGGAGAGGTACTTGTATGATGCAGAACATCTGCAGCACAATGTACTCATGCACCTTTTAGAGAAGGGAAAAAATACAGAATACGGCGTTAAGCATCTACTAAACAATACCGATTCTTACGAGAAGTTTGCCAACAATATACCTGTCAACACCTACGAGGAGCTGAAAGGTGACATCGACCGTATGCGCCACGGCGAGCAGAATGTGTTGTGGCCGGGAACTGTGAAATGGTACGCCAAGTCGTCGGGAACTACCAACGACAAGAGTAAGTTCATTCCTGTGTCACGCGACGGATTGCATGGCATTCATTATGCAGGAGGCTTCGATGCGGTGGCCTATTATCTGAGAAATCATCCCGAAAGCAAGCTCTTCGATGGAAAGAGCCTTATTCTTGGTGGAAGTCATTCGCCCAATTATAATGTCTCGGGCAGTTTGGTGGGCGACTTGAGTGCCATCCTCATCGAGAATATTAATCCTTTGGCCAACTTGGTGAGAGTGCCCAAGAAGCAGACAGCCTTGTTGAGCGACTTCGAGGTAAAGCGCGACCGTATAGCCCGCGAGACGATGAATAAGAATGTGACCAATATCTCGGGAGTGCCCAGCTGGATGCTCAGTGTGCTGGTACGTGTTCTCGAACTTACGGGTAAAAAACATTTGGAGGAAGTGTGGCCCAACCTGGAAGTGTTCTTCCATGGCGGTATAGCCTTTACTCCTTATCGCAAACAATACGAGCAACTCATCACTTCGCCAGGCATGAACTATATGGAGACCTATAATGCCAGCGAGGGATTCTTCGGCTTGCAGGACGATCCATCCGACCCGGCCATGTCGCTCATGATCGATTATGACGTGTTCTATGAGTTTATACCTATGGACGAGTTTGGTACCGATCATCCTACGGTGGTTCCTCTTCAGGGCATCGAGGTGGGAAAGAATTACGCCATGGTTATCACTACCTCTTGTGGTTTGTGGCGTTATCTCATCGGCGATACAGTCATGTTTACCAGCAAGAATCCATACAAGTTCGTCATTACCGGACGTACCAAATACTTTATCAATGCCTTTGGTGAGGAACTCATCATGGACAATGCCGAAAAGGGATTGAAGTATGCCTGCGAGAAAACAGGAGCGCAGGTGGCAGAATATACAGCAGCTCCTGTCTTTATGGACAGTAATGCCAAGTGCCGCCACCAGTGGCTCATCGAGTTCTCCAAGGAGCCGGCAAGCCTTGACGAGTTTGCATCTTTGCTCGACAAGCATCTGCAGGAAATCAACAGCGACTATGAGGCCAAGCGTTTCCACGACGTCACACTTCAGCATTTGGAGATAGTGAAGGCCCGTCCTAACCTCTTCAACGACTGGCTCAAGAGCAAGGGTAAGTTGGGCGGACAGCACAAGGTGCCCCGACTGAGCAACAGCCGAAAGAATATCGACGAGATGCTCGAACTCAACAAACTATAATATGCGCAAAAAGGTAGATACACGAGAATAATGATGATAAACAAGATAGACAAATGGATCAAGGCGCATAAGAAGGCAAGTGCTATGTATTTGCCCTTCTATGTCCTTGCCATTTTGCTTTTGGCTTCGTGTGCCAAGATGGGACAGCCTGATGGAGGATGGTTCGATGAGACACCGCCCAAGGTGATAGGTGCCAGTCCTGAGGACAAAGGAGTGAATGTGACATCAAAGAAAATAAACATTTACTTCGATGAATATGTCAAGATAGACAATCCTACCGAGAAAGTCGTCGTGTCGCCTCCTCAGATAGAAGTGCCCGAAATCAAGACGGCAGGCAAGAAGATTCAGGTATCGCTGGTCGACTCGCTGAAGCCCAATACCACGTACACGATAGACTTCTCTGATGCCATCAGCGACAATAATGAGAACAATCCTATGGGAAACTATACCTACAGTTTCTCCACAGGCGAGAAGATAGATACGATGGAGGTGTCGGGCTATGTGCTCGAATCAGAAAACTTGGAGCCCATCAAGGGCATTCTCGTAGGTCTGTACAGCGACACCGCCGATTCAGCTTTCCGTACCAAGCCCATGCTTCGTGTGAGCCGTACCGACAGCCGTGGCCGCTTCGTTATCAAGGGTGTGGCACCAGGCTCTTACCGCATCTATGCCCTTCAGGATATGGATGGCAACTATATGTTCAGTCAGAAGAGCGAGAAGATAGCCTTCTCTCACGACATCATCGTGCCATCTTTCAAGCCTGATACCCGTCAGGATACAACGTGGGTCGACTCTCTGCATATCAAGTCCATCGACCGGGTGGCGTATACTCATTTCCTGCCTGATGACATTGTGTTGAGAGCTTTCACAGAGTCACTTACCGACCGCTACTTCCTCAAGGCTGAGCGCAAGGATGCCAACAATTTCTCACTCTTCTTCAGCTATGGCGATTCCATCATGCCTTCGGTCAGAGGATTGAACTTTGATGCAGAAAACGCCTTCCTTATCGAGTCTTCTTTACAGCAGGACACACTTACCTATTGGCTTCGCGATACTGCCTTGGTCAATCAGGATACGCTGCAAATAGAACTGAGTTATCGTATGACCGACAGTACAGGTGTGCTTGTCTCACGTACCGATACCCTCGATGTACTCGCCAAGGAATCGTATGCCAAACGACAGAAACGACTCAACAAAGAGTTGGAAGAATGGACCAAGAAGCAGGAGAAACGCAAGAAAAAAGGCGAACCCTATGACTCGGTCATGGCTCCCAAGCCTTTGGAGGTAAAGATAGGAGTGGCTTCACAGCTGGATCCCGACAAGAACATCAGTTTCTCTTTCCCTACACCTCTTGCTCATGTCGATACGGCAGGAATTCATCTTTATGCCAAGCACGACACATTGTGGTACAGAGCTCCTTTCGAGTTTGAGGATATGGGCAACCGAAACTATAAGCTACGGGGCGAGTGGCGGCCCGACATAGAATACAGTCTTGAGATAGATTCGGCTGCATTTGTCGATATCTACGGGCTGGCTTCCAAGCCTGTAAAGCAAGGCTTCAAGGTTTCTTCGCTCGACGAATACAGCACCTTGCTGGTCAACATAACAAGTCTTGAAAACGAGCACCTGCTGGTACAACTGCTCAACGGGCAAGACCAGGTGGTGAAGGAAACCAAGGCTGTCAACGGAGTGGCGGAGTTCTATTATCTTAAGCCCGAGAAATATTATCTGCGCCTGATAGTTGACCGCAACAATAATGGCAAATGGGATACTGGTGATTACGATAAAGACCAGCAGGCAGAAGAGGTGTATTACTATCCTGAGGTCATAGAGTGCAAGGCCAAATGGGACATTACTGAGAGTTGGAACCCTACGGAACGGCCTCTCGACCGACAGAAGCCTGGTGTCATTACCAAGCAGAAGCCAGACAAGGAGAAAAAAGTGAAAAATCAGAACGCTGATCGTGCTAAGAAATTAGGCATTCAGTATGTTCCTAAAATGTAAGAGATATGATGAAATTTCTTAAAAAATCAGTACTGACAGCTATCTTGCTGTTTATAGTCAGCACTACGGTGTCTGCCCAGTGTACATTCCGTAACACGGCATTCAAGTCGGGTGAGTACCTGGCCTACAACCTCTACTACAACTGGAAGTTTGTATGGGTTAAGGCTGGTACAGCCAGTATGTCAACCATCCAGACCACCTATAAGGGCAAACCCGCCTATCGTGGTTCGTTGGTGACACGTGGCAACAAGCGAGTAGACGATTTCTTTGTACTTCGCGACACCTTGCTTTGTTATAGCAGCACCGACCTTGCTCCGCTCTATTTCCGTAAGGGAGCCCGTGAAGGCAAGCGCTATACGGTAGATGAGGATTACTACAGCTATGCCAACGGGAAATGTCATGTTCGTATGCATCGTCAGCGCCATGATGGTACTCATCACTGGAAAAATGCAGCTTACGAAGACTGCGTTTTCGATATGATGAACATCTTCCTGCGTGCCCGCAGCTTCGACCCTGCCAACTGGAAGAAGGGTTATGTGGTGAAGTTCCCTATTGTGGATGGAAACGGCCGTACACCTGCCCAGATCAAGTTCTTTGGCAAGGAAACCATCAAGGCCGACAATGGTTTGAAGTATCGCTGTCTGCGCTTGGCTTACATGGAGTTAGAAGACGGCAAGTACAAGAGAATAGTCGATTTCTATGTGACCGATGACGAGAACCACGTGCCAGTACGTCTTGACATGTTCTTGAAGTTTGGCAGCGCCAAGGCCTTCCTCGTTGGTATGAAAGGAACAAGAAATCCCATCACTTCCATAGTAAAGTGACAAACAAGACAGGTCAAGCTCAACAGCTTCACAGCTTGAGCTTGACCTTATGAGAGAGATTTCTATTATTTGATTTTTATCGTTTGTATGGTTGTACTGCTTTTCCGATACATGGTTCAAGCCAAAGAGTATCGTAAAGAGTATGACGACGAATGATTTAGCCATAGTTGTATCGTTTTTTTCTTTATTGTTTACGATGCAAAGATACGGCTATTACTGTAAATGTTGTGTTATCAGATGGTTATCTTTAAGTTAACGTTTTTCTGATCATGCCTGGCGTGCCACTCTGTTGATGAGTTGTGTCCCTGTAACTTGTTTTTTTTCCATTTTATTGCTTGTCTGAAACTTTAGGCAGGGCGATGGTAAACTCCGTCCACTTGTCTTTCTCGCTCTTCAGACTTATCTTTCCGCCATGGGCATGGACGACCTGGAACACGTAGTTCAGACCTATGCCAAATCCTTTTCGGGTCTTGTTGCCATTTTTCTCGTGTTCGGCAGCACGCTCAAAGCGATTGAATACCGATTTCTGTTCGCTCTTCGATATGCCTATTCCCTCGTCGTACACCTTAATATATATATAGTGGTTGTCCTCGAGGGTAGAAATGCGGATGTTGATCTTTTCTTTCGAGTATTTGGTGGCGTTGTCTATCAGGTTGCTGATAGCTTCCTTCAGATATTCCTCGTCTGCAGCCACAGTCGTTACCTTCAGCTGGGTGGCTATATGAATGGGCTTGGCCGACTTGGCTTTGTATTTCTCGGTCACATCCTCTATCATGGGCTCCAGTTTTACTACAGTCTTCTGAATATTCAGCTTGCCATGTTCCAGTTTCGAGATGGTGAGCAGTCGGTTGATGAGTGCCAGTAGATGCTGTGCCTCGTCTTCTACGATGGTGAAATATTTCTCCTTTATTTCTGGCTTCTTCTCCAGCACACCGCTGTGCAGGTATTTCGTACCCATGATGATAGAGGTGAGGGGCGACTTCATGTCGTGAACCATGGCATACGAGAAATCCTCGCGCAGGAGGCGAACACGTTCCTGCTCGTTGATATAGTTTATCTGGTCGATAATACTCAGGATGATGACGATGGAAATAAGGATAGAGATGAGGAGCAGCACCCAGTTATGTCTGAAGATGTAGATATTTCCGTTGATGATGGTCATCTGGAAGCCTACGCTGTTGTCCAGTCTTACAGGCTGAATGTTGGTTTTCACTTTCTCCAGGAAGGGGAAGATATTGCTGTTGATATTTTTGCCTTCCATCACCTTTCCTGTTTTCATGTTCACCTTGTTGATGGCAGCGCGGAAAGGCAACTTCTCTGCTTTAAAGATAGAGTCTGCAATATTTGCCAAGATATCGGTGTTGGCATCTTGATGCGTTTTTTTGTAGATGGCATCATAAAGGGATAGTGTAGGATTATAAATATTACTGGAAGCAATGGTATCTCCCGACTCAAAAAAAGAATCGCACCTATTTGTTTTATCCAACTCTAAGGCGATGGCTTTCTCCAATATCTCATTACATTCCTTTCCTAATTGTCGCGCGTTGATGTTATAGGTGTTCCACATCCAGAATATTTGGATGAAGAGAATGGCTATTAGGGCAGTGGTGCTGAGTATCTTGGTGCGGTTGGCATTCATATCATCTTCTCCTTTCTTCTTTATTCATCCAAGAGGTATTCGGTTTCTCTGCCTTCCTTCTTTGCTACTAAATAATTGCTGATGCTGCTTGCTGTCAATGTGGATCCAAAGCATCCCATGGCAGTACACAGAGGAATACTGGAAATATCGGTAGGAATCAGATTACAGATGATACAGGCCACAAATGTCACGATGGTGCTCCTTGTGGTTTTGTAGATATAAAAGAGGAGCGATGTCTGCACGATGCTCCATATCATCATCATGATAATCCATGTCAATGACTGGCCCAGGGTAGAGGCGAAAAATGGTATGATGCTGAATACAAGAACGGTAAGGTAAGAAACCCATGTCTTCTTTCCGCATTTGATCAGTTCTTCGTATATCGCGCCGAAGATAATATAGGCTGAGATAAAAGAGCCTATAAGAATCATCGGAAGTCGCTCCATATAACTGAAAGCCATGAAGTCCTTGTTGTATATATCGATGCCCAACAAATTGAAGAGGGCGATAAACATCAAGGTAATTCCAAACAGGGGAAGGGTGTACCAGAACATAGCCTTCCACTTGTAGACTGGATTCACTCTGCCCAGCGTAAACTTGGAAAACTTTGCCATGCTGAAGGTGAACCATAATATAAGCAAAGCAAGAATGCAGAAAACATAAAGAATTGGAGTTCCTGCCTTGAGGAAGGAAGCCTGGTCGTTGGCATTTACCTCTTCCAGTTTTCCTGAGACAGCAAGGTAGATGCCTATCACTATACCACCAACAAACATGGTGCTACAGAATTCCGCTATCATTAATATATAGTAAAGTATCGACTTAAACATAATGCTTTATTTTTGTTGTTGTTTTCTTTCTCTGTATAATGTTTTTATGCAAAGGTCTTCATACCGATGCTTCGACAACGGGCTTGCAGTTATTCTACAATGAGTTTGAAGCCTACGCCCCGGATGGTCCTTAACTCTACACTTGGCTCGTCTTCGATGGCAGTACGAATTTTCTTGATGAAAACATCAAGGCTTCTTGATGCAAAATAGTCTTTGTCTTCCACGTCCCAGAAACGACTCAATACAGCGTCACGGCGTACCACTTCGTTCTTGTTCACTGCCAATAGTTCCAGAATCTTTGCCTCACGTGCCGTAAGCATCTTCTCGCTGTGGTCCTCCTGGTTTTTCAGCGTGGCATGGTTGGCATCAAGGATATATTTGCCCAGTTTTACGAGTTGGCTGTTGTTCTTGCTGCGTTTGCCTTCCTTCAGTCGCATCAGGCTCTGTATGTGTGCATCCAGCTCTTCGGGTATGAAAGGCTTCTTAACATAGTTGTTGGCTCCGGCAGCATAGCCTGCCTTCAGGTCTTTGGGCGATGTAAGGCCAGTGGTAAAGAGGATGATGGTATCGCCATCCACCTCACGTATTTTCCTCACCATCTCCAGACCGTCCATGATAGGCATGTCTATATCCGATACGATGACATCGGGCTGAAAGGTTTTCCATTCCTCCAGTCCTTGCCTGCCATTGACGGCAGTCTTCACCTCATATCCTTCGATGATATCTTCGAAGCAGCTTTTCTCCATATAGGCGAGGTTTTCGTCGTCTTCTACCAAGAGTAATTTTATGTCAGCCATAACTCTTCTTGTGTTTTAAAGATTATATTCTCTTACCCAATTTTCGCTGGGTTTCGTTCTCATGTGCAAAGATAGTTATTTTGTTGATAAGTTCCAAGTTTTCCACATTACTTAACCTAAAGATAACCCAAAGTCTTAGGCTCCAGAGAGATTGTTTATCCACAAATTTTAATTTGTCTAAATAGATGCCACTAATCTCAAAAAATCATTTATTTTTAACCGATTATCACGATAAAATTTTATATTTGTAGCATTAAATGGTTTTAGAATTATGGCAAAGAAAAATATAGACTTAGCAGTAGTCCTTCATGATGATTGCGACTACAAGGACTGGCTTGTGGAACTCAAGGAACGATTCTACAGCCATCGCCTCAAAGCGTCATGTGCCACCAATGGCTACTTGTTGGACTTCTATTGGAAGTTGGGACGAGACATTGAAGCTAAGCAATATACTAATACTTATGGCTCTGGATTTTACAAAAATCTCAGTCAGGATTTGAAGAACGAAATGCCAGGGGTGAAGGGATTCTCACCAACTAACTTGAAGTACATGAGCTACTTTTATAAGCTCTATGCACCATTACAGGCAAATTGTCCGCAGCTTGCGGACAATTTTATAGAGGACTTGTATGTTGCAGATATTCAGCGAGTTGTAGCACAAAGTAAAAATCGTCCGCAAACTGCGGACGATTTCAAATTGCTTTTTCTTATTCCTTGGGACCACCATCGTCGTATCATAGATAAGTGCAAGGGCAATATGGATAAGGCTTTGTTCTTTGTAAGAAAGACTTGGGAGAACAATTGGGGGCGTGACGTTCTGCTCAACTGGCTTGACACAGACCTTTATGAGCGTGACGGCAAGGCTATCACCAACTTCCAGGCTACGCTTCCTGCTGTACAAAGCGACTTGGCGCAACAGATAACCAAAGACCCTTATCAGTTGGACTTCCTTAACTTAAGGGAGAAATATGACGAGCATGACATTGAGGAAGAATTGGTGAACAATGTAACACGTTTTCTTTTGGAACTCGGAAAAGGATTCTCTTATATGGGCAGACAGTTTCGTTTGGAGGTAGGTCAGCAGGAGTTCTTCCCAGACTTGCTGTTTTACAATGCCCACCTCCATGCCTATGTGGTCATTGAGCTAAAAGCCCAGTCGTTCCATCCATCATTCTTGGGGCAACTAAGTTTCTATGTGTCAGCCATCAACCATCAGTTCAAGACCGACATCGACAACCCTACCATCGGTTTGCTCATCTGCAAGGACAAAGACAATGTGGTGGCAAAATACGCCTTGGATTCATACAAAGAACCAATGGGTATATCAGAATATCAACTGTCAAAGCTCTTCCCGAAAGACTTCAAATCTTCCATGCCGACTATTGAGGAATTGGAAAAGGGATTGAAAGATAATCGAGAATAACGAGCCAAGATACTTAATATGAATAAAGAAGAAATAAAACAAGAACAAAATAAAGGGCTAATAGCTCGCATATTAGGAGGAACACCCACTATTTTACAGAAGGTGTTCTTTATACTTATGGCATTTTCGCTGATATTATGGCCCTTGGGATGCTATGTTTCTATATTCTTCTTTGATGCCCCTATCCGTTCTGATATAGACAAAGTTTCCTGTTATGGCATGCTTACCACGATATGGCTATATCCAATTTACTTATACCCTTTGTTGAGAATCATGTTTCGATTTACAGAGAAATTAAAGGTCACTTGGCTTTATTATATTAGTCCGATTGTACCAATAGTGGTATTTTGGCTATTTTACTCTATCTGTACTATAAGTACTCCAAAGTCTTAGGCTCCAGAGAGATTATTTGTCCTGAGCCAAAAAATGAAAGCGGCTTCGATAGTCAATGAAGCCTATTTCGTGGAGAAATGAAAGCGGCTTCGTACGCAGTTGAAGCCTATTGCATAATCAAGTTTATGCTTTAGTCTATTATGGTATTATGGCTACTGCCGCAAAATCCAACATTGCGCTTCGCTCTCCACAAGGAGCAATATTTGTCGTTGAAAGATTTCTCGCGAGCATGGATTGGAATGGTTGTGGCAGCTATCGGAGAGAATGTGTCGTACACTGGACAAAACTCTTTGCTACCGATGAGGTTGTTTATACTGAACCCATCATTCAGCACTTCCTTTCGTTCATTAACCACATGTCGTGCAGCACAGATACATACGTTTCACTCGGTGGCTCCAATGGTTGTGCAGACCAACTCACTAATTGGGACGGAACACAGAAGTTGGGGTTAGGAGCACCACCAAAAAAGAAGTCACAAGGCTTATCCAGATAATGACAATGAGAGGCGATTTGTAGCGTTGGTTACTGCAAATCGCCTCAAATTATAGAAATGCGATGCCAAAAATAAAGATTTCCAGTTATTTATTCTTTTGTCTGAATAAGATTTCCTACTTTTGTGGTCAATAATTGACAATTCTTTCAAAAGAAAGTCTATTGGTTTAATCTAACCTCTGAGCAATAACATTGGAAGATAACACCAAACAGCCTTTAACGGCTGACGCTTCATTGTATAATGGGCAGCCTATCGACACAGGCTCATCGTGTCCAAGTGCAAGGCTTACCTCTTGCATGCCCTCCATCTCGAAGAACAAAGGTGGGGTGTCGGTAGAGAATGACATAACAAATCTTGTTTTAAAGTTTTCATATTATGGGCATATTAAAGAATAAAGACCTTCCAAAATGGCTGGATGAAATAATCTATACGGATTTTGGAGCCATCTTTGAACCACATCCGCAAGACGTGGTTTATAATCCTGACCAGCCGTATGAATTTGTAAAGATTTATCTCGGAACTTATTTCCCAAGAAGTTATGCAGAGGCTTTCTGTATAGTTTATAACCTTCTTGAGAACAACAATTATCTCTCAAGTATTAACGCTTTAGAGGAGATAAACATACTTGACTTTTGTTGTGGTACAGGAGGAGAAATTATAGGGCTTATTGATGTCCTTCAATCTAAATTACCAAATCTTAAGAATATTAATATAGATGCTTTTGATGCCAATTCTGATTCTATTCGTTTTTTGTGCCACTTAACAGAAGCTGTTGTCGAATCAGGCAATATTAGAGTTAATATAAATATAAATCCACAAGGATTATATGTATCTTCAGAACAGGAGCTTAGTGATTTGGTAAACCTAACAAATGTCCAATATCATTTTATCGTTTCGTTCAAAGCACTTAACGAATTCGTTCAACATAGTACATTTACAAATAAAAATGTATATTCGCTAATATCGTCATATTTCCTACCATTGCTTTCCAATGAAGGCGTGTTCATTCTCTCAGATGTCACAACGAAGTTGAATAATAGTGAGCTTTTCTATCCCCAAGTTCTCAATGCTGGCGTAAATTCATTTGTAGGTTCGTGTAAAAATGAGTTTAAGACCCTATATCCATACCCATGTTATTTTCAGGAGATATCATGCAAAGGCTGTTATATGCAGGATATATTTACAGTCAGCCACAGCAGGAAGAAAAACGATGTTAGCAAGGTCGCTTATCGCATAATTTGCAGGAAACGCTTTGCTGATGCTATTGTTGCTTCTGATTTCAACCATTCTTGTAGAAAAAACAATCCTTTGGCAGATAAAAAACTTCCATACAATTATTAAAAAATGGCATTAGATAATCTTACCCCCGACAAATATCAGCAAATTATAATAAATATGTCTGCTGATAGAACTGCAATAGTGAAAGGTATTGCTGGTTCTGGTAAATCCTTGACTTTGCTAAAGAAGGCAAAACAAGTTTCGACATTTACAAGTTCCTATGCTATCATCGTTTACACAAAGTCACTAAAACAATTTTTTGTTGATGAGTTAGCAGAAATAGGACAAACAAAAGGTCATGTCTATTATTTTGCAGAATGGCAGAAATCTTCAAAACCTAAATTTAAGTACATGTTTATAGATGAATGTCAGGATTTCAACTCTGATGAAATAAATGACTTTTGTCAGCATGGCACTTATTGTTGGTTTTTCGGAGATTCTTTTCAGTCTATAATGGAGTTTCCTAATCATCCTATTCAATCAGTAGAGGACACTGCTAAACAATTAGGTGTTCATCCACAAGATTTGTGCATCAACTGGAGATTAACAATAGAAAATGCAAAAGTAGGTGAATACATTAGACCTGAATCACGTTTATCATTTGCGTGTGTTAAACATGGTCCAAAACCAAGATTATTAAAATCCAATGCCCAACTTGATAAAATCATAGAATATATTTCAAATGGTAATCTAACTGATGTGGGAATCTTGGTGTACTACACTGATCAAGTTAAACAAATCCGTGATTACTTTCTGTCAAAAGGTATTCCTGTACAATGGAAAACTAAAGATGCTATGGAAATTGATTTCAAGTCAACAAGTCCAAAAATAATCACTTGGTATTGCGCAAAAGGATTGCAATTCAATGATGTTTTTGTCCCTTGTTGTGGTTTAAATGAATACAGATATTTTGCGCCATGGCCTTATGAACCCATGGAAAACAAGTCTGTCCTCTATGTAGCAACAACTCGCCCTTTAGAGAATCTTTATTTGTTGTACACGAACAATTTAGCTCCTCTATTGCCAAATCCAAATTCACCTGTTTATTCAGGTAATACAGGTTCGAATTCTGGTCCATTTTAAAATAATATATTATGAAATATTATATTCCTACATCAAATATAAACTTGGACAATATACTTCAGTCGGAGTGTATATTGCCTCCAACTCATTACAACCAGAGAATTTCTGGTTATAATAGTTTTGAACAAATTGAACAACTACGTTCATTTAGTTCTATTATCTTGTTTGATTATCCGGTACATTTTACAATTAATGATATTGGACGATACAATTTTCCCATTCTCATTGAAATAGAGGATGAATATCAAAGCAATGATTTTGATAAGCTTCAGGAAGGGGTGTATGTATGCAATCATGCAATCCAAATAACTCCTTCGAATTGTCGAGTGTACTTTTTTTCTAAACAAGCTTATGATTTGACACTTATAAATACAAAAAGTGACAAATCTATCAAGTTTTTCAGAGAATACACAATACTTCCTGACACATTTGGATTGAAGACAAAGCCTTTTCCTGAACTTAGCACTCTAAATTGTAATCCTTTGCCTTGTGAGGATAAGTACATTGACAAGCAAAAAGGAGCTATGTTTGCTTACCTACTTGGGCAAAAACTTTCTCTATCTGCTGATTTGGCGTCATTGCTTAGATTAAATCAGGAAATCTATAATATTTTGACAAGCCTTATCGCAACACCTTCTCTCTCTTCAACTTTTGGTATTAAGTTATCAAAACTTGTTGAGGATTATAAAAAAATTGATAGTATTGAGAAGAAGAATCAAAAAGTGTTCGATGAAGAACTTGATAACGCCCTTGGTAAGAGATTTAAATTCTTAAAGGGATGTTTTATTGGGGTCCTTAATAAGCTTGGCTTATGGGAGAGTTGCCTTGATACACTTTGTAAGAAATGGAACTGCCATTTGCTTCCTAACGTTGACACACTTGTTTCATCACGTGATTACACTATGTTTAGGGGTGAAATAGAACGAAGAACGGCAATTAATGTTGAAAAGCACCAAAGTAATATCAAGGAGTCATTACAAGGTATCTCAGTCAATGGTTATAACGTTGCAATAGAGAATATGAATCTTGTAAATAAGACTATTGAATACATAATTGGAAATGATTTAACTCCAGAGACTTTGTCAGCGCATCGTATAGACATTTATATGAGTATCATGCAGTCAATAGTCCCAACAATAAAGATAAGTGTTGGTGAAGAAAGTTGGAATACCTCTGTAGAGCGTAGTTACATAAATAGCCTTCACGCCCACATAGAGGACCCTGGCGTTCCCTTTGATATTAATAGCATAAATAATGAGGAACTAAAAGCTATCGCATGTTTTATCTTGCGTGGACATAGTTTTTCTGATCTCACTGCATTACTTAAACAGAATGCCATAGAAGATTATCGAGCAAGTTTTGTGCTGTGGGGAACTCTGTGCGGTTACTATGGCATGAATCGTGATTCGCTACAATTGGTACTGTCCGATGAGAATTACGAAGAAGTTTATAAAAAACTCTTCGGGAAAGAGTTGGGTAAGATAACAAATATTCAAATACCAACCATGTCACAAGCATCTACTGAAGAAGGAGTGTTTAATGTCGAGGATTATAAATTCCTTCTTGAAAAGTTCAAGTTCAATAAGGATGTAGATGAATTTATAAATGCTGTGGTTAGCAGGAGTAAAGCTGCTAAAATTGGGATTGCAGATGCCATTAATTATGTATGTGGTGACAAACCTTACAAAAGCTGTAAAACGCAATGCAAATTAGCGAAGATGGCATATAATGCATACTTATTGAAAGATGATAAGGTCAAGTTTACAGAATACATCAAGGAAAATTTGAAAACAGGCAATGCGCAGAAAGAAACATTTAAACATTTCGGATTTGGAGAGGATAAAGACAAAAAGAGTACGAAATTAAAAACAAGAGCAGAATCAAATTTGTTTTCTGTAACGGATAAAAAAGATACAATCGGAGACGAAGGTACAGTGACTGTACCAACAAAAAATGTTAGACAAAGAAACGAAAGTATATCTAACTTAAGAGAAATGCCCCACAAAGAAGAATCCATTATAGAGAATACAACATGGATTAACGAATGTGCTTCTATGATTTCTGATTCACGTGCAAGAAAACAGTTCATTGAAGATATGGTATGGTTTGTGGAAAATCATCACGAAACATATAAAGATAAGAAAAAAGGAACAGTAAAAGGGTATTATGCAGGACATGATTGTACAAATGAGCGTGTAATTGAAAGGTTGAAAGGTTACATGGAGAATAAACTTACACCACGATATGAAAATATGCGATGGCTTGCAGAAATCTATGCAAAGATTCCTATCAACAATATAATAGATTATATATCGAAACTGTATGGCAATTGAAAAAATTAATATATGTACCGATTCTGGTAAAATAGTTGAGGCGACAGCACCTGTCATTATTTCCGCCAGCCGTTCAACTGATATACCAGCCTTTTATGCCAAGTGGTTTTTTAACCGCTTGGCAAAAGGCTATTGCGCTTGGTACAATCCATTCAATCAGCAAAAGATGTATATCTCTTTCAGTAAGTGTAGGGCTATTGTATTTTGGACAAAAAATCCGAAACCAATAATGCCTTACCTTCATATACTGGATGAAATGGGGATTCATTATTATTTCCAAGTAACACTGAATGACTACGCAAAAGAAGGCTTTGAGCCTAATGTACCTTCCGTAGAAAAGCGTATTGAAACATTCAAGAATTTGTCAGATACAATAGGCAAGGAAAAAGTCATTTGGAGATTTGATCCTTTGATTATCACTCCAACCATCGGACCACGAGAATTGCTTACAAGAATATGGCATATCGGAAACAAGCTGAAAGGCTACACTAATAAATTGGTTTTCAGTTTTGTTGATGTAAAAGCATACCGCAAGGTTCAGAACAATCTTGTGAAGGAAACTGTTTTTTTTACAAAGGAAGATGTTGAGAATGCAGAAGCTAATTATGCCCAAAGAATAGAGATTGTACAAGGACTTAAGAAAATTCGAGAAGCATGGCATGAACAAGGTTGGGATGTTGAAATGGCAACGTGTGCTGAAGATATAGACCTTGAGTCCTACGGCATTGAACATAATCGATGTATTGATGGAGAACTGATGAAACGTATTTTTGCTGATGACGAAGAATTGGTTTACTATCTTCATACTCTTAAATGGCCTAAACGTGACATGTTTGGGAATATTCCACCTATTCCCCTAAAAGAGAAGAAAGTAAAGGATACAGGACAAAGGAAAATTTGCGGATGCATGGTTAGCAAAGATATTGGCATGTATAATACTTGTCGCCATTTCTGCGTTTACTGTTATGCAAATACAAGTAAAGAGTGTGTATTAAGAAATGCTGAAAAGCACAACGAAAATAGTGAAAGTATCATAGACTGATTTATGCTGGAATTCGAACTACAACAATATCTCCAACGTGAGTACCCACAAGAGAATGCTCGTTGTGAATGGAAGGAATTTAAGAATTTGAAGAACTCGTTCTGTGGGAACGAGAAAGATGATGTCATATCCTACGTGTCGGCTATCGCCAACATGGAGGGAGGACATCTTGTGATTGGCGTAAAGGATAAGACGCTTGAAATTGTCGGAACAGATATTTCACGGCTTACTTTCAATGGACAACCTGCTAACATACAGTCAGCGACCTTCAAACTTACTGAACAATGTACTTATCTGTCATCAGAAGGCCTAAGCATCGAAGAATTTGTAACTGATGATACGAACAAACGAGTATGGATAATTCATATCCCCAAACACTTGCCTCGTCGCCCCGTCCTTGCCCACAAGAAGGCATGGCAAAGGATAGAAGATTCTTTGGTTGAAATGACTAACGAAAGGATGAGTGTCATCCTCGAAGAGCCTATCTATACAGCAAAGGACTGGTCTGCAGAAATTGTACCTGATGCCACAATAGACGATTTGGATGAGGTTGCCATTGCCAAGGCTCGAATGATGTTCAAGAAGGTTCATAGTCGCATACCTACAGAAGAAGTGAATGCTTGGAATGTTCAAACATTTCTGGGCAAGTGTGGATTAACAAGAAACGGAGGCATCACTCGGGCTGCTATCATATTGTTGGGCAAATACGAATCAGCTTTCAAACTACGTCCTGCAGTTGCACAGGTTACATGGACACGCCGAGACAAGAATCAGGAAGTGGTTGACTACGAACACTTCACCGTACCTTTTATATTAACGGTGGACGAAATCCTATCAAAGATTGAGAATCTGACATTGCGTGAAATGCCTGGAGGTACGCTTTTCCCCGACACGATGAAACAGTATGATGACTACACCATTCGTGAGGCCCTTCATAACTGTATTGCCCATCAAGACTACACTCTTCAACAACGTATCAATTTCGTGGAGAATCCTGGATATCTGTATTATTCCAATGCTGGCACATTCATTCCTGGAACTTTGGAGAATGTTTTGAGGAACGAAGAGCCTCAGACGCATTTCCGTAATGAATGCCTGTGTAGGGCTATGGTAGATTTCAACATGATAGATACCGTAAGCCGTGGTATCAAGAAAATGTTCAATGAGCAATGGCGCAGACATTTCCCTATGCCAGACTATGAGATTGACCAGATTAAGAAGAAAGTAGTTGTCCGCATATATGGCAATGAAATCAACAAGCGATACACTGATTTGTTGAAGACAAACGACACTCTTTCGCTATGGGATTGCATATCACTTGACGCAGTACAAAAAGGCAGAACCATTCATGAGGATATAGCTCAAGACTTGCTCAAACGTGGACTTATTGAAGGTGATGCTCCCCATTACAGCATCTCTCTTAGCATTGCCAAAAACACGCATCAACTTCCTTCTTACACAAAGACAAAAGGATTGGATAAGGAGAAGTTACGCCAGATGATACTGCAATTCTTACAAAACGCAGGTGACGAAGGAGCAAAGCGAGACAGTATTTATGAATACTTGAGGGATGTACTTCCCTCCAACAAAACAGACGAACAACAATTGCGCATGGTGGGCAAATTGCTTGTAGAGATGGATGAAAATAAATTAATAACAACCAAAGGACGAAAGTGGATAATAAGGTCGTAATAAGACCTAATTTGTGAATTACGACCTTTTTACGACCCAATATTAACCAATTGAGGTTTAATAGGTCGTAATTTGAACCGATTTACGTTGAAAGAATCATATTATAACGGAGTTAGAATCGTAAAAAATAAAAGATATGTTACTCGGAAACAAGATAAGAGAACTCAGAGACGAGCAGAAGCTCCTGCAACGCCAATTGGCGGCAGCATTAGAAATTGACACTCCCATGTTCAGTAAAATTGAGCGTGGAGACAGACGAGCTAAGCGAGAGCAAGTGGTTAAACTTGCAGAATTGCTGCATCAGGATGAAAATGAAATGTTGAAGCTGTGGCTCGCAGATAAAGTGATCGATGCTGTAGGAAATGAAAATGACTCTGCACTGAAACGGGATGCCATAAAAGTGGCACAAAAAGCAATATTGTAGGACAACAATTATGGATACAAATCCTATTATGAAAAAGTTGTATGAGTTAGAGAACAAGAGATAGAAGTCTCTTCTCGCCAATCAAGGTATACCATTTGATGTGTGCAGTCATGATAGCGATTTTGTATAAGAGCCAGCATATTCCGCTACGAATGATAATTGCCATAGGAATCAATATTTTTGTAGAACTTGGTGTGGTATTTGTATTTTCACTGATACCTGCGGTTCTGTCTAATATGTTTAGTTGTGCTTCTGCTCCAGCCGTAGATTTCTCTGTCATTGATGACATTGTAGCATATGTTCATGGTGAAGGATCTATAAGAATTATATTTACTGTTTATTTGTTGGGCATAGTTCTGTCTGCTGTAGTTTCAACATTCCTTCTATTTTGGGTATGTCGTCTGACAAAAGGGTCAAAAGTTCTTTCTGTGTTAATGATACCTATATTGGGTATATACTTTTTAAAGTGTTGTGCGGATATTTTTGGAGGTACAAATGTTTATATAGCAAAGCTTCTATCTGATGGTGGAGTATGGGCTAATTTGGTATCTATAGGGGCTGTAATGTTGTCTCTACTGTTGAGTCTTGGTGTTGTTGCTGCAAGTTGGAATAATTGGGAAATAGATTAAATGGCATAGTAATGGGAATATTTGCTAAAAAGAAAAAATGGACGTTGACAATTCAAGGAGGATTGCCGGACGATATCTATATGAAAGCTGCTCAGGCTTTAGGTGAAGGAATTATCAATGATGATTTCTCTGCTTTTGAAAGTATGCTTGATGAGAATGTGAGATGGGAATGGGCGAAAGAAAGTCGGTCTCCTATTATTGGGCGTAATGAAGTTATTGGCTATTGGAAGGACTGGGTGAAGCGAGTAACTCATGATAAGTTGGATGTTGAGTTTGAAGTAAAGTTCTGTACTTTCTATTCTCGCACAACTTTGGCCCTTTCTCCTAAAGGTTATGCTACTGCATATGTGTTGTTTTACATAGAGAATGGTTTGATAAAACTTGGCGTCTTTGTTGGTCGAATTATTGATAGAATTAATCTATTTGGGAAAGCTGGTAAGAAATGGGAGGAAACATTGGATCATTTTCCTTTAGCTCTAAAAGCTAAGGATATAAAGGAAATATCTAAACAGGAGGCAAGAGGTAATAGTATGCCATGTTTGAATTGTGGAAGAACTTCCGAAATGCTTAGTTGGGAGAATTGCGTTTTTAGCAATAGTTCTATTGACTTTTGTGGAGCTGTGTCAAAATGTCCAAGTTGCGGTAAGGTTGTTGAGTTCGTTTTTGATGAAGAGAGCGCATTGCATGATGATAATAGGTTGGAACAAGTCATTGGTACAAAAAAAGAGGAAGAACTTTGGATGACTAATGATATGTTTCAGATTGGTCTATATTATACTATGCCTTTGAGACATAGTGAATATATCGCTTCTTTATATAAAGGGGAGTCGATAAAAATGAAAGTTGCTGCTGCAACATTAGGTGCAACGAAGAGAAAAGAGACTTCTCCCTATGCTGCTGCAGCTAAGTTTATGGAGCCAGTTTTGTATGTCCTATATATGGAGAACTATGATGAGTATGAGAAAATCAAGAATTGCTATATAGATGCCTTGAACAATGGTGTTTATGAGGCTGCTAACAATTTGGGAATTTTGACTTATAACGTAGAACACTTAGATAAGGAAAAAGGACTCGAATATTTTAGAATAGCAGCTGAGCATAATTCAACAGCAGCCCTTAAAAATTTAGTGAAGATTTTTTGGCAGGAAAGAAAGTACGAAGATTTAATATCCTTGCTAAGAGACGACAAAGGTAAAAATGAATTTGAAATAGAAGGCAATGTCTTTCAAAGAATATCTAAGTTTGAGATCATCAAAAGTAATTTGGATTATTCTCAGTTCATTCATGTGCTTTTTCCTGAAATACAGATTGTCCGGGATTGGTATATCAGTGTCAGGTTATATTCTGATGGGAAAAATGCAATAGGAGATGAGTCTTATTTCTATGTGGCTAACTCAAAGAATAGTACAACATACTTTGATATGGAAAATAATAGAGTCAAATTTGAGGGAGAGCGAGACTTTTTAATTTGGAAATATGTAGTTGTGTCAAAGTCTACACGTGCAATTTGGGAGCTATATCTATTGATGAATGCTAATACCATTTTGCCATATTGGTGGCATGGTGGTTATCGTCAGCGTATTTTCATATTCGATGATTCTGATTTTGCAAAGATTCCTGCTTTGAGAGATAGGGATGTAAGTGCTGTGATAGATAAGGGGTATACTCGTTCATCCGTTGAAATGGAAGATTGTGAAGGTGGATTCGATGCTCATGTTTATTGTTGTTATTGGAATGAGTGGAAGGGACTTGTTCGAGAACACATAATCATGAAGGTTCAAGAAAATAGAGTTGTGGAATACAAACATGGGGCAGATTTTGTAATCTTCTCGTATAATTGTGGAATCTTATATTAAATTTTGATTAACTTTGCACCCAAAAATGAAGTGTGTATGGGGAATAATACGGAGAATTCAAAGAATATAATCATTGGTATCGGCGAAGTTGGTACCAATACCATAAATAGAATGAGAAAAATGAGAGTTTCTAAATATTTATTGCTATGGCTGTCTCTTTTCTTTTTCAATATTTGTTTTGCCAGTTGTCGCAATCAAAAAGCTGAAAAAGTAGAGCAAGGGGATAGAATGGAAGTGGGAGAAGGGAAGAATGATAGCTTGTTGGAAATTCTTCGAGGACATGAATATGTCTATGGTGGTGAAAAGATGTCGATTGATTCTACTTTTTCCATTATGGATACGATGGCGTTTCCTTTCGATGAAAACTTAATAGTTGTGAATGGCAATAGGGATGAACTAGGACCGACTTTTAGTTTTATCATTGATACGGAAACTAAGAAGTCTATATTATTGCCATCTAATCGTGGCTGCATCGGTTTTACATCTGAGGAGGGCTTACCTATTTGCTTATCTTTCAGACATCATGCTAATGGCGATCCTGGCAGATATTCTGTCGTTTCTGTTTATGATGAAAAAGGAAACCTCGTCAAGGAAATGTCGTTTGAAGATTATAAAAAAGATGAGAAGCAATGACTGTAATAGAATTGATAACTGTTATTCTGCAGCACAAGAAAGCAACTCTTGCAATTTTTGTGTTAGCATTGATAGTGGAATAAATATTTTATGCCTATGAGGAGACTAAAGAAAATATTAGATTCATGGAATGAACTTCGTCATAGAATGAGAAATCAAAATGAGGCGCAAGAGGTAAAGGCGAAACCGTCTTTTCCTACAACAGGCATTATCGGAGCAATAGCAGGCGATTGCTTTGGGGGCAGCTTATGAGTTTAATCCTGTGAAAAGCATGGACTTCGACTTATGTCTCTTATCTAGAGGCTAATTCTTATACTGCGGCAATTCGTAATGCCATTTCTCTTGGTGGTGATGCCGATACAATGGCTTGCATGGCTGGCGGTATTGCTATAGCAACCAAAGGCATGGAAATGCCCGAGGACTTGGCTTACTATATTTACAATCATGTGCTTGACGATTATCTACGTCATGTGCTATATGAGTTTAATCAACTGAGCCCACTTTAAAAAGTAAAGCTTGTTTTAAATGTTTATTTCAGTAACTACTCAGTTTTCAAGAGTCTCTGAATTTTACTAAAGGGCTATTTATCAAGCATAAAGATGAGTAGTTACAAAGTAAGGAGTATTTTGTTAATAATCAGAAAAACACTTGCTTTCTGAAATATTATCTGTATCTTTGTACCTGGATTATTAAGGGTAGGATTATGGCATCAAAGAGATATCCTTTGGGAATACAAACGTTCTCCGAAATCGTGAAGGGGAATTACTTCTATGCTGATAAGACGGCTATCGTCTATCAGTTGGCTCATTATGCCAAGTTTCATTTTCTGAGTCGCCCACGTCGATTCGGAAAATCCTTGTTTGTTTCTACCCTCCAGGCTTACTTCGAGGGTAAGAAAGAACTGTTCAAGGGACTTGCCATCGAACAGATGGAGAAGGAGTGGACGGCATATCCTGTCATCCACCTGGATCTGAGTTGTGGTAAATATTATAGTTTGGAGAATACATATTCAATTCTAAACGGAATACTGGAAATAGAAGAGAAAAAATATGGTTTAAAGGTTAATTCAATAAATGAGAAGTCTTTTGGAGGTCGTCTTAAGAACATCTTGCTGGCTGCCACGGCTCAAACAGGTAAGCAAGTTGTTGTTCTCATCGACGAATATGATGCCCCGATACATGATTCTGTCAGTGACGAAGAGTTGCAGAAGGCCATCCGCAACATCATGCGAGATTTCTTCAGCCCCTTGAAGCAACAAGAGGGAAACATTCGCTTTGTATTCATCACAGGCATCTCCAAGTTTAGTCAGTTCAGCATCTTTAGCGAGTTGAACAATCTCAAGTTTCTCACGTTGAAGGATGAATACAGTAGCTGTTGTGGTATTACCAAGAGTGAATTGACTCAGTATTTCCGTGAGGGTATCGAGGAGATGGCTGAGCATAATGGACTCACTTATGAGGAGACATTGCGACAACTCAGGCAGCATTATGATGGCTACCATTTCAGTATCAATAGTGAGGATATCTTCAATCCTTACAGTATTATCAATGCTTTGGACGATAAGGAGTTTAATAGCTATTGGTTTACATCTGGTACGCCTACGTTCCTGGCAGAGTTGTTGCAGCAGAAGAATTTGGATATGCTCAATCTGGACGATTTATGGATTAATGATGATCGTTTTGATACCCCTACAGAAAAGCTTACAGACCCGATTCCTGTTCTTTTCCAGAGTGGCTACCTTACCATTAAAGGATATGAGCGAAGAGGAAAATTGTATCATCTCTGTTTCCCAAATCAAGAAGTAAGACAAGGCTTCTCGAAAAGTCTCGTCAGGTATTATACTGCGCAAGACATGAACAGATATGATGCTATTGTGTATGCCTATTCCAAGAATGTGCTCATCAATGACGATATGGGAGCCTTTATGCCTCACTTGAAGGCCTTCTACGATAAGTTCCCATATACGATTATCAACAATAATGAGCGTCATTATCAAGCCGTGATGTTCACCATCTTCACCATGCTTGGTGAAGATGTGAAGGTGGAGCATACCACTTCGGATGGAAGAATAGACCTTGTGCTCAAGACAGATAAGAGTATCTTTATCTTTGAGTTGAAATATGAGAAGTCTGCTGATACCGCTATGGCGCAAATCAGCGGCAAGGACTATGCCAAGGCTTTTGCCGATGATGAGCGGAAGGTTGTGAAAGTGGGTGTCAACTTCTCTGAAGACCAGCGAAGCATAGAGGATTGGGTGATAGAATAAATGACATCTTGAGATTGATAAAACGCAGAATCCTGCCGGCATTACAGCCAACAGGATTTTTTTTGCATCAGCAAAGGCTATTCATCTTCCGTGATGATGTCTAAATCTTCGGCAATTTTCTTCAGTCTGTCTCTTATCCTCTTCGCCAAGGTTGGTGGCTCTTGCTGGACGACAGGCTCTATGGGCTCTTCTTCTATGACTGGAGATTCTTCTATCGGAGCTTCAGGGATGAGTGGGGCTGGCTCATCAGGGATGTTTGTGGATTCATTGGTTGATGGATTTGTTGGAATCTCTTCTTTTGGGGAATTTTTCTTCTTTTGAAATTGGAAATTGTCACGTATCGGATGATAAAGTTTGTCGATAATTCTCTGGTAATCATCTTCATCCTTGGTGGTAGTGACAGGATTGTCCTGAATTTCGTCTGCCAGCTCGTTGTTGAGACCTGTTGCCAGGATGGTGACTTTGGCATCCTCATCCAGACTGTCATCATCTGAAAGGCCCCAGATAACCTTAATGTCTGGATTCAATTCATCGAAGAAGGCATCTATCTCTCGCATTTCTCTAACGAAGATAGGGTGCTTGCTGGAGGTATAGATGTTGAAGAGGATGCGCTGGGCATTGCTGATGTCGCTGCCGTAGAGCAATGGGGAATCCAAAGCGTTGAGGATGGCATTCTGAACTCTGCCTTCTCCGCTGGCTCTGCCCATAGCCATGATGGCACCGCCGCCGCTCTTGATGGTGGTCTCGATGTCACGGAAGTCGAGATTGATAGTTCCCTCTACGGTTATCAGTTCAGAGATGCTCTTGGTGGCATCGCTCAGCACCTTGTCTGCCAGTTTGAAGGCATCCTTTACGGTAATTTCTGAATCGGCATATACATCGCAAAGTCGCTCGTTGTTGACAATGAGCAGGGCATCTACATTCTTGCGCATCTCTTCTACCCCCTGCAGGGCCTTCACAATTTTCTTTCTCTTTTCAAAATAAAATGGGATGGTGATGATGCCCACCGTCAGGATGCCCATGCTTTTGGCGATGCCTGCGATGACGGGGGCTGCTCCTGTTCCGGTACCGCCACCCATGCCGGCTGTAACGAATGCCATCTTGGTTCCGTCATCCAGCAGTCGCTTGATGTCTTCCTGGGTGTTCTGCGCTTCGCTTCGTCCAACTTCAGGGTTCGCACCTGCTCCCAAGCCGCTCTTTCCAAGCATGATCTTAACGGGCACAGGTGATTTGGATAGCGACTGGCTATCCGTATTGCAAACGGCAAAGCTCACATTTACAATACCTTCTGAGTACATATTCTTAACAGCATTACATCCGCCACCACCCACACCTATCACCTTGATGATATTCTTGGTGGTGTCTTCTGTCTGTCCGAAATCTATAGGAGTCCAATCTTCTGTCATCTTATCTATATTTCTATTTTGGGCACAAAGATAATAAAAAAGGAGTAATTATACAATAATAAAAGAAACGCAAGGCTTGCAAAAGAAGATTCTTCGATGCTGGCAAACGTTTTTTCTTATTCTTTTTGTACTTTTGCATCCTGTATGCAAGAAGAGCTGAGAAATATGGGTGCTGAGGAGAAAGCTGCTATCATACAAGCGCTTTCCTCCCAACTTTTGGCAGAAGGAAGAACTGACCTTTTGCTGAAAGCTATCAGTGTGCCTGTATTGGAACAGCTTCGTATTGAGGCAGCAAGGGCTACCCTCAGTCCTTTGGTCATAACGGCGGATTATCGCTTCCTGTTGCCTGAGTTTGGTAATAAAGAAGTACAGCTCAGTCCTATCCATAAGGCACTCTATCTGCTTTTCCTGAACCATCCGGAAGGTATTGAATTCAAGAATCTGGTAGATTATCGGGAAGAACTTCTTCAACTTTATCAAAAGATAGGAAATAGAATAGATATGGATAAGATTACCGAAACAGTGAACCGTCTGGTGAATCCGCTTGATAATGCGATAAATGAGAAGTGCTCACGTATCAAGGCTGCGTTTTCTGATATGATGGATGAGTATCAGGCAGACTATTATATCATCAACAGTCATGTGAAACGGCATCAGGGAAGTTCTATGAAACTGTGGTTTGAGAGGTTGAAAATCATCAATCTCCCAAGAGAATTGGTTGTTTATCAATGTTGAAGATTAATCCCATTCCACAACTAATCAAGAATACATCGGTTGGGTACAAACACTCGCTTGATGCTTTCATTTCAGTTCTCATAATATAATTTAAGGTTAAATTTACTTGTCCTTCTGAAACACCTTTATCCCAGTCCGCAACACTTACTTTTCCTATTGTAACTTTGTCCTTACCTATTTTTACATCATAGGTATAGCTCTGGGCTTTTTCAAGAGCAAGAATTCCCGTTACATACAGTATTTAGTCTGAGTTGCATTGCCATCACCATCATTGTATGTCACAGTGAGTTTTATGAATTTCTCTGCATCATTGCTTGCTCCTGGAGATACAAAAGCATAGAATACATTGTTGCCACATTCTTCTTTTTTATAAGTTTGGATTGCTGAGAAGGTATCATCATCTCCTGCAGGAACTTTCAGCTTAGAATAAACTTCTACGGCAGAAAATGTAGGGTTAAGATCTTTGATCTCATCTCCAAATCCGCTTACTTTAACAATGACGCGAGCCGTCTGTCGCTCAAAGTTCAATGCCAACTGTCTGTCGGAAGGATATATGCCTTTTCCATATAGCAGGTGAAAGCTATACTCCATGTACAAGAAGTCATAGGCAATTCTCTTTCTACTTGTTAAGATTATGTAATTTAGATTATGCAGTTTGCATAATTTAAAACAAATAATTATATTTGCATGCGGAAATCAAAACATAGAAGAATATGGAGAATCCTTTTATCATAACTGGATACATCAAGCCAGAGTACTTCTGCGACAGAAAGCAAGAAGCCAAAAGAATCATCACAAAAATCACCAATGGTGAGAATATTGTCATAATGGCGGCAAGACGTGTGGGCAAAAGTAAACTTATTGACTTTTGCTTGGATTCGCCTACTATAAAGGATAATTTTCTTTCTATTTCCATAGATATTCTTCGCACATCCAGTATCAATGAGTTTGCCTTTGAGTTAGGCAAGGCTGTGTTTGAGCAAGCTGCTCGTCGTAGCACTAAGCTGCTAAAGATGGTGGTCAATACTTTGAAATCCATCAATGGCTGTTTTGGATACGACCCAATCTCCAATACACCTACTTTCAACCTCTCCCTTGGCGATATTTCCAATCCCCTCTATACCTTGGAGGAGATATTTGCTTGTTTGGAGCAAGCAGACAAAAAATGTATTGTTGCGATAGATGAGTTTCAGCAGATTGGCTATTATCCAGAGAAAAATATGGAAGCAGTTCTCCGTACTTATATCCAAAGATGCAGCAATGCCAATTTTATATTTTCGGGAAGTGAGCGACATCTCATCACTGAGATGTTTTCTGAGAAAGCACGACCATTCTATAATAGTGCAGACATCATGAATCTTGATGTCATTCCTATAGACAAATACACCGAGTTTGCCATTGGCTTGTTCCATCATTTTGATAAAGATATTCAAGCGGAAGCAATTGCATTAGCTTATCATACTTTTGGTGGCAATACATATTATATACAGAAAGTAATGCATGAGGCTTTCAACCAAACAGACCCAAAGAGTGTTGCGGATAGTGAGATGATAGATGCTATTATCCGTTCATTGATATTGGACAATGACCGTAAGTTCAGTGAAATTCTCTCACGGCTAACCTTGCCCCAAAAAGAGCTTTTGTATGCTATTGCCAAAGCTGGCATGGCTAAGCAAATTACTTCTGCTGCTTTTATTAAAAAACATAATCTTCGTTCAGCAAGTAGCGTACAGAGTGCCATCAAAAAACTGTTGGAATATCACTTGGTTTCTACCTCGCAAGCTACTTATTATATAGATGATCAATTGATGGGGTTGTGGCTGAAAATGTAACTGATGTGCGAAACTTGATTTTTTCTAAAAGTTTCTTAAAGATAGTATCACTTTTCATTGGAAAATACTATCTTTGCAACTGATAATATCTTGTTATTATCTATCGGTTTATGCAAGAAACAAATAATATATTAGCAATATTGGATAACTATCTCCATGACAATCCCGATGAGATTGCCAAGGAGATGGCGAATGACTTTAGAAGACGAAGGATAGAGAAAAATATGACACGTGAACAAGTGGCGGATAAGTCGGGTGTGGCTGTCAGCAATATCACGCGTTTTGAACAGCAGGGTTTGATTTCGCTCAAAAACTTGATAGGTATCGCCATGGCTTTGGAATATACATCAGAGATAAGGCATGTCTTCTCGCAACCTAAGTATTCGACGATGGAGGAACTGCAACAGATCAAGCGGAATGCTAACAAGAAAAAAGCACATCGGCTATGAAAAGAATAGAATTTTTGATTGTTAAGTATTATCAAGAGACGGTCGGCACTTTGGCTTTGAGTGTCGATGGAAAGGTGTGTATAAAAAATATGATTTGCGATTTTTTCAAGTGAACTCAGTTCTTTTATAATTCGGTATCTATTTTCACTGTTGTTACGTTTGTATATCCTGCGGGAATGGCAGCATGTTGTCCCGTTAAGAATATTAGCGGAGCTGCAACAATGGTACCAGCAACGACAGCACCTGACGTATGATTTTTTCTGCTAAAATCAATTTCTCCTTCAAGTGGAACTTTTGTATTATTGTTCGCAACACAATACAACCATTCAACTTTTAATTTACCCTTTGTTCCAGCAATACCAGATTTCTTTGCAACGAGTACTTTTGCGTATGCCTTTGCCCCTTTTGATATTACAATGCTATCACCGACTTTTATATCTTCAGATACATCAAAAGCCACCAAATCTCCTACATTTACATTCTTGGCACGGATTTCCTTTTTGTTCTCAATGGAAATTAGAGAGCCAGCTTTCAGAACAGGCTTTTGGGCATATGTAAACGTGCTGCATAAACAGAGAAATACCAAAATATTTTTTTTCATATTTTTTTAAGTTTAAAATCATGAATAAAAGTTCCCCCAAAAAATATAGGGTAAAAAACAACAGTTTCTCAATAAAAAGTTGCGATCTTTGTAATCGCTAAACAACAATTTAAAGAGTAACTGTTATAGATGCAAAATTAAGCAATTTTTCTGAGTTGTCCACATATTAAGTGTTAAAAGTTCATTGAGAACGAATTTAATGTCACTTTTTACCTGGTTTGGGCTTGGTCACCTGTTCTGTAGAATGTCCTTGGAAAAGCAAGCAGGCATTCCTGCCGTTCAGCTAATCCTGTCTCTCTGCCTTTTCCGTATAGCAGGTGAAAGCTATACTCCATGTACAAGAAGTCATAGGCAATTCTCTTTCTACTTGTTAAGATTATGTAATTTAGATTATGCAGTTTGCATAATTTAAAACAAATAATTATATTTGCATGCGGAAATCAAAACATAGAAGAATATGGAGAATCCTTTTATCATAACTGGATACATCAAGCCAGAGTACTTCTGCGACAGAAAGCAAGAAGCCAAAAGAATCATCACAAAAATCACCAATGGTGAGAATATTGTCATAATGGCGGCAAGACGTGTGGGCAAAAGTAAACTTATTGACTTTTGCTTGGATTCGCCTACTATAAAGGATAATTTTCTTTCTATTTCCATAGATATTCTTCGCACATCCAGTATCAATGAGTTTGCCTTTGAGTTAGGCAAGGCTGTGTTTGAGCAAGCTGCTCGTCGTAGCACTAAGCTGCTAAAGATGGTGGTCAATACTTTGAAATCCATCAATGGCTGTTTTGGATACGACCCAATCTCCAATACACCTACTTTCAACCTCTCCCTTGGCGATATTTCCAATCCCCTCTATACCTTGGAGGAGATATTTGCTTGTTTGGAGCAAGCAGACAAAAAATGTATTGTTGCGATAGATGAGTTTCAGCAGATTGGCTATTATCCAGAGAAAAATATGGAAGCAGTTCTCCGTACTTATATCCAAAGATGCAGCAATGCCAATTTTATATTTTCGGGAAGTGAGCGACATCTCATCACTGAGATGTTTTCTGAGAAAGCACGACCATTCTATAATAGTGCAGACATCATGAATCTTGATGTCATTCCTATAGACAAATACACCGAGTTTGCCATTGGCTTGTTCCATCATTTTGATAAAGATATTCAAGCGGAAGCAATTGCATTAGCTTATCATACTTTTGGTGGCAATACATATTATATACAGAAAGTAATGCATGAGGCTTTCAACCAAACAGACCCAAAGAGTGTTGCGGATAGTGAGATGATAGATGCTATTATCCGTTCATTGATATTGGACAATGACCGTAAGTTCAGTGAAATTCTCTCACGGCTAACCTTGCCCCAAAAAGAGCTTTTGTATGCTATTGCCAAAGCTGGCATGGCTAAGCAAATTACTTCTGCTGCTTTTATTAAAAAACATAATCTTCGTTCAGCAAGTAGCGTACAGAGTGCCATCAAAAAACTGTTGGAATATCACTTGGTTTCTACCTCGCAAGCTACTTATTATATAGATGATCAATTGATGGGGTTGTGGCTGAAAATGTAACTGATGTGCGAAACTTGATTTTTTCTAAAAGTTTCTTAAAGATAGTATCACTTTTCATTGGAAAATACTATCTTTGCAACTGATAATATCTTGTTATTATCTATCGGTTTATGCAAGAAACAAATAATATATTAGCAATATTGGATAACTATCTCCATGACAATCCCGATGAGATTGCCAAGGAGATGGCGAATGACTTTAGAAGACGAAGGATAGAGAAAAATATGACACGTGAACAAGTGGCGGATAAGTCGGGTGTGGCTGTCAGCAATATCACGCGTTTTGAACAGAAGGGTATAATGGTGAACATGCGACATCGGTAAATGGCACAGGTCATCCGACATTGGATGATATGATAACCGTAGGTGTGAAGAATAAGATGGCGGAAAGTAAATGCCGAGAAATATATGAGGAAGTGATAGGTGCATTGGGTATTGTCCCTTCAAAAGCAGGAAAAATGTGATGAAGTAATCAAAAACATTAGGATTGTATGACAAAGTAGTTTTTTCTGCCTCATTTTCGATTTATCTGCCTCATTCGATATCAAAATGAGGCAGATAAATTCATTTTTGGGCAGATAATTGAGAAAATTATCGTAATTTTGCAACCGATAATATAAACCCAATAAATACAATAGGCATGCATCGATTCGATTACAAAGATACCCCCAAGAAGTTGCTGACACCTTCCATCGTCAGCCAAATTGCAGCACTTCACGAATACAAGGGCAAACAAGACTTCTATATTTCGGCCCAAGTAGATACTCTTTCAGCCCTGTTAGAGATTGCAAAGATACAAAGTACCAAAGCATCCAATAGTATTGAGGGCATCTACACCTCCGATGAACGCCTTCATGCCCTTGTCGTAGAGAAAACTGAACCACGAAATCGCTCAGAGGAAGAAATTGCCGGCTATCGAGAAGTACTCACTACCATCCATGAGAACTATGAGTACATTTCCATTCGCCCCAACAACCTATTGCAACTACATCGTGACCTTTACTCCTTCGGTGGAAAAGAAGTTGGTGGACGTTTCAAGAACACAGATAATATCATCGCAGAAACAGACCGAGAGGGGAAAGAGCATATCAGATTTAAGCCTGTTCCTGCATTCCAAACGCCAGAAGCGATAGAAGATCTCTGCCAGGCATTCAACGAAGCCTTGGACAAAAGTGAGTATGATGCCCTGTTGCTCATACCCATGTTCGTGCTCGACTTTCTTTCCATCCACCCTTTCAATGACGGCAATGGTCGCATGAGTCGCTTGCTCACACTTCTCTTGCTCTATCGTTGTGGGTACATTGTCGGCAAATACATCAGTATAGAAATGTTCATTGAGAAGTCGAAGGAAACCTATTATGAAGCCCTAAAAGCGAGTTCCATAGGATGGCATGAAAGCAAGAATGACTACCAACCCTTTACAAGTTACTACCTTGGTGTCATCTTGAAAGCTTACCAAGAGTTTCAAGACAGAGTAGAGCATCTACATGGTAAAACTCTTTCAAAAGCAGATCGCATTAAGTCTATCTTCCAAAAGAGAATAGGTAAGATTACCAAGACCGACATTTCCGCCCTTTGCCCAGACATCAGTATCAGCACCATCGAACGAACATTAAAAGAAATGCTGGATGCTGGAGAAATCCAAAAAGTAGGGAAAGGAAGAGGTACAGGATATATTGTCAAATAAAAGATCCTGTCATAATTTATCGACCTCATTTTCGATTTATCTGCCTCATTTGATATCAAAATGATGCAGATAAATTCATTTTTTTGGGCAAATAATTGAGAAAATTATCGTAATTTTCTCTTCTTTTTTGATACAACTTTCCCAAATAATCACTATCTTTGCAACCGTAATCCTTGCTGAAAGCCCACGATTGGGCTAAGGTGGGGATACATATACATAAATAAAGGCATAACTGACGCTTTGGTTTTGACGTGTTAGAACTTCGCAACTTCAAACAAGTTGTCAAAAAACAAAGCAATGGGGACACCTCACAGGGTGTATTATACTGAGTATCTTCTCTATGAAGGGCTTCATTCATTCGCTCTAATTCTGCCCCTCTATCTATGAGTTTCTTAAATTCCATAAGCTTTGCATTAGAAATATCTTGCACAAAGATAATCTTTTTCGAAGATATTTCTAAATGTCTGATAATTAGGGTGATATTTATTATTGAACTTTAACTAAACTTACTTGCTTGGGGAATCATCTTCGTTTGCATAACGAATAAGAAATTTAAGAAATATGGGAAATGCGTCATAAGAAAAATTGCAGATTTCTTGGTCGTCTCAAGAAATAATCGTATTTTTGCTGCGGATTGCAGTTCTATGTTGAACTTGCGGACAAGACTATCAGTTATCTGCTGGATAATATGAAAGAGGTATTGAAAATAATTGCTTGCGCATGAGTGTGTTTTTTTGCGGGAAAATGTATCAAAGTATCATTCTTCTATCTTATTATATATCAGCAATTTATCTCTACGTTCAGCCAAAAAATGATACTTTGACACTTTTTTCATAAAAAAACTTTTTACGTATGAGCACATACTCAACGGAAAAAGTATCTGATATGAAATCTTATAGATACATAAAAAACATCACGGTGTAAACTTTACCACAAAAAAAATAATCCCATATTTTCTGCTTATTTTTTCAATAAATTAGCACCACAACCTCATCAGGGTATTCTCCGAGTACGACTATACGCGGTGGGACAAGGAGATGTTCTTAGAGAAGAAGAAAATCTTTGGCATGAAGAAGTGGTCGGAGTCCCTTTTCGACACTTTCTCCATGCTCTGCCGAGACATGGAGAAAAGTATCTGGGGACATCAGTTCTTAGGTTGATGATGCTGTGGACTCATTTCTTATCCGCATCAATGAGGGCAAGCAGATGCTCTACTGCCACTTCTTGCGGGATATTCTTCTCTATGCAAACCTGCTTGCGGTATAGGCTTACCTTGTTGGGACCGGCACCTACATAGCCATAGTCGGCATCTGCCATTTCACCTGGACCATTCACGATACAGCCCATGATACCAATCTTCAAGCCCTTCAGATGCTTGGTGGCCTCCTTGATTTGGGCAATGGTTTCGCGCAGGTCGTAGAGCGTACGGCCACAACCAGGACAACTGATATACTCGGTCTTGCTGGTACGCAGACGGGCAGCCTGGAGAATACCGAAAGCAGTCTCATCAATGGTCTGGGCAGGGATGTCGCCATTGTTCATCAGCCAGATGCCGTCGGTCAGACCGTCTATCATCAAGGCTCCCATGTCGGCTGCGGCTTCCAACTGGAAGTCGCTCTTCTCCTCCTTGCTGTGCTGATACATCTCTGCGAAGATGACAGGGTTCTTCAATCCTGCATTCATCATCTCGTGTACCAGGGCACGCTGGTCGCCAAGTCGGTTCTGGTGATTGCTCACGCAGATGACTACCACCTCCGGATGATTCTTCAAGCAAGCGATGTATTCTTCGGCTGGAGTACCAAACTGCAAGGTGAGGAACTTGATGTCAGCCCTGATGCCGGCGATGAGCGGCATAGCCATGGCAGGGAAGATAGGATAGAGCTTGGCACCCGTGGTCTCTGGTTTGCTGTTCAGGGTCTCGTAGACATTATAATCTACGATGTAGCTCTGGCCAGGCACAAACTGCTGAGGCTTCTTTCCACCTATATATATATAGTCGGGTTTGGCATCCTCATTGTCGCAAATCGTGCTCTCGCCATTGATACGGTTGCTGATGACTACGGGAACCTGATTTCCGCCAATATTGCCTACAGCCTGAGTCTCTCTGCGCACAGGACGAAGCCAGTCGAACTGAGGACAAGCCTCGCCAGGAATCAGCAGCTGCCCCTGCTTCTTTCCGATATAATCCACCAGATGGCGGGCTACAGGAATCTCTGCGGCAGGTTCCTCGCTCAGACTTACACGCACGGTATCGCCGATACCATCGGCAAGCAAGGCACCGATACCCACAGCACTCTTGATTCTTCCGTCCTCGCCTTCACCAGCCTCAGTAACGCCCAAATGCAGCGGATAGTTCATGCCTTCCTTCTCCATCTCGCTGACCAAGAGGCGCATAGAGCGAACCATCACAACGGTATTGGACGACTTGATGCTGATGACCACATCGTGGAAATTCTCTTTCTTGCAGATGCGGAGGAACTCCATACAGCTCTCTACGATGCCTTCGGGAGTATCGCCATAGCGGTTGCGGATGCGGTCGGACAGCGAGCCATGGTTCACGCCGATGCGGATGGCTGTATGATTCTCCTTGCAGATATTGAGGAATGGAACGAATCGGTCTTCTATCTTCTGCAGTTCGTGAGCATATTCCTCGTCGGTATATTCCTGCTTGATGAACTTGCGGGCAGGATCAACATAGTTGCCAGGATTGACACGCACCTTCTCGCAGTAGAGAGCAGCAACGTCGGCAACGTTAGGATTGAAGTGAACATCAGCTACAAGCGGTGTCAGATAGCCGTCGGCACGAATGCCGGCATTGATGTTCTTCATGTTCTCTGCCTCCCGTGAACCTTGTGTGGTAAAGCGTACCAACTCGCCACCAGCCTTGATGATTTCCTCAGCCTGACGTATGCAAGCCTCGGTATCATTGGTATTGGTGGTGGTCATCGACTGGATGCGTACGGGATTGTCGCCGCCTAAGTCGAGTGATCCGATATGAGCCACAGAAGAGGCACGGCGAGTGTAATTGAATAAGTCTACCATGTTAGTTGCACTTGTACTCAAACTTCACTTCCGCCAAGTCTTTGTTGGCTTTCTCAATCTTGGCACCAAGGCCAGCCTTCCATGCTTCTACCTTCTGAGCCACTTCCTCATCGCAGAGAGCAATCATCTCGGCAGCAAGGATGGCTGCATTTTGAGCAGCATTGACTCCGACAGTAGCTACAGGGATTCCAGGAGGCATCTGGATAATACTGAGCATGGCATCAAGACCATCGAGCATACCCTTGATAGGCACACCGATGACAGGAAGCGGAGTAGATGCGGCAATCACTCCAGGCAGGGCTGCAGCCATGCCGGCTGCTGCGATGATAACCTTCACACCACGAGCCTTGGCTCCCTTGGCAAATGATTCTACTGCATCGGGGGTGCGATGAGCAGAGAGGGCATTTACCTCGAAAGGAATCTGGTTGTCGTTCAACCAGTTACATGCTTTTTCCATAACAGGCAGGTCGCTTGTACTGCCCATGATAATGCTAACTAATGGTTTCATTGTTTTCTTATATTTATAATTTTACTGAATTCGTTTTCTATTATTCCTGCTGACAGTTCGTTTCCCTCAGATGACGAGGAAGGCGCAGACGAGTCCGATGAAGAATCCTGTTACAACCTGCGACAGGCTGTGTTGGCGCAGTATCATTCGTGCTGTACCTACCATGCCTGCCAGGATGAGTACCAGACAGAGCCACCAGATGGGGTTGAACGAGAAACTGATAGAATAAGCCAGTAAGGCTCCTGCCACACCGCCTATGGCTGCTGTATGGGTGGATATCTTCCACCATATATTGATGAAGGCACACACCATCTGTATAATCAAAGCAGCCACTAAGATGATGCTGATGACACGGGGAGTGTTGCGGTATTCCATCAGGAAAAAGCACCCAAAGTAGCACACGATGGAGATGATGTAGGGCACGATGCGTCGTTCTTTCTTGCCCAGTTCGGTGGTGCTCCATCCCTGGTATCGGCGGTAGATATGGATAAGTACCGAAGGCAGAAGAATGGTAAACAAGTAGACGGTGAGCAGCATGGGCAGCTTATAAGCCAAAGGCAGGAGCGACATGTAACTGAACAGAAACAATGCCACAAGTCCTACCAAGGGCAGATAGAACGGTGTGAAAAGCATGCTCATGATTCGTGCTGTCAATATGATATTCTTTTCTTTCATAACAATCTTTTTGTTTTCTAAGCCTTGCATCTATTTTCTAAGCCTTGCTACAGGAATGCCCAACTGCTCTCTGTATTTGGCTACCGTGCGGCGGGCTACAGGGAACCCTTTTTCTTTCAGCACCTTGGAAAGGGCATCATCGCTGAGAGGTTTTTTCTTGTCTTCGTGCTCTATCAGTTCTTTCAGAGCCAACTTGATTTTACGGGTCGACATTTCCTCGCCGTCTTCGGTGGTGTAACTGTCTGTAAAGAAGAACTTCAGCGGAAAAGTTCCCCATTTTGTCTGGGCGTATTTCATGTTGCAGACACGCGATATGGTACTTTTGTCGAGTCCTGTACGTTCTTCTATATCCTTGAGAATCATAGGTTTCAAGTCGGCCTCGTCGCCATCGAGAAAGAATGCTTTCTGTCTCTCGATGATGGCTTTCATCGTGACGATGAGTGTGTGTCGGCGTTGCCTGATGGCTTCGATGAATCCTTGTGCCTTGTCAACTTTCTCCTTGGCATAGAGCAATGCCTCCTTGTCCTGCCGGCTCATGTTTCCCTTGTTCTTTTTATAGGTGTCTATCATGTCGGTAAATGAGGTGGAGACGGTCAGCTCGGGCATATTGCCCCGGTTGAGCGAGAATGTCACCGTGCCGTCGTCGTTGGTGTCGACGATGAAGTCGGGCGTTATCTGTTGCAGGTTTCTGCCTTCGGTCTCGCCTAACGATGCTCCCGGCTTAGGGTTGAGTTTGCGTATCTCTTCCTGCAGGGTGGCGAGCTGGGTGTCGTTCAGTTCAAGTCCTGTCTTTATCTTGTCCCAATGCTTCTTGGTGAACTCGTCGTAGTAGTCGGTGAATACTTCTTCCATCGACTTTCGCAACACGCCCTTAGGCATGCGTTTCACTTGTAAAAGCAGACATTCCTGCAGGTTTCTTGCTCCGATGCCGGCAGGGTCGAAGGTTTGCAGAATGTGCAATATCTTCTCCAACTTCTGTTCGCTGACGTCTATATTCTGATAGATGGCGAGTTCGTCGCAAATACTGTCGAGGTCTTTGCGCAACAGGCCGTCGTCGTCGAGTGATCCGATGAGATATTCCATGATCTGCTTTTCGGTATCGTCGAGCATCTGCATGTCCATCTGCTCCTTCAACTTGTCGTAGAAGGATATGGTGTCGCCGTAAACCATTTCCTCGTAGTCGGCATCCTGCTTGTTGTTTCGGTCTGAATTATAGTCGGGCATCAGGTCGTCGCGTCCTATGTTTTCCAGTGCCGAGTCGAGAGCATCTTCTCTTTCCTCCTTTTCTGTCTGTGCCTCGTAGTCGTCCTCCTCGTCATTGTTATGTGAGTCGTTGTCTTCCGGCAAATAATCGTTTTCGTTTGTGTCATTTGCCAGCATGTCGTCTGGATTCTCGCTTTCCAGGGCTGGATTGTCGTCCAGCTCTGCATTGATGCTGTCTTCTAATTCGGTAAGTGGCATTTCCAAGAGTTTCACCTGCAACATTTGCTGGGCAGAGAGCTTTTGCAGCTGTTGAAGCTTCTGTTCTTGTGTCTGAATGAGTTTCTGAGCCATTTTTACTTGGTGTGAGTTGTATTTATTGTTTTTTGAAGTAAATTTTCAGTTCTGTGGCAAGCTGATAGAGTTTGTCAGGATTGCCGTTCCCATATCGTTGCCAGATGGCACTGCAGTCGTTGAGCAGAGGACTGATGAGCACGTCTTCTCGGTTGAGATACGGGTCGCAGAACATGTATATGCTCATCACGTCGGCTATCTTCTCCGGTGTGGTATGTATCAGTTTGGCAAGATCGATAATCTCTGGCGTCTCAGCCACCATGGTGATAGGGGTGAGCTGGAAGTAGAGGTCGAGTATGATGATGAGCTTCACGGGCGTGAGGGTGGGGTCAGCCTCAAGCGGCTCCCAGTCGCGCTCGAATGTTTCGTTGAGCTTCACTCCCTGGTAGAATGCCTCTGCATTGCCGTAGCCTTGCATCTTTCTGAGCATCTTGATGTCGTGAGACAGCTTGCCTGGCTTGTTGGCATACTTCTCCCATAGCCGTGTGATGCGAGGTGTCATCATTCTCAGCTTGAACATCTGCTCATGCAGGTAGGTGGGTGGTATGTGCAACTCCAGGCTTAGATCTACCATACCTTTCGAATAGAGCGGTTTTACACCCATGGGCTTCTTCTGATACAATTGTAGCAGCAAGAGCCAGTATTCTTCATTCCAAAGGGGATGTTTAGCCATAATACATATCTTATTTTAATGTTATGTGCAAAAATACGACTTTTCGTTGGTTAAACAAAATAAAATGATAAAAAAAATACGCAACTCCGAACTTTGTCGAAATTGCGTACTTAGAATACTATATTCCCAAATTTTTCATAACTCAAAAAGTGTTCTGCTTTCGCAAGTTTCACACTCTGTTTCGTCGTCCTTGAATAAACAATCTTTTATTTACCTTACTTTTCTAATACCTGTTGTCCTTGAATAAACAATCTTTTTAATCTACCTTAAATTTACTAACTAAAACCTAAACAACTAATAATCTTAACCTAAAAACCTAATAACCTTTTGTCTTATTGACGATGCAAAGGTACGACGATTAGAGATAACTGCCAAAATAATTGATGGGAAAAGCAAGAATAACGCCATTTTTTTGACCTAAATCAACTATTTGTGTGCGTGCACAAGCAGAAACAGCTATTGTAGTGCTTCTTTACTGATAACTGCAGCTATGGTTTTAAGGCGCAGATAGTCTTCCGAGAGACAGATGTGTCCTGCCTTGCCCCAATGGTTGCCCCAGGAGTTGCGGCATACATAGTAGTTACGATGGTTCTTGCTGATCATGCCGATGATTTCCATCACGTGGTCGTCGGTGGTTCTCAGACTTTCGAACTCTCTTTGGCGTGATGCCTGTGTGGTGGGAAGCTGAGAAGGCAGAACGTCTACAAAACCATGTCGGGGATGACGAAAACCTTCCTCGCTGATGTCTCCCTCCCAGCAAACTGGATGTCCGTGGCTGATGGCGTTACGGATGTATTGCATCAGCTGGTCGATGGGCACATTAAGAAAAACTTCTTGGGTCTGGTTGTCGGGTGTTTCCAATGCAAATCTCTCGCCGAAGGGATGATGTGTGAAACTGGTGAGCATCTCATATTCGCCAGGGAAGCATACGCTGTTGGCAAACTCTTCGGGCGTATATTCTGCACCAAGCATATATACAGTCTTGGCAGGCATATAGCCCATCTCGTCATCGAAAAGACGGTTGAGCCTGCTTTTCAGTTTCTCTATACCTATTTGTTGGGCAATGGCATTGCGGCACAGAAACTCCACCTTGCGGCACAGAACTCTCATGTCGATATCCTTCTTGTCCTCATAACTGTCGTAGGGAACTATACCATACTTATTTATATAATGTATCAGCATGGGCGCCATGCCTCTCATGCTGATGGGCTTGGTCCCTTTAGAAAAGTAGTATTCTACGGCCTTCTCCTGCAGCATCATTCTGGCAATATAAGCCACAGACAGGTTGACCGAATCGCCCTTCATGATGTGCTCGCTCTCCATCGTGGCAAGCATGGCGTATGCCCAGCATAGAGGACTCTTGCCCTGATTCTTGACAGGGGTTGTGCTTATCAACTTTGTTTCTTGGACAACAGAACCTTGTGGCGTGTTGCAGGATGTGTGACTACTCTTGTACTGGCAACTGCAGATGCAGAGAGTCAATATGGTGATGATGATTTTATTTTTCATAAGCGCAAAAATACAACAATCTTTCTGAAGTACGCAAGATCCCTATGATTATTTTTCATTTATTTACCATGAATTATTTTGTAGTGTCTGCAAATAAATGTACCTTTGCACGAAGAAATTTAAACGTTTAAAGATAAAATGGCATTAAAATGTGGTATTGTGGGTCTTCCTAATGTAGGAAAATCCACATTGTTCAACTGTCTGTCGAGTGCAAAGGCACAGGCAGCCAACTTCCCTTTCTGTACTATCGAACCAAACTTGGGCGTCATCACCGTACCCGATGAGCGCCTTAACAAATTGGCAGAGATAGTTCATCCAGGTCGTATCGTTCCTGCTACATGCGAGATTGTAGACATCGCAGGATTGGTAAAAGGTGCCAGCAAGGGTGAGGGCCTTGGAAATAAATTCTTGGGAAATATTCGTGAGTGTGATGCTATCATCCATGTTGTACGTTGCTTTGACGATGACAATATTGTTCGTGAAGGTGGTGCTGCCGTAGATCCATTAGAGGACAAGAGTATCATCGATACCGAGTTGCAGCTCAAGGACTTGGAAACTATTGAGTCTCAGCTTTCCAAGCAGCAGAAAACTGCAGCAGCAGGAAACAAGGATGCCAAGGTGATGGTGGCTGTGCTCGAAGCTTATAAGGAAGTGTTGGAGCAGGGAAAGAATGCCCGTGCCGTGACTTTCGAGAGCAAAGAGGAGCAGAAAGTGGCTCACGACCTCTTCCTTCTCACAACCAAACCAGTTCTCTATGTTGCCAATGTGGATGAGGCTTCGGCCAAGACCGGCAATGAGTACAGCAAGAGAGTAGAGGAGATGGCCAAGGAGGAAGGCGCCGAGTGCATGGTTATCGCAGCCAAGACAGAGGAAGACATCGCATCGCTCGAAACTTACGAGGACAAGTTGATGTTCTTGGAGGAGCTCGGTCTGGAGGAGAGTGGCGTGAACCGTCTCATCAAGAAGGCTTATGCCCTGCTGAATCTGGAGACATTCATCACAGCCGGCGAGATGGAGGTGAAGGCCTGGACCTATCACAAGGGCTGGAAAGCTCCACAGTGTGCGGGTGTAATCCACACCGATTTCGAGAAAGGATTTATTCGTGCCGAGGTGATCAAGTACGACGACTATATCAAGTATGGTTCTGAGGCTGCTGTACGTGAGGCAGGCAAGCTCGGTATCGAAGGAAAAGAGTATGTTGTGCAGGATGGCGACATCATGCACTTCAGATTCAATGTATAATAATACTCAACTTTCGCAAATGGGAAGTTAGAGAAGTTAAAGAAGTTAGAGAAGTTAAAGCCATATGCTTTACAGCTAAATATTCAACCCCAAAGGCTGTTGGCTATAACTTCTAACGACCGAAGGGAGTGATAACTTCTTTAACTGCTATAACTTCTGAACTTGCTAAAGTTCAATAATAATATATAATGTATAATGTGTGGTGATTAACCCTGCGCGTTTTTCACCACTCCTATTATAATATAGAAATGATGGCTAATCTGCTCAATTATATTGTTTGGGATCCAGATCCCATTCTGTTTCATTTGGGTCCGATAGCATTGCGTTACTATGCCACTTGCTGGCTTGTAGGCTTGCTGTTGGGTTATCTGCTGATGCAGCGCCTTTACAGACAGCAGAAGATAGGCGATGAGAAGTTTGAACCACTTTTCATCTATATCTTTATCGGTATATTGGCGGGTGCACGTTTGGGACATTGCCTTTTCTATCAGCCTGAGTATTTTCTCAGTCAGTGGGATCATGTTGTAGAGATGCTGATTCCTATGCACCATCTTCCTGACGGCAGTTGGAAGTTTACTGGCTATGAGGGATTGGCCAGCCATGGAGGAGTGATTGGTATGTTTGTAGCCATTTGGCTCTATTGCCGTAACTTGAAGGTAAAAGGATGGGTAGTGCTCGACAATATGGGCATTTGCTCGGGCATAGCTGCCGCCTTTATCCGCATCGGCAACCTGATGAATTCCGAGATTATCGGTAAGGTGACCGATGTGCCATGGGCTTTCATCTTTGTCAAGGAAGACCAATATCCCCGCCATCCAGGACAGCTTTACGAGGCTATAGCCTATCTCATCATCTTCCTCCTTATCTTCTTTATCTACAAGAAGAAGGGGCCTAAGAGCGTAGGCTCTGGTCTTTATTTTGGTCTGTGTCTTACTCTTATCTTCACCTTCCGTTTCTTCATCGAATATACGAAGGAGATTCAGGTAGCCTTCGAGGCTGGTCTGCCTATGGATATGGGACAGATTCTCAGCATACCTCTTATTCTTCTTGGTGTATGGAGCATCGCCTCCAGCTTCAGAAGAGCAAAGAAGATACAGGCATAAGGCGATAACGGAAAGACCTGTTAAGCGAGTATTTTTTGATAAAAAGCTTCATATTCTTTAGCCACCTTCACATAGTCGTGATGGTGGCTAATGTATTCTATACCCTGTCTTTTGAGTTCAGGAATCAGCTGGGGATTCCCGATGAAGTGTTCCAACTGCTGGTAAACACTTTCATAATTGGGCAGTACATTGATGATGGGGCGCAGATGTTCCTCGTGCAGAATCTCGTAGTTTTCGGGTTCTCCTCCTCCTATACAGATGATTCCTCTTGCCATGGCCTCCAGAGGATTCATGGAAGGTGTGTAACTGTATAATTGATCGAGGATGGCATCGCTACCGTTCATCATCTCAATATATTCGGCAAAGGGAACGCTTTCTGCTATGCGGAGTTCCACCTTTTCAGGGTATTTCTCAGCTATATCTTGTGCAGCTTTCAGCATGATGTCGGTTCCCTTGTATTCACTTCTGTTCTTGTTGATGCCGATGAAAAGTTTTACTTTATCGGGTGTCTGACCTTTGATATCTGCCTGCTGGGCGTAAGGTCGGATGGGGAAGGGAATAAATGTTGTTTTATCGGGAAAAGAAGGCTTATAGCATACCCAATATTCATACAGGCCGGTAACGATTCCGTCGCAGTCCTTTGCAATCATCTTGTTGAGGCGTTCCTTTTCTGTTCCTATCCAGTCTTTTCTTTCTTTCAAGGCGTCAGCATTGGTACGTAGTTGGTTGCCGATGTTGAAGTCGCTGTATCTCAGAGGTTTGTCTTTGCAGCATACATTGACCCAATAATAGTCCATACCGAATCCGCCAAGGATGATTTTCTTGTTGTGCCGGCGAAGGTAACGATAGATGGGGAATATGCGTTCAGCCTTCAATTCTAAGAACATTGGATTGATGAGTTGCACAATGTCGTATCCGCGCAGTTTGGGCAAGACCGTCAGCAACTTGGCTAAATAGATAATACCTCCCTTTTTCCCTGGTTTTCGTACCAGGTCGATGTCTCGTGGATAATTTTTCCAGAAGTCACCATTAGAAAGCACGGTTACCTGATGCCCCAGCTTGCGAAGTCCGTCAGCAAGCGTGGCATGCACATTACTATATTCGCCCAAAAGAAGAATTTTCATCATTGGCTTTCTCTTATTTCAATTTTAAAAGAGTGTAGAACAGGATTTTTCTGGTAATCTTGTTATTGATGGCTTTTGCAAATATCTGATATTTCTTCGTGTATTTTTTATCAGGAAGCGGAAACAATCCTTTATCATGCAATCTCTTGATATTTTTTTCTAAATGTTTGTAGTTCTGTGCCAATACGATAGTATTGTACAGATAGTCCATGGTGAGTTGGGCTATTCGTCGGTTGAGAGCGATACGCTCTGGTTCTGAAAGATAATTTGATTTCTCTTGTAGTTGGAAAATTACCTTCTCCGTATCGGCCAGTCGTTTGAGATAATGACGCTTATCTTCTGTTTTATGCATAATAGAGTCTTCTCTCTCACGATAATAGTAAGCTTTTGTATCTGTTGTTATGATGCGCTCTGCCTTTAAAAAAAGTATGGGAGTAAACTCCTCATCCTCATGCAGAATACCAGGAGTGAATCGTTGTTGTTGCAAGAGATCTCTCTTGAAGGTATAACAACAAGCTGCTGCCCGAAGATTGTTGTTGTATAGATAAGCACTGCCACTTATGGGTTCAGAATACTGATAAGGAACTTCTTTATCAAATGTTTTATTTGAAGAAGTGAAATGTACAATATCAGGATTGTGATAGCGTAAGAGATCCAGACAATGCTCGTACCCTACCTGGATAAGACAGTCATCTCCGTCGACAAACTGGATATATTTGCCAGAAGCATTTTGCAGTCCGGTGTTTCTTGCAATAGACAGACCTTGGTTACGTTGACGTATATAAATAATGTCATCTTGGTATTCCACTAAATCGTTGATGGGCGAAATATCGCTTCCGTCGTCTACCAGAATGATTTCTCTTTCTCTTGAGCAGAGAGAGAGTTGCAGGATGCTTTTCAGACATTCCACAAGATATTCTAATGGCAGGTTGTAAGTTGTGATGATGAAACTTACTAAAGGTATTTGTGTATTTGCAATCATATTATTTTCTTCTATATAATCTGTGTACGAATTTGTTGAGTCTGCATAGGTTATGATAACCTATAATGTTAAGTAATCTTAGTTTAAAAACTTTGATTTTCACCGATTTACCAAGTTTTTCAACATGGTGGATAACTGGTGGATTATTTTCGTATTGTCCCGATAACTCATAGAGGTCGAGCAAGACATTAAGAATTTGTGTCATGAAAATTTGCAGAGAAAGGCTATATTTCTGGATCAGTTTCTCTTGACTCCCGATATTGTTCATAATGGCTTGAAGACTTTGGGTATGACCATCATACAGATTGTATAAATCCTTGTATGTTGCATTTGCCGTAATGCCTTTGGCATTCCACCGATATTCATAGCAACCAACGTTTGTAGTTCTGATGTTAGGGGTAACGAAACTCCCATGATATGGCAGAAGGCCTATGAGATATGGGACAGTCAGGACATCCTCGAAATTTTTTCCTTTAGGAAAGCATATATGTTCAAATAAAGCACGTTTATATATCTTATTCCAGGCATAAGTGTGGTTGTGTGCTTTCTCTTCCAGCCAATAGTCAATGGCATCTTGATATTCTTTTTCTTTAAAAGACAGTAAATGTTCTTTTGGACCGTTTCCTAATCTTTCCATTACAGGATATTCCAAAATATCTGTTTCAGGATACGTGATTATTTTTTCTATGACGAGTGAAAGGGTGTCTTCTGCTATTGTATCATCGCTGTCTATGAAAGTAATATATTCTCCTTTGGCTTCATAAATTCCAGCATTGCGTGCATCGCTCAATCCTCCGTTCTCCTTGTGGATCACCCTGATACGGGCATCTTTCCGGGCATATTCATCACAGAGCTGGGGACAGCCGTCGTCCGATCCATCGTCTACGAGAATAACCTCGTAGTCGGTGAATGATTGCTGCAAGATACTTTGAATGCATCTATCAAGAGTATCTTGGGTGCGATATACAGGTATGATAATACTCAACTTCATGAGTGTAAAATTACTAAAAATAGTGAATCTAACAAATAAAATGATTGGATATTTTTTTATAAATCAAAATTCTTATTTTATCCAATAAGATGGATGCAATATATAAGAAGAAAATAAATAAAAGAACTAAGGCTATAAATGTTACTGTTGAATAGTTAAGATATAAGTAACTAATGACATTGTGGTATATATATTGGTTGAAAGCAGGAAAGCAATGGATAAGAAAAGCAGCGAAACTAGAAATTGCTATCCAGTTAATCCATCTTTTTTGAAGTCTTATTTTTGAAAAGAATAATATAAGGTATAGAGAGGCTATAATTGTAAATGGAGAAGTAAACTTAAACATGGTATTTGATAACATGTTGATTTGATATTTTTCTCCACAAAACACAAAAGTAGAGGCAAGGAGACAGACTGTAAGAAATATAAGCAAGTCATTTCTTTTTCTTAATGTAGTAAGAGAAGATGGATATAGCTTACAATACCGAGCTATCAGATATAAAATGATGAATGATATTGGTGAGCAACCTTCATTGTAACCTCTTTCTTGTGGGCTTAGCCAACCATAAAAACATTGAGTGATAACTAATAATAGAATGGTGCTCTGCAATTGTTTTTGGGAACAATTGTTTATGAATGAGTTGAGAATAGGAGAAGAAATGTATAAAACAAGGTATGTGGGAACGAACCAATAAGCATCTAAGAAAAATACATGCAAAAGCAGCTTGTAGTTTGTTATTCCGAAGAATGCAAATACAACATACGATATAATTGAAAAGAAAAGCACTTGGAAAATAAGTTCTCCTAACTTGCTGTATTTAAACTTCATTCCATACCAACCTGATAATAGGACAAAAACATCTACACATGTAAATGTAGAATTGGCCAGAAAAATTCTAATGAAGGATTTTAATGGGGTAAATTCAGGGGTGATATGATTCGTGCCATTGAGGGATATAAAGTCAATGTGGAATAGCATTACTAAGAACATTGCTATGATTCTTAGTAATTCCATGTTTGAGTCTCTTTGTTTAGTAATTGTATTCATGTGACTTATTTTTATATAACCATGATGTAATATAAACAGCAGCAAGTATAAATATAAATGGCATGAACGGTGCTTTAAATCTTGTTTCACCATGGATTGCCAGTACAAGCGAAAGTGAGCCACCTATAATTATCATTATAGGAAGGAATGCTTTTTTGTATTCATGTTTCTTTATAAGAAAATAGCCTCCATGTATGGAGAAAATAATCAATAACCAATAATACACTAAATTAATGATAGCAATATATTGAACAGCAGATAAAGATGTAAATCGTTGTAAGATGTTTTTGTATGGTAATGTAACATAGTTATCTTCTGCTTTTTCTTTGACTCTTGAGAATGCGATGATATTGTCCATGTCATTATAATACATATACATTAATCTGCCTGGAATTTTCTTCAAGTATTTAAAAGGGTGTTGTTTAAGCCATTCAATACTTCTTTGTTTCCATATTTCATTACATTCTATAGCACTCTTTTTATCCATGTTTTCTATATAACGGATAGTTCCTTTAGGGTATGGATTAGTACCATATTGTGGTGCAACAGATGGCTCATATGTAGATTCTGCCATGTTAAACCAAAGTGATTCAGCTTGATATAGGAAAAATCCTGTACGATGGTAACATTCTAAACCTACAATTCCGATGAAGAGAATATACCCACTACATAAACTGAAACTTTTTTTTATCCATTTTTTATTTATAAAGAATATATAATAGAGAATTAGTGTTCCCATATAAACTATAGCTACAGGACGAAACCAATTGGCAAGACCGAAAATCAATCCTGCAACAAAAAGATAAAATACTTTCTCTTTTGCGATTGCTATATAGAAGGCACAAAGAGAAAGGCATATCATCGGAATTTCAGATAGAATGGTAGTGCTTTGGCCCCAGTTATTAGGGTACAGTGCGAAAATACTGATGGCAATGATGGCTATTCTGTCTGAAAAAAGTTTTTGTGATATTTTGCCTATTAGGAATGCTGTGATAGCTTTCATAATACACAAGAGAACTAAGAGGGGATATAAAGAATTAAACAGCAATAGTGATAATGCTGTAAGATTAATACTTCCTATGTTCCAAATGAAAGGATACCCTTGGATGAGAGCCATACAAGGATAAAGTTGCTTGTTCTTTATGCAGATTTGGGCAAACTCAATATATCCATCTCCATCATTGGTAGGAGTATAGCCCCAAACAGCTAAGAATAAGATTAATGCGAGGCAATAAAGACCTGTTATCAAGTAAAGAATATTGTTATTTTGATATGTATTTTTTTCCATTTAAAATATAAAGACCGTTATAGTTGGTTTGTACTTTTTGTCCTAAGATGTTATACATTGTATGCTTTTGTTTTGGTATGTTGCTTGAAACATCTTTTATATCAGAAGTTAGTTGTGAAATTTCCTTGTCAAGATATTCTAAGCGTTGCACAATCCAATTGTTGATGTATTCATTTTCAGCTTTAAAATCTAATTTGTTTCCTGCAATGTCTGAGTCATAACTCCATTTATTCTCTTCTCTTGTAGTCGCGCCACAAGAGAAGAGGTATTGGTAATAATTCTGATATCTATCAATAAGATTTTCTTGTTTTAATTCGTTTTGTCGTAAGGTAAAGTATCTTTTATAAACTCTATCTTTAAAATTATCTACATTAAGTTGTAAAAGACGGCAAAAAATATTTAATCCTGATAGTCCTAATTGATGAGTAGGATAAACACTTTCTGGATGTAAAGGTTCATCCGTATAGTATTGGCCTACAGTTGCATCTAAATCCCAAATAGCAGGTGTTAATTTTTTACTCTCAGTCTTGTCATAGACAGCCCAATACATATTTTTTCCTATATTATCTATTCCATTAACAACGTTCAGAAAAATATAATAGTCAATCAGCACAGGCATGTCAAAGTATTCCGCAACTTCTGTACGGAAGGTGTCATCGTCACTTGTAGCTACAAAGTTTATAGCATTCCATAGTGTGCTATAATCTGTAGGACATACATTTTCTATGTCTGGGTATTTTGTTTCAAAGACATTCCATGTTTCATCGTTGTTGTTATATATCCCAGGCTTTTCCCAAAATGTAGCATACCCATAGCCACTTGTTTTCCAAAGCTGTCCATGAAATTCTTGATTGTTTTCATCGTATTTTTTGAGTCTTAACTCTTTTCTATCCATGGATTCTGTCAAGGAATAGATTCCTCTGTATTCATTGTTTAAGATTACTTCTGTTACTTTTCCATTTACACCACTCAAAGCTTTAGGCTCCTTGTCTGAATAATATGGTTTCGTAGCAAAATCATTCCATAATTCTGTTGCTATTCTATTTCTTAATCTAAAAAGATCCACTTGTCCTGCATCTAAAATCCAGTTGTTGTCTTTTCTAAGTCCTAAGAAAGAATAATCTTTACTTTTTCCTTGTGCATCTATTGTTTTTATTTTATAATTTCTTTTATGTTTTCCTTCTGAGTTTGTAGAACCTCCTCTCCATTTTGCTTTGATATTGATGCTTGTCGAAATATCGTCTTCTGGTGTTAAAAGATACATGCTTCCCATGTTGTAATCATATCCAAAAACACCTTGGACATCTAAGATTGGTAGATAAGTAAAACTGATATAGGCATTGATTTTTTCCTCGCCTTTGGATGCAGATAAAGTGTATTGCTTATTTGCAGATATGTGGATGAATGTATAGGTATCAGTAATACTTTCATTATCAATTTTTAAATTTGTCCATAGTGAGTCTGGGTCAAGTGATATGCTTGCTTCATAATCATGTAAAAAAACATTTTGTGGAATAGATACCAAGTAAGTGTTGGTCGTTTTATCGTATGCAGGTCTTTTTCCATTGATGGTAAATTGGGCAAAAGTATTTATTGGTAATAAGCTTATTACCAATAAAATAAATAATTTAAAGAAAAGATATTTACTGTTCATTATCTTATAATTGCAATTTTACAAACTGTTCCTTTACTTCCATCATTTTTTGCTGTTTCTACCATGTATATACCGCTGGCGACTTTTTTGCCTTTTGAATCACATCCATCCCACTTGTAAATGCCACCATTGCTTTTGGCTTGTTTTATAAGAGAGCCATTGGAAGATACAATTTTTATGTCAGCGTCAAGTGATAATCCAATAATGTTTATGTTTCCCGAATAATCAGGTTTGACAGGATTGGGGTATGCCCATACATTATCTTTTGTCATATCTTCATTAATAGCATTATCATCACTTTGGTAAGAACATAAGCCCTTATCTGTACCAAAGAAAACTTCTCCAGTATTTTCATTGATAGCAATGGATTCTATATTGTCTGAAAGTAATTTACTATTAGCTTGTGTAAAATGTGTTAGCTGTGTTATATTATCCGAACTAATGAGATATACACCATTTCCTTTAGTTCCAAACCATTTTCTGTTGGACTTATCGATTACAATAGATGAAATATTTACTCCTTCTAATAAATAATCTGCATAGTTAGTTCCATCATTTCGAGGAACTTTTATTTGTGTACATACTGGTGATTCTTTTCCTACTTCATTGGCTTCTATCATAAAGACTCTGTTAGTTGTTCCTACCCATATATTATGTTCCTTATCTTCTGCGATATGTTGTATAGCTGTACCGCTAATGTTTGTACCATCTTGATTGATGAATGTTTTGTAGGATAATAGAGTGTTAGTTGATGGTTGGTAGCAATACAAAGAAGGAATACTCCAATGATTATTACCAAACCATAATAGATTTCTACTATCGAAAGTAAGATTCTCCAAAGCAGCTAATGTTGTTTTGAGACTTTCATCGTAGAAAACATTGTTATAATGGGATACCCACTTTTTTTCTTTTGTATATTCTATAAGAGATTGATTGTGAGAGGAAAGATTGTTAGTAATCCATAAGTTGCCTTCTTTGTCAAATTTGACGCTTCCAATAATTTGATAGTTTTTGCTCTCCCTGTTAGGAGTAATTATGCTATTATCAGAATTATAGTGTTTGATAAATTTTCCATCAAGAAATTCATATAATCCATTTCTTGCACCAGCAAAAACATGGTTTTTATCTAATGGATCCACATCTAAAGCATTTATATCAACGTAAGATAAGCCTGTTTTTTCAGATATGTTATCGTCATAGATGTTCCAACTATCATTATTCAAAATTTGAATAGTTCCTGGACGGTTAGTTTCTCCACCTGGTCTGTAACCACCTCCACAAGTGTATAATTGGTTATTGATATATTTCATGAACCAAAAATAGTTATATTTCGGGCCGCCAGGATTCAAAGTGCTAACTAATTGCTTGAGTTCGCTCTTATCTTCTTGTACTTTTGTGACATATCCCCCTACTCGATTCCAACTATTTTTGTCAAGTAAGTTGTCTGATAGACTTGCACTATATTTTCCCTTTGATTGGCTATAAGCATAGATGGTGTTTCCATCTATCTCACACCAATTTACTTTAAATCCCAAGTTATAAGTATCGCTAATTTCTGCTTTTTTAACATCGAGTTTCACAATGCCAAAGCCTGTACTAAGGTAAGCAAAGTTTCCGTTCGTATAAATATCATTGACAGTTTTGTCTTTGGTTATGGAAGCATTGTAATAATCAGGTAGATTAGTAACCTCGTAATTATTGATATTCATGAGGTCTATATTGCTGTTGGAATACAATACGACAAGACGTTTAGTACTTTTGTTGTAGGCGATATGCTCTATCTCACAGTCATTGAGATAATCCACCTTGCTAAATGTTTGGATGCTTTGGTCATTCTTGTTATAGACATAGAGACCGTTGGAAGCTTGTACAAAAATAAGATTTCCTGCTTGTTCTATTTCTTGCACATCGTGATAGGACAAGTAGGCTTTCCAGTCACCGATGGCAGCATGGAGGGGAATATTGCAAAAATGCGCAAATAAGATAGTTAATATGATAATTATTTTTTTTTGCATAGTTGTTGCTATAATTCTGATTTTGAGTGATTTTAATTATATAAATAACACAAGATTGTTAGTTTTATTGTATTTATTTGTGGATTTTCATTTTTTATTGTTAACTTTGTCGGCATTATTAATGTCGACTGTCCAATTTGATGTTCCCAACTTTTAAAAGTTTTTATCAGCTATATTGCTGATTATAAGGAACTAAAGTAGAAAAACTATCAGCTATTTGCATTTTGCTGTATCATATGCTTTCAACTAAGGTTGAGTATTGCATATCAAGCACTTAGTGTTTAAAAACAACAAAAAGTGGGTACAATAAATTGGACATCCTATTATTTATGTAGCACATTTTTATGGCAATAATACAAAACTATAAAATCAATCTGGTCATCATGATTACCTATGTATTGATGATGATGATAACTGAATTTTTGGTAATCAATACAAGTAAGTGGTGGGATCCTTTTGTATCTATACCTTTTAATACTCTGTTTTATGTAGCTGTTTCATGGGTGATTTGTCTTTTGGTATCGTTTACTGGAAAAACGATTTCAAAATATATACATGTTCTATTACATGTGGTCATCTTCTCATATACAATATCAAATATATTTCTTAGTGTTGTATTTCATAGACATTGGGATGCTTTTACTTTGCAATTTTTGCGAGAGACCAATCTGCGAGAAGCTACAGAATTTATACAAGGATTTATTTTTGATGTGAAAACACTGCTGTTTGTTTTGCCATCAATTATTTTCTTTGTGGTTGAATATCTGCTTGCTAAGAGGGTATCTTGTGTTCCAGCGTTTCCAAAAAGTAAAAAACTTTGTGCAGCGATGTGCTGTGTTCTATTACTCTTGTTGGGTAATCTTTATTATTTTTCAACAGATTATATCCGAAATTATGAAGTCGTGGCTAAATATCCATCGCCTATTAAACGCAATAATATTTGGACATTTTATCTGTCTATACTCCAATACCGGCATTTTCAGAAAGAGTATGATAGTTGTAAGAATTCTTTGAAAAATTACACAGAACATGCTTGGCGTACAGAAAAAATGCTGATTTTGTACTAATTATAGGTGAGTCTTTTAATAGACATTATAGTAATTTGTATGATGGGAAATGGAATACGAACCCAAGGTTGTTGAAGCTTAAAAATACAGGGAGATTATTTGTTTTTAGTGATGTGATAGCATCAGATAATGGTACATCGCAAAACTTCAAGTATTTGTTTTCAATGAATGGTGTCAGGGATAAAGGGGCTTGGTGTGATGCTCCCCTATTGCCAACTGTTATGCGCAGATGTGGCTATAACGTCATATTTTATGGAAATCAGTTTGTTGTAAATGATGTCCTTGGCGAATTTGATAGTTCTATGGGATTTTTGAACCATCCTTATATTGCTGCAAATTTGTTTGATGAACGAAATGTCAAGACCTATAAATATGATATGGGGCTGGTGGAGGATTATGTAGAGAACAGAATGAAATTAGAGAAAGATACAAGAAACTTTTGCATTTTTCACCTTTATGGGCAACACATGAAAGCAGAAACAAGGTACCCTGAGACCTTCAAAAAATATAATTCGGAAAATGTAGGATGTAAAGATAAAACGAAGCAACAACGAGAAGATATAGCTAATTATCTGAATGCTACATTATATAATGATTATGTTGTAAGTAAAATAATAGAGCTATTTGAAAACAGAAACGCAGTTGTGTTGTATCTTTCTGACCATGGTGAGGAAATACATGATTTTCGTAATCAATATGGACGGACTGATTTAGCTTCAGATACACATCAAGCCCTAAAGCCACAACTCGATATTCCTTTTATGATTTATTTCACTCCAACTTACGCAGGTCTTCACCCATATCTTGTAAAGGGTATAAAAGCAGCTTTGAATAAGCGTTTTATGAGTGATGATATGGCGCAAGTAGTTTGTGATATCTTGGGTGTGAAGTCACGCTTCTTCCGAAAAACTAGAAGTTTGATAAATTATGACTATTCAGAACCGAAACATAGAATACTGCAAAATCATGTCATTTATGATTAGGGCTATGAATATTGTTGAATATTTAGTTACCGACATCATTACCGACACTTTACATGTCCGTGACACCATATAGGGTGTTTAGATGTATATAGTAAATTAACTTATATATATTAAACAAGAAAATGTTTGGATTATTGCCTGTTAGCCTTGCTTTTATTGGTAAACTGAGCACAGGGAAGAGTTTTTGGCAAATAGTTTTGAGATGCCATCGTTCTATTTTAGAGGCATAAGTGATGATTTTAGAATAGCCTTGTAACTCATCTCTGAATTGATAGAGTGTGCGAAGGCTTTCTTCCGTCTTGGTGACAAAAGTCATATTACCAATGAAGTGGTTGTAACCCAGAGGATTATCAATATGTGAGATATTGATATGATTTTCTTTCAAGGTCTTTCCGAACAGTACATCCTCATATCCATAATAACGGAAACGTTCATCCAAGGGGTATTGTAGCATGATGCTGCGCTTGATGATGAAATTGGAGGTATGGAAGTCACCGTATGGGTTAGCCAGTCTTAACTTGTAATCTCCATTTTGGATACCTTTACATTCGAAGATATAGCGCAGATTATGCTTTAAACTTTCTTGGTTTCGTTTTACTTGATAACCACCATAGATGACATCGCATTCTTCTGTCATTTGGTAGTTTCTAAGGTATTGGGAAGTAATGACATTCATGTTGCTGTCAATAAACAGTAACCACTCATACTTTGCCTCTTTTGCCAAGAAATTGCGAATTACTGCCCTACCTTCGTTCTTCTCTCTCTCAATATATCTACAGTTTTCTAAGTCATTGATTGCGAGGTTCTCTTTTACGGTCATTTTATCTGTTGAACCATCATCAGCTACAAGTATCTCGTAGGAAAAATCAGACAATAACGATGCTTGAACTTGTAGGTCTTTTACAAGTTCAAGGCATACATTATTATATGTAGGGATTAATATTGAGAGATTGTTTATCATTGTTTTTGAGTGCCCAATTGAGTGCCATTTGGGATGCCCAATTGAGTGCCAAATTCTTGGGCGACATCTTGAACGACATTTTGTGAGTATTTTCTGACGCTAAAGAATTATTCGTTTGTTGTTTTTACTTTTCTTTCAAGAACTTTGCCAGCTTGGCCACGGCTCTTGCTCTGTGGCTGATGCCGTTCTTGATTTCTTCGCCCAATTCAGCAAAACTCTTGTTGTAGCCTTCTGGTACGAAGATAGGGTCGTAACCGAAGCCTTCGGTGCCGTGTTTCTCGGTGGCGATGCTGCCGTTTACGATGCCTTCGAACTGGTGGATCTTCTTGATGCTGGTACAGCCACAAGGACACACATCCTGCTTTTCTATATAGCAGATGACGGTACGGAAACGGGCTTTGCGGTTCTCTTTTCCATTAAGTTCGCGTAGGAGTTTTGACATGTTGGCCTCGCTGTCGTGGTCGGTTCCTTCTGCATATCGGGCACTGTGAACTCCCGGTGCTCCGTCTAAGGCCTCTACTTCCAGTCCTGTGTCGTCGGCAAAGCAACTGACGTGGTAATGGTCGTATATGTATTGAGCCTTCTGCAGGGCATTCTCCTCTAAGGTGCTGCCTGTTTCGGGAACGTCTGCTTCACAGCCTATCTCTTTCAGTGATACTACTTCGTATTGGCTGCCCAAGATATCGCGTATTTCTTGTAGTTTGTGCTGATTGTTGGTTGCAAAAACTATTTTCATTTCTATTAGTGTTTAATGTTTAGTGTTTATTGTTTATTTACTTAGCGGATAGGCATAAACTCTAAACACCAAACTTTTCAATTACTTTATCTTTTGAATATCTTTCTCTTTGATTTTCACTTTCATCTCGTCGAATCCTTCTCCATAGACACCGATGACGGAGCTTTGGCTTACGAAGGCATTGGGGTCGATGATTTTGACGATGCGGAAGATGGTTACACTCTCGTTCTTCTTGGCCAGAATACAGAGCACCTTCATCTCGTCGCCTGTGTACCAGCCATGGCCGTCGAGGATTGTTACGCCATGATCCATCTGGGTGCCGATGGCATTGGCTATCTCCTGGTATTTCTTGCTGAATATCATGAACTGCACACTCTCTCGCTGGGCGTTCATCACATAGTCGAGTACCAGATTCTCTATCACCATCGTACAGAGGCCGAATACCACCTTTCTAACGGCATCTATCGTCGTGAAGTCGGGCTTGGCATTGAAGACGAAGAATGAACTGCCTACAATTACCAGGTCGACGAAGATGAGCACTCGTCCCAACGAGATGTTGTGATACTTGTTGACGATGGCTGCTATGATGTCGGTGCCTCCTGTGCTACCATTGTGCAAGAATACGATGGCAAGCGATAGACCCGTGAAGCAGCAACCGATGATGAGCGACATGAAGTCCTGTCCTGGTCCTAATATCTGTATCAACTCGCCATGAGGACCCATCAGGGAGTCTTGTGCCAAAGCCAACAGTACCGAGAGCATGCCGATGGCGTAGATGGTTTTCACCATGAACTTAAGTCCCAATATCTTCAGCGCTGCTACCAACAGAATGGCATTGATAATAAAATAAGAAAAGTAGATGGGGATGCCTGTTCCGTAGTAGATGACGGCAGCGACACCGGTGACACCTCCTGTCACGATTTGGTAAGGTAACAGGAAGAGAGTCCATCCGAATGTATATAACATGAGTCCAAGGGTTATGTAAAAATAATCCTTGAACTCATTTTTTATTTTTGGACTGATTGCTATTTGCATATTACTTTTTCAATACGACGTTGACAATCTTCTTGGGTACGACGATAACCTTCAGTACGTTTAATCCTTCCAGGTACTTCTGGCTCTTTTCGTCGGCCAATACTTGTTTCTGTATTTCCTCGTTGTTGGCATCTACAGGGAAAGTCATCTGGAAGCGAGCCTTGCCGTTGAAGGAGATGGTGAGCTGCATATCGTTCTCCTTGAGATACTGCTCGTCAAACTGAGGCCATGCTGCGTCGCAGACGCTTCCCTGCTCGCCGAGTGCTTCCCACAACTCTTCTGCGATGTGTGGAGCGAATGGAGCGATGAGGATGACGAGATCTGTCAGGAGTTCCTTGTTGTGACACTTCTGCTGACCCAATTCGTTCACGGCAATCATGAAGGCTGAGATAGAGGTGTTGTAAGAGAACTTCTCGATATCCTCGCTTACCTTCTTGATGAGCTTGTGTACGCTCTTCAGGCTCTCTGGCTTGGCTGCCTCGTCGGCTGATGGCAGGAAGTTGTCGGTGCGGTTCTCGTAGAACAGTCCCCAGAACTTCTTCAGGAAGCGGTGGCAACCGTCGATACCGTTGGTATCCCAAGGCTTACTTGCCTCAACAGGCCCCAGGAACATTTCATAGAGACGCAGGGTGTCGGCACCATACTTCTCGACAATCATATCTGGATTCACCACGTTGAACATACTCTTAGACATCTTCTCGATCGCCCAGCCGCAGATGTACTTGCCATCTTCCAGGATGAACTCTGCGTTCTGATACTCTGGGCGCCAAGCCTTGAATGCCTCGATATCCAATACATCGTTGCTTACGATGTTTACATCTACGTGGATTGGAGTTACGTCGTAATCCTTCTTCAGGTTCATGCTTACGAATACTGGAGCCTTGTCGTGGTCGTCGCTGTTGATGCGGTAAACGAAGTTTGAGCGACCCTGAATCATTCCCTGGTTCACCAGCTTCTGGAATGGCTCTTCCTTGCAGCTTACGCCGAGGTCGAAGAGGAACTTGTTCCAGAAACGAGAGTAAATCAAGTGGCCGGTAGCATGCTCGCAACCGCCTACATAGAGGTCTACGTTCTGCCAGTACTCGTCGGCTTCTTTGCTTACGAGGGCCTGGTCGTTGTGTGGATCCATATAGCGCAGGTAGTAAGCAGAAGAACCTGCGAAGCCTGGCATGGTGTTGAGCTCCAGTGGGAATACGGTCTTGTTATCTACGAGGCTCTTGTCAACCACCTTTTTCTTCTCTGCATCCCAAGCCCACTTCTTGGCGCGGCCCAATGGTGGCTCGCCAGTCTCGGTTGGCTTGTAGGTCTCAATCTCTGGCAATTCGAGTGGCAGGCACTCCTCTGGAACCATCTGTGGCATTCCGTCCTTGTAATATACTGGGAATGGCTCGCCCCAATAGCGCTGGCGAGAGAAGATGGCGTCGCGGAGACGATAGTTTACCTTTACTCGGCCGATGCCCTTCTCGGTAACAAACTTCTTGGTGGCTGCGATGGCTTCCTTCACGGTGAGTCCGTTCAGAGAGAATCCGTCCATGCTGCTCTTGCCTGCCACTGGCGAGTTGGTTACGATGCCTTCCTTGGCATCGAAACTCTCCTCTGAAACATCAGCACCCTCGATAAGAGGAATGATAGGCAGGTTGAAGTGCTTGGCGAAAGCATAGTCGCGGCTGTCGTGAGCTGGCACAGCCATGATGGCACCTGTGCCATATCCTGCCAATACGTATTCGGAAATCCATACTGGGATTGCCTCGCCGGTGAATGGATTGATGGCGTAGCTTCCTGAGAATACACCTGTTACGCTATGGTTGGCCATACGGTCGAGCTCGGTGCGCTTCTTTACGTAGTCGAGATACTTTTCTACCTCTTCCTTCTGCTCGGCAGTAGTCACCTGCTGAACATACTCGCTTTCTGGAGCCAGAACCATGAAGGTTACGCCAAACATGGTGTCGGCGCGGGTGGTGAAGATGGTGAATTTCACGTCGCTGTCTTTCACTGAGAATTCCACCTCAGTACCCTCGGAACGGCCTATCCAGTTCTTCTGTGTCTCCTTGATGCTGTCGCTCCAGTCGATGGTGTTCAGACCGTCGAGCAGGCGCTGAGAGTAGGCTGATGTTCTCAAGCACCACTGCTGCATTTTTTTCTGGATGACGGGATAGCCGCCACGCTCGCTCACGCCGTTTACTACCTCGTCATTGGCAAGTACTGTGCCCAGTCCTGGACACCAGTTCACCATCGTCTCGCCGAGGTAGGCGATGCGGTAGTTCATCAGAATCTGCTGCTTCTTCACGTCGTCGTAGCTGTTCCACTCCTCGGCAGTGAAGTCAATCTGCTCGTTCTGAGCCACGTTCAAGTCAGCAGAACCTTTCTCCTCGAAGCGCTTGATGAGTTTTTCGATAGGCTGAGCCTTCTGGCAGCTGTTGCAGAAGAATGAGTTGAACATCTTCTGGAAAGCCCACTGAGTCCAATGGTAATACTTTGGGTCGCAGGTACGAACCTCACGGTCCCAATCGAAACAGAAACCTATCTTGTCGAGCTGCTCGCGGTAGCGGTTGATGTTGGCCACGGTAGTTATCTCTGGATGCTGACCGGTCTGGATGGCATACTGCTCGGCTGGCAAACCGTATGCGTCGTAACCCATTGGGTCAAGCACGTTGAATCCGTTCAGGCGCTTGTAGCGGGCATAGATGTCGCTGGCTATATAGCCCAGGGGATGGCCTACATGCAAGCCTGCTCCCGATGGATAGGGGAACATGTTGAGCACATAGAATTTTTTTTTGTTTTCATCCTCGACAACCTTATAGGTCTTGTTCTCGACCCATTTCTGATGCCATTTCTTCTCGATCTCTCTGAAGTTGTATTCCATTGTTTTTTATCTTGTTTATTTTGTTTCCTTTTTCTTTTGTTTCTGATGTCTTGCGAGGAACTGGCTCCTATATATTAAGGTGTAGCTCCGTTCAAGTTGCAAAATTACCTTAATTTTGTCACACTACAAAATAAAAAGCCATTTTTTTATGGACAACTGTATGAAGTCGGAGGGCAGAAACGCTCGGTTTTGCCCTGCTGCTCTGTTATTTAGCATGCACGCACTTCATGTTCTTTTCCAGTTGTTCTACAGAGCTGGCTCCTACCAGTACGCTGGTTACGCCTTTCTGTTTCAGTATCCATGCCAAAGCTTTTTCGGCCAGAGTTTCGCCCTCTGAGGCTGCCTCGTCGTTCCACTTCTTCAACTGCTCCAGCAGTTCTGGTGTCAGAGCGCTGTGCTTCAGGAAGTGTTCCTTTGCCATGCGGCTGTCCTGAGGGATTCCTTTCAGATAACGGTCGGTGAGAAGTCCTTGTGCCAAAGGCGAGAAGGAGATGAAGCCGATGCCGTTCTCGGCACAGTAGTCGAGAGTGCCCTGCTCCTGTGGCTCCTTGCTCAGCATGTTGAGTTTGTCTTGATAGATGAGCAGCGGACAGTCGTGCTCCTTCAGATATTTGTCGGCAAACTTCAAGGCTTCCAAAGGCCAACGGCTGATGCCTAAGTAGAGCGCCTTGCCTTGTCTCACGATATCGACCATCGCCTGGAGGGTTTCCTCGAGTGGCGTGTTGGGGTCGTAACGATGGCTGTAGAAGAGGTCCACGTAGTCGAGGTTCATGCGCTTGAGACTTTGGTCGAGGCTGGCCGTCAGATACTTGCGTGAACCCCAGTTGCCGTAAGGTCCTTCCCACATGTCGTATCCGGCTTTGGTGGCAATGAAGAGTTCGTCGCGATAGGGACGGAAGTCATCCTGCATCAGTCGGCCCATGGTTTCTTCTGCACTTCCGTAGGGAGGGCCGTAATTGTTGGCAAGGTCGAAATGGGTAATGCCGTGGTCGAAAGCATAGTGGGTGATGGCACGGCTTCGCTCGTAAGGGTCGACGCCTCCGAAGTTGTGCCAGAATCCCAAACTGATTTTAGGCAGCAAGACTCCGCTCTTGCCGCATCTCTTGTAGAGAGCCTCTGCGTCTGCGTAGCGATTGGCAGCTGCGGTGTAGATTCCTTTTACGTCCATATCTTTTTTGTTTAGTTGGTTGTTTTTACAAAAGTACGAATAAAAAGTGATAAAAAGAAAAATGTAGCAAAGTTATTTGCAGATATGCGTTTTAGGAAGAAGGCTTGAAAACAGAAAAAGCAATGAAAAAGCCAAGTTAGGACATCGCAGCATTACCAATTCGTGACCATGCCCAAAACAGGTTATGACGAGGTTGGAAGAATATAGAAAACACTAACTTCCAGTGAGTTACTAACAACTCACGCAAGAAAATGCGGTGTGAACGAGAATTGCAGTATTCCTCAATGATTTGCGTAGCGACGAAGGATACTTCACGAACTAAATTTGAAACCAAAAAAATTTTAGAACGATGAAGAGTACATTTTCAGTTATCTTCTACCTGAAAAGACAGGCTGTGAAGAAGGACGATACAGTACCGGTTATGGGACGTATCACAGTGGACGGAACGTAGACGCAATTCAGCAGCACTTGAAACAAAGTTCCAATTTACAGCAGGTTCGTTCCCGGAGTTTTTCGAACAGTATTACGGCCGTGTGATTTTTGCCCTAATCCGGCTCAGGCTTGCCTGCGTTACGCCTAAATAGGTGGCGATACTTCCCAGCGGCAATCGCTGTAACAAATCTGGCTCTTTCGCCAATAGCTCCTTATACCGTTCCGAAGCGATAGCGGACAACATGGAAATCAGCCGTTCCTCAGTGGCAAGCAGCTCCATCTCCGCATAACGCCGTCCCCAATTGGCGATGTGCAAGTCTTCCGAAAACAACTCTTTCAATTTTTTCCTTTTCAATACATATAAGACGGAATCTTCCATCAATTCCATTGTTTCATATCCCGGCTCGTCATTTACATAGCCTTTCATAGAAACAAGGGTCGCTCCCTCTTTGCCGACCCAAAAAGTAATTTCTTTCCCATCCACCGGAGTATAGGCACGGACAATGCCTTGTTTAATGAAAAAGATGTCTTTCTCCACCTTGCCGCATTTCAATACTCGGAATCCTTTGGGATATGAGACTTCCGTCAGGCATTGTTGCAACCTGTCCAAAGATGCGTCCGGCATGGCATATTTTTGGTTGATGATTTCCTTTATATCCATAGTTCATTGCTGTTGTTAGTGTGCAAAATTATAAAATAATATACGGAAACGAGAATAAACAGATGTTTTTTTGTCAAATGAAAAGTCTGTTTTTACCAAATGCAAAAAGCTATTAGGAATCTTTTATTTATTTTTGCGCCCGAATTTAATAAATCATAGGTATGAATTGGATAATCTTATTATTGGCAGGATTGTTTGAGGTGAGCCTCACATTCTGTTTAGGAAAAGCGAGAGCGGCATCAGGAGTTGGATTTTATTTGTGGGGAAGCGGTTTCCTTGCCTCTACCATACTGAGCATGACTTTGCTTGCCAAAGCGGTACAGACTTTGCCTTTGGGAACTGCGTACGCCATTTGGACGGGAATCGGAGCGGTTGGTACGGTTTTGATTGGGATATTCGTTTTCAAGGAACCTGCCACTCCCATCCGGCTTTTCTTCCTCTTCACGCTCATTGCATCCTTGATAGGATTGAAAATCGTGTCATACTGAAAGGAGACGACAAATGAAGTATGAATTAAGCGAGAACCAAGGCATTCCGGTAGCTCTGCTGGCTCTGATGGCAGTTGCTACCGGACTTTCTGTTGCCAACTGCTACTACAACCAACCTTTGCTGGGTAGCATGGCAAAAGATTTCGCAGTAAACGACTTTTCTGCTAGCATGGTAGCGACATTGACACAGATAGGCTATGTGACCGGACTTGTGTTTGTCATCCCGCTTGGTGATTTGGTCTCACGAAAGAAACTGATATTGACCAACTATATCATATCTTCGTGCGCCTTGCTTGCCATAGCCCTTGCCCCGAACATCTATTGGGTGTGGGGTGCATCATTGCTTGCCGGCGCATCTTCGGTTATGCCGCAATTTTTCATTCCGTTAGTATCTTACTATTCACCCCCTGCGCACAAGGTGCGCAACGTAGGGATTATACAATCTTGCCTGCTCATAGGTATTCTTGGTTCACGGGTATTCAGTGGCTTTCTGGCTGACGTATGGGGATGGCGTTCCGTCTATTTTGCAGCTTGCTTGTTTATGCTCGGATGCTTCCTGATGATTCACAAGATGCTACCCGCGCAGTCTTCCTGTTCTCAAGAAAGTTATGCAGGGTTGATGAAATCTTTGTTGCGCCTGCTCTCCCAATACCCGTACTTGCGTATCGCATCGCTGAGGGCGGCATTGGCTTATGGCTCGTTCTTCGCTTTGTGGAGTTGCCTTGCTTTTCGGATGAAACAGGAACCTTTTTTTGCTAGCGACGACATTATCGGAGCACTCGGTTTGTGTGGACTGGCAGGTGCATCCACGGTGGTTTTCATCAGCGGCTACGTCCAAAAGTACGGTGTGAGGTTCTTCTCTATTGCCGGAGGATGCGTAGTGTTGGCTGCATGGATACTGGCATTTTGGGGGAATGACAGCTATTTGTGGATGATAATTGCTATCTTGCTGATTGATGCCGGTATGCAATGTATCCATTTGTCGAATCAGACCAGCGTAGTTGCCCTTGACGCATCTGCCATCAATCGTATCAATACCGTTTATATGACCATTTACTTTTTGGGTGGTTCTGCCGGTACATTCGTTTCCGGCCTGTCTTGGCAGCATTACGGGTGGACAGGTGTGGTGGGGGTAGGAATTGCCTTTACCGTGGCTTCCTTGCTCGTAAACTGCTTCAAGCCCCAACGACATAAGGGTGGATACTAAATATTCTTTCAGTCTGAATATTTTGTGCTTGTCATCCATAGAAGTTGTCCGAACAAGCAAAGTAATCCTGAAAGCAAAGAAATTCTTTTAACTCACTTGATTTTCAAAGGAGTATTTTTTGTAGGAAATAAGAAATAAACTGATAACTATATGGAGACAAAAGATGATTTTATCATCTGTCCAAATACGGAGACTGACAATGCTCAAATGGCTCGTTTGATTCGATGTGTTATTGATGAATTTGGTGTGTCGCGTACAAGTATGGTGTATGATGACCCTGCTACGGACTGCATTTTTGCATATTTATTCGCCAGTAAGTTGTACTTAACTGTGAGAAAATAATTTCCCAGTTGGGATAAAATATTTTTCCAGTTGGGGCGATATGGTTTTGCAGTTGGGATCTCGTTTTTCGGCAATTACTGCATGAATATACTGCAAGAATATGCGTTGTAAGTCTTCGGCAGGTTTCGGAGAGTCAGAATGTAAGGCTTTGTTTATTGAAAACATCATGTTTTCCTTCGCCTGTGCGCCCGCACACGCGCAGCCCGCGCTCCCGTGTGTATAATATAATGAGAGTGGGGCAGGAAAGTCTCTTATTCCTCGCTCAAACTGTTAAATAACTGTTAATTTCCAAACTTTTTCGTCGAAACTCTTGTGTGTTTGGAAAATAGTTTGTACTTTTGCACTCGCTTTTGAGAAAAACACTTCTCGCAAGCAAGAAGAAAAGAGTTCTTTGAAAGATTTCACATAAACAGACAAGTAGTACAAGAAGCGGTCTTGATTACACCTTATTATATTATAGGGCAGTTGATTGAGACTGGGTAAAAGAAACAAGCCGTCAAGAAATTGACATTCAGGTTTTCTTAGACTACAATAAATTTAGTTAAGGATATTCGTCCTAAGACAGACAACAAACGCCGATTGTCTTGGAAACAAGGCATGAAGTAAGAATGATATTTTACAATGGAGAGTTTGATCCTGGCTCAGGATGAACGCTAGCTACAGGCTTAACACATGCAAGTCGAGGGGAAACGATATTGGAAGCTTGCTTCCGATAGGCGTCGACCGGCGCACGGGTGAGTAACGCGTATCCAACCTGCCCATCACTTGGGAATAACCTTGCGAAAGTAAGACTAATGCCCAATGACATTTATAGAAGGCATCGGAAATGAATTAAAGATTTATCGGTGATGGATGGGGATGCGTCTGATTAGCTTGTTGGCGGGGTAACGGCCCACCAAGGCGACGATCAGTAGGGGTTCTGAGAGGAAGGTCCCCCACATTGGAACTGAGACACGGTCCAAACTCCTACGGGAGGCAGCAGTGAGGAATATTGGTCAATGGGCGAGAGCCTGAACCAGCCAAGTAGCGTGCAGGAAGACGGCCCTATGGGTTGTAAACTGCTTTTATAGGGGGATAAAGTGTGCCACGTGTGGCATATTGCAGGTACCCTATGAATAAGGACCGGCTAATTCCGTGCCAGCAGCCGCGGTAATACGGAAGGTCCGGGCGTTATCCGGATTTATTGGGTTTAAAGGGAGCGTAGGCCGGAGATTAAGCGTGTTGTGAAATGTAGACGCTCAACGTCTGCACTGCAGCGCGAACTGGTTTCCTTGAGTACGCATAAAGTGGGCGGAATTCGTGGTGTAGCGGTGAAATGCTTAGATATCACGAAGAACTCCGATTGCGAAGGCAGCTCACTGGGGCGCAACTGACGCTGAAGCTCGAAAGCGCGGGTATCGAACAGGATTAGATACCCTGGTAGTCCGCGCGGTAAACGATGGATGCCCGCTGTTGGGCCAACTGGTTCAGCGGCCAAGCGAAAGCATTAAGCATCCCACCTGGGGAGTACGCCGGCAACGGTGAAACTCAAAGGAATTGACGGGGGCCCGCACAAGCGGAGGAACATGTGGTTTAATTCGATGATACGCGAGGAACCTTACCCGGGCTTGAATTGCAGAGGAAGGATTTGGAGACAATGACGCCCTTCGGGGCCTCTGTGAAGGTGCTGCATGGTTGTCGTCAGCTCGTGCCGTGAGGTGTCGGCTTAAGTGCCATAACGAGCGCAACCCTTGTTCGTAGTTGCCATCGGGTGATGCCGGGCACTCTGCGAAGACTGCCTCCGTAAGGAGTGAGGAAGGTGGGGATGACGTCAAATCAGCACGGCCCTTACGTCCGGGGCTACACACGTGTTACAATGG